>Ga0209048_10006574_pt1 | contig 10860 bp, 15 predicted proteins | sample FrelakmetCRP12CR_FD_187146 | JGI IMG/M metagenome (GOLD analysis project Ga0209048, IMG submission 187146) | Freshwater lake sediment microbial communities from the University of Notre Dame, USA, for methane emissions studies - CRP12 CR (SPAdes)... | ecosystem: Environmental > Aquatic >... | reverse complement strand
CGCGGTTGCCGACAAAGGGCCCGCGGTCGTTGACGCGCACCACGATCGAGCGATGGTTCGCCATATTGGTGACGCGCACATAAGACGGCAACGGCAGCGTCGGATGCGCGGCCGAGATCGAATTCTTGTCGTAGACTTCACCATTAGCCGTGTAGCGGCCATGGAAGTCGTCGCCATACCAGGACGCCAGGCCGACGGCACTGTAGTTGACGTCCTCTTGCGGCACATATTCACGGCCGGCGATCGTATAGGGTTTGCCGACCCGGTACACGCCGCCGCCTTTCGGCACCGGCTCGCCCGGCGAGACCACGCGGGCGCTGGTCGAAGTGCCATATTTGGGGTCGAGCTTGCTGGAGAGGCCGCTCGAGCAGTTGGCAAGCGTCAGGCAGCCGGCGCCGAACACTAGCAAGTGCGCGAAGCGGCCAATTCCGCCGGTGCCCCCGTATCCGCCCATCCTGCTTAAAGCCCCCGATGCGAAGCGGTTAGAATACACTGCGGCGGCCGTTTCGGAAACCACCGGCGCCATGGTTCTACTATACAGTTGGTGCCGCGACAATTTTGGCGTTTGTACGGCACCTGGACGTCCGCATAGCCAAGACCTTCCCCGCTTGCAAGCGTGGCAGGCTTCGACCATTGGAGTACTAGTATTGGAGAAGTGTTACGGAAGGGTGGCCGAGTAGTTTAAGACACCGGTCTTGAAATTCGGTCAGTGCCATCCTTACCCGTTTTGTTCTAGCCCGTCATGTCTGAATTATCAGGAAAATTTCGAGGCGGGCGCCCTCTCCGTCTCGTCTAGTACCGGCCCGTGCTAGCGAATTGAGCAAGCAAAATGGTAGCAAAGCGGACACGGTTCGTTCACGTCCCACTCTCTTTTTTGCCTGATCTCCAGCCGCGGGCGGAATTGCTGCGACTTCCGCTTTTGATGCTGTGGACGGCGCCCATTTTGCGGCATCGGCGTACCGTAGGGTGGGTTGCGCGGTGGCGACGATCGGGACCCCCGAGGGCATGATTGAGCCAGGAAAAACCGCGCATCGCAAAAGATTGGGGTTCTGTGAAATACGTCACACGTCCGCGCTCAGAAGGGAGCTATTGAGAGTTCCCGTCTAGCTAATCGGAAATTAGACATGAACTCCGAGGTATTCATTGATCGCCGCAGCATAGCCGAGCGTACATCCACCCAGGTGTTCGGTTTGGCCTTGATGGTCGTATTTGTTGGCATTCTCCTATTGAATGCGATCTGCTATTGAATACGATCACTAAATGCTACGTCATGCGCGGCATCGACCGGCTCTAACGTACCGTAGCCGTTGCTTCTCATCCGGGCTCACACCAATGAGCCGATGAATTGCTCCCGGCTGGACCGATCAGCATGGAGGCTGCGATGGATAGAATAGTGCAAGCCAACATCGATAGATTCAATTCACTGCTTGAGACTGAAATTAATCCGACCAAGCGGCTGATGATTGTTCGCCTCCTTGCCGAGGAAAAAATGAAGCGAGTACCAGAGATCGAGGCAAAAAAAGCTTAGCTCTTGAGGTAGTGATCCTCGCTCCACTTACGCCAGTGCGTTGGCTGGATATCGATCCGCTTTTTAGTTGAAGCGTCGATCCAATTAATTCCATCTTTGCGGCACGGGAACACCAACGCGTGGATCCCGTGTTTGTCGATTACGCAGAGTTCAAGATCCACGTCGGATGCTGCAATTGAAATTGGGAGCCAGTTGCTTGGCAGCCGCCAGCAGCGCCGCACAGCTATAGAGCTGCAGTTTGCGTTTCATCTCGCGCTTCCCTTGATCCGTCATAAAAAACTAGGCGTATTTAGAAGAAGCGGAGTGCTCGCGCTATGATTTTGGTCAAAAAGCCCACAATTTTCGGGCGGGCGAGAGATCGGGAATACCGGCTGCGCAATAATACCGCACCGCCGCTTTGATCTAGCGCAATGCGGTTGGGCGGGCGTTGTTTTGCTATATTAACTTACATTAGCAGGAGGGTCCGATGATCGATCGCACCACCGCTACTCATGCACTCCACACTGCCACTTTCGGCCGGGCCGTCGCGCCCGCGCTCGCCGTTATTCTTTTCGCCGCCGTCCTACTGTTCGGGATTCTCGTTTCGCTGCGATACGCCCACGGCTGGGTTGAGGTGGTAACCGAGGGGGCGGCAGCCGCGATTCCAGTCGCCGCCGATGGCCTCGTCGCCTTCGTTTCAGCTTTGGTTACAGCCGTCGGGGTCGTGTGGCTCTATGTGAGACGGCTCGCTCACTGAGCAAGCGCAGGGCGGAGCAAAACCTCGCTGCGTGCTTCGCATAATCGGTTGCAGCGCAGGAACCGAGCACAGCGGATACGTTCCAGCCTGCCCGGGTTCGATCGCCACGGAATTACGCCGCTTCTCGCAATCAATTACTGCTTGGAGCGCAGCCGTGGCTCCTAGCAAGCCGAGACGACCCGATTAATGATCGCCAGCGGCCCATTTTGATTTGTCTTAATGTAACTTTAACGACCACGCTCATATTGTATGGGTGTCATTGCCGAACGACCCGAGAGGGGTGCTGCTTAGGCATTGACGAACCTCCTTGTTATCGAGGCCGCCTCAATTGGCGGCCTCGTCTTTTATGAGGCCGACATTAGTAGTCGGCGTTCGACGAAGCTGTCCCGCACGGCGCTTGGGGCACGGCTCACCAGCCATCACACCTGGCGTGTACGGTCATCTATTCCCGAATGCCGATGATCGGGCAACTCAGATTATGGAAGCAACATTTGGGACGGCGAGCCCGGTGGCAATCCGCTGGCAATTTAGATTTTTGCGCCGCCCTGCCCTCTCGCCGCACTTGCAATGCAAAATGGAACAGCCACGAAAAGCGCACCGCTTTCTGTGGCCACTATGAATATTATGGAGTTGCATATGGCGGCAGATAAGAACTTACCCGAAATGGTGATCGCCGAGCCGTACTAGAGCGATCTAAGATTTCTACTCATAGATTGAGGCTGCCTTAGTTGGCGGCCTTTTCCATTTAAGACTCGGCGTGCGATGTCGCCAATTGGCACATAGCGTCATTTCGCTGCGCCGCAAAATTCGGTCGCTATCGGACTAATAGCCGACATCGGACCGGGATCGCCAGCCTCCTACGCTCAGAGTTGACTGCGACACCTTCGCCTGCGCTATTGCCACCACCCATGACCCTCGGCAACATTGCGCGGCAATGGCGTGCGTACGCTTGCTGAGTAGTGCCTTGTCGGGGCCGGACCACGAGGAACGAACGAATGAGTAAAATTTTCGCTTCTGTTCTAATTGCTGCTGCTGTCGCGTTGTCAGCAAGTGCCGCCCAGACCATGCCGTTTGCGAGCGATCGAGCTCAGGACAATTTGGTTGTTCCAGTTACTGGCAAATGCGGCATTGGCCGGTATCGTGGCCCCGATGGCGTATGTCGTCGCAAATACTATTTTGGCAACTACGGCTCAAAACAATATTATGGTACATGCGGTGGCATAGGCGCTCATCGTGTGTGCAATTTCGTCGGACAATGCTGGATGTCCTGCGATTAGAGAGGCCCGCTGACTTAGGCGGCCACCGGCCCGCATGACCTTCGTGAACATACGCGCGAACGGCGTGCGCACCCTCGCCGCTTGGTGTCTAGGTCGCGGCTGCAATCACCACTAAACTGAACAATGCTCATCTTGAAACGCGCATCCAAGAGCCGCCCGACCGGTGAGTGGTCGGACGACGATTACGATGTGTTCGAAGACGACCAGCACATCGGTCGGATCATGTGGACCCACGCAGCGCCGCAAGGTCGCCGCTGGTTTTGGACGATCACTGCGCGCGTCCCGCAAAGCACCCATGATCGCGGTTATGCTGCGAGCCGTGAGCAGGCGATGGCGGAGTTCAAGGCGGCGTGGGAGCGGAAATAGAGGGCGAACCGTAATTCGACGGCTGTCCTCCCAAAACCCATAATCGCCCGTCCGGCGGCAATCTGGTGGCAACTTGATCCACCCTGCCCGCTCTCTTAAATTAACAAGAGGGAAGATTGTCGTACACTTTCAGATAATTTGGTTCAGCGTAATGGCGAACGTCCGGTGATCCTTGGGAATGCTTAGCTATGAAAAGTTGGATAGCGATTACCCTTTTGTTGTTGGTACCGGCTCTTGCCTCGTGCGAGCCCATCACTAATGGCGACTATCTTCGATATTCATATCGCGATCATTATCGCGCCTATGGAATAAATTCGCTAACCGACGGCACGCTACCGTCTGACGAATATTACTACGACCCCTGCTATCAATGGGTGAGCACCACGCGGGGGCTTAAGCGAAAGTTTGTCTGTCGACCATAAACGGGTTTATGGCGCGGCAGGGCAAAGGACAGGTTGCGCCTCAACGGCGAGTCTGACGGCTCGGTGCTGGATCGATCGAAGCTGGGTGCTGCCGGATGTCGAAGTATTGAAGTGATTACACTGGCTACTTCCGCAGTCTTGCAACGGCGGACGCGAGTGCAGGAAGTTGCGCATATAGAAATGACTGCTGCATGTGATGCTGCATATCGCTGCCCCGCATGGGTGCGCTCCGCAATGGGGGGTAAATGCGATGCAGTTCGGCGGGGTCGATCTGCCACTCGCCATTGTCGTCCCTAGCAACTGAAATCTTTCCGGCTTTGATCGCACGCAGGATCGCGGTCTTGTTCCGGCCGACCGCCGCAGCGGCTGTTGCGAGGGTGTACATGGGGTGTTCCTACCGTTGCAATGAGTAGATACGGTGCAACCGCCATGGTTAAAAAACCGTGTCTGGGGGCAGCACCCCGCTCTGACTTCGGCCCCTGATCACCGTTCCTCGGTTATTTTTGACGCATGCCAAGTGCGCAGCCCGCGCAATAGTGATTGCGCGAAACAGTTTTGACCCAGCCTTGTTCCGATGCCCGCTGCCACACTTGAGGGATGCCGCCATCGGCGGCGAGTTCTTCCTTGCAGCAATCGCAGACCACCATAACGCGGCCTTTGCCCGTAACCGTCATCACGGTGCGTCTCACTTAATGATTTTCAGGTTCAGCATCACTTGTTGCTCTTGCAAACAAACCAATGGTACGAAGGGTGTCGTCGGTGAAGTAGCTGCGCTTGTCGCGGATGGACTGCGCTATCTCGCGCATGATCTGCCGCCTCGCCTTTGTTGTCCGTACCGCCACCGCTAGCGCACCCCCGTAAGCATTCGGTTTGACTGCGTTAGCGCGTGCAGCAGCGCTGCTGCACGCTATGGCCATTATTGGCCAGTATTCATCGCGCGGAGGTGTTGCAAGATCCGATTGTACGAAAGCTGCACAACGAATGTCCGTTAACGAAAGCGGACAAAGACCGCGCGGTTATGAACCCGCGCTGTAGTGTGGCAAAGTTGGCCTACAGATATTCGCGGACTATGGCGCTCCGGTGCCAATCCGGTGCCAATTTGACCCGGAGTGGTTTTCTAAGTACTTGATTTCACTGCAAGGAAGGGTGGCCGAGTGGTTTAAGGCACCGGTCTTGAAAACCTCATTTGGCCATCCCGGCCTGTACCACCGCATGCCGCTTACTGCCATTTTATCAGCATTTTCAAGCCGCCAGTGCCATAACCATGCCGCGCTGTATTGACTGATCCTTGGCAGTCCGGGGCCAATTCCGGGGCCAACTTTAGGCGCTGCCACCGCCTGTGCGTTCGTTATGCCGGTGGTAGGGTTTCGCCAATGACCCACGATAAGGTAGTGGGGTCACATTACCGATGGAGAACGTGCGGTACTTGCCGTTAAGTGCGGTGAAGGCAAGCGCCTCACGTATCGTCAACCTCACTAAGTCCGACTTTTCCTATATGGCGAAGCGCTTTTTGCGCTGGCGCGGGCGTTTGCCCCGGCGCAAGATCAAACGCTTTTGGCGAGGAGGCAAAAGTGTCTGAAGCAATCCTAATGCGCGTTCTAACTCAAACACAGTTGGGGGCGGTTTCCCTTGCAGTCTGCATCGCTCGTGTTCTTGGTGAGTCCAATCCAGCAATTCTAAAAGCGTTCGCGGACGAGGCGCTGAAGTCATGAATTGGCTATTGATCGGACTGTTTATTATCGGAGCCATGTTTGCCAACGCATGGTACGGGGCGGAAGAACCTAAACAGACGCGCGCACAAAAGCGCGCCTATGGCCTCATTGCATTAGGCGTCTGGATTTTAGCTCTTGTTCTTGCAAATATGTTTCTTTGAATCTATTCAGCGGCCAGTTTTGGCATTGACTGGTTTTGTCCTTGGCGTCTGTTTCCTACCGATACGGCGGGACTCTCCGTCCCGCGTCGGTATATCCTTTAGCGGCGTTGGGGGACCGGCAAACGCGCCGCGTAACACTGATTGCAGCCGTTGCTTGGCTTCCTTGGCACTCAATTGATCGTCACCTTTGAGCATGAGTTCCCACCATGGCCAGGCTCCCAAGCGCAGAAGAAATCAAGGCTGCTAACGAAGCCTTACAGCCCTACTTCCTTGCGCTTGGCAAGGTAGCACATTCGTGGAACCACCTCCACGAGGAGCTAGGAAAAGTCTTTTGCGCTGTAACTCAACTAGAACTTACAATCGGTATGGCAATTTGGCACGGCCTAAGAAGCGACGCTGGGCAGAGGGATATTTTAAAGGGCGCGGTTGAAGCGGCAGCCCGTGATCCTGAATGGGTTGATCTGCACCCCGGTGCAGAAGATGGCGTACTATACCTGACAAGCAAGACTCAAGGGCTGGCTAACAAGAGGAACGATGCTATCCATGCGCCATGCGATGTTATCCCTGCTGGCGATTTTGAAATTAGGCCGATAACTTTTTTCCAAAACCAGAGAGCGCAGTCCCTACGCGGCAAGGACATCCTCAAGGAATTTGAGTGGTACGAGCGGACTGCTGATGCACTTAGGCGCCATGCGACTGAATGCCGTTTCGCTCTAGACGGGCAGCTTCCATGGCCCGATGAACCTCAACTGCCAACACTCGGACAAGAGTATTCCGAGTGTTAACGTCAAAATGTTCAGCGATTAGTTTAGGGCATGCAAGATCATCAGCACGGGAAGCGCTGGCGTGTCCAAGAGTTCCTTCTTCCTGAAAAGCTGGATACTGCCGAAAACGATGGACAGAAAAAACGACTGTCGCAAAAATAAGTGCCCAGCTGTTACCGGCCCACTCGATCCACCGTGACATTTTTCAAACCGCCACTAGGACTTGGCTTGTTGCAAAAGCGAAAACTTTGAAATCAACGCTTGCGGGCATACCCAAGCCAGTCGGGCATTCCTGCCCAACCATCGTTTGCATAAACAGCCCTTGGACTTGCCGGAATATCGGCAGGCTTCTTGCCTGACTTACAATATTCGGACCATTCAGTTAAAGATTTTAATTTGAGCCGATGAACGTAGGAGCGGGCATCTCTGAACTGCCGCCGACCGCTAATCCGAGTTCTACCAGTCCCGAGCCAATCACCGTACCCGGCCCAACCATCTTCCACGTATACCTGCGCTGGGGCTTTGGGAATGTCGTTGGGGAGCTTTCCTAACTTAGAATAACTTCGCCATTCAGTTTCAGATTTCAAGTTAAGACTGCGCGCGAACTCGCGTGCTTTCTTGAAAGACCGATGCTCGCGTAACCAGTCAGCGATCCGTCCAGTACCGAGCCAATCGCCCCAGTTAACCCAACCCATTCCCGCGTATGCTTTATGTGGATTGGAAGGAATGTCGGCGGGCTTCTTACCTGACAGGCAATACTCGCGCCATTCACTCGCAGATTTCAAACCGACGCCGCGCACGAATATACGGGTCCTCTTGAAGGATCGATATTGACCGGGAGCGACCCTGCCAGTCCCGATCCAATCGCTGTATCCAACCCAACCGGCATCCGCATATACTTGCTCGGGGGCTGTCGGAATGTCGGCGGGCTTTTTGTCCGACTTACAATACTCGCGCCACTCGTCGCTAGATTTCAAACCGACGCTACGCACAAAAACGCGGGCGTCCTCAAATTTCCTCCAATTCGCGCGTCCGACGCTCTCCCAAATCCGCGTCGATATAGCTTTGGCAAAATCGCCAAGCTTAATTTTCATCCCGACAGGAACATCACCTTCAATCTCAACTATCTTACCGCCTGATACACGCCCTTTTTCAATCGCTCTAAATTCGTCTGCTATACGTTCATCCTGAGTTGATAAAGCAGTGATCGTTTGGGCGACTTGCCGAAATGCCGTTGTCTCAGCAAATTGTTCAAACGCCATGTTCTCCGGCACAATCAGCGGAACGACGATATAACCGTATTCCTTGCCTGAATATCGTCGCAGTGCGCGCCCCGCAGCTTGGACGATATCAATCCGGCTCTGCTTCGGATCAGCAAACATCACGCAGTCAATGGCTGGCACATCGACACCTTCCGTCAAACACCGCGCGTTTGTCATAAGAGCGCGCTTGCGATCGACAAACTCCCGCAGCAAATCACTGCGTTGCCCTGCCGTCTTTTTGCTTGATATGTGTAGATTTGTCGTTTTCTGACCTATATCGCGCAGTGGATTAAGGGCGTCTTGCTGTTCACGAAAACGATCTGCCGCGCGAATGCTTCGATGAAATGAAATTGCATGTTTAATTTTGTGTTTTTTGTAAATCCGTTTGAGCGCAATCCCGGCAGCGATGGATTGAGCCTCAGCTTCATCCAAATCGCGTGAGTTCAGGTTGAGGATACGGTTGTCATCAATCAATTCTCGTATGTGACGGTCGCTGACCGTCATGGTCATAATTTTGTAGTCAGTAATGATATGCTGCTTGATCGCTTCTTTGAACGTTAGTTGAAAAAATCGCGCTCCGTAATCTTTCTCGCTGTCCATAGATAGAACATCATTATGGTCGCCACGAAACACACGTTCAGTCGCAGTCATGAAAATACGACGGCGTATTTTTATTTTCTTGTCGTTGAGTAGTGTTGCAAATTTCTTGGAATGAACCCCCACTGTCTTGTGGGCTTCGTCAAGGATGGCAAGATCGAACTTTATGCGCGCCTTTCGTGCCGCAGCGGCAAGTCTGTCGCTGCTCTGATAGGTCGTGAATACGATCTTGGATCCACTGGAGGGAGCGCGAAGTAATGCTGCGATCTCCTTCGGCTCAGTGTGCGTGGGCAGCCCTAAGTCGTAAACTTCACCAACAAATTCATCGCGTTCAAGTTTGCCGACCGTCTCATCGCTGCAAACGCAAAGCCAATCTGGTTTAACGCCGTGGGCAAGAAACTCACGGGTCCAATCGGTAAGGCTCTGGCGGACCAATGCAAGGCTCGGCACGGCAACGAGAATGGTCTTCGCTTTTAGCGCCTCAGCGATCCAATACGCTGTAAGGCTCTTGCCAGTTCCGCACGGCATAATCATGCGCCCACGCGCTGCGCCATCGCGGACGAAGTGGGTCTTTGCAGCAGAAACGGCTGCGCGCTGATGTGGTCTCGGGCTTCTTGCTTCCGGTCGTGCGCTTCGGCCCTTCAGCTTTCCAACGATTAAACGCCAGGCTTCCTCATCGAGAGATTGCCAGCGATCGAGACCAATCTCCGTCGTGTTGCGCATCAGGTGGCGCTTGCTGACGGGCTTTGAGGAAGTATGCGCAACAACAGCCAAGGCGATGTTGCTGCATGTGTTGAACGCCAAGCTGGTAAAGGTGCCCAATTCTTTCCGCGTAAGCTGCTTATCGCGTCGGCTGCGAAATTTTGACTGGATTGCCCAATATTCGCTTTGCCTTGTGCAGGCTATAAAATCGATGCCTTCGTCCAGCTTTGGAAGATTGAGCCGTCTGCGAACATCAGGCGGCACCTCCCCTAATGTCCATATGTGTTGGAGCGCGGTCTGATATTCTGGTGCAGTTTGAAGATAGAGTTGCGTGAGGCGCTCAAAGACATCGCCCATTTCTTTTTTTGTTTTGAGCGTCGGCATACGCGCGTAGAAGTCGCTCCAAGATGCGCAGGAGGCGATGAAACGATCTTGCCTAAGCACTTGGAACATCCCTACCGAATTTCACTCGCCTCTCCTCCAAGTGCGTTCTCTACCGCTTGTGCTTGAACACAGAAGGCATGAAAGAAAATGCCGTTTCCAAGTCCGCCCGCAATTGGCACATTTTGTCTGCCTGCTTTTCCAACTCTTTCGCCTGATCCTTGAAACGAGACGAGGTGAGTTTGTTGCGAGAGACGTAGTGCACTGTGCCGCCTTCCATGAAGGGCACCCAAAGCCCGTGTGCCACGCGCTTTCTGCCTTCATTTAATTCGCGGAAGCGATCAAGAAGCTTCCCTATCTCGGTTCCGTTTTCTTTGTTGCGTGTCTTCTTAAAGACCTCTTTGGCGACGGTCGTCAGCACCCCGACATCGTAGCTCTCTACGACTGCCGAGAAGTGCTCCCCATTTAGCCCTATCTCCTCTGCTAGATGGTGCCTAATTGCGAACTCGACCTGCGAGAATTCGAACATAAAGCGCCCAATTGCGCGATAGGTCTGCTCCGCCGCGGCTTGTTCCGGCGCGCTCATTCACCCAACCTCCAACGAGATCAGCCAGTCTGACGACCGCCGTCCATAGTATTATCGCCAAGCATAGCCAATTTCGCTAAGCACGTCGCGCGCTTCGCGGTCGTGCGTCGTCAAATGCAGCAGCGTTGCTGGCACCGTGACGGCACGCCGCGAGCATGCCCGAACGCACCGTGCGCAGTACGCCGCTCCATTCCGGCGAGCGCAGGCGCAGCGGCGGGGTGAGTAAAGCTAGGGCGCGGCGGCGGATGTCGGCAATTGCCATCTAAAGGACATAGGGTGGTAGCTGACGAAAGTTGCTTATGTTATGGTTCTAGGCCCATCCGAGTTGCCAGCGATGTCGAAAGCTTTATGGGAAATTGCTGTGGC
>Ga0209048_10006573_pt1 | contig 10861 bp, 9 predicted proteins | sample FrelakmetCRP12CR_FD_187146 | JGI IMG/M metagenome (GOLD analysis project Ga0209048, IMG submission 187146) | Freshwater lake sediment microbial communities from the University of Notre Dame, USA, for methane emissions studies - CRP12 CR (SPAdes)... | ecosystem: Environmental > Aquatic >... | reverse complement strand
CCTCCAATATTCTGGTGGCACCGATGGGGAAGCCTTTAAGCTCGCTACCAGCGAGCCGGACCATCTTGCCGGCAAATTGCATATCGACGATGTTGCTGCTGGTGGTGCCAGGGTCGATGCGGTCTTCGATCTGACCGTTGTGAAAACATTCACGAGCGTGCGCTAGTCAACTGACGATCGAATAGGCCGTTCGTGAACGCCTTCAGAGTTTAGACGCAGCCCCCTTCCTCCGATCCATCACCAGCCGCTGACGATGCGTGCAATTGAGCTAAGAGGGAGACTGCTGATCGATGCTGCCGTGAGTCACGTATGGCCCTCCCGCGATCGCAATTCTGCCAACGATTTTTTGTCATCTCATTCTCGACGGCGCTTGATACCGCGCATCGAAGCCGCGGCGAGCATTGAAACAATCAACTCGAAAGTTGGTCAGGCATGAGACCGGTGTCCGCCGGGAAATTGCTTTTGTCTGGACAATATTCTTGCCGGCGCCAGCATGACCTCCGTTGCGGTGCGCAGCGAAAAACAAATAAAAAAACATGGCCACAGTATTCATCCGCCACCGGGTCAGGAACTACGCGAAATGGAAAAAGGCTTTCGATGCCTTTGTGCAGACCCGCCGGGCTGGGGGCGAACTCGGTTACAGCATCGGGCATCTTCCGGGGAAGCCGAACAACCTCTGCCTACTCTTCCAATGGAACACGGCCGCCCACGCAGCCAAATTCCTGAAATCCAAGGAGCTTCGAGCCGCGATGAAAGCCGCCGGCGTCGCCGATAAGCCGGACGTCTTCATCATCGAAGAAAAGGAAAAAGGGAAAACCTGACGTTGAAGGCTTGCAGCCCCCCGCGGTGCAGGGGCGAAAGCAGCCCGCTTTCCTTTGCCAGATCTGAAGTTGGGCGCGGCAGCTCGCTTTTTGAGAAACTGCGTCGCCTTCTATGAAGGCAGCTGGCGCTTCAGGTCCTTTTTGATAGCCGGCCTTATTTCACCGCCTTCTTGCTGCACCTCTATCGCGACCGCGATATGACACCGCGCGACGGTTTTGGTAGCGACTTATTCTCGACGGCTTAAAGCCGTCGAGTTCGAATGCGATTCACTGAAGTTGCGACCTCTGGTCTATTCAAGGCGATGTTCTTTTGTGCCAGCACCCAGCCTGGTTGCGGCGTGTTCTGACCGTCGGATTACGAAGGGAAATTGGCGATCGTCAGGCGCATTGATTGATGGCCATGGTCCAGTCCTGCGTCTGCGCATTCCGAGCAATTTCCAACGGATATGGGTCGATTTTTGATCCAAATGGTCCCGATGGCGCAGGAACCGACGGGCTGCGCGCGCTATTCTGCCGCCAGGATGGTCTGCGTTTTGCTTCCTTAGCGCCCGGATCTCATGAAAGACCGCTTGCGCATTTTGACTGTCGAGGATGAGCCGTCCGTGACGCAGCTGCTTGCGCTCGTCCTGGGCGGTCCGGCCGCGAAAGTAACCAACGCGCCGGATGGCTGGATCGCGCTGATGAAGATCGGCGCCGCCGCGGAACCGTTCGACGTCATTATTACCGATCACCGGATGGGGCGTATGAGCGGGCTCGAATTGGTGCAGCAGTTGCGGGTGCGCGAGTTCGAGGGGAAGATTATCGTCCTTTCAGCGTATCTGAGTCAGGAGAACATCCGGGCCTACGAGGAATTGAAGGTGGACATGATGCTCGCGAAACCCTTCGATGTAGAAGAGTTACGCCTCGCGATGGACCTTCTGACGAAAAAGCCCTCGGCGCCGGTCACCGCGCCCCTGGCGGCGCACGGGTAAACTCTGCCACCGCCGCGATCTGAATCCTCGCCGCGGCGAGCTGCTTATGAACGTTGCGAACAGAGAGAACCCGTCGAGTCTGAGATGCGTTTTTGTGAGCGACCAGGGAGCCATGGGGTTATTGAGGCCGGCGTTACCAGCTCCGATTTAATGGTGTAACTCTTTTAACTTGCTTAACCTCTCGGTTACTTCTCGAACGCTTCCTTGTTCACAACATACGGCATCTTAGCCGGGTCGCCGCCGTAGTTCCGTTCCAGCACGTCGATCACTGCCTGGGCCGTGCGCCCAGCCATGCCTTTGTCCGGATCGACCGAGAGCCGCGTGATCTGGGCGCCACTGGCGAAGTGATGGAACAGCCGCGTGCGGTTGGCGATTTCGGGATCGAGAAGCGGCGAATCCGGCGGCAGAGGCTCTTTCTCAAAGACGTCGAGCGCCGCCCCGGCGATGACCTTGTCTTTCAACGCTTGGGCGAGCGCCTTCTCGTCCACGACCGGGCCGCGTGACGTATTTATTAAGTACGCCGTCGGCTTCATTAGCTTGAGGGTCTTCTCACTGATAAAGTGGTAGGTCGGCTTGTCGGTTTCGATCTCGAGCAACAGAGGCACGTGGATGCTCACGTAATCGGCGCCGCTAAGTGCCTCCTCGAGCTCCACGTACTTGATCCAGGTCCTTTCCTTCTGAATTTCCCTGGCGTGACGCAAATCCATCACCTCCTGGATGGCCGCGATGTACTGATGATTCTGATACGCCGGGTCGTAGCACAGAATGTTCATGTCGAACCCCGCGCACTTCTTGATCATCGCCAGGCCGATGCGTCCGGTGCCAATGATAGCGATGGTCTTGCCCGTGACCTCGTCGCCAAGGAAGGGCAGGAATGGATGCCAGGACGGCCACTTCTGGTCCCGCACCAGGCGCTCGCTCGAGTACATTTTGCGCGCCAGCATGCCGAGCATGAAAAAACCGAACTCGGCGGTCGCTTCGGTGAGCACGTCGGCGGTGTTCGTGAATGGGACCTTGTATCTGTTCGCGTCGGCGCGGCTGATGTTGTCGAAGCCGACAGCGATCTGCGCCACGACCATGAGTGTCCCCTTTCCTGCTTCGAAAACTTCGGCGTCGATGCGATCGCGGAGCGTGGTGATCAAGCCGGCGATGCCACTCTTCACTTTCTCGATGATCAGTTGCTTGGGTGGCGCCTCGGGGCCCTGGAAGACCTCGAGCTCGTAGCCGCGCTCGCGAAGGCGGTTCTCGGCAGGATCGCCGATGTGTGAGGTGGCAAAGACCCGGAAGCATTTCTTGTTGGTCATGGGTAAAGGAATGGAACCGGCAAACGTAAAGGCGGCTCTTGGTTTTTGGCTATTGGCTTGAAACGCGCTCCAGGTTCTTCTTCGCCCAGGCGCCGACGCGATCGAGCGCCTTCTCGATGTTCTCGATCGAGTTGGCCACACTGAAGCGCAAAAAACCCTCGCCGAAGGCGCCGAAGGCGGTCCCAGACAGCGCGGCAACGCCGGCATCGTCAAGCAGCGCGTCGGCCAGTTTCTTCGATGGCCACCCGGTCCCCTTAATGTTGGGGAAAACGTAGAACGCGCCCTTCGGCAAGCGGCAGGAGAAACCTTTGATCTCGTTGAGGCCGGCCACCATAAGGTCGCGTCGTTTCTTGAACTCGGCGCACATCGCAGCGACCGAGGCCTGCGGCCCGCGGAGGGCCTCGATGCCGGCCACTTGCGTGAAGCTGGCAGTGCAAGAGTTGGAGTTGGTCATCAGGCGGGCGATGTGCGTCGCCAGATCGGCGCGCATCACGCCGTAGCCCATACGCCAGCCGGTCATGGCGTAGGTCTTGGAGAAGCCGTCGAGCAGGATGCAACGCTCCTTCATGCCATCCACCGACATGATGGAGTGGTGCTCACCCTCGAAGATGAGGCGGCTGTAGATTTCGTCGGTGAGCACCATGATGTCGCGGTTGCCGATAGCGCGTGCGATGCCGTCCACGTCTTCCTTCTCCAGCATGCCGCCGGTGGGGTTCTGCGGCGAATTCAGGATGATGAGCTTGGTGCGGTCGTTGATCAGCCCGTCGAGTTCGCCAACGTCGACCCGGAAATCCATCTCCTCGCGCAACCGGATCGGCACGGCTTTCGCGCCGAGGAAGTGGATCATTGACTCGTAGATGGGGAATCCGGGATTGGGGTAGATGACCTCATCGCCTTCTTCAACCAGGGCAAGGATGGTGAAGAAGATGATGGGCTTACCGCCGGGGACAACGACCACTTCTTCGGGGGTTGCCTTTATCCGGCGCGTCTCACTGACGTATTGAGCGATGGTCTCGCGCAGCGGCGGCAAGCCGGCCGAAGGCCCGTAGTGGGTGAAGCCCTTGTGCAGGGCGTCGGTAGCCGCCTCGATGATGTTGTCCGGGGTATCGAAATCGGGCTCCCCGATCTCGAGATGGACGATGTCGCGGCCCGTTGCCTCCAGCGCTCGCGCCTTCACCAGCACTTCGAAGGCGGTCTCGGTGCCGAGACGCGCCATGCGTTTGGCGAGGCGAAGTTCGCTCTGTGCGGCTGTATTCATGAAAGTGGAACCAAGATTATGCGCGGAGGAATCTTTCTCTCAACTCTCAACCATCAACAGCCAACTTTCTTTGATGATAGCGCGGTGGCGCGACTTGTCTTTTTTATCACGATTCCTGTCCTTTCGGCGAAGCCATCTTCTACCAACTCATGCGTTTCTCGGACCGTTGGTATCTCGACGGCTTAAAGCCGTCGAGTTTCAAAAGCGATTTGGTGGGGTAGCGGCGTCTGGGTCTCTCCTCTGTAGACTCCAAACAATTTCGGAACACCCTCTTTCAGGGCTGGCGCGCGCAAAGAAGTGGACCAGGGCGTTGCTCTGGGCTGTATGAATGGGGCCTTTGGCCCAACGTTTTCCTCAAGACAATGATTGCATGGTGACGCCCGAACGGCTTTGATTAGCGCCGGTGCAGGCGCGCACGCGACGCAACTTTCTTTCCCTGGCCGGCAAGAGCATCGGTCTGGCCGCGCTTTCTTCCGCCACGGTGGCGTCGCTGCTGAAAAACCTCGAAGCAGCGACGACGACCGTAGCCCATTTGACGCCCGAGGAGGCGGCCATGGATGAAGACTATTGGGCCATCATTCAAAACTCTTTCAGCGTCACGCGTGGCATCATCAACTTGAACAATGGCGGCGTTTCGCCCAGCCCACGGATTGTGACCGAAGCGCTGGTGCGTTACCTCTGGGAACAGGAAGACGCCACCGCCTATACCATGTGGCAAATTCTCGAGCCCCAATCGGAAACGATTCGAACCGGGCTGGCGGAACTGTTCGGGTGCGATCGGGAAGAGATTGCCATCACGCGCAATGCTTCCGAGTCACTCGAGATTCTTTTGATGGGCATGGACTTCAAGTCCGGCGATGAAATTCTCACCACCACCCAGGATTATCCGCGGATGCTGACCACGCTGCGTCAACGGGAGAAGCGGGAAGGCCTCAAGCTGAAGCTGATTCAGATTCCCATTCCGCCGAAGAACCTGGACGAGATCACCGCCGCCTTCGAGAAAGGAATCACCAACCGCACCCGTCTGGTTCTAATGGCGCATATGGTCAACATCACGGGACAGATCACTCCGGTGAAGGCCGTCTGCGAGATGGCTGGTGCCAAAGGAATTGAGACGATCGTGGACGGCGCCCATTCCTTCGCCCAGTTTGATTTCAAACAGAAGGACCTGGGTTGTGATTACTTCGGCACCAGCCTGCATAAGTGGTTGTACGCCCCCAAAGGCACCGGTTTGCTTTACGTGAAGCGCGACAAGATCGAAAAGATCTGGCCGTTGATGGCCGCGGAATCCAAGCAGGCATCCGACGTCCGCAAATTCGAAGAGATAGGCACCCACTCAGCGGCGACCAGGCTGGCCATCGGTGAAGCGCTCCTTTTTCACCACGGCATCGGCGGCAAACGCAAGGAAGCGCGGTTGCGTTACTTATCCCGTTACTGGATGAACCGGCTCAAAGACGTGCCCAAGATTCGCTTCAACACGTCGTTTGATCCGAAGCAATCGTGCGCAATCGCGAATGTTCATATCGAAGGAACAAAGCCCGACGCAGTGGTTAAGTATCTGTTCGAAGAACATCACATCTTCACCGTGCCGATCGTGCACGAAGAGTTTCAGGGCATTCGGATCACGCCCAACGTCTACACCACGCTCGGGGAGCTGGATCGTTTTTGCGAACAGATGGAGTTAATCGCGCGCAACGGATTGCCATCGTAACGGCGAATACAGGCAAGCGCCGTGTCTAATCATGGAGGGGCGGTTTCCAAACCGCCGTCCAATTAAGGTGGGCGGTTTCTAAACCGCGCCTCCTTGGGTAAACGCCCGCTTCCGCTCGCGCTCTCGAAGCCTTTCGTGCTAAGCTTTCGGATCACCGACGCGACATGGAAATACCACTGACGCCGATGGAGTTCGCGCGTCGCGCGCGCAAGCTCTACGCCGATCGCGAAGCAGTTGTGGATGGCCTGTGGCGGCTGACCTATCAACAGTTCTTCGATCGCTGTGACCGCTGGTCTGCCGCACTGCAACGGCTCGGAGTGCGCCCGGGCGATCGCGTGGCCTGCATCGCACCGAACACGCACGCGCAACTCGAATCCTTCTATGCCGTCCCGCAGATTGGCGCGGTCACCGTGCCGATCAACTATCGCCTGACCGCGAACGACTTCGCCTACATTATTGCCCACAGCGGCGCGCGGGTGGTCTGCGCGCATCCGGATTATTTCGATGCCGTGGATCGCATCCGGGGAGAGGTGCCGAACGTCGAGCATTTCGTCGCGCTCGAGGGTGGCAAAGCCGGGTGGATGGATTACGAAAAGACACTCACCGCCGTCTCGCCGGACTTTGTGCGGCCGGAAATACGGGAGAGCGATCTCCTTTCGCTCAACTACACCAGCGGCACGACCGCGCAGCCCAAGGGCGTGATGATCACCCACCGCAACGCCTGGCTCAATATTGTTGGGACGCTGCTGCACCTGCCTATGACCTGCGCCGACCGCTACCTCTGGACGCTGCCGATGTTTCACGCCAACGGCTGGACCTTTGTCTGGATCGTCACCGCGGTGGGCGGTGCGCACATCTGCCTTCGTAAAGCTGATCCGCGATCCATCTTCGAGAATATCGCCAGGGAATCCGTGACGCTGCTCTGCGCTGCGCCGACCGTCCTCATCGGCATCGCTAATGCGCCCGAAGAGCTGCGCGTTCTCGCGCGGCGTGGCGTGCGTGTGTTAACGGCGGGCGCACCACCGGCCGCCGCCACCATCGAGCGTGTCGAGGGCGAGCTTGGCTGGGAAATCACCCAGGCCTATGGACTAACCGAGGTGTCGCCTCTGATCTCCATCTGCGAGCCGCGACCGGAACACGCCGGACTCGATCCGCGCGCCCGCGCCGAAATCAAGGCGCGCCAGGGTGTCGAATTACTCACTTCCGGCGATCTCCGGGTGGTGGACGAGCATGGCCGCGAAGTCCCACGCGACGGCAAGACCGTGGGCGAAATCGTCGTGCAGGGCAACGTGGTCATGGCCGGGTACTATCGGGATGCGGAGAGCACCGACCGGGCGATGCGCGACGGCTGGTTCCACAGCGGCGACGCGGCGGTCGTGTATCCAGACGGATATCTTGAGATTCGTGACCGGCTCAAGGATGTAATCATCAGCGGCGGAGAGAATATTTCATCCGTTGAAGTTGAGGGGGCGCTTTTGCGGCATCCCGCCGTGCAGGAAGTGGCCGTGGTGGGGATGCCGCACGAAAAATGGGGCGAAGCGCCGCAAGCTTTTGTCGTCCTAAAGACAGGCGCGACTGCGACCGACATCGAATTGAGGCAATTTGCGCGGGATCACCTTGCGCATTTCAAAGTCCCACAAGGTTTCACCTTCGTTGCCGAACTGCCGAAGACCGCGACCGGAAAGATTCAGAAATACGTTTTGCGCGGCGGCAGCCCAAATATCTCGCGGCAATGACGGCGTGTTTGGAAAGCCCAAATCCCAGGCCTTCCTTTTGGACGGGCTCGCCGTGGCGACCGCTCCCCAGATCCGCGTCGTCTTCACAAAAATCGACTTCTGACTTCGGTCGCCAGGTTACGGTTGAGCGACAAGTGCCTTTAGTTCGGCCGGCAGAATATCGCTGGCATGAATCGCGCGGCGCAAAGCTTTGCGCAGAGAGAGAGAGCGACAAGTCCTTGTCGAAACAGCGGACCTTTCAGCCAAGGGATGTAAGATCGAGCTTGCCGAACGCGGCCAATCTCTGATTGAATCACGGTGGGCGCGATCAGATGAACGGGGGACGAATAACCAGCGAAGAAAAGTCGACGCTAAGCACGTACATCGGTCTCATCGTGGTCACCGTGCTCGCCGCCGGCGGGATCTACTTCTTCATTCTCGCGCAGAAGGAGACAGGGGAGCTCATCGGTTTCGATCCGAACCGGCCGGTCCCGAGCGACGCCAGTTTGAAACGCCGATTAAAGGCAGAGCAGTACCATGTAGTGCGGGAAAACGGAACCCAGATGCCATTCCAAAACGAATTCTGGAACAACGACCGTTCCGGCATCTACGTCGATGTTATCACCAACGAACCGCTCTTCACTTCGATCGACAAATACGATTGCGGCCTCGGCATGCCGACGTTCAGCAAACCGATCTCGAAGGATCTCCTCGTCGAGAGCCTGGACAATTCGTACGGGATGCAGCGCACCGAGGTGCACACTAAGCGAAGCAACGCTCATCTTGGCCACGTCTTTATCGACCCGCAGTCGCCGAGCGGACAACGCTACACCCTCAATTCGGCCGCCTTCCATTTCATTCCGGTCGAACGAATGAGACTGGAACACTACGAAGCGTACCTGCAGCTGTTAGAAAAAAAATAACGAGCGCAGTCGAGTTTCTACTATCATTCAGTCCAATCGGCGCAGAGAAGCTCTGCTTGCGCGAGGACGGTTTTTGTTGCTTCGTCCTGGAGGTCGGGCGGGTAGTCATGGTTGCGGAGTATGCGCTTCACCAGGACTTTGATCTTGGCGCGGGCGCTTTCGCGTAGAGTCCAATTGACGCTTCGGCGTGACGAGACGGCGAACCAGGGACGCTCCCCATTTCGGGATGGTCTTCGAACCGTCACCAGACTATTCTGACTCTGTGCGGCGGTTGTTTGTTTCGTTTCTTTTTTTCGCGATCGCGGGGACGGTCTGCGCCGGTCTGGGCGATAGTGCGGATAGGATTGAAAATTCCTACGGCGATCTGGCCGCGCGACATTTACGCGACGATGGCACGGTCGTTATCCTTTATCATAGGGGCCGATATCTTTGTTACGTGATTTTTGATCACGGCGTGAGTGTCTCGGAAAGGTATTTTCGCTACGATCAGGCCGATCTTTCGGAGAAAGAGATCGCGAAGTTTCTCAAGATGAATGCGGGCAAGATGACGTGGAGTCGCGACGACGCTTTCGCGCCGGCGAAAGGACGCCGGTTCGAGCGCAGCGATCGAAGAGCGGAGGCGATTGTCGCCAGGGTGAAAGATCGATTGACGCTGACGGTTCGGGTTCCGCGTTGAAGTGTGGAAGCGTTGAAGTGTTGTGCTGGTGAATGAAACGCGGGGCTGGGCTGGGTTTTTGCGCGACACATCATGTGTTTGTCGCGGTCGTTTGGGGATCAGCTCGTTCTTTCGTTTCATGATGATCCGCGACAAGCGGGCATTTGCGCGTTCCATGAAAGCGCTGCTGAAAGGGGCTGAAGCGTTGGAGCGGCAAGATAACGAGTGGTTGAAGAGTTAAAACGTCAATGATTAAGAGAACGCTGAAAGTTGCGCTCTCCTGAGCCCGAGAGCGTCGACAGTGAGAGACTCCGAAAGCATTCGCCCACCACGGCGGGCAGGCTGAGCAGGCTCGCCGCTACAGAAAACTGGCGCTCCGCACGAAACAGAAAAGCTGCCACGAACTAATCCGTGACGGCTTTCTGTTCGATTGAGTTTCTTTAGCTGTTCAATCCAAGGGCAGCCAGTGTCGGCTCATCGATCGCGGCGGTCGTCTCAAGACCCTGGGCGCGCTGATAATCGGCCAGCGCTTCCTGGGTCAGCGGGCCGACCAAGCCGTCCACCTCTCCATGATAATAGCCCTGCTCTTGCAAGGTGGTCTGCACATCGGCAACGATCTGATCAAATGGCGTCGGGTTACTACCCACGTAAATGGGCCCGTCGTAGGGGTAATAGGCAGCGGCCGTATCGTAACCCCAGGCCGGGTACCAATATCCAAGATTCCAAAAGTACCATCCCCCACCAATCAAGATAATGTGATTGTGATGCGAGTGCCACCAGCCCCGATCGTGCCATTGGGGATGATACGATCTGAAGGCTGCGTAATGGTTGCCGTGCCAATTCTCGCACCCCCTGATGCGGAAGTTGTGGTCGAACTTTGCGCTCACGATCTTCGGGTTCGGGTTCGCGTGAAAATTCTGATACTGAGGACGAATCTTTTTCGCCGTGGACGGTGCCTGCACTGCGGGCAGCGTGTTTGGATGAACCGCAGGCAACGTGTTTGGGTGAACCGTGGGCAGCTTGTTTGATTGAACTGCGGGCAGCGTGTTTGGGTGAACGGTGGACAGCTTATCCGATGGCACTGCGGGCAGCGTGTTTGGGTGAACCGCGGGCACCGTATGGAGCGGCTGGTTTGGGACGTTGCTGTGGATCTTCGCGTTATTGGGATTCACGGTGTGCGGAGTGTGGACCCCTTGGACGTGCGTGTTCGTCACTCCGTGTTGCGTATGGACTCCTTGCACGTGGGTATTCGTCACGGCATGCTGCTGCGGCTGCTTCTGGACCGGCTTCTTCTTGTTCTTCTGATCGACTTGTTCCGCCTTGACGCTGGCTGCGAGCGTGAGGGAACAGCCTATCAATAGTGTGATGAATTTTTTCATTCTGGCTCCTCGGTTAATTCTGTTTTCCTTGTTCCTCTGACGGTTTCTTTGCCGCGGGTATTCGACTCAATCTTCTCCACTTTTGCCACCCCGCCAAGCTTCCGCGAAGGATTTCGGCGACTCG
>Ga0209048_10006572_pt1 | contig 10862 bp, 6 predicted proteins | sample FrelakmetCRP12CR_FD_187146 | JGI IMG/M metagenome (GOLD analysis project Ga0209048, IMG submission 187146) | Freshwater lake sediment microbial communities from the University of Notre Dame, USA, for methane emissions studies - CRP12 CR (SPAdes)... | ecosystem: Environmental > Aquatic >... | reverse complement strand
CCACCGCACTCAACCGTGAGACCGCTGTCCGACGCACAGCTGGCATTCAATACTAAGTGGCCGTGGGGCTCCGTACGGTTCGGGAATGAACGGCCGCCAACGCTGGCTATTGCCGACGGTCACCGCGGGAGGATCGACGCTCGAAGGGACTGCCGTTGATGATGGAGTTCCACAGATCAACGACAGGCAACTTGTCTCATCCCCTGCCCTTCTCGTTTCCTTGCCCCGCGCAGAGCCACGAAACGCGTCCCACCTGTGCGTCCCATCGCCCGGGACCGCAGAAATTTACCGTCAGCGCTGCTGAACCTGCCGATCGCCTGGACGCCCGAATCGATGCTGGATTTTGCGCCCGGAATTTGCCGTCAACCCTGAAATCGACCGGACGGTAATTTTCCGCCGGGAACTCGACGTGACATCTTTACCGTCAGATTTACCGTCAAATTGAAGGCCATCCCGGCGATAGATCTCGATAGATCTCGACAGACTTCCCGGTAGACACTTCTCCCTCGAATCAACGTGCCAGGTCCACTTTTCGATAGATCCCGATAGCCCTTGATAGATCTCGAAACCTACTCCCACTCGATCGTCGCGGGCGGCTTGCCCGAGATGTCGTACACGACGCGGTTGAACCCGCGCACTTCATTGGTGATGCGGTTGCTGATCCTGGCCAGAAGCTCGTGCGGCAGCGGCGCCCAGTGCGCCGTCATGAAGTCGGTCGTCTGCACGGCGCGCAGCGCGACGGCGTTCTCGTAGGTGCGGCCGTCGCCCATCACACCGACCGAGCGGACCGGCAGGAACACCGCGAACGCCTGCGCCACCTTGTCGTACCAGGACGCGCCGTCGGCGTCGCGGGCGGCACGCAGTTCCTCGATGAAGATCGCGTCGGCACGCCGCAGCAACTCCGCCCGCTCGCGCGTGACATCACCCAGGATGCGCACGCCCAGCCCCGGTCCCGGGAACGGGTGCCGGAACACCATGTCGCGCGGCAGGCCCAGCTCCACCCCGAGCGCCCGCACCTCGTCCTTGAAGAGCTCGCGCAACGGCTCCAGCAGCTGCAAATGCAGCGATTCGGGCAGGCCGCCGACATTGTGATGCGACTTGATCGTGTGCGCCTTCTTGGTCTTGGCACCCGCCGATTCGATCACGTCCGGGTAGATCGTGCCCTGCGCCAGCCACTTCACATTGGAAAGCCTGCCCGCTTCGCGCTGGAACACGTCGACGAAGAGCTTGCCGATGATTTTGCGCTTCCCTTCCGGGTCGGACATGCCTGCCAGCGCCGCCAGGAATTCGTCGCTCGCATCGACGTGGATCACCTTCACGCCCAGGTTCTGCGCGAACGTGTGCATCACCTGCTCGGCTTCGTGCAGACGCAGCAAGCCGTGGTCGACGAAGACACAGGTCAGGCGTTCGCCGATGGCGCGATGGATGAGCGCCGCCGCCACCGACGAATCGACGCCGCCGGACAGCCCCAGCAACACGTCCTCTCCACCCGTCCTTGCGCGTATTGCCGCGACGGCCTCGCCCAGGTAATCGTGCATGTTCCAGTCGTGGCCGCAACCGCATATGTCGTGCGCGAAGCGGGCGAGAATCGCCGTGCCCTGCCTCGTGTGCGTCACCTCGGGATGGAACTGCACCGCGTAGAAGTGCCGCGACTCGTCGGCCATCGCGGCGATGGCGCACGAATCCGACGATCCGATCAGCGTGAAACCGCCCGGCAGGGCCGTGACCTTGTCGCCGTGGCTCATCCACACGTCGAGGAGGCCGTGGCCGTCGGCATTCGTGCGGTCCTGGATGTCGCGGAACAGCGCCGAATGCCCGCGCGCGCGGACCTGCGCATAGCCGAATTCGCGCACGCTGCCCGTCTCGACCGAGCCGCCCAGTTGCTGGGCCATCGCCTGCATGCCATAGCATATGCCCAGCACCGGCACGCCGGCGCTCCATACCGCGCCCGGGGCGCGCGGGGTGTCGCCCTCCGTCACGCTGTTCGGTCCTCCCGACAGGATGATGCCCCGGGCCGCGAATTCGCCGATGAACGCGTCGGCGACGTCGTATGGATGAATTTCGCAATAGACGTTCAGCTCGCGCAGCCGGCGCGCGATCAGCTGCGTGTACTGCGCACCGAAATCGAGGATCAGGATTTTCGAATGGGACGTAGCGGCCATCGTTGCGGTCTTTCCCTGCCTTCAAATGAAACGGCCGGCGCGGGCCGGCCGGTCGCACTGCCCGTTTACTGCACCCGGTAGTTGGGGGCTTCCTTCACGATCTGCACATCGTGGACATGGGATTCGCGGATGCCTGCCGACGTGATCTCCACGAACTCGGCGCGCGTGGACAATTCCTCGATCGTCGCGCACCCGCAGTAGCCCATCGCCGCACGCAGGCCGCCCATCAGCTGGTGAATGACCGAGGACAACACGCCCTTGTACGGCACGCGGCCCTCGATGCCCTCCGGCACGAGCTTCTCGGCCGCGCCTTCGCCTTCGGTGTCCTGGAAGTAGCGATCCGCGCTGCCTTCCTGCATCGCGCCCAGTGATCCCATGCCGCGGTAGCTCTTGTACGAACGTCCCTGATACAACTCGATTTCGCCGGGAGCTTCTTCGGTGCCGGCGAACAGGCTGCCCATCATGACGCAGGACGCGCCGGCCGCGATGGCCTTGGCGATGTCGCCGGAGTAGCGAATGCCGCCGTCGGCGATCGCCGGAATACCGGCCTTGGCTACTCCTTCGATGGCGAACTGGATGGCGGAAATTTGCGGCACGCCGACGCCCGCGACGATGCGCGTGGTGCAGATCGAACCGGGGCCGATGCCCACCTTGACCGCATCGGCCCCGTGGTCCGCGAGCGCCCGGGCGCCTTCGGCCGTGGCCACGTTGCCGCCGATGATCTGCACCTGCGGAAATCGCTTCCTGATCCACAGGATGCGATCCAGCACGCCCTTCGAGTGCCCGTGGGACGTGTCCACGACGAGCACGTCCACGCCGGCGGACACCAGCGCCTCGACGCGGGCCTCGGTGTCCTCGCTGGTCCCCACCGCGGCACCCGCGCGCAGCCGGCCCAGGTCATCCTTGCAGGCCAGCGGATGCTCGGTCGATTTCAGGATGTCCTTCACCGTGATGAGTCCGCGCAACTCCATGTCGCCATTGACGACCAGCACGCGTTCGAGGCGATGCTGGTGCATCAGCGACTTCGCGGTTTCGAGATCCGTGCCTTCAGGGACCGTGACCAGCCGGTCGGGTTTGGTCATGATCGCCGACACTGGCTGGTCGAGGTTGGTCTCGAAGCGGGTGTCGCGGTTGGTGACGATGCCGACCACCCGTTTGCCTTCGACGACCGGCAGGCCGGAAATGCGGTGGCGCTGCGTCAGTGCCAGCACCTCGCGCACCGACATGGTGGGCGGCACCGTGATCGGATCCTTGACCACGCCGCTTTCGAAGCGCTTGACCTTGGCCACTTCGGCCGCCTGCTTGCCCGGCGTCATGTTCTTGTGGATGACTCCCAGCCCTCCCTCCTGGGCGATGGCAATCGCCAGGCGGGCTTCGGTCACCGTATCCATCGCCGCCGAGATCAGCGGGATGTTCAGCGTAATTGGCCCACTGAGGGACCCACTGGGGGAACCACTGCGGGACCCGGTCAGGCGGGTCCTGAGGGAAACATCGCGGGGAACGACAAGGGAATGCGCGGGGACCAAGAGGACGTCGTCGAACGTCAGCGCTTTCCGGACGACACGCATTGATTTCTCCTATGCGCAAAAATCGATTATACCCGCGTCGCCGGGGTCGCCCAAGCGGGGTGTACTCCCTGACGCGCGCACCGGCCGCCTGTGCCACACAACGTTGCACCGCCGGTCGGCCGCACAACGGATTCATTGACGGCCACCGGCACGCTGCGCTACCGTCCCAACGTCATGACCCCCCGGAGGTGGGCAATGAACCGCTCCCTTGGCAGAATCAGGCACGCTCGCACGATGCAACTCCGCTTTGGCCCGCGGCATTCGGCCGTGTCGATGGCCATATTCATCATGCTCGGTACGCTCCTTGCGACATCGCCTGCATGGGCCGCGCTCTACAAGTGGACCGATGCCAACGGGCGCGTCGTCTATTCGGACCAGCCGCCACCGGGAAATGTGAAGGTCGAAAAACTCTCCGGTCCGCCGCCGCCCGCGAACCCGAATGCCGTGAAGGAACTGGCCGCGAAGGAAGCGGAAAGCCGGAAGCAGCAACAGGATTCCGTTTCCAATGCCCAGAAAGATGCGCTGCAGCGCGCGGAAGCGGAAAAGCGCGCCGACGCTTGCCGGGACGCTCGCGCCGAACTCACCCGGCTGTCCGCCGACCAGGTTCTCCTCTACAGCGTGAACGAGAAGGGCGAAACAGTCTTCATGAACGATGCCGACCGTCGCCGGCGGAGCGAATCGCTGGACACCTTTCTCAGGGGAAACTGCGCGCAGGGCTGAGAGCACGCGCGACCGGCGGCGCCATGCGCATCAGCCAACAACGGCGACCCGCGGGTCGCCGTTGTTCATGGCCATCAAGGGATCGTTACCGCTCCTCGCGGCCTATTTCTTTTCCAGGTTGGCCTGATTGATCTTCACGTCGGCTTTCGCCTTGAGCGTGGCCAGATACGCGGTCAGCATTTCGCGCCCGACCTGCTCGGACAGGCGCGCCGAAGCCGCGTCCACCTTGGCCTTGTCGGCATTCGCAGGGGTATTGACCGCCAACACCTTGTAGATCGAATAGTCGCCGCGCTCGTTGGTGGCGCCGACGTAGGCCGGCAGCTTGTCCTGGCTGGCCCGGAAAACCTGGGCGACGGCATCGGGAGCAATGCCCGCCTGGGCCTCATTGCGGCCGATCTGCACGGGCTTGCCAAAGGTGACGCCCGCCTGCTTGTCCCCCTTGCCCTCGATGAGCGAGGCCAGCTTCGCGCGACCGGCTTCCTGCGCCAGATCGGACGCCGCCTTGCGCTCGAGTTGGCGTCGCAGTTCATCCTTGATCTCGTTGAAGGGCCGCGGCGCCGCGGCCTGGTAATCGAGGATCCGTGCGGCGATCAGCGCATTGGGTCCGATCTCGATGGCTTCGGTATTGCGCTTCCCCTGGATCGATTCCGGCGCGAACAACGTCTGCGCGAACTTGGCGTTGCCCTTGGCCAGTGCCTGCGCCTGCGAGCGCGTGATCGGCGGCGTGACCTCGACCTTCAGGTTGAGCGCTTTCGCGGCCGCGGCCAGGCTGTCCGCCTGTTCGTAGACGAGGTTCTGGAACTGATCCGCCGCCGCCGCGAATTTCTGCGCCGCCTGCTGGCGTTTCAATTCCGCTTCGATCTGTCCCTTGACCTCGTCGAAGGGCTGCACATGGGGCGCCTTGATGCCGTTCACCTTGATGACGTGCCAGCCGAATTCGGTCTGGATGGGACCGACGATGTCGCCTGCATTCGCAGCAAAGGCGGCGTCCTCGAACGCCGCGACCATCGTGCCGCGCGGGAACGTGCCCAGATCACCCCCCTGCTGCGCGGACCCCGGATCCTGCGAGGATTCGCGGGCGAGGTCGCCGAATTTTGCGGGATTGGTGCGGGCCTTCGCGAGCAGGTCCTCGGCCCGCTTCCTGGCCGCAGTGCGCTCGGCCTCCGGCGCGTCCGGTTTCACCGAGACGAGGATGTGCGCCACGGTGCGTTCCTCGGCGGCCGAGTACTGCCGCACGCTGGCGTCATACTGCTTTTTCACCTCCGCGGCGTCGACCGTCGTACCGGTCTGCAGTGCATCCGCGGTCAGGATCAGGTATTCGATCTTCGCCATCTCCGGCGTCTGGAACGAAGCCGTGTTCTGGTCATAGAACGCCTTGACGTCGGCATCGCTGATCTTCACATCCTTGGCAAACGCCTCGGCGCTGATCACCGCAGTGGCGACTTCGCGCTGCTGTTCGAGCAATCCCAGGAATTTCTCGGTGGAAGGGCGGGCGACGATGTTGGCGGCCGCGATCGGCTCCTGGATTGCGGCAGCCATCATGTCCTGGCGCACCTTTTCCTCGAACGCGAGACGGTTGGTGTTCTGTCCGATCAGGAACATCTCGTAGCGTTCTCCGGAGAACTTGCCGCCGTCCTGAAAAGCCGGAATGGAGGCAATGGTCTCCCGCAACTGCGCGTCGGAGACACGGAAGCGTTCTTCCTTGGCCTTGCCCGCCAGCAGGTGATCGTTGACGACCTGGTCCAGGACCGCGAAGCGCACCTCAGGGTTGTCGAACATCGCCGGGTCGAAGTTGCGGCCCATCAACTGACGGGCGCGCTGCTGCTGATCGCGCAGCGACTGGTCGAATTCCGCCACGGTGATCTTGTCCTTGCCGATCGTCGCCACGGTATCCGCGGTATTGCCGCCGCGGAAGTAATAGTCGACGCCGAAAAAGGCGAACGGGACCATCATCAGGAACAGGATGACCTGTGCGGCGAATTTGTGCTTGTGGACTAGATCGAACATGGATCCCGCTCAGGTTTCCTTGAATGACGGATGCACGGCCCGACTTCGGCCGCGAGTAGAAAGGGCGAACTCGCGTTCGCCCTCGTCTGCAACTGATTCTGGCGGAGTGGACGGGACTCGAACCCGCGACCCCCGGCGTGACAGGCCGGTATTCTAACCAACTGAACTACCACTCCTCATGCAAGACTGACAACTATCCAACGTGACGCCAAAGCCAACTTGGGGTCGCACGTCACGACGCGCGCCCTTGGTGGGTGCTGAGAGGCTCGAACTCCCGACATTCGCCGTGTAAAGGCGACGCTCTACCAACTGAGCTAAGCACCCGGGAGCCGTCGAAACGAAACTACCGCCTTGCCGCGCAATGCACGCAGCGCGAGGCGGGAGACTGCTTGCTCAAATACAGGCGCCCGCGCAAAAAGCGAAGTCGATCAGTTTAACGCATCCTTGAGCGCTTTTCCAGCCCGGAATTTGGGCACCTTGGCGGCGCGGATCCTGATGGGCTCGTTGGTGCGCGGATTGCGGCCCTGGCGCGCGGTTCGCTTGCCGACATAGAACGAGCCGAAGCCCACCAGGGTGACGATGTCGCCTTTCTTGAGCGAACCACGGATCGCGCCCACGGTCGCGTCCAGCGCGCGACCGGCGGCCGCTTTGGAGATGTCGGCGTGCCTGGCGATCGCATCGATCAATTCGGATTTGTTCACAAAACGTCCCCTTGGAAGCTTGGATGGAAATCAGGCGCGAATGAGTTGCTTGTTGAGGCAGGTACTCGAACGGGAAAGAGGAGGCGCACCGAACGATGCACTCTAGAGTCTTTATAACGCCCGCGATTTCGCAGTGTCAAGGCCAAAGGCGAACAATTCGGCGGGCGATTCGCGCCTCGATCGTGCACACTATTCGCGTTGGGCGCGAAGACTTGCACGCAGTCGATTGAAGTGGAGCGAATGATGGCGCGCAGCGCGGCATCATTGCGCAAAAACCAACTCGGCGGGAAACGCGCGCGAGCAGATTCCGTGCCCGCGCACCCCGGTGGACGGCTGCGTCAGTGCTTCAACGCCGGCGTCTTGTCGTCCGCGGCAGGAACGGGCGGGACCGCGGGCACATCGCCCTTGTCCTTGTCGTCGGTAAGCGGCGTCGGATGCCGCTCCAGCGCCTGTTCCAGAACCTGCTCGATCCACCGCACAGGATGGATATCCAGGCGGTTCTTGATCTCATCCGGGATCTCCGCCAGATCTTTGACGTTCTCCTCCGGGATCAGCACCGTCTTGATCCCGCCGCGACCGGCGGCGAGCAGCTTCTCCTTCAGTCCGCCGATCGGCAGGACCTCGCCACGCAGCGTGATTTCCCCCGTCATCGCCACATCGCACCGGACGGGAATGCCGGTGAGGATGGACACGATGGCGGTGACGATGGCGCCACCAGCGGACGGACCGTCCTTGGGCGTTGCACCTTCCGGAAGGTGGATGTGCAGGTCCGTCTTGGTGTAGAAATCCGCCGCGATGCCGAGCGCCTTCGAGCGATGGCGGACCACGGACAGCGCCGCGGCGATCGATTCGTTCATGACGTCGCCCAGCTTGCCGGTCGTCGTGGTCTTGCCCTTCCCGGGCAACGCCACTGCTTCGATCGTCAGCAGGTCGCCGCCGACTTCCGTCCACGCGAGGCCCGTGACCTGGCCGACCTGGTTCTTCTTTTCGGCGATGCCGTACGTGTAGCGGCGCACGCCCAGATATTTGTCCAGGTTCTTCGAATTGACCTCGACCGGACCTTTGGCCGTCCGCGCTTTGCCCTCGCTCTGCTTCAGCAGGAGGCTCTTCACCACCTTGCGGCAGATCTTGCTGATGTCGCGTTCCAGGCTGCGCACACCGGCCTCGCGCGTGTAGTAGCGCACGATGTCACGCAAGGCGCTTTCCGCCACGCGCAGCTCATCGGGCTTGATGCCGTTGCTCTTCATCTGCTTGGGCATCAGGTACTGCCTGGCGATCGCGATCTTCTCGTCCTCGGTATAGCCGGACAGGCGGATGACCTCCATGCGGTCCAGCAGCGGCGCCGGGATGTTCATGGAGTTGGCGGTTGCGACGAACATCACGTCGGACAGATCGTATTCGACCTCGATGTAGTGGTCGACGAACGTGTCGTTCTGTTCCGGGTCGAGCACTTCCAGCAGCGCCGAACTCGGATCGCCCCGGAAGTCCTGGCCCATCTTGTCCACTTCGTCCAGCAGGAACAGCGGATTGCGCACACCGACCTTGGTCATGTTCTGCAGGATCTTGCCGGGCATCGAGCCGATGTAGGTGCGGCGATGGCCGCGGATCTCGGCTTCGTCGCGCACTCCGCCCAGCGACATCCGCACGAACTTGCGGCCCGTGGCCTTGGCGACCGACTGGCCGAGGGACGTCTTGCCGACACCGGGCGGTCCGACGAGGCACAGGATCGGTGCCTTCAGCTTGTCCACGCGCTGCTGCACCGCGAGGTACTCGACGATGCGTTCCTTGACCTTTTCCAGTCCGTAGTGATCGGCGTCGAGGATCTTCACCGCGTGCGCGAGATCCTTGCTGATCTTGCTCTTCTTGCGCCACGGCAAGGCGAGCAGCGTATCGATGTAATTGCGCACGACAGTGGCTTCGGCGGACATGGGCGACATCATCTTGAGCTTCTTCAGCTCGCCCATGACCTTGGACTCGGCCTCCTTCGACATCTTGGCGCCCTTGATCTTCTTTTCCATCTCGTCCAGGTCGGCGTTCTCGTCGCCCTCCCCGAGTTCCTTCTGGATGGCCTTGACCTGTTCGTTGAGGTAATACTCGCGCTGGCTCTTCTCCATCTGGCGCTTGACGCGCCCGCGGATGCGCTTTTCCACCTGCAGGATGTCGACTTCGCCCTCGAGCACCCCCAGCAGATGTTCCAGCCGCTTGCCGACTTCCCCCATTTCGAGGATGTGCTGTTTCTGCTCGAGCTTCAGCGGCAGGTGCGCAGCGATGGCGTCGGCCAGCCTCCCGCCTTCGTCGATGCCGGACATCGACGTGAGGATTTCCGGCGGAATCTTCTTGTTGAGCTTCACGTACTGGTCGAACTGGGCGAGCAGCGCACGACGCATCGCCTCGACCTCGTTGGCGCTGCCCGGGTCGCCGGCCATAGGCAGGGCCCTGGCGACCAGGTACTCGCCGCGGTCCTCCACGGCGTCGATGCGCGCGCGTTGCGTGCCCTCGACCAGGACTTTCACCGTGCCGTCGGGCAGCTTCAGCATCTGCAGGACGGTGGCGATCGTGCCGATTTCGTTCAGATCGTCCGCGCCCGGATCGTCCTTCGCGGCCTGTTTTTGCGCGACGAGCAGGATGTGCTTGCCGGCCTCCATCGCCATGTCGAGCGCCTTGATGGATTTGGGCCGCCCGACGAAGAGCGGGATCACCATGTGCGGAAAGACCACGACGTCGCGCAGCGGGAGCAGCGGGAGTGCGGTCAGGTCGGCGGGAAGCGTCGTGTCGTTGGCCATGCGTGCCTCGGGGTATGGAGTTCTGAGCAGAAAATGGGGGCGCGCGGCCGGCCTGTCAAGCCACCGATCCGGTCAGGCCGGCCATTTTCCTTTGGAATCTGAAACTTGGCTGAAAATCAGGAGTGCGCGGCCGCCATCTTGGGCGGATCGGCGAACATCAGCAGGGGCTTGCCATCGTTGGCGATCGTCGACTCGTCCACGACCACCCGGGCCAGGTTGGACAATGACGGCAGGTCGTACATCACGTCCAGCAGAACCTGCTCCAGGATCGAGCGCAGTCCGCGCGCACCGGTCTTGCGGGCGAGCGCCTTCTTGGCGATGGCCCGCAACGCGGGCTCCCGCACCTCGAGCTCGACGCCTTCCAGGCGGAACATTTTCTGGTATTGCTTGATCAGCGCGTTCTTCGGCTCGACCAGGATCTGGATCAACGCGTCCTCGTCCAGCTCGTCCAGCGTGGCCGCCACGGGGAGCCGGCCGACGAATTCCGGGATCAGGCCGAACTTGATGAGGTCTTCGGGCTCGGTGCCGCGCAACAGCAGCGTGATGTTCTTGCGGTCGTCCGGGCTCGCGACCTCGGCCCCGAAACCGATGCCGGTCTTGGTCGAGCGCTGCCGGATGATCTTTTCCAGGCCGTCAAAGGCCCCGCCGCAGATGAACAATATGTTGGTGGTGTCGACCTGTACGAATTCCTGGTTCGGATGCTTGCGGCCTCCCTGCGGGGGCACCGAGGCAATCGTGCCTTCGATCAGCTTGAGCAGCGCCTGTTGCACGCCTTCGCCCGAGACATCCCGGGTGATCGACGGGTTGTCGCTCTTGCGGGAAATCTTGTCGATTTCGTCGATGTAGACGATGCCGCGCTGCGCCTTCTCGATGTCGTAGTCGCACTTCTGCAGCAGCTTCTGGATGATGTTCTCGACGTCC
>Ga0209048_10006571_pt1 | contig 10862 bp, 6 predicted proteins | sample FrelakmetCRP12CR_FD_187146 | JGI IMG/M metagenome (GOLD analysis project Ga0209048, IMG submission 187146) | Freshwater lake sediment microbial communities from the University of Notre Dame, USA, for methane emissions studies - CRP12 CR (SPAdes)... | ecosystem: Environmental > Aquatic >... | reverse complement strand
GTCCGCTGGCTTTGATGCGCTCGGCCAGCACCTGCATGCCGGATGGGAATTTGGCGTTGGCTTCCCAATCACCGATTGCCACCTGCCAGCCGTCATCCACCTGGAATACGTCGAAGGGCAGGTCTCCCAGGTCAACCATGATTTTCGAAAGCCGGTCCTCATCGATCTCCGTGTAGAGGCTGTACCATGAGCACCAGATGGTATGCGGTTTTTTTACACGGCCCTTGCCCAGGCGTTCGCCAAGAAGCTCGGCGTAGCGTGCGAAAATGCTGCTTTCATCGCCGCGGGCAATGAACCACTGAGGAGCGGGAGCATCTCCTTGAGGCGGCTCGGCCCAGCCCAGCAGGCGGGTTCTTTCGAGCGCCACATGCGCATCCAAATCCAGTGAGCCGATGAAAATGATCCCACCTGTGGGAAGTTCCACCGCCCCGTACCACGAACCGTTAGGGCGCCGGTCGTGGACATGCACGGGGTCGGTCTCGTCGGGATGCTTGATGGCTGGGCGCATCGCACGCAGCTGATAGCTGGTTTCCACCCAGGCGGTCAGGGACCACGACTGCCAGCCGGAGTAGAGATAGCGGACGGGTACACCGGGCAGTTCCAGGGTCACGCGGGTACCAGTTAGCAGCATCCCTCCCGGGACTCTTTCGACCTTATCTGCAACGATGGCAATCTGGGTCAGGAGATCTTCCATATGAGATTTTTTCCTTTCAAGCAGTGAGATAAGGGCAGGAGCTGATTCATCCAGTTAGTGCCACCAGTATATCAATACGCGGGTCGTAAAGTCAAACTCCTCGTCACCGGAGCGGTGAATAAGCGGATGCGGCCGGGGATACCTCGGCAATTATCCTCTAATCCATATTTGTCCCTCCCCTTTTTCGGAGGGTCAGGGGTGGGGCTATGGCCTGGTATTTGATGAAACCCGTGTCATTTTAAGACAGGGTGGTTTCTTATGGGAAACAGCCGGTGGATATCGAATACCGGTCTTGTCCAGGTGGGGTTTCTATGGCATAATCTGGCAGGAACAAAAGGCAAGGATGGGAACGAGTAAGCTCCCCGCGCTGAAAGCGAGCCCGGAACTGGTGTGAGCCGGGTCAGCCGAAGGTACTGAAAATCCTCCCGGAGCCGCGAGCCGAACGCAGGAGCAAGTAAGCAAGCCGGATGCCATCCGTTATCCAGGCAGGGTATCGTCCCGCGACCGTACCCGTGAGCGCCCGCAAGGGAAACAGAGTGGTACCGCGTGAGCAAGACCTGCTCTCGTCTCTGGTATGAGACGGGAGTTTTTATTTTTGAAAGGAGTACGCATGTTCAAGACAGTATCCTCCAAGCTGGATGTGACCGCCCTGGAAGAGGGGGTTTTAAAGTTCTGGAAGGAGCAGAAGATTTTCGAAAAGACCACCACGCTGCGCAAGGGTGCCCCGGAATACGTTTTCTTCGAGGGCCCGCCGACCGCCAACGGCAAACCGGGCGTCCACCATGTGGAAGCGCGCGCTTTCAAGGACATGTTCCCGCGATACAAGATCATGAACGGGTTCCATGTCTCACGCCGAGGCGGATGGGATACTCACGGCCTGCCGGTCGAGATCGCCGTCGAGAAGAAACTCGGTTTCAACAACAAGCAGCAGATCGAAGAATACGGCATAGAGAAGTTCAATGCCCTGTGCAAGAAATCGGTTTTCGAATATATCCAGGACTGGTCAAAGCTGACGGACCGCATCGGTTTCTGGGTTGACCTGGACGAGGCCTATGTTACCTACACCAATGACTATATCGAATCGGTCTGGTGGATCCTAAAATCCTTCTGGGAGCGTGACCTGCTCTTCAAGGGTTACAAGATCGTCCCGTATTGTCCGCGCTGTGGCACACCGCTTTCAGATCATGAAGTGGCCCAGGGGTATGCCGATGCCACCGACCCTTCGGTCTTTGTGCGCCTCCCCCTGGTGGATAGGCCGGGCACTTCCCTGCTGATCTGGACGACCACTCCCTGGACGCTTCCGGCCAACGTGGCCGTGGCAGCCGGGCCTGAAGTGGAATACGTCACGGTGGAACGCAGCCTTCCAGAGGGTGGTAAGGAGCGCCTGATCCTGGCCGAGGCGCTGCTGGAAAAGGTCTTCCGTGATGAAACCGTTCAGGTGGTGGATCACTTCAAGGGAAAAAAGCTCAAGGGTGCGAAGTACCACCCGCTGTTCACCTTCATGCCGCTGGAGAAGCCGTCCCACTACGTGGTGCTCGGCGATTTTGTCACCACCCAGGAGGGTACCGGGCTGGTGCATATCGCTCCGGCTTTTGGCGCGGACGATCTCGAGGTCTCGAAAAAGAACAACCTGCCGGTGCTGATGACCGTCGGCCCCGACGGCGCCTTCCTGCCCCAGGTCACGCCCTGGCGGGGTGTCTTCGTCAAGGATGCCGACCCGTCCATCACGGAGGACCTCAACCAGCGCGGGCTGCTGTTCAGGGCTGAAAAGTATACCCATACCTATCCCTTCTGCTGGCGCTGCGATACCCCGCTGATCTATTACGCCCGCGATTCCTGGTATATCCGGACCAGTGCCTACCGGGACCGTCTGGTGGAACTCAACCAGCAGATCAACTGGGTGCCGGAGCATATCAAGGATGGCCGCTTTGGCAACTGGCTGTCCAACAACATCGACTGGGCGCTCAGTCGCGAGCGCTACTGGGGCACCCCTCTGCCGGTCTGGGAATGTCCCGACTGCAGGAGGCGGGAGTGCGTCGGTTCGGTGAAGGAACTCTCTGAAAAGGCCCGGCGCGACCTGTCTGCCCTGGACCTGCACCGACCCTTTGTGGATGATGTGAGCTGGCCATGCGCCCAGTGTGGCGGGAAGATGAAACGCGTTCCCGACCTGATCGATGTCTGGTTCGACTCGGGTTCGATGCCGGTGGCTCAGTGGCACTATCCCTTCGAGAACAAGGAAATCTTCGAACGCCAGTTCCCGGCGGATTACATCTGCGAAGCGGTAGACCAGACCCGTGGCTGGTTCTATACCCTGCATGCCATCAGCACCCTGCTTTTCGACAAGGCGAGTTTCAGGAATGTCATTTGCCTGGGTCTGGTGCTGGATGCGGACGGCCAAAAAATGTCCAAGCATCTTGGCAATGTGGTTGACCCGTGGGTGGTACTGGACGAGTCCGGTGCGGATGCCTTCCGCTGGTATTTTTATACCTCTGCGCCACCCAATGCCGACCGCCGCTTTGCGCCGAGCATGGTGACGGACGTGGTCAAGAATTTCACCCTGACCCTGTGGAATGTCTACTCGTTCTTCGTGACCTATGCCAACCTGGATAACCCCGTGCTCACCCTCGACCCGCAGCCGGGCAATGACCTCGACCGCTGGCTGCTCTCGGCGTTGAATGCCCTGGTGCAGGAGGTGACCCAGGCTTACGAAACCTATGACGTACCTGCGGCAACCCGGCCTATAGAGACTTTTGTGGAAGCGCTCTCCACCTGGTACCTGCGGCGTTCCCGCCGGCGCTTCTGGAAATCCGAGTCGGACTCCGATAAACAGGCTGCCTACAGCACGCTCTATACCGCTCTGGTGACCTTGTCAAAACTGCTGGCTCCGGCCATGCCGTTCCTGGCAGATGAACTTTACCAGAACCTGGTGCGCTCGGTGGATCCACAGGCGGCCGAGTCTGTCCACCTGGCAAGCTGGCCCAGGCTGGATGAGGCCAGGCTGGACGAGGTCCTCAACCGCGACATGGTGCTGGTGATGAAACTGGTCTCACTGGGGCATTCCGCCCGGCAGAAGGCCAACCGCAAAGTGCGTCAGCCGCTGGCCGAGGCCGCCTTCGCCGTGGGGAATGCCGAGGAGGGAGCTGCGCTGCGGAGGTTTGCTGAATTGATGTCGGATGAGCTCAACGTGAAGAACGTACGCCTGCTGGATGCCAGCGGGGAGGCTGTTTCGTTCCAGATCAAACCCCTGCCCAGGCAGCTCGGTCAAAAATACGGCAACAAATTTCCCCCCCTGGCGAACGCCATCCGCGCATTGGACCCCAACACGGCCGCCCCGGGCCTGCTGGCCGGATACCCATTGAAGGTCATTCTCGAAGGCCAGCTGATCGACATCCTGCCCGACGAGGTTGAAGTGCGGGTGCAGGCGAGGGAGGGCTTCGCGGTCGCCAATGATGGCGCCTACCTTGCCGCCCTGGTAACCGAGCTGACCCCGGAGCTGATCAGCGAGGGCATGGCTCGCGAGTTCGTGCGCCGGCTACAGGACCTGCGCAAGAGCGCCGGCCTGGAGGTTGCCGACCGCATCAAGGTCAGCGTGCAGGCGACGCCGGGTCTGAAGGCAGCCATCGAAGCCAACCGCGATTACATCCTTGCTGAAACGCTGACGGTGGAATTGAAATATGCCGAGCCGGTTGCCAGATCGGTAACCATCAGCGACGAATTTGACGGTGAGATGCTTACCATTGGGCTGGTCAAGGTGTAAGATCCGAGATTTTGAAAGACAGGGACCTAGCCAGATCCCTGTCTTTTTGATTCTGTATTACCCAACGAAATTTCGCTCGACCTGTGCGGGAAAACCGCAGACGCCGCTGCTTGACTGAATGCAGGCCATCCCCTGGTGGTTTGCGGCGCATCCCGGCTTTTTTTGGATGTGGATAGGCCCCAAATCGAATATAATCTTATTGGACAATCAGCCTTGGAAGAAGGTTTTTTATCTTATTGTGGTTAAGAAAGTCACGGGAGAGCATGGTCAGGGAAAAAATATCCTCCATCAGGCAGCCTTATTGGCATAAGATTCGGGGAAAGAACCTTGGGCCATTTATCTTCCTTTTAATAAATCTCTTTTTTATCGGCTTGATCGGTATCTTATACTTGTTGCGGGATTACCCGATGGTCGGCGCCGACTATCGGGAGGCCATTCCACTTTTCCTTGATATTTCAACTTTTTTTCGGAAGAATGGTCTGTCGATCCAGTGGTACACGCCGGCTTTTGGCGGGGGTTTTCCTGTATTCCCGGATCCCATCAGCGGTCAATACTCGCTCATCACGTTGCTCACTTTGATTTTCCATCCACTTCAAGCCATAGCAATAACGGCCATTATTGACATTGGAATCGGATTGGGGGCGGTTTATTATCTGCTATCCAACTTATTGAAACTCCATTGGAAGGCCGGTATTCTGGGGGCAATTTTCTTCTCTGCAAACGGGTTTATTATGGAGCGTCTTGCTGTTGGGCACTATGTTTATTTAATATTTCCGGTGATGGTCGTTTTAATCGTTCTGCTGATGGAGTCGAGATTATCCTGGGGTATGGCCGGGTTGGCGCTTGCCCTGGTGATCACCGTTATGATACACCAGGCGGGCTATTTTTCCCTTGTTCTTTTCGGTCTTTCCCTCCTGATGACGATCCCGATCCTGTACATATATAATCCAGCATTATTTTCGTGGAGGCGTTTTATTTCGGTGGCATCCTTGGGAGGAGGCTTGGCCCTGGTTTTATGCGCCTCAAAGTTGTCCGCGGTCTACTCCTTTATGCGTTTCTTCCCCCGCCAGGTGGAGGATTTTTATGCAGCCTCGTTAGCGGCAGGCTTGTTGGGAATCATCTTCCAGTTGCTTGGGGCAATGAACTTAATCCCCTTAATAAAATTGATCGGGGGCAATGCTGCGGATCTGGAAAAATACATGGTCGTGATCAGTAGAGCTCCATTTGGCTACTGGGAATTTGATATGTCCATGTCACCGGTGGTATTCGCGATCCTCAGCGCCGGATTTTACCAGTTCATTCGGAGACCCCGGGAACAGATCCAACGGTATACCAGGAACAAGCGCTGGCTGGCATGGATTTTTCTAGTCTTCTTTACCTGGCTGACCATCGAATTCACCCTGGCGAAGGGGCTGGTCTATCCATCGCTAGAAAAGCTGCCCGTTTTGAGTTCGATGCACGTGAACGTGCGCTTTGCGGCTGCCTTCATCCTGCCTTTGGCGGTCACTGCAGCGATTATTTATAATAGGTGGTCATCCAATCTGTCAAACAGGAAGGCGTGGCTCATTTTCATGACGGTGGACATTCTCACCTTGCTTCCTTTGAGCATCTATCTCCTGAGCAAGACCGATCTTGCAGCTAGAGACTACAACGTGACGGAGTCCCAGCAGATCTACAACCTCATTCGTTCCGGAGACCCCATGACCATCACGGGGATCGGTTCTGCAATGGATAATACCGATGCCATGCTTTATCACATGAGCAATCTACAACCTTATGAACCCATATTCGGTTACGCATTGCAGAATTTCCATCCCGAGGTTCATGCCGGCTCGATCTGGGAAGCGAGTGGCGGCTATTACAACATGACCAATCCTTCCGGGTATGTGTTCCCGGAGGTCAACAGCACTCGGCCATTCGAGCGCATCCCGGTCAGCCAGATAAATGAACTGGAAACCTTTGCCAGCTACAAACAGCCCGGCTGGAAGCTCCCGCTGTATCAGCAGGTGCTGGACCGGGTATCCGGGGTATCTGTATTGGTCGTCGCCTCCATCCTGGCTGGGGCTGCTGTCTGGAAACTCGTCAAACGGGCCCAAAGAAAAGGCAGCCGATGAAATCCTTGGAAGTCCGTCCCCTGACTGCCGATCGCTGGCAGGATTTTGAGCGGTTGTTCGGCCCGCGTGGGGCCTGCGCCGGCTGTTGGTGCCTGTTCTGGAAGCTGCCTCGGAAGGAATTCGATGCCGGAAAATACGATGCAAACCGCAGGGCGCAAAAGGAAATCGTGGAGGGCGGGCAGGTGCCGGGATTGATCGCCTACTCCGAGGGGATCCCTGTTGGCTGGTGCGCAGTCGAGCCGCGTGTCCATTATTCCCGCCTGGCACATTCGCACATCCTGGCTCCGCTGGATGATACCCCGGTCTGGTCGGTGACCTGCTTCTTCGTCCAAAAGAATTATCGCCGCCAGGGGGTGACCGTGGTGCTCTTAAGGGCGGTCGTGGAGTATGTTGACCAACAGGGTGGGAAAGTCGTGGAGGGCTATCCAACCGAGCCGCGCGCAGGTGCAGATGTCGCCCCGGCATTTGTCTACACCGGGTTGGCATCCGCGTTCCGGGAAACTGGTTTTCTCGAATCCGGGCGCAGGTCACCGACGCGCCCGATCATGCGCTACACCATCCGATGACGCTCTCGGTCAGGCTGTTTCAAGTGGGGGATTTCGACACTCTCACCAGCCTTTGGCACCCTTCCCGAGAACAGGCCTTTCCTGGGTTCCAGCGCGCCTAAGGCCATCCCTTTGAGGATGACTGCGCATATTTGCAGGAGGAGATCCTGCTGAAAAACCAGGGCTGGGGCACCGAGCTGGAGGAGGGGATCTCCGCTTTCATTGCCCGGTGGGGGGGAGTTCATCGACCAGGTTCACGTGAACCCTGATTTCCAGCGCCGCAGTATCGGGCAGGCCTTGCTCGCCCATGCCCACCGGCTCTCACCCGCCTGTTCATGTTTCGAAAGAATCCGAATGGCCGGGTGGTTTAGGAAAGAACGGGTTGCGGGCGGTGAAGTTCGGCATCTCGCCTGCTCCGGCGAATGAGCCGGGCGGGGAATATCGTGGCGATAATAAAACTCCCGCAGAAAAGACTGCGGGAGTTGATGTTTCTACTGCAGGACCTCCACCAGCTCGGCCGGCACCACCGCCGCACCAACGATACCGGGACCGGTATGTACACCGAGCACCGGGGAAATGCGCAGGATCTCCAGCTTCTTGATATTCAACCTGTCGTTCAGGGCTTTTGCCAGCACTTCAGCGTTCTCTGCAAACCGGCCATGCAGCACGGTCGCCCAGAGCGGAATTGATCCGTACATATCGGCAACATGATCTACGATGGTGCTCAAATTTTGAGCTACCGTGCGACCTTTTCCAACAGTCGAGTATTTTCCGTCCTTGTGGTCGACGCGGATGATCGGCTTGATCTTGAGCACCGAGCCCATGAGAGCCTGGACCCGACCAATGCGACCGCCCCGGGCCAGGTATTCAAGGGTTTCGAGCGTGTAGATCACCTCCGTGTTGTCACGAATCTTCTCAAGACGCTCCAGGATGGCTTTCAGATTCCACCCTGCTTTGGCAGCCCGGGCGGCTGCCAGCACCTGGAAGCGTTCTCCGCCGGAGAGCGTCATGGAATCGACAACGGTGACCACGGTTCCCTTGATTAGTTCAGCCCCCACCCGGGCCGAATTGATCGTCCCGCTCAGACCGGATGAGACATGGATGGATATGATCTGTTTGCTGGCTTCTCCGATCTTGTTGTAGAGCTCATGAAAAATACCACTGGAGGGTTGGGCGGTGGATGGGATGGCCGGGCGCATCGCTTCCAGCCGGTTGTAAAATTCGTCCGCGCTGATATCCGCGGAGTTGACCTCTCCTTCTGGAAATTGGATGTACAGGGGTGCCTGAATGATGCCCAGCGTTTCCAGTTCCTCGTTGGGCAGGTCAGCTGCGCAGTCGGTGATTATTTTCATTGAGTGAAACTCGCTTTCCTATATTTTTGATGATTATATTCCGGTTTGGCGGAAAATGTTGTCCCATCTTGGGCAGCAATGCGTACACGTTTGGTCGGATTTTACCCTGATCCTTCCTGGTCATAGGGATTTGGACCCTAACAGTTGGCTATCAAAGGGCTATCAATATCGGGTACAATCGCTCCCATGCAAATCCACCAGCCGGTATCCGCCACGGACGACAGCATGCGAGCCACCTGGGCCGAGGTCAATTTAACCCGCTTGAGCCACAACTTGCAGGCCATCCGCCTGGCCGTGACCCCGGCAAAGGTGATGATCGTGGTCAAGGCCAACGCCTACGGTCACGGCCTGGCCGAGGTGGCTAAACACCTGGGTTCACAGGCGGATTACATCGGCGTGGCAGTCCTGGAGGAGGGGATCTTCCTGCGGGAATTGGGCGTTACAGTGCCCATTCTCGTCCTGGGAGGCATCTGGGGTGATCAGGTGCCTCACTATCTCCTGCATGAACTGACCCTCACAGCTTCCTCAGTGGAACGTCTGGAACAGATCGACTCGGTGGCCGCGCGCATGGGTGTCAAAGCCAAAATCCATCTCAAGATCGATACCGGTATGGAACGGATCGGCGTGCATTATTACAGCGCTCAAGCATTGCAGGAGACAGCCCTGGAATGCGCAAATATCGAGGTGGAAGGCATCTTTTCCCATTTTGCAAACGCCGACTCTTCTGACCTGACTCATGCCCGCCTGCAGCTGGAACGCTTCAACGAAGTCCTGCATTTCTATGAAAAACACAGCCTGCCCATGCCCATCCGTCATATGGCAAACTCAGCGGCGATCCTGCAGTTACCGGAAAGCAACCTGGACATGGTGCGCCCCGGCATCCTCTTCTACGGGGTCTATCCTGGACCGGAAGTGCCGCATACTTTCCCGGTCCAGCCAGCGCTGGCATGGAAGTCGCGGGTGGTGTATTTCAAGGTGGTCCAGGCGGGTCATCCCGTATCTTATGGTTCCACCTGGCAGTCGGATCACCCGACTAGAATCGTGACCGTACCAGTGGGTTACGGGGATGGGTATTTCCGCGCCCTGTCCAACCGCTCGCAGGTCATCATCCGTGGCAGAAAGTACCCCCAGGTGGGGCGTGTCTGCATGGATCAGATGATGGTCAATATCGAAGACGATTCAGCCTTCAACGGCGACGAGGTGACCTTGATCGGTGGATCAGGCGAGCAGGCGATCACCGCCCAGGACCTGGCGGATTGGGCTGGTACAATACCATACGAGATCCTGACGAATATCAATACGCGCGTGCCGCGCGTTTACCTCACGGAGGAAAATATTTAAATGAATGTTATCCAGCCTTCGCCGCAGTCGAAACATTTCGGTATGCACTCGATCGGTGATTTCCTGAAGAAGTACTGGAGCGCTTATCTGTTCCTGTTCTTCACTGGAGGCATCATCATTGCCTTCGACCAGTGGACGAAAACCCTGGTGCGGGCCACCATTCCTCTCGGCTCCGATTGGCTCCCGGCTGGCCTGACCTGGCTGATGCCCTTTGCCCGCCTCCGCTACTGGTACAACTCCGGGGCGGCATTTGGCCTTTTTCAGAATGGGAACATGGTATTCACCATCCTGGCCATCCTTGTCACCCTGCTGATACTTTATTATTACCCGCTGACCGTTCGTGAGGGATGGTACCTGCGACTGGCGATGGCCATGCAGTTTGCCGGCGCGGACGGCAACCTGATCGACCGCCTGAGATTCGGTCATGTGACCGATTTCATCTCGGTCGGGAATTTTGCGATTTTCAATATCTCGGATGCCAGTATTTCCATTGGCGTGGCAGTGCTTATCCTGGGGGTCTGGTGGAAGGAACGGGCGGATAAGCGGCAGGCGGGGGCGGCTGCTGCACCGGATCATGAGGCCGGGGGTGAGTGACCGCATCGAAACCTTTGTGTATGACCGGGAGGACAAGCAGCGTCTGGACGTTTTCCTGACCGCCTGCCTGCCTGAATTTTCACGGGCGCGCCTGCAGGGCTTGATCAAGGATGGCTTCGCCAGTGTGGATGGTGAAACGGTGACCAAGACCGGGCGGAACCTGGAGACAGGGGAGAGTGTCTGCCTTTGCATCCCTCCGCCGCAGCCCAGTGCTTTGATTGCGGAAGACATCCAGCTCGACATCATCTTCGAGGACGAGGATCTGCTGGTGGTGAACAAACCGGCCGGGATGGTCGTGCACCCTTCACCTGGCCATGACCGCGGCACGCTGGTGCATGCCGCCCTGGGACATGTCCCGGACCTGAAAGGCATCGGCGGGGAGGAACGCCCCGGCATCGTCCACCGCCTTGACAAGCAGACCTCCGGCCTGATCGTGGTTGCCAAAAATGAGCAGGCACACCGCTG
>Ga0209048_10006569_pt1 | contig 10866 bp, 11 predicted proteins | sample FrelakmetCRP12CR_FD_187146 | JGI IMG/M metagenome (GOLD analysis project Ga0209048, IMG submission 187146) | Freshwater lake sediment microbial communities from the University of Notre Dame, USA, for methane emissions studies - CRP12 CR (SPAdes)... | ecosystem: Environmental > Aquatic >... | reverse complement strand
GGCCGGCGTGCGCAGCGGCGGGCTGCCGCGTCGATAGTCGGCATACGCGGTGAAGCGTTGCATCAGCGCCTGCAGGCGAAGGCGCTCGCCGTCGTCAAGCGAGAGCTGCGCGGGCGGCGGCTCGTGCGTGCGTTGAAATCGGGCCGTCGACTCCTCCACCGGACTAACTGCAAAGCGGTGCTCGCCGCCCCTGCCCGCTCGAGACGAACGCGCGCGCGCATTTTTCAAAGAAGCCGCGCGCACGCGAGAAGAGCGGGGCCGGGACAACGGCGGGAGGCAGTTAGTACAGCGAAGGTAAAGAGATCGGCCAAGTCAAATGTTCTGAGAGAACGTTGGATATTGTCGATCGTTGCAAACCATGGCAGAGCCGCCGCGATGTTGATGGCCCAGACAATCCAGGCGCGCTGCCCCGAAACACCCTGCCCCGATTGAGCGCAACCGAAACCGCGTTCGCGCCCAGGGTCGAGGCGGATCGTCGTGGTCGGACGGCGCCAGAAGAACTGCGTTTTGACCTGTGGGCAATTCGTCCCCGCCTTCTCGCCGTCCAGCACTGCAGCAGTTGCTGCGGCAGTCGTCGCGGAGCCGGACGGCCGCTCGGGCGAAGTGGCGGCGGCGTTCGTCGTCAAGCGCGATCCGTCGCTGACCGAGCCCGAGCTGCGCGCCTTCTGCGCCGAGCAGCTGACGGCCTACACGCAGCAGAAGCGGATCGAGTTCCGCGCGACGCTGCCGAAGACGCCAGTTGGCAAGATCCTGCGGCGCGCGCTCCGCGACGAGGCGCGTCGCCTCGCGGGAGGCTGACGCAGCCGCGGCTTGGGTAGCGTCAGCGCGGCGCCCGAGTGTAGCGTGCGCCGAAGATCCGTTCGGAGGTTCTGCGCGGCCGAACGCCGACTGCGCGCGTATCAATGTCCGTTCAGGATCTTTCGCGCGGCCACGAACGCCGGGGCATCCTCGCCCCAAGCCTGCCTCAACTGATCCAGCGCCTGGCGGCCGGCGCTTTCCGCGCCTTCGCCATGCGTCGCTCGCAGGGCCAGGGCGCGTGCCAGCCACGCCTCGCCGGTCCATTGGCTGCCTGACAAGTCGTGCAACATGCGCTGTGCCATCGCCAGTGCCTCTTCGGAATGGTCGAGGGCCCGCGAGACATCGCCGTGGAGAGTTTCCGCGGACGCCAGCAGGGCAATAGAACGAATGTATTCGGGGTTCCATTGGCTGGCCTGGCTGAACAACTCGCCGGCGCTCGCGGCGGCGTCCTGTGCGCCAGCAAGATTGCCCACAGCGTAGGCCAGGCGCGCGCGCTGCAATGCGAGCGAGCCAAAGATTGGGTGCCGCGGCGGAAGCTTCGCGCCGAGCACCGACGCCGCCTCGTCGAGCAGCTGGCCGCACCGGGCAGCGTCCGGCTTCACGCACCAGGCCGAGGCGGCCTCTGCGGCGATCAGGCCGGTCCACAGGTCGGTAGGCTTGCCGCGCGCTAGCGTCAGGGCTTCCTCACCGAGACGTTCTGCCTCCTGCTGATACCCCATGTCAGCGAGTGCACGCGCCCGATAGCCGAGCACGATCGGCAGCAAGCCGTTGCCTTCGCCCAGCCCGCGCGCGACGGCTTCGGCGCGGGAGTACACATCGGCGGCACGTCGCATCTGACCGGCCCGATAGAGCGCCGTCGAGAGGTTTGACAGGGTTATGGCGCCATCGCCGCCATTGAGCGTACCGTTCCGTTCGGCCTCGGCGACCAGTTCGCCATAGGCGTTGAGCGCTTCCGGCAGGCGCTCATTGCGGCTGTAGGCTCCAGCCAGCGATTCCATCGCCCGCCTGAGGCCACTGCCGGCTGGCCCGGCCTGGCGATAGACGGCAACGGCGGCCTCGGCATCGTCGAGTTGCGCCTTGGGCTCAGCCGCCGTTGCGTGCAGGTCGGCCCGGCCTTGCAGGCAACTACCGAGCACCTCGAGATCCGGCGTAGCCGAATTGCGCATGCGCTCGATGCCGCGCGCGAAAAGCGTCCGCGCTTCGTCGCGACGGTCGGTCTCGCCCAGCACGCCGGCCTGGCCGCACTCGATGTTGGCCATGACGTCCTCGCGGCCCGCCTGCCGCGCGGCGTCGAGCGCCGCGGAGAACGCCGCCAGTGCGCGCGCATGGTCGCGGTTGTCCGCGTATTGGAAGCCGATCATCATCAGCATGCGCGCGCGTGTCGGCGCGTCGGAGGTAAATTGCGTGCGCGCGGCCTGCTCCGCGCGCTGCAGCAGGTCCGACGCGCGCATCGGCTGCTCGCTGCTCGCGCCGAGCAGCATTCGCAGCAGTTGGTAGGAACCAGAGGAGAACGCGAGCTCCCGCACTGCGGCGTCGCGCGCGCGCTCGGCGCGCTGCGCCTGCACCAGCGTGCTGATGACACCGGCGAGCACGGCGATCGTGGCGAGGACGCCGAACGCAACGCCGAGCCGATTGCGCGCGACGAACTTGCGGGTTCGATACCAGACCGTGTCGGCCTGCGCCTGCACGGCACGTCCAGCACGATGGCGTTCAATGTCTTCGATTAACGCATTCGCCGTTGCGTACCGCTCCGACGGTGCTTTCTTCAACGCCTTCAGCACGATGGTGTCGAGGTCGCCCGCCAGTTGGCGGCGCAGCGCGCGATCGTGCACCGCCGCACTTGGCGGTTGCGGCTCTGCCGTGACGATCGCATCCTCCAGTGCGCCGCGCGAATCGCGCTTGAGCTTGTACGGTCGAACGCCCGTGAGGAGCTCGTACAGCACCACGCCGAGCCCGTAGACGTCTGAGGCTACAGTCAGCTGTTGGCCGAGGATCTGCTCAGGAGAAGCATAGTCCGGCGTCATTGCGTGGCCAGCGAGTTGCGTCAACTCAGTCTCGCGGGTGCCACCGTCTTCCAGCAGCTTGGCCACACCAAAGTCGAGCAGGCGCACCTGGCCGTCCGCCGTCACCAGAATATTGGCGGGCTTCAGGTCGCGATGCAGCGTGAGATTCGCGTGCGCATACGCCACGGCGCGCGCAACTTGGAGGAACACCGCCAGCCGTGCCCGAGTGTCGAGCCCGCGGGCGCGACAATACGCATCGATCGGCTGCCCTTCGACGTACTCCAGCGCGAGGTACGGTTGCCCCGTGGTGTCGACGCCAGCGTCGTACAGCCGCGCGATGTTGGGGTGTTCGAGTGCAGCCAATAGATCGCGCTCGCGCGCCAGACGCTCGCGCATGGCAGGCGCCCCGCCAATCAATGGCAGCTTCAAGGCGACCTGCCGCTTCAACGAACCGTCGATGCGCTCCGCCAGCCATACAATGCCCATACCACCTTGGCCAAGCGGCCGGATGAGCCGGTAGGGTCCGACCTGTTCGCTTTCGGCACGATCGGCAGTCGCCGACTCGGCGCCACGGTCCAGCTTGGGCAGCGTACGCAGGAAGTCGGTGGTCTCGGGCGCGTCGGCGCGGGTGAGCAATTGCTGCAACGTCGGTCGCAGCTGCGCGTGCTCGTCGGGCAGCGTGTCGAGCCATGCGTCGCGCCTGTTGGGCGGCAGCTCTAGCGCCTGTTCGAGCAGGCGGTTGACGGTGGCCCAATCGGCCGCGTTGATGGTCATGGCATCGACGACAACGTGTGCGCAGTTTCACCTGTACCGACGTAATCCGCCTGCAAAACCGGACACTCAACGAAGCGCGACGGCCAGCAACAGCCGCGCGCGTTCCCAGTCGCGCCGCACCGTGCGCTCGGCCACCCCAAGGGCGGCGCCGATCTCCGCTTCGCTCATGCCGGCGAAGTAGCGCATCTCGACTACCTTGGCGAGGCGCGGATCGGTGCGCTCAAGTTCTTCGAGCGCTGCGTGGACGTGCACGACTTCCTCCTCCCCGGCGGCCAGGTTCTCGCCCAGCTCGGTGCTGAGCGTGACGTGTGCAACTTCGCCCCCGCGCCGCTGCGCCTGCCGCTGGCGCGCAAAGTCGACGATGACCGAACGCATGACGCTCGCCGCATAGGAGAAGAAATGGCCGCGGTGCTCGCCCTCGAGCTGACCGGCCTGCACAAAACGCAGGTAGCTCTCGTGCACCAGCGCGGTGGTGTCGAGCAGCGTATTACGCCCGCCGGCGCGCAAACGGGCTCGCGCCTGGATGCGCAGGTCTTCGTAGGCAGTCGCAAACAGTTGCTCGCGCGCCGCTTTGTCCCCGGCGTTGGCGCGCAGCAGCAAAGCGGTCAACTCGCCCATTGTCCCTTTCGGCCTCAAATCATTCGTGCGGAGCCCTCATTTGAACGCCGATCCCGGCCCGCGGCAAGCCGCAAATTCACGTCGAAAAGCGCGACGCCGAGTGTCGCAACGCCCTCGTAAGAGTTCGCGTATGCAGATTCTTGCTCTCGAAAAAACGTGCTGATTGCGATACCGCTCCCCCTCGGGCGGGCTGAAAAGGCGGCGCCCAAGGCACGCGCCGCGCTCAAGGCCATCCCGCGCTCGCCCATGAGCAAATACTTTGCGGCCTTTGAGTCTGACGCATCAGAGCTCATGCGACAGGCGCTGCGGCGCCAGGGTGCTCGGCGACCGCCCGCGCCCGCGTCGTGCGTTCACATTAATTGTCGATCGCGTGTCCGGATTGGCCATGATTTTCCGTCTTTCACTGTGTAGCAACAGATTTTCGCGGGCGGCCGCGGGAAAGTGGCAAGTCTGCTCCTACCGCGGCTTGCTCCGCGGCAACATCCTGAGGAGGGCGGCATGAATTCGACGTTCAGATATGCGATCACGATCGCGCTGTCTTCAGTCACGGCAGCGGTGTCGGCCTACGAAGGCTTCGATCCCTATTCCGATCCGACGCTTCCAACCGTTGCGCGGGCGAGCGCGGCGAGGTCTGGTGTGGTCGCTTCTGCGAAGTCGGTATCGGCGCGGACGGTCCAGGGCGAGTCGTCGACGTCCCCTAACGGACGCAAGCTTCAGACACACCATGTCGTTGCGATGCGCACCACGTCGGCAACGCATCGCAGCGCGCCGGATACCCGCGATGACGCCCGCGCACGCGAACTGAATTGAGACTCGGCAACCATGGCAGGAGCAAACAAATGAAGCTTCGCACAAGCGCTGATGGAGATGCGCACCGGGGCGCGGGTCTGTTGGTCTGCGTCTTGAGCGCGGCCGCAGCGGCGCTGGCAGGGACCGGTACGGCAATTGCCGACGACGGCGATCGCCGCGCGCCGATCATGCGGCCGATACCGAACCGTACCGGCGCGGCGGCGACCTTCAGCGCGGCCGGATTCATCGATCTGACGAATCCGTTCTTTCAGAGCCTGGGAACCAACGGACGCAGTTGTGGGTCCTGCCACGTTCAGGGCGAAGGGTGGACCATGACGCCGCGCGGAGTTCAGGCGCGTTTCGCAGCGACGCAGGGAACCGATCCGATTTTCCGCACCAACGATGGTTCCAACTCCCCGCTTGCCGATGTCTCGACCCCGGCCGCTCGCCAGCGTGCCTACGGCATGCTCCTTTCCAAGGCGCTGATCCGCGTCGGCATCGGCATTCCGGTCGACGCGGAGTTTGAGTTGACGGGCGTGGACGATCCGTACGGGTTCGCCAGCGCGAAAGAGCTTTCGCTCTTCCGTCGCCCATTACCGACGACCAACCTGAACTTCCTGAGCACCGTCATGTGGGACGGGCGGGAGACGTTCAAGGACCCAAACTCGACCGACTGCACCTTTGGCACGACAAACTGCTTTGCATCGATCCACTTCGACTTGGCCGACCAGTCCAATGGTGCGACGACCGGACACGCGCAGGGACAGCCGCTGACGCAGGCGCAGCGCGAGGCGATCGTCGGGTTCGAGACCGCACTGTTCACCGCGCAGGTCGTCGATGGCGACGCCGGGCGCCTCAATGCGCTGGGCGCGCGCGGTGGGCCGATCGAGGCATCAAAGCAGACCTTCTACTTCGGCATCAACGACACGCTGGTTGGTGACTACCGCACCCACGCGGCGTTCACGCCGACCGTGATGACACTGTATGACACATGGAACAACTTGGTACCAAACCCCAGCAGCACCGACAGCGAAGAACGCGATCGCGCGGTCGCCGTGGCGCGGCGCGCCGTTGCACGCGGCCAGGCGCTCTTCAACAGCAAGCCGATCCAGATCAGCGGCGTCAAGGGCCTGAACGACGATCTCGGCGTGGCCGTGATTCCGGGCACGTGCACGACCTGTCATAACGCACCGAACGCCGGCAATCATTCGATCCCGATGCCGCTCAACATTGGCGTGGCCGATGCCGCGCGGCGCACACCCGACATGCCGCTGTACACGCTGCGGAACAAGGCCACCGGCGAGACCGTGCAGACGACCGATCCGGGCCGCGCGCTGATCACCGGCAAGTGGAAGGACATCGGTCGATTCAAGGGTCCCGTCTTGCGGGCGCTCGCAACGCGCGCGCCATACTTCCACAACGGCATGGCCGCAGACCTGGATGAAGCAGTGGAGTTCTACAACACACGCTTTGGCATCGGATTGATGCCGGACGAGAAGGAAGATCTGGTGCTGTTCCTGCGTATGCTCTGAGGCCGGGTGCACCCGTGAAGTGTAGTAAAGCTGCGTCATAAATGTACTAAAGTTGTGTCAAGCGGGTTGCACGGCATCATTTGGTGACGCGACAGCGGCAGCACCGACAGTAGAACGATTTTTCGACGCGAGATTGCCGATGCGCGTCATGAAGATGTGGGCACGCCGCTCAACGCGCGCTACCTCGAGGGCCCGGCGCTGCCAAATCCTCCGCGGCCGTTCAACCTGCTCGGCAAGGCTCAAGGGCGTTGCCTCGACCGTAAGCGACGACGGTATTGCTTATCGCATCGTCAATTTCAGCTTAAGTCTCTTCGCATTCTTCGCCAACACATCATCGAGAGTCGCCATGCTTTTGGCCTTCGCTTCGAGCGCAGCGGCCAGGTGCAGGGAGTCGCCCGCTCGCAGGCCGGTGGCGACATCAAGCGTCAGCGCGGCGGCACGATGAAAGGTCGCAGGCTCCACCGGCAACAGTTGTAGGTCGTTGGCGCACAGGCGCTCAAAACGCTGCCATGCGGCGTGCCCTTCGGCCTCGGTAATCTGGCCGGTGCGCTGTTTGATGCCCAAAGCACTGGCGAACTCAGTGACGCACCACATGGCCGATACGAGTTCGTTGGCACAGGCGCCATACCAGCGGGCTACTTCTGCACTCCTCGGCTCGTTGAGGAGCAGCGCCACCAGAACGCTGGTGTCCACATACACCATCAGTAGTGCCCGCCGTGCCGAACTTCATCGATGACAGACCGGCCCATCGGCAGGGCCTCGCGCGCTGTGGCCAGCTCGCCCGCGAAAGCCTTGCGGTTCCAGGTCACCGGACGGATGGTCAACCCGCCGTCCACGGTCAGGCCAGCTTCCATGCTGTCGCCTTCCTTGATGCCGATGCTGCGAACGAATTCGGCGGGGATGCGCAGCGCCAGGCTGTTGCCCCATTTCGCCACTTGCAGATTCATGAAGTTCCTCTGGATGGATATACGTTGAAGTATATACATTATAAATGCTATTGGATGGTGCGCAAGACCGACAACTGCGCCGCGTTCTCAATCGCCTCGGCGCGGTTCCCTGACTCTAGTAAAGATGTGCCAAACGGCTGACTCAGCGGCCTATCGTGACCTCACAGCAGCAATTCCGGCAGCAAGATGATCCGTCCGCCATGCTTCGGTGCAAGGCTGCCGATGCGCGCCATGATGACGCGGGCGCGCCGCTCAACGCGCGCAACCTCGACGGCCAGGTGCCGCCAGATCGCTCGCGGCCGTTCGACCTGCTCGGCCACGCTGAAGCGCGTAAGCCACCGCAACAGTCCCGTCGGCGGATGCAGGGGCTTGCAGCACAGTGCGGCCGGATGGCTGCATCCGCGCCACAGCATCGCCGCAAGTATCCAGGCGAAGAGCGGTTCAGTCTGTGGCTGCCATCGGCAGGTTGCGCGCGCCGGCGCGGAGCTCGCCACAACCTGTCGCAGCGCGCAGCTGTCGTTGCGCCAATATTCTGCTACTGGGATCAGCGGCTAACGCATTGAATTCGCTTCGCTTTTGATGGGTTCAGAGGCGTTGCTCGTGCGCAACGCGCCGTCGCAGGTTTGCGCTAATAAATTGCTACCAGCTGTCGAATGCGCTCATATTTTGCTACTGAGCGTTTCTTCTTTGTGCGAGCTGTGTCCCCTCCTTCCGACGACCGCAAAGCACCGCCGCTCGGGCAGGCCACGCTCGATTCGATACCGCCGGAGAAGTGGGCTGAGCTTCGCAAACGCGCCAGCTTGTTAAGAAGCGCCGGTCGCGGACCGCTGTCGAAGGTCTCGGCGAAGCGCCTGGCCCGCGCGCTGAAGGTGCACTGGACCACCGTCTATCGATGGCATCAGCGCTTCCGGGAGGCGCGCACCGTCAGCTCGCTCGCAGCGCGGGGCGTGGGTTTCCCGACCAAGAAGACGACGCGGCTATCACTGGATCAAGAGCGAATCATCGACGAGGTCCTTGCATCGGCGCGACGCCGGTCGACGCCCGCGCGGGTTGTCGAGATCGTGGCAGAAGTACGGCGCCTATGTGCAGCAAAGCGCGTTCGGGCGCCGACGCGGCGAAGTATCGATCGGCGGATTCAGCGCTCGCCGCAAGTCAGTGTGCATCGACGCGATGCCGCGGCTGAGGTTCGGCCGGCCATCGCGCCAGGGACGTTTCGCGTGAACCAGCCGTTGGAGGTCGTTCAGATCGACCACACGAAGGCCGACCTAATGGTCGTCGATGAACTCTTTCGCCGACCGATTGGAAGACCCACTTTGACCATCGTGATGGATGTCGCGAGCCGTGCGGTCCTTGCTCCCGTGGTCTCCTTCGAGGCCCCGAGCGCAACGACCGTTGCCTATGCGCTTGCCCGAGCGTGCGCGCCGAAGGCCGATTGGCTCGCGTCGCTCGGCATGACGATTGACTGGCCGATGCAAGGCCTGCCCGCCAGTCTTCACCTGGACAACGCACCGGAATTCCACAGCCGGGCGCTGGAGCGTGGATGCGCGGAGCTCGGTATCGAGCTCGTCTATCGACCCCGCGGTCGACCCCACTTCGGCGGTTGTTGGCGCCGGTTTGGATTTGAGCCACCCTGCCGACTTCCAAGTGAGCCACGTTCAGAGGCCGGGTCTCCAGTAATGGCGCGGCCTCTGGTTTCGTGGGAGTGGCTCACCACATCATCGGCACACTATACGAAAGTGGCTCAGTCTGGCGTCGGCGCCAACAGTCTTCCACACCGTCTTGCGCAGAGAGCAAGTTATGCCTCTTGTCCTGCGCCAAAATCGATCAAGCGTCGCGATCTGGCTGTTCGTTGACGGCCCAAAAAATCCCCGCCATTTCGTTCACCGCATTCGCGATCCCGTCGATCAGTTCCAGGTCATCGTGACTCTTGAGCCCTGCTCGCAGCGCGCGGAGTGACACGCGAGCGAGGTGCGCTGCGCCGTTGAAGTCGTGCCGAAGCTCGGCGGGCGTGCGTTTCCGGCTGGGACGATCAGGCGACATACCGAGCTACTCCAGGACGAGGTCAATGGACCGATTGCCAAGGCCTGGAAACCTGACCGCGGCCGGCAGTCGGTGCGCGAATATGGCTCGCACCTGCTCTTTGCGGTACAGGACTTCCCCTTGCAGAGGAGATCTCAATTTTCGTGCAGTTTGCTGCGCTTGCTTCGGTCAGATGGTTCAAAGCTCCAGGCCTTGGACATGCGGGCCTGGCTCGAAACGCCCTTCTGTGTAACCGCTTGTCGAGCAGTCGCCTCTTTCGAGAATGACCGTGACAAATCGCTCGAAAATCAAAATCACCCCGGTCACCGTGCCAACTGCGAGTCGATGGCGCGCTTGATGTCGTTCATGGCGGGGGCCTTACCGGTGCGCTTCGCCGACAGCACGACGAACGATCCGTTCGCCATCAATACGAAGCCGCGCTCGTTCCGCGCCGCCACCACCGCTTGATGCCTGGGACTGCCGATCTGCATGCGCGCATCCGAAATCCACGTCTTGGCGACGCAGCTCGTCTGCGAGTCGTCATCCCTGCCGATCGCCAGCGCGCCCCGCTGGGTGGGCACCAGGATATCGGCCCGGCCGAGGGCCTGACGGTGAATCGGCGCGACCTCCCAGTACCGCGTGATCGCCTCGCCGGCCTCCGCCAGCACCACGCGCGCATCGGTCGTTTTCATCCGCTCGAACAAGCGGACGAGCGCATGGCGGCTGACCTCAAGAAGGATCCCCTCTTCGAAGTTCGCGCGCCTGGCATCGACCCAGCTGACGGGCACAATCATCCATTGGCGGTCCGGGTTCGGTGCCCAGTGGAACATGAAGAACCGGGAACTCTTTTCGAGTCCCGTCTGGCGCCCGACACGCAGAGTCATGATCTGCAGTTCGCGTGGGACGGCGCGCTCAAGCCACGCGCACAGCGCCCGGTACGCCGCCGCCCGCTTCGTTGTTGCCGGGGGCTCGTGTCGCATCACCGCGCTCATCTCCGCCCGATTCCACTCATCGATGAATCGGGTGACCAAACCGTCCGCGAGGCTTTCCGACATGCCCGCGACCGGCTCCGAGGAGACGCCGTCCATCTTCCAGCGCAGGTCGTACTGAACGCCCAGTGCGTCAAGCGAAGTGCCCTTGGAGTCCCAGCGCATGGACGGTTTCAACCGATGGACGTGCGTTCGACGAAGAAACTTGCAATGCGGGTCATCGCGGTGCGGCCACGCCGTCGTGCGTCGCAAAGGCACGCTCAATCGCCTCCCGCAGCGCCTCGGCTTCGACGCTGATGTATTCGCCGGTGATCGCGATATCGCCGTGCCCCATCAGGAGTTGCACGTGCTTGAGCGGCATGTGCGCGAGGCTCCGCGTCGCAAAACTATGCCTTAG
>Ga0209048_10006568_pt1 | contig 10866 bp, 9 predicted proteins | sample FrelakmetCRP12CR_FD_187146 | JGI IMG/M metagenome (GOLD analysis project Ga0209048, IMG submission 187146) | Freshwater lake sediment microbial communities from the University of Notre Dame, USA, for methane emissions studies - CRP12 CR (SPAdes)... | ecosystem: Environmental > Aquatic >... | reverse complement strand
CTGCCACAGCGCCGTGCGGGGCCGCGCGGCCCTCTTTGGTGCGGACGGCGGGGGCCGGCTCCTCCGCCCGCCCGCCGAACGTCTCGTCGACCTCGTTGTACCAGCGCAGCCGTTTGCCGATGCGGGCGCGCATGCGCCAGCGCAAGCCTTTGGAGTGCTCCGTGATCATGTCCTGCGCCAGTTCGAGCGTGCGCGCGATGCGGTTGGTCTCCACAGGGCTCAGGTCGTAGTCGTCCAGCCGCTCGAGGACCTTGTCGATGTTGCTCATCACGTCGATGTACAGGCCCCAGTCGCCGGCGCAGGTCTCCGCTACGTGGTCGAGGTCGAGCACACCGGGGTGGGGGTGGAAGTCCACGTAGACGTCCTTGCAGAGGGTGATGACGTCGTGCGCGTCCTTCTCGCTCAGATTCACGATCTGCAGCTTGCTCAGGAAGATGTCGGCCGGGTCGACCGCGTAGGTGTTGATCTCGAGCCGGTCGCGGAAGTCGAGTTCGTGGTCCATCTTCATGGCGTCCAGGAACACGTCGACGTGGTCGCTGGGGGGAGTCGCGGACATGACCGGCGTGGCGTGAGCGCGCTTGGCCATGTGCGCGCGGGACTCGAGAGCGTGCTGCGGCCTGAAGTACTGGCGCTGGCTGTTGCCGGTCGCCATGGCGACGTGGATGTTCTCCTGGTAGCCGAGTTCGAGGAAGACCTGGTGGATCTCCGTCGTCTGCCGCCGCAGGCCGATGAGGTCGATGTCGCTGTAGTCGCGCTCGGCGAACTCGAGGTCGATCGCGTAGTGGCGCACCGCCAGCCCGCCGGTGAGGCGCAGGATCACGCCGCGCTCGTTGCCCGCGTCGATGATGCGCCGCGCCTCGGCCATCATCGCCTCGTGGCGCGAGGTGGCCTCCCGGAGGGGCGCGTCGTGCAGGCGCGAGGTGGGGTGGCCGCTCATGCGCTGGGGATTCTACGCCGAGACGCGCCGGACTGCGGCCTCGAGCAGGTCGGTCTCGCCGTGGCCGCGGCGGGACGCCGGCCGCTGCGAGGACGTCGCCGCCGGCGCACGCCCGCATGGTCGCGCCAAGGGTAGCAGCGCCGCAGCGCGAACTCATCTCTTATTAACAGAGTTGCGTGAGCATACGTGGCCGGCTCGGCAGTCGGTCGGCGTAGGAGGTGGGGCCCCGTGGACATCGCGAAGTGCTTCAAGGACGCCTGGGGGCTGTTCAGACTGGACTGGGCCGCTCTCAGCGTGACGGCGCTCGTCGCCGCGGTCGTCGTGGGCATCACGGGCGTCGTCGTGGGCCTCATCGCCGGCGGCGGCGTGGCGGCGACGAGGCTGGGCTCGTTCGGCGCCGGCGTCGGCGCCGTGACCGGGTTCTTCGCGTCGGTCGTCCTGGCCATCGTCGCCGTAGTCGTCTACTCCTGGATGCTCACCGTCGTGATTCGCATGATGCTGCGCCGCATACGCGAGCGGCGGCCGGCGGACTTCGCCGACATGGCCGAGTTCGGCGAGCTGGGCACGTTCATGGTCGCCTATCTCGTCCTTGGAGTTCTGGTGGCCATCTGCTACGCGCTCCTCGTCATCCCCGGCCTCATCGCCACGACGCTGTGGCTGTACGCGCTGCCGCTCATCGTCGACCGGCGGCTCGGCGTGGGCAAGGCGATGAGCGACAGCCAGGCCATGTCTTCGGCGCCCGGCTACTTCACCACCTTCATCACCTGGTTCGTGGGCGCGCTCGTGATCGGCATCGTCGTCGGCATCTTGTCGATCATCCCGATCGTCGGGCTGATCATCGGCCTGGTCTCGGTGCCGTTCGGCGTGGGCTACCTCATGAGCATGTACTTCCAGTCGATCGGCGAGGGCGGGCTGATCGACGCGGCGATCGGATAGGCGGGCCGGCGATGGACATCGGCAAGCTCTTCAGCGACGCATGGGGCCTGTTCACCAAGGACATCGGCCCTCTGATGATCGGGATGCTCATCGCGTTCTGCATCCCGGCAGTGGCCATCGGGGTCATCCTCGCGGCGACCATCCTCCCGAGCTTGTCCGGCTTCAGCGTCGACAGCAGCGGGACCGTGACCGGGGTGAGCGCCGCGAGCTGGGCGCTCATCGGCGTCGGGCTGGGGCTCGCCGTCCTCGCCTCGATGCTCGTGTCGGTCCCGCTGTACGCCGGCATCCTCAATGGAGTCCTGCGCCGCGTGCGCGAGGGCCGCGAGATGAGCTACGGCGACGCGTTCTCCGGCTTCCGCATCTTCGGCAAGGTCGTGGGCGCCGCTCTGCTGCTCGTCGTCGTTTTCGTGGCCATCGAGCTCGTGCCGGCGGCGCTCATCCTGGCGGCGGCTGTGGCCCACTCCTGGATCATCGGCGCGCTCGCCGCCGTCGTGCTGGTCGCGGCGATCCTGGCGATGATCTACCTGCAGGTCGGCTGGGTGTACCTGTTCCCGCTCATCGTCGACCAGGGCGGCGGGATCGTCGCGGCGCTGGCGGAGAGCCGCCGACTGGTGCGGGGCACGGGCTGGTGGATGACGTTCGCGGCCCTGATCGTGCTGTACCTCGCGGCTCTCGCAGCTAGCGTCGTTCTGGGGCTCTTGCCCTTCATCGGCAGCCTCGCGGCCGCGATCGTCGTGTACCCGTTCATCCTCACCTACGTCACGTCCATGTACTTCCGGGCAAGGGGAGAAGGCGCTCTCGTCGACGCGGCAGTCGTGCCGGCCGGCGCCTGGCAGCCGGTGGGCGGGGCGCCGCAGTCTCAGGCCGCGACGCCGTACACGCCGCCGGCGGCTCCGGCGGCTCCGCCGCCAGTCCCGGCGCTGCCCGCCCGGGAGGCGTCGCCGGCGCAAGCACGACCATACCCGCCGGCGCAGCCTCCGGTAATGCCGGCGGGCGATTCTGACGAAGGAAGGGACAACGCCGGCGGAGCGCCGCCGGCGGCGCATGAAGTCCCGCCGGCTCAGCCGGCGCCGCCCGAGGCGCCAACGGCGCCGCCTCCCCCGGGGACGGGTACGTGACAGTGCGGCACAGGGAAGACGAACTGGCCGGCAACAGCGGCGCCGCGGTGGGCGCTTCGCGGGCCAGGGAAAAGGGAGGGACGGAATGACCATAGGCGAGGTTTTCGCCAAAGCGTGGGAGCTGTGGAAGCGGGACGTGGGCTGGCTGATCCTTGCCGGGCTCGTGGTCGGGCTCATCGTCGGTGTCATTGCGGTGATCGTCTTCGCCATCGTCGCCGGCATGGCGGCGGTCAGCATCGGCGGGATCGCTATCGGCAGCGGTGGGGATTCGACGAGTCTCACCGGCCTGAGCGTCGGCACGCTGATCGGCGCACTGGTCGTGGGCCTTCTCGGGTATCTGGTCGTCTCGGTGCTTGCCATGGTCTTCTACGGGGGCATGTTCGAGATGGTGATCGGCGCGGCGCGCGAAGGGCGCCGGGTCAACTTCCCCGACCTGTTCAGCGGCTTCCGCAAGTTCGGGCAGTTCCTCATCTTCTGGCTGGTGATGGTCGGCATCACGCTCGCGTGCGCTCTCGTCGCGATCATCCCGATCATCGGCATCATCGCCGACATCGTCTTCCTCGTGTGGCTGGGAGTGACGTGGCTGTACGTCCTGCCGCTGATCGCCGACCGGAACATGACGTTCGGCGAGGCGGCGCGCGCCAGCAGCGCCATGGTCAAGGCCACGGGCTGGTGGAAGACCCTGGGCCTCGTCGCCGTCCTCGGGCTCGCGATCTTCGTCATCGGCGTCGTGATCGGCCTGGTCGGCCGGGTCTCCTCGGCACTCAACTCGATCCTCTCGCTCGTCCTGCAGATCGTCGTCGGGCCCTTCATCATCTGTTACGTGAGCACCATGTATCTCGAGGTCGCCGGCGAGGCGGCGGTCGTTGCGGCTCCCGCCATGGCAGGAGCATCGCTCCCGCCGGCCCCCGGTGCGGCGCCGTACGTGACCGGAGGCGCGGCGCCGTACGCGGCTCCGGCGATCGGCGGCCAGACATATCAGCCGGCCGTGCCGCCCGCGCCGCCGGCTAACGCGGCACTGACTCCGGGCGTCGTGGCCGGAGCGGCCGTCCCGTTGGGCGCCGCCGGCGCGGCCGACCCGCACGCGGCGACCAGGGCGGCCGCGAACGCCTGGAAGGCAGCGGCCGACCCGCTCGCGGCGAGTGTGCCGGAGGCGGCACTCATACCGGCAAAGGCCCCCGCGGCGGCCGAGATCGCTGCGACGCAGGCTGGCCCCGCGGCGGAAGCAGCGGCTCCGGCCGCAGCGGCGGAGGTCGCTCCGGCAGCTGAGACCGTTGCAGCGGAGACCGCGCCCGCGACCGGCGTCGCGGGCGACGTGACAGGCGAGGCGGCGGCCGGGGCCGAAGAGGCCAAGACCGCGGTGACGGGCGTGGCCGGCGAGGCTCAGGCGGTCGCGGGCGACGCCGCCGCGGCCGCCGGCGACGCAGGCACGGCCGCCGAGACCGCGGTGACCGACGTGCAAGCTCCGACGGCGCCGGAGCCGCCCAAGGCTCCACCGGCGCCGGGCATCTGAGTCCGCGCGGGTTCCGACCCGCGGTCACGTGACGCCCGGGGGGGCGGCGGCGCATCGCGCCGTCGCCCCCTTTGCTCTGCAGGCACGTCGAGTCGTCTGCCACGGGCGCGTGATCCACGCGGACTTGTACAGGCGGCGGGCCGGGAGGCCCGCCGGCCGTCGTTCCTGGTCTCGTGGGCGGCCTCTGGTAGAGTCCTGGCCGGACCGAAGCGGACGCTCGGCCCAGTGGTACCGGCCCGGCGTCCTGAGCACCGGCGGGGAGGTCACATGGACGTTCGAAACATCTTACAGATGGAGGAGGCTCCCGTCCGCGAGGTAGACACCGGCCCCATGGGCGGCACCTGGTCGGACCTCGGGCGCGCCGCCGGCAGCGTGACGACCGGCCTGCGGCGGGTCCGGGTAGAGCCCGGCCGGCGCTCCACGCCGGTCCACGTGCACGACGCCGAGGAGGAGATCTTCTACATCCTCGGCGGTCAGGGTGTCTCCTGGCAGGACGGCAGGACGTGCGCCGTCGGCCCGGGCGACTGCATCGTCCACGTCGCGGGGGGCGCCCCCCACACGCTCCTCGCCGGCCCGGAGGGCGTCGACGCGCTCGCCTTCGGGACGCGCCACTCGTCCTCGGGCGCGGGCCTGCCTCGCGCGGGGGTCGCCTGGCTCGGTGGGTCCTGGGTCGTGATCGGCGAGGAGCCGCACCCATGGGCCCGGGAAGCCGCCGCCGGCGAGCTTGAGTGCCCGGAGCCTGGAGAGCGCTTCGCCAACGTCGCAGCTGTCGAAGCGGTGGAGGCCGTGTCGCGACGCAGGGGCGACACGCACTTCGTGCGCCGGGCACTGGGGGCTGCTGCCGGCGCCCGGCTCACCGGACTGAACCACGTCGTCGTGGGGCCAAGCAAGCTCAGCTGCCCGCCGCACGTCCACGCCGCCGAGGAGGAGATCTTCGTCGTGCTCGAGGGTGACGGGATGCTCGAGCTCTACGGCTGCGGGGTGGCCCCTCCCAGCGCCCCGAAGGCGCACTCGGTACGCGTCGGCACGGTGGTCGTCCGCCCGGCCGGCACGGCGGTGGCTCACGCCTTCCACGCCGGCCCTGGCGGCCTCACGCTCCTCGCCTACGGCGAGCGGCGCACCGACGAGATGACCTTCTACCCGCGCTCGCGCAAGCTGTCGTTCCGCGGGCTCGGGGTGATCGGCCGCATGGAATTGTGCGACTACTGGGACGGGGAGACCGCCGAGTAGGTCCGGCGACTAGACAGGACAACTCCATAGAAGAGATACTTGAGAGTAGTGTAACTATTTGGTAGAGCGGGAACGATACCTCCAAGCGCGACCGCGACGGAAACCAGTGAGTGCGAATGACGCGGTCGAGCCCTTCGCCGCAGGCGGCCTTCCAGAGCCGGACTGCGGAATGCAAGGCCAGTTGGAGGTACCGAGATGAAGCGCTGGACCATAGCCACGTTGATCGCCCTCGTGGTTGCAGTACCGTTGATCGTCGCCGCGTGCGGCAGCAGCTCGTCCTCGTCGTCGGCCAGCCCGACGCCCGCGATGACCTCCGCCAGTCCCACGATGAGCCCGGCCGCCACAGCCGACATCGTCGACACCGCCGTCGCCGCCGGCCAGTTCACGACCCTGGCCAAGGCCCTGCAGGCCGCGGGGCTCGTGAACGCCCTCAAGGGTCCGGGGCCATTCACGGTGTTCGCCCCGACCGACGCGGCCTTCGCCAAGCTCCCGGCCGGCACGCTCGCCACCCTGCTCAAGACCCCGAAGGGTGAGCTGACCCGCATCCTCACCTACCACGTGGTGCCCGGCAAGGTCATGGCCGCCGATATCACGGACGGCATGACGGCTAAGACGCTCGAGGGGTCCACCCTCAAGTTCACGATCAAGAACGGCAACGTCTACGTGAACGGCGCGCAGGTGACCACGGCCGACGTGCCCGCCTCGAACGGCGTCATCCACGTGATCGACGGAGTGCTGATCCCGCCCAAGAAGTAGCGGCGGGCGAGATCCGCGAGACGGCCGGGGAGACGAGTCCAGACTCCCCGGCCGCGCCGCGTACGGGCCGTCCTACTGCAGCCGGCGGTGGAGCACGTCCCAGACGGCGGGATCCTCCTGGCCCATGAGCCAGGCGTACACCCCGCGGATGCGCGGGTGCCGCTCGAGCATCATGCTCAGCTTCGCGGCGATCGCCGGCGCGTCGGGGAAGTACGCGATGTGCTGGAGGCCTCCGCTGCGGTAGCCGAGGACGAGCTCGCGGGACTCGCTGCGGCTCTGGCTGGGATGCCTGATGGCGCGGATGCGCAGGACGTCGCTCCACAGCAGGTCCGTCGTCCTGGCCTCGCGCCACTCGCGCCCGTAGAGCCCGAGGCCCATGACGATCTTGCGCGGATCCACCTGAGATTCGGCGAAGGTGAGGATGCGATCCATCCAGGACGGCGGCGAGAGGGGCCCCGGGCCCGACCACGATCCCGAGTAGTTGTACGTCATCACGCGGAACTCGTCGACCGCGCGCCCGAGGCGCTTCCAGTCCTGCGCCCGCGGCACGTCCCAGCCGCCGGGTTCGCTCGTCTTGGGGAACACGTCGACGGCGATGCGCCGGCCGTCGCGGTGCAGGCGTGCGGCGAGCTCTTCGACGAAGCGCGCATAGGCGCCGCGCTGACCGGCGGTCAGCGCCTCCCAGTCGACGTCGACGCCGTCGACCTTGTGGTCGGCGCACCACCCGGCGACGGCTGCGACGTGGCGGCGGCGGCTCGCCGCGGTGGCGAGGATGGCGGCCGAGATCGAGTGGTCGAAGCGTCTGCTCGCCTCGTCGTAGTCGGTGAGCGTCACGAGGACCCGGCAGTCCTCCTTGCGCGCCTGTGCCAGGAAGCTCTCGTCGAGCTTTGGGGCGACGACGCTGCCGTCGGCGCGCGCCTGGAGCCAGTCGGCGCTCACCTCGTCGAGTGCGTTGGCGGCGACCGCCCGCCGCAGCGAGTCGCGGTCGCCGAACGTCCAGGCGCCGATCAGATAGGGGCCGTGGGGCCGCCGGTGGTCGAGGGCGCGGGCGCTGAGGTAGGCGCCCGCGATCACCGCCAGGCCGGCCGCGACGATGATGAGCAGGGTGGACGGCCGCCGGCGCCGCCGGCTTCGCCGGGCGCTCCGGCGCCCGTCCTCCGGTGCGGCGCCGTCCCCCGAGCCCTCACCGGGGATCTGCCCAGCTGCGTCGCGTGAAGTCATCGCCCAATCATGACGGCTCGCGTCCGACCCCACCAACCGGCGACATCGCGGCCGGCGCGGATTGCGGCGAAGGCGGTGGCGGGTATGCAGTCGTCACACGACTCGCCGCCCGCCGGCGAGCAATCGGGACACCCGCGCCAAGCGACCGGCGCCACGAGAAGAAAGGTCCGCCGTGAAGGAGAAGCTGGGAGCCAGAAACGCCCTGTATCCACTGGTCACCGCGATCGTCGGCGCCGTCGTCGACGGCAAGCCCGATTTCGCGACCATCGCCCACGTGGGCATCGCTCATCTGAACGGCATCACCCTGGGCATGGGCCGCATGCACCTCACCAACGAGGGCATCAAGGCAAACCGTACGTTCAGCGTGAGCCTTCCGTCGGAGGACATGGTCGAACTGACCGACCACATCGGGATGGTGAGCGGCCGCAAGGAGGACAAGAGCCGGCTCTTCGAGGTGTTCTACGGCGAGCTCGACACCGCGCCGATGATCCAGAGGTGCAAGGTAACGATGGAGTGCCGGCTGATCGAGCACGTGGAACTGCCGACGCACGACCTCTTCGTGGGCGACATCGCTGCCACGTACGCCGACGTGGAGGTGCTGACCAACGGCGTCGTCGACATCGCCAAGCTCAAGCCGCTGCTGTTCGACATGGCGAGCCGCAAGTACTGGGCGCTCGGCGAACCGGTGGCCAAGTGCTGGAGCGTGGGCAAGGACTTCGAGACGGGGAGCTGAGCCGGACGGCGGCTCGACGGACTCCGGCTCACATCGGGATGTACTGGCAAACAGCCGACTTCTTGCCGGTCTTGTCGACCGAGAAGATCTCGATGTTGCTGGTCGACGTGTTCCAACACACGACGACGCTGCCCGCGAGACCCGCCTTCGTCGTGGCGTTGGTGGGGAAGGTGGCGTAGCGGTAGGTCGTGCTGCTCGGCTGCGTGATGTACACCGCCGGCTGCGCGTTCCCCCCCGAGGGCAGAGCGGCCTGGTTCAGGACCAGGGTCTTGCCGGAGTACGGGTTGTTGTAGCCCTCGCCGTTGGCGCCGGCGACCCGGCCCTGTTTGATGTTCTCCTCGAGGGCGCAGCTGATGTACGTGGACGCCCAGCTCGAGAGGGTGCCGTTCGTCAGCGCGTGAGACGCCTGCCAGGAAGAGTTGAGACCGTCGGCGGCGTAGGCGTGCGTGGCGGTCCTGACGTTGCGCGCGTTCAGCTTGAGCGCGGACTCCTTGGCTTTGTCGCGCTGGGTCAAGTAGATGGGTGCGGCGATCGCGGCGAGGATGCCGACGACGACGAAGACGACCAGCAGTTCCACGAGCGAGAAGCCGGCTTGGTCGCCGTGCGTCCTCATCATGGCACCTCCTGCGTCGCTGCGATCAGGCGTCCTCCCTCTTACTCTCCCCGTCCGGGAGGGCGCGCGCATGGGTCTTTCGTCTAGCGGGCCGGGGCCGCGACGCCGTGGGGGCCGGAGCCCGGCCCGGCGTCGGCTCGCGTGTGCGACCTCGCGCCCCGGCGTTTCCTGGGCGTTGACCATCGCCTCGTACTCTTTCGGCGACGACGCGCCCGGACCCTTGGCCGGCGCCGGGCCGCGCGCTCACGCCGGGCGGCCGGCGCGGGCGGGGAGGCCCGCCGGCCGCCGCAGCGTATACTTGAGGGCACGGCGGCAGCCATCAGGGGGTCACGCGTGACGCTACGCTCTTCCCGCGCTTCAGCACGCCCGGCGCCCGGCGCGAGTCTCGCGCTGCTCGTCGTCGCCATCACTCTGCTCGCCGGCCTCGCGGGCGCGGCGGCGCGGCCGCAGGCGGCCGCCGCCAAAGCGCACATCATCGCGTACCGCGGCCTCGGGACCTGGGTCGACATGTACGACGCGACGGTGTGGAACGATCCCGCCGCGGCCGCGCAAGGCATGGTGGGCCACGGCGTGCGCACGCTGTACCTGGAGACCTCCAACTACCGCTGGACGACGGACCTCAACCAGCCGTCAAAGCTGGAGGCCCTCCTTCGGGAGTGCCACGCGCGGGGCATCAAGGTCGTCGCGTGGTACCTGCCCGGCTTCTCCGATCCGGCTCGCGATTACGCGCGCTCCATGAAGGCCATCCGCTACAGGACGCCGGACGGTCAGAAGTTCGACTCGTTCGCCCTCGACATCGAGGCGAGCGTCGAGAAGTCCATCACCGCGCGCAACGCCCGACTCACGGCGCTCTCGGCGAAGATCAGGAGGGCCGTCGGCCCCGACTACCCGCTCGGCGGCATCATCCCCTCGCCGGCCGGCATGGCGAAGAACGCCACGTACTGGCCGCGATTCCCGTACAAGGCGGTGGCGGCCGTCTACGACGTCATCGTACCCATGGGCTACTACACCTACCACGGCGACGGCTACGCCAACGCCTACCTCGACACGCGCGACAACGTCGCCATCATCCGCACCCAGACGGGGAGGCCGTCGATCCCGATCCACGTGATCGCCGGCGACGCGGCCAAGTCGTCGGCCGCCGAGACGCAGGCCTACGTGCGCGCCCTGCGCGAGGCCGGCTGCATCGGCGGCAGCATGTACGACTGGTCTACGACCAGTCCCGCGAGCTGGGCCGCGCTCGCCAACGTGCGCGTGAACCCCGTGCAGCGCCCGGCGATGCCGCTGACGATCGGCTACCTGCCGGCCGTCGGCAACTGCCCCGGCGAGCACACGCATCCCAAGGAAGTCTTCTACCAGACGACCGGTCAGAGCGGCGCCGCTGTGCTCAAGTACCGTCTGTACGATGCCCAGGCGGGCGAGGTACGGGTGCTGGTGAACTGGAAGCCGGTCGCCAGGCTCTCCGCCGGACCGGCGAAGAAGTGGACCTCGCTGCGCTCGCTCCTCGTCCCCGCCGAGTACTGGGACCCCAAGGGCCCCAACCTGATCGGGTTCGTGGCCAGGGGCGCGTTCGGCGCCTGGTCGGTGTGGGGCGTGCGCCGCGTGAGGCTCGCGAGCCCCTGAGCCGCGCTGGGGCTCGGGCACGGCGGCGCAGGCTGACGGCGCCCCGGGCGCCTGCGTCCGCGGACGCCGCACCGCGCTGATCGGTCGACCGCGGCGGCGCGTCATCTGCTAGCATCCCGGGCATGGACGCCGGCCAGGTCGTCATCGGCATCGACATCGCCGCCAGCCGCCCGTGCGTGGCGGTAG
>Ga0209048_10006567_pt1 | contig 10866 bp, 4 predicted proteins | sample FrelakmetCRP12CR_FD_187146 | JGI IMG/M metagenome (GOLD analysis project Ga0209048, IMG submission 187146) | Freshwater lake sediment microbial communities from the University of Notre Dame, USA, for methane emissions studies - CRP12 CR (SPAdes)... | ecosystem: Environmental > Aquatic >... | reverse complement strand
GCGCTTCAACCCCCGTGGCGTCAAGCGCAAGATGAGCAACTTCAACGTCCGGCATCGGGGAGCTCCGCTCAATCAACGGCACCAACCAGTGCCGACCATTCTTATCTGAACAGTAGTGGCCTTAGTCCGGAATCCCCTGCCCATCGGATTCCTGCCAGTGGTCGCTCGTGCTGGTGCAAGTGACGCCCCAAGTGGCCATCAAGAGGCAGGCCCTGCGTGTCTCTGGGCAGGATGCGCCACCCGAATCTTCCGCGCACTAGAGCAGCCGCTCAGCAATGCCTGCTCCAGTGGCCGGTCGCCGGCATTCACGGGCGGCGGCTCCGGAGCAGTCTAGGTCAACTCGCGTGTCGGACGTACTGCGACTCGATGGAATCACCCCCCCGCCGATGTCCACGTACAGGCTCAAGAGTTCGGATTTGACCGCTCGCTGCTGTGAGGCGTGCCGAGGCGCTGCGTGTCTTGAGGTGTTGCCACGAAAGCGTCGAAAGTGATGGTCGTACCGGGTTGCATCGGTGGCAATGTAGGTTCGGGTGCAGGCACCTGACGAGATTGCGTTTCGGGACAGCGCTACGACTGCTTCCCTGCCGCATCTGGAGCCCGCGCTTATTCGCGCAACGCGTCGAGCTGATCCGACCACCATTGCATCAACTTTGCGCGTTCGGTCATCCATTGCGCCCTGTTGTAGGCGCCGCGTACTTCGTCGCGCTCTTCATGCGCGAGTTGCTTTTCGATGACGTCGGAGTTCCAGCCGGCTTCATTCGCACAGGTCGAAAACAAGGTTCGAAAGCCATGCGCCGTGGCGATGCCCTTGTAGCCGAGTCGTGCCAGAGCCCTGTTCAGGGTGCCGTCACTGAGCGGCTTGCCAGGATAGAACGGCGATGGGAACACCAAAGGGCCACCGCCCGACAGTTTTCGCATCTGCTTCGACAGGGCAAGGGCCTGCTTTGAGAGCGGCACGGTATGCTCCGTCTTCATCTTCATCCGCGACGCCGGGATTCGCCATGTCACCACGCGTTCGTTGAATTCGTCCCACCGAGCGCCACGCAGCTCGCCGGGCCTGGTTGCCGTCATCATCAACAAGGCGAGCGCTGCCTGCGTCGTCGGGTCTCCGCCATAGGCGTCCAGCTTGGTGAGGAACGCCGGAACATCGCGTTCGCTCAACGCTGCCCGATGTGCGGTCCTGCGAGGTTTGAAGATCTCCGCCGGCTTGAGCGGGTAAGTAGGGTCGGTCTCGACCAGCTCGTGGGCGATGGCATACCGGAAGATCGCGCGAAGCCGTTGGAACACTCGCGTGGCGGTTTCACCGGCGCCGCGTGCTTCGATGCTTTGCACGAGCGCCCGAATCTCCCCGGGCTGCACGCCGTCGATGACTCGTTCGCCTAACTTGGGAAACACGTCGTTTTCGAGCGATGCGGCGATCATCGTGCGGGTCCGGGCCACCCAGGCCGACGACCGATGTTCGAGCCAGGCGCGGCCGACGGATTCGAGCGTGTTGAGTGCCTTGGTTCGCTCGGTTGCCTTCGCAGCCTTGCGCAGCGCGCTCGGGTCTTCGCCCTCGGCGAGTTGCTGGCGTGCCGACTCGCGTCGCGCCCGTGCGGCCTTCAGGCTGACATCGGGGTAGGTGCCGAGCGACAAGCGCTTTTCCTTGCCGCCATGCCGGTACTTCAGGCGCCACCATTTGCCGCCGCTTGGCGCTACCTCCACGTAGAGACCACCGCCGTCGAACAGGCGAACGGGTTTCGCGCCGGCCTTGGCATTGCGGATCGCAGTGTCCGAAAGCGCCATGGGGGCAACTCTTGAAACTGTGGGGGCAACTAGCTCGAATATCGCCCCCAGTTGCCCCGAGATGCAAGCGCACGGCGCCGGACGGTGTGGGACGATAAATGCCCCTATTTACCTGCTAAGTAGAGCGTCTGTGAGACGGTATTGGACTTTCTGAGACCTTGGGAGACAAGGCCGTTGGTCCCGCCGACAGGAATCGAACCTGTATCTGCCGCTTAGGAGGCGGCTGTTCTATCCATTGAACTACGGCGAGAGCGGCAGATTTTCTCATGGCAACCTGGGATGGCATGAGTCTGCCCGGACACGGCAATCGGCGTTGACCAGCGCGTCCTGACGAGATGCCTTTGCCCGGCTCGCGACAGTCGAGCCTCTATTGTCCTCTGCTCTCGCTCACTCCCAGCGCCACGACCAGATCAGGTCGATCGAGTTGTCGATCCCCGTCTGCAGGCGCACCGTGAAGCGCTGGGCGAGGCGATAGATGAGCTGCCAGTTGCCGGCGGTCTGGCTCAGGCTGCGTTCGTAGCCGATGTACCAGCGCTGGCTCAATTGCTTCCCGACGCTGACCACCGTGTCGCGCACGATGCCTTCGCCTTGCCGCACCGACAGCGTGTCGAGCGGGTTCAGCTGCGTCAGTTGCGAGCCGAGGCCATCACCTTCGCCGGCGAGCAGGGCCATCGCTGCCGCCTGCAGCAGCGCGGTGTCGCTGCCGTTCGCGCCTTCCGGCGCGCGGCCGAGCACCAGCCACGACAGCTTCTGGTTGTCCGGCAGGTCGGGGTCGGAGAACAGGGCGATTCGCGGGTTGTTCGTGGTGCCGGTGATGGCCACGCCGACGCGGATATCGAGGTTCGGTCGCAGCGCCAGGATGTCCAGCCGCGGGTTGTCGACCGCGCCGCTGAACGAAACCGAGCCGCGCTCGATCCGGAGTTTCTGGCCGTAGGCTGCATAGGTGCCCTCGACTGCGTTGACACTGCCGTTGATCGCCAGCTTGCCATCGGGCGCGGTGAGCAGCAGTTCGCCCTGCAGCCGCGTGTCGAGCCCGCGTCCGCGCAGACGCAGCGCAGGCCCCAGGTTCACGACGAGGTTCATCTTCACCTCCCGGACCGGCGCCACGCGGGGAGCGCCACCTTCGGCAGTGTCGGCGGCGTGCTCTCGTGTCACTCGCACATCGCCGCCCAGGCTGGGCGCGTTGCCGCGACTGATGTCGATCAGCCCCTGGTCGACCGTGAAACGGCCGTCGAGCTGCAGGCTGCCAGTCCTGAGCTGCAATCCGGCGTCACCACTGGCGACGATGCGCCGGTCGACGCGGCCGAGCACCAGCAGCTTGTCGGCCGCCAGGTGCAGTTGCAGGTGTGGCGTGGCGCCGAAGAAGGCCTCGCCGCCGACCTGCACGCTGCCGTTGCCGGCGCGCGCCTGAAGCTTGCGGATCTGTGCCGTCTCGCCCTCGAGCACGATGTCGAGTTCGCCATCGTGCACGTCGACGCCTTCGACGAGGTTGCGCGCCGCGAGCCCGCTGCCGTCGACCTGTCCGGTGTACTCGGGCGCGCCGAACCGGCCACCGAAGGATGCGCCGGCATGCATCTGCCCCTTCATGCGCCAGCCCGCCGGCGCCCAGGCTCCCCAGGCCGCAAGGTCGGCGATCCGCAGCTCCAGCACGCCCTGCAAAGGCGCGTCGGCGGGGGGCCAGAAGGCCTTCGCATCGGTGCGTACCGTGACGGCCCCGGCCATCGCGCCGAGGCTCTTGCCGGCCAGCGCCTGGGTGAAATGCCACACGCCGTCGCGTGCCTCCAGTGCCAGCCGCAGATCGGTGAGTTCGAGGGCCTGCGTCCCGGCCTCGTCGGTGACCTTGAGGTCGCCGCCCTGGCGGCCGAATTCGATCTCGGCAACGAAGCTGGGGGCGCCGTGTACGTTCACATGTCCAGCGACCGCCAGGTCGCCGCCCCAGCCGAAGTCAGGCTGCAACCGCGCCAGCAACGGGGCGACGGCGAAGGGCTCGATCTCGGCCTGCAGGTCGAGCTGCGGCACGCTGCCTCCCTGCCAGCGCAACTGGCTCCAGCGCAGCGCCATGTTCGGCAGCTCTGCGCGTCCCGGGGAGAGCGTCACCCGCGGCGCGCCGCTGAGCGGGTCGTACTGCGCATCGAGTTCCGACTCGGTGATGCGAAACCAAGGTGCCGGCAGATTGCCTCCGCGACGTCGCGTCTCGAGCTGCTGTAGGTGCCCATGCCAGCGCAGCGGTTGTTGCCATGCGGTATCCAACTGCAGCGCGCCCTGCGCACGCAGTTCGGCCACGGTTCCGGTCGCGGGCTCGGCCGCCCGGGCGGCGACCGCCGCGGTATCGATGCCATGCAGCAGGTCGACCCACTTCGGCGGCTGCACCGGGCTCGCCGCGCTGAGCGCGATGCGGTGCTCGGCAGCCGTTCCCTGCACCGTCAGGCGCAGGCTGTCGAGCTTCTGCGCGCCGACGCCGAGCTGCTCGATCTCGGCCTGCACGTCCAGCGGTGCCTGCGGCGCGGTGGAGGCCGTCCAGCGCAGCGCGGCACGAGCCAGGTGCACGGTCGACGCGCGCGCGTCCTTGAGGTCGATCCGGCCGCGCGAGCTCGTTTCTGGCCAGCGGCCATCGAGCTGCGCCTCGCCGTCGAGTACACCCGCCAGCACCGGCACCGGCTTGCCGACAGGCTGCACGAGCTGCAGCAGGGGCGACCAGAGCGCCAGGTCGGCGGCATGGACATCGATTTCCCAATGGTCTCGCGCGTCGGGGGCGAGCCGCCCGCGCAGCGCCAGGTTCGCACTGGCCAGCGCGAGCGAGGCGCTCACGCCGAGGCCGGCGGTGCCCTCGCCGCGCAGCTTGATCTCGCCGGCCAACGGCGTTCCCGCGAGCAGGCTGTCAGCGACGCGCAGCGTGGCCTGCCCCGGCGATGCGGCGAGTCGCTGCAGCGAAAGCGGTGCCGCGCCCGCAAGCGACGGCAGTTGCCAGTCCAGTTCGAGCGCGCCGTTGAGCCGGTGCACCCCCGTGCGCCAGGCCGACCCGTCGACCCCAGGCCACCAAAGTGCCGGATTGAACTCGGCCAATGCGCCGTGGCCCGTGAGCAGCCAGTCGCCATGGCCCTGACGCACTGCCTGCCCGGCCAACGTGGCACGCGAGTCGCCGGTCTGCAGGTTCGCCTTGCGCAGATCGACCCGGCTCGTCGTCGCCGCGACGTCGAAATCGAGTTGGGCGCTCTGCGGGTGCCCGTCGCGCAGCAGGCTGCCGTCGACACGGCCGCGCAGCGCCAAGCTCGGGCGGGCATCGGCGCTGCCGCCGCCGAACCAGTTGTCCGCCTGCAACTCGGCGCGGCCGGAGAAGTGCGCTTCCGGCGCGCGCGCGTCGAGCACGCGCGGGACGATGTTCGACAGCGTGGCGGCTAGCGTTGCGCCCTGCGGCGTCCAGAGGCCGCTGCCCTGCAGCTGACCTCCGGCTTCGCGTGCCGTGCCCAGCGTCATCTCGAGCGCATGGATGTCGATCTGCCGCGGGTCGTCGGGTCGCGCACGCACATCGGCCTTCAGCGAGCGCAGCGGCAGCAGGCCTTCGTCGAAGCGCCCCGCGCGTGCATTGGCGAGCGTGATCGTAACGGTCGCGGGACGATCCGAGCCCTCGCTCACCACATCGGCGATGCCGCTGAGCGAGGTGCCCGGCGCGCTGCTGTGCAGCGCTGCCAGATCGAGCGAGTGCGTCTGCAGCTGCAGCGTGGCGAGCGGCCAGGCAGCGAAGGGCAGCACGGTGGCGCTGAGGTCGAGCGATGGCGCGTCGCCGCCCTTCTTGCCGCCAGGCGGCGCGCCGCGCAGTGTTGCCTGCACGGCGAACCTGGCCAGCGGCCCGCTGAGGTCCACGGTGGCATCGAAGGACGGCGGAGCCTTCGCGCCTGGCGCGTTGCCAGCCGGGCGTGGTTCGATCGCGAGCCGCGCTTGCACATCGAACGGCGCCGCGCTCGCGATCTGCGCCGTACCGCGCGCGGCGAGGTGATCCCACGCCAGCGACAGGCCGTCGATGCGGTGCGTGCGGCCGCCATCGGCGGAAAAGTGCAACTGGGCGTGCAGGCCCAGCAGCGGCTGCTCGACCAGCGCCGCAGCGTGAAATTCCGCGATATCGACAACGCGCACTTCGATCTCTATCGGCAGCTGCAGGGTTCGCGGCGGCGCCGGCGGTGGTGCGTTCGGGTCGAGCGTGAGCAGCAGGTCGACTCGATCGGCCTGCAGGCTGTCGATGCCGAGGCGAAACCAGGTGGCGCTGGCCGGCGTGTGCGCAAGCGACAGGCCCCGCCAGCGCAGGCCGCCGATGACGAGGCGGTCGCCGGCGGATCCATCTGGCAGCGCGATCTCCAGCCGTTCGGCGGAGAAGTCGCCGAGCAGACTCCCCTGCGGCGCCGTCAGTGTCAGGCCTGGCACCCTGCCGAGCAGCCAGGCAGTGCCGCTGGCGCTGCCCACGGCCCACATCAGTGCCGCCACCACCAGCGCCAGCGCCAACAGCGGCATGATCGCCGCCAGCGCCCAGGCCAGCGCGCGCCAAGGCTTGCGCCCGCGCGGTGGCGGGCCGGGCTCGGAGTTCGGGGGTGCGGCTGGCGCGATCTCGCTCATGGAGCGATCCCCAGGCTGACTTCGAGACGCCACTTGCGCGGTTCGACCCCGTAGGCCAGGTCGACGCGCAACGCTCCTACCGGGCTGCGCCAGCGGATGCCGGGCCCGACGCCGACCACGGGCCTCATCTGCTGCCAGCTGTTGGCCGCATTGCCGGCGTCGACGAACAGCGCCCCCCAGATACTTGGCAAGGCGCTCGAGACCGGGCGCGCAAGTTCGACGCTCGAGGTGAACAGCATGCGTCCGCTGGTGACCACGCCGTTCTCGACCGGTCCGAGATCGCGGTACCCATAGCCGCGCACCGAGTCCTGGCCGCCGGCGCGAAACAGCAGCGTGTCGGGGATGCCGACGTCCGAGTTCGCGAATACCTCGCCGGCCTCGAGGCGCCACTGCAGGTTCCAGTTCCCACCGAGCGGACGGTAGCCCGTCACCCGCCCGAGCGCGCGCGCGAAAGGGCCGCTGCTTTCGGTGGTGTGGAACGCGTAGCCGCCCGCTGTCTCGACGGAGAAGACCGTGCCGATCGTCGGCAGCGCGATGCTGTCGATCTTGCGAGTGACCCAGTTGTAGTTGAGCGAGGCGGCGCTCGCCGACGTGGTGGGCGCGGCGCTTTCGACGATGGCCCGCTGCAGCGCGAAGAAGTACTGGCGGCCGTAGTCGTCGGTGTCCTGGTTGCGCCCGAGTCGCAAACTCGTCGAGGTGCGCAGCTCATCGTTCTGGTCGAGCTTCTCGTAGCTGGCCGATACGAGATCGCGATAGTGATCGGGCAATGGGTGCGTGATGACCTGTCCGGTCCAGGCGTTCTTCTGGTTGCCGATCTCGAACTTGTTGGTCACGACGACATTCCAGCCGAACGGTTGGCGGTTCATGTGGTCCAGCGTCGCGCGCGCGCCGGTGTCGCTGCTGTAGCCGACACCGATGGTGGTCTGCTGCTTGGTCATCTCGCGCAGCGTGACGATCACCGTCGCCGCCTCCGCCTGCGCCGGATCGACCTGCAGTTCGACGACGGCGGCCTCGAACAGCTCCGACTTCTGCAGATGCCGTTGCCACTGAGCGAGAAGCGCTTCGGTGTAGGGCTCGCCCGGCCTGAAGTCGAGCAGGTTGTGCACAACCGCTTCGTCGTAGCGCGAAAGGCCGACGATGCGCAGGTAGCCTACGCGAAACAGCGGGCCGCTACTCACCGAGAGACTCAATTCGACGCGACGGGCCACAGGATCGACGGTGGCCGAGGTGCTTTGCCATTGCGCCATCGGGTAGCCCTGCGCCCGCAGCCGCGCCAGCGTGCTGCTCTTGGCCGCCGCCCAGGACGACTGGGTGAACGGCTCGCCGCGCTGGAGCGGCCACTGCTCGAGCAGCATCGCCACGGTGTCGCCGGCCAGGGCGTCACCGGAGCGCTGCGCCTCGAGCAGCGGCCCCTCGACGGTGAGGCCGACCTCGTCGATCCGCGCCCGCGGCCCGGGATCAACCTCGACGACGACGCGCGGCACCTCGGCGCGGTCGCGCGTCGCCTTGGCCTGCGCATCGAAGTAGCCTTCGGTCTCGGCGAGCGCGCGTGCCTGCGCCGGTGCGGCGGCAATCAGCCGGTCGAGTTCGAGCGGAGTGACTGCGCCAGCCACGCGCGCATCGCGAAACCGCGCCAGGTCCAGGTGCTTCTCGAGCACCCCCCGCAGCGGTTCGGGCGCCCGGACCTCGAGTGTGTACACGTCGGGCTGCGCCGGTAGGGCTTCCTCGGCGGGTTCGTCCGCCTGCTGCACCGGCTTGCCAGTGATGTCGGCCAACAGCGGCTCCAGACTGGCGCACCCTGCGAGCATGAACGACAGGCACAGCGCGGTCGCACGCAGCCGGTTCATTTGCTCAGCAGGCGCATCGCTCCTTCGAGCCCGGGCAGTGTGAGCGGGAACATCCGGTGGTTCACCAACTGCTGGATGATCGAGATGCTCTGGCGGTAGCTCCACACACCCTGCGGCTCGGGGTTGATCCAGGCGAACTTCGGGAACGCGTTGGTCAGGCGCTGCAGCCATTCGGCCCCGGGCTCTTCGTTGTTGTACTCGACGCTGCCGCCGGGTTGCAGGATCTCGTACGGGCTCATGGTCGCGTCGCCGACGAAGATCAGCTTGTAGTCCTTGTTGTACTTGCGGATCAAGTCCCAGGTCGCGAACTTCTCGCTGTAGCGGCGACGGTTGTTCTTCCACATGAAGTCGTAGACGCAGTTGTGGAAGTAATAGAACTCGAGGTGCTTGAACTCGTTCTTGGCCGCCGAGAACAGCTCTTCGACGCGGTGGATGTGCTCGTCCATCGTACCGCCCACGTCCATCAGCAGCAGCACTTTGATCTTGTTGTGGCGCTCGGGCACCATCTTGATGTCGAGCCAACCTGCATTCGCCGCCGTCGAGCGGATCGTGTCGTCGAGATCGAGCTCCTCCTCGGAGCCCTCGCGCGCGAAGCGGCGCAGCCGGCGCAGAGCGACCTTGATGTTGCGCGTGCCGAGTTCGAGGTTGTCGTCGTAGTCCTTGAACTGACGCTGGTCCCAGACCTTGACCGCGCTCTTGTTGCGGCTCTTTTCCTGGCCGATGCGGATGCCCTGCGGGTTGTAGCCGTAGGCGCCGAACGGGGAGGTGCCGCCGGTGCCTATCATGCGGCTGCCGCCTTCGTGGCGCTCCTTCTGCTCCTCGAAGCGCTTCTTCAGCTCGGCCATCAGCTCGTCCCAGCCCATCTTCGCGATCGCCGCCTTCTCTTCTGGCGAGAGCTCGAGCTCGAACTTCTTCTGCAACCACTCGAGTGGAATGTCCTTCGTGAAGTCGGCCAGCATCTCGACGCCCTTGAAGTAGGCGGCGAAGGCGCGGTCGAACTTGTCGAAGTTGGCCTCGTCCTTGACCAACGCGGTGCGCGCGAGGTAGTAGAACTTGTCGACCGTCGGGCCGCTCGCGTCGCCGCCATCGGCGTCGATCACGCCGGCCTTGATGGCTTCGAGCAGCGTCAGATACTCCTTGACCGAGACCGGCAGCTTGGCGGCGCGCAGGGTGAAGAAGAAGTTGATCAGCATGATGGCGTGTCGATGGGGCCTGCAGGCAGGGCGGTGAGCGATCAATCTGGCGCCGAACGCGCTTCACCGGTGCACATGTGTCAAGCATAGCGCGCTCCGCTGGGTGCCGGTCGCTGCTGAGTAAGATCGACGACCGCTTGCCGTTGCCACGGTCGACGCGACACGAGCCTTCCGCCCACTTCTCATTGCACCAGCCGCATGCCCTGCGCTCCCTGTGACCCTGACACCTCGGTGGCGACGCTTGCCAACGGCGTGCGTATCGTCGCGATCCGGTTACCGTACCTCGAGAGCGCGAGCGCCAGCGTCTTCGTGCGCACCGGCAGTCTCAATGAGAGCCCGCGCCTGAACGGCATCAGCCATGTCGTCGAGCACATGGCGTTCAAGGGCACGCACGAGCGCGACTGCCAGCGCATCAACCTCGACGCCGAGCGGCTGGGCGCCGACGTCAACGCCCATACCGACAAGGACCACACCGCGTTCCATATGCGCGGCCAGGCCCGGCACGCGGCAGATTTCGTGCGGATGCTGGGTGACATCGTGTGCCACGCCAGCTTCCCCGAAGCGGAGCTGGAGCGGGAGCGCCAGGTCATCCTGCACGAGGTGACCGAAGACGAAGACGACGCATTGTCGACCGCGTACAAGCTGTTCGACAGCGTCTGCTATGGCGCGCATGCGGTCGCCCAGCCCGTGATCGGCAGGCGCCGCAACATCGAGCGCTTCACGTGCGCCGATCTGGTGGCCTATGTGCAGCGCCAGTACACGGGCGCGAATGTCGTTGTCGGCGTGGCCGGCAACATCGATCCAGACAGCGTCACCCGCGAAGCCCAGGCGGCGTTCGGAGCCATGCCACGGGGCAGCGATAACCGGGTGCCGGCGCCGGCGTATATCGGCGGCGTCAAGACGCGTCGCCAGGCGGGTTGCAGCCAGACCCATGTCGTGCTCGGCTTCCCGATCCCGTCGCTGAGAGACGATGACCCCACCGGTGTCGTCGCCGCCGCGCTGTTCGGCGAGGGCATGAGCTCGCCGCTGATGGATGCGATCCGCGAGCGGCGCGCGCTCGTCTACTACGCGGCCTGCTCGGCCGATGTGATGGAGCTGTGCGGCCAGTTCGTGATCGAGGCCTCGACCGCGCCGAAGCACCTGGACGAGCTCTTCGTCGAGATTGCGCGGCTGCTCCACGAGCATGCGCAACGGATGGACCCGCTGGGCATGGAACGGGCACGCAACCAGCTCGCCGTGCGTAGCCTGCGCGCGCGGGAGCGGCCGGGCCGAAGGCTGGAGGACGCGGCGCAGGACCTGTTCGTGCACGGGCGCGTCCGCTCGCGCGCCGAGCTGACGGCGCGCGTCGAGGCCGTGACCGCCAGGCAGGTGCGCGACGCATTCGAGCGCATGCTCGCCACGCGCCCATCGGTCGCGATCGCGGGCAGGGTGGGCAG
>Ga0209048_10006566_pt1 | contig 10866 bp, 7 predicted proteins | sample FrelakmetCRP12CR_FD_187146 | JGI IMG/M metagenome (GOLD analysis project Ga0209048, IMG submission 187146) | Freshwater lake sediment microbial communities from the University of Notre Dame, USA, for methane emissions studies - CRP12 CR (SPAdes)... | ecosystem: Environmental > Aquatic >... | reverse complement strand
CCACCACTTGTTTGGTCAGGAATAGTGCCTGGGGCTGCTATTCGCAAATCCAAGTTGCTTAGCGCAGCGCTTGGGTCACCGCCCAATTGAATACCCGCTCCTCCGCGGAAACCGAGACCGGTGACATCGATCATATTGCTATTTAAGTCAAAACTTCCAGCTACATCGAGAATGACAATTCCACCCGTGCCACCATTCCAAGCAGGCGCCGTAAGAGTGCCTCCAAGGGAGGCGGAAGAATATTGGGGAACCCGTATTACCTGGAATCGACGCTGACCCTGTGTGCCATAGTTCGCATTGTAATAGGTATTCACCAAGGAGGAGGTGATATTTAAAGTTCCACCAGCCGCGCTGACTGTATTGGAGGCGATCACATATTCATATTGACCGGCACTGAAATTTGTATTTAAATTTCCCGACCCCGGAGTAGATTGATCTCCCACCGTGCCGAGTCCTGCACCATAACGCATATCATTGGATGTGTTAATATCTGCGCCTTGCATTTGGATCACCAAGAGAAGGTCGCCGGTACTGATAGTTGTCGATGAACCGCGCACATCAAGCGTTCCCAGGCTAATACTTGTCGCTGATGGAGAAGTACTTGCACTTCCCGGATAATAGCTGTTGACAATACCGGAAATTACTTGAGGTCCATCTTTTCCCGGTGTACCACAGGGCATGGCATTGTGAACAGTGATCGAAGCGCTCGAAGTATTGCCTGTACCACCATTGGTGGAAGTTACCGTAACACTGTTATTCTTCACGCCCACCGTCGTACCCGTTACATTTACAGAGAAAATGCACGATCCACTGGCTGCCAATGTGGTTCCACTTAAGCTCACTGAGCCGGATCCTGCCGTGGCCGTAATCGTCCCTCCACCACAACTTCCCACAAGACCATTTGGAGTAGCGACAACCAACCCGGAATCTAAATTGTCTGTAAATGCCACACCACTCAAACTTGCCCCAACATTTGGATTAGTAATTGTGAAAGTTAGCGATGTTGACCCAAAGAGCAACATTGTTGCCGCCCCAAATGACTTAATAATGGTTGGGGGCAACATTACATTCGGATTAAGCGATGCAACCACTATAGAAGATCGAGCTGCAGCGCCTGTCCAAACAACTTGACTTGTACCCGCATAACTTCCCGAAGAAGCATTTGTTGCCTCAGCAATGGAAGTGGATTGGTCGGGAGCCCAGGCCCGAGCACCTGCAACCTCAGTGAAACTTACCACATTTGCTAATGCTGTTGCTGTATCTCCCCCTGCCACCATATAGACTGTTGTTGAATTGGCATTGTAACTTACAGCACTTCCGAATTGAACCGTAGCCGTTACGGAATTATTTGCAGCTGAAGCAGTAATCGGTGTTGTCTGATCTACACCCTGATAGGTTCCCACATCAATATGAACAGCTGTGATCGTGCTTCCCGCCATTGTGACATTGAGATAGATGCGATGGCTTCCCGTTGATAAACTGACCTCTTTCAGGTAGCCCAAATAACACTGCTCCCGCTGAGAACCTGTGGACCTATTGATCTGTGTGAATTGAGCACCAGTGGATGAATCTAACCTCACATCGATTGAGGAAATTGTTGTAGTGGCAGCAGTTTCAAGACAAACTCCAGCAAGAGTTAATCTATTGCTCCCGGCAGAAATCGTAAAAGTATTGTACGTAGCATCAATCTTCTTGAAAGTAGCAATAGCACCTGACCACTGGGAAGAAGAACTAATCGTACCGCCAGAATAAGCCGTTCCCGTTGCAGTAACTATTCGCTCAAGTGCGTAGATCCTGGCATTATTGGTGGCAGTTCCATTGGTTGAAGAAGTATTAGCAAATGAGGTAAATGAATTGGTAATTCCGGTCAAGGTATAGCCGCTGCTAACAAGACCGACACCCCCAAGCCACAACTCATTCGCCTGGCTTGTTGTAGAAGTAGTGCCTGTTGAACCCACTGTACCATTGCCTGAAGCATTTGCTGAAACATCATAAGAGGTTGGTATCAATAAACCGGAATATTCAGCAACCACCGCTGCAGCTCGAAGACTAGCAGCCAAATTTACGGTAATCGCAGTGCCTGCACCCGAAACATTTGGCGCATACCAAATTTCCGTAGTAGTGCCATTTAAATTCGTTCCCTCGTTTACATAAGTCCAGGATGTACCGGTTTGTGAGATTGAACTGACGCGTTTTGCGGTGGTACCGCGAGTAGAAATTACAGCAATTAAAGTATTGCCATTTGCGGGTGCGACACCTAATGTCACAGGAAACGAAGTTACTGTATTCACACCTGTATTCCCCGCAGCAAATTGTACTCGGGTAAGAGGTGTTGTCGAATAACTTATTGTTCCGGGGTTGGTATTTTGTAAAAGATTAACCCAGGAATTAAGCAAACCTACCGCAGCAGAAACCTGCTTTGGGGGCAATGCAACAAACAACAACGTAAGTACGATTATTACAGCTGTGATTTTGTAAGCGGACTTCGTTGCAAAGAATTTTTTCAAATCTCATCCAATGAAAATGAATTTGCCTAAATTTTTATTCATACTTGTTCTTTGAAATTAGATACCTGTAATACCCGCTAATTGACTCAATAATAAAAATCCTTTCGTAAAAAACACGGAAGGATTAATGACTACCTTTAAACCCAATAAAGGTGCAGGATGCACCCATAATAAATAAACTGGCGATCTGCTTCAATATAAACCGCAAGGACATCGCCTTCTCTCCTCATCCTTGATTATAACTTTAATTTAATGGTCTAACAATTGCATGTTCATATTAAATTCAATAATAATCCCCAACTCAAGCTGCAATGCACTCACTGCCATCAATTTTATGGAAAGGTGCCTGGGTTTACTTTACTTCCACCAGCACTGCCCTCACCAGTTCCCGGAAAAGGTATGAATCCAAACTCTCATCATAGCCCCGGCAGGTGACCAGGGTCAACCATGGGAGCGTCTGGTATTTCATCATCGCCGAAGCATCTCCCGGGGTCACTTGCAGAACCTCACGAACTTCATAAACTTACTGGGATCCCCAGGCGTGGATGATGATCCTGTCACCCCATTTCAGCTTATTCAGGTTCACGAACGGTCCAAGCTTTCCAAAGGCATCGTAGACATGAGCGGTCAGGACCGAGTTGCCATTCCAGATGTGGAATGCGGATCCCGCCAGCTATCCGGCATCCTGACCCAACCAAGATGCATCCCATGTCTTGTCGTATGTTTGTGGAACCCCCATAATGGGGATGGTGATCCCGAGTGCAGGAACATGGAGAGTGAGATCACCCAAGCCCTTATAACCTGCCGATATGGTCGAGAGTACAGTGAAGCGTCCGGGAGCAAATCCGGTTACGGGGATGAAGAATTCACCACCACCGTTATCCACCCCGCTTCCTGAAGAAGGCGAATAGAATACTTCAAAATAGGACAAGTGGGTGGCATCCGCACAGATCTGGCTTGCGTTGGAATTCAAGGAGGTCGGAAGCATGGTCCAGTCCGCACCATTGCTATCCGAAGTACCGGTCACACCGCTGGAGGGAACAAACCCGGCTGCCAAGCCAGAGGAAGAATAACGGTAGCAAATCTGCAATGGATTGGTGCAGGCGGACGCATTGTAGCCGTCGTCCACCCAAACTACGGGTACCGTTGGATTGATGGCGATGGATTGAATGGTAGCAGAAAGGGTTTCCCCGCCGTTCGACGATAGCCCCACCCAGATGCCGACCTGGGTATCCGCATCGATCCCAGCCGCTGCCCCGGATTGAAGCTGATTGATCGTGTAATTGTTCGCAGCGCCTATTTCATAGCAGGATGTCGCTTGAGTTACCGTAAGCACAGTGTCTACCGAGCCGGTGCACAATGCATAATCATCACCGTTCAATCCGGTATACGCATCCCCTGACCATCCCAAAAAGGTTCCATTGCTATTTTTATCAAAATAGAGGTTCAGCCTGTAGGGTGACAAGGAAAGGGTGGCGTTGACAACGATGGACCGCAGATCCCCCAATCGGCCAACGGGGAAATAGAAACCTGAATCCGCATAGCCGGGGGTGTTGTTGATGTTCACGGTCACAGATCCATCTGAATTGGCACCCTGCAAAACAGTTCCGCTGCCGATGGGGACATTCATCGGGGTCACTGATTGAGCCCAGCCGGTTGTATAGGAAGCATAGTATTGGACGAGGGTCTGAATGTTAGCTGGCATATCTGCAGAAACTTGACGTGAGGAAGGAAATGAAAGCAAAAGAAAGAAAACCAACAATCCAGAAATCGATAAACGAATAGTTTTCTTCAGGAATAATACCCTTCACGTAAGAATGGAATGCCAGGCAGTAGACCCAGATATCTATCCTAAGAGATTAAATTCTTTTTATAATTTTTTTATACCCTGCAACTATCCCGCAATAATTCTAAGGACAGGAAGATCTGGCTTTCGATAATTGAGAACCGGGTTATTTCAAGTACTTTTCAAACCAACCGAGGATCGAATTCAACCGGACGATGCGCCGATCGATACGACCGGTGCGGGAAAGTCCATGGAACTCATCCGGAAAACGGACCATCTCTGTGGGGACTCCGCGTTTCTTCAACGCCACGAACACCTGCTCTCCCTGTTCGATGGGGCAGCGCATATCGTTCTCGTTATGGATCACCAGGGTGGGCGTTTTGGCATTTTCAATATAGGCAATGGGTGAATGATCCCAATAGTTTTGCAGATCCTTATACGGGGGTTTCTGGTTCAAAGTATCTTCGAACAGGTGATTGAGATCCGATGAACCCCACATACTTAGAAAATTGCTCACGCAACGCTGAGTTACCGCGGCTTTGAAACGCTGTGTATGCCCAATGATCCAAACGGTCATGTATCCACCGTAGCTTCCCCCAGTGACCCCCATGCGTGATCGGTCAATGTAAGGCGCTTTCTCCATTCGATCCACCCAGGTCATGAGATCAGCGTAATCGTTGTTGCCCCAATCATGCCAGATGGCCTTGGTATGTTCCTCCCCATATCCGCGCCCGCCCCGCGGATTGCAGAAATAGACCACGAAGCCTTTGGAAGCCAGGTAATAGAATTCGTGCATAAAGAAGAACCCATATTGGGTTTGTGGTCCGCCGTGGATCTCGAGAATGGAGGGATACTTCTTTTTAGGGTCGAAACCGGGAGGAGTGAGAACCCAACCCTGCAAATCCATTCCAGAGGTGCTCTTGAACCAAACTTCTTCCACTTTTCCCAGATCAATTCTTGAAAGGATGGATTGATTCAAGGATGTCAGTTGCTTTTCCGCGCCAGTCACTATCTCTTTGACCATAATCTGACAGGGATCATCGATACGCCCCAAGTGGTAGGCAAGTGTGTTCTGTTTCTCGTCAAAGGAGAAACTGCACACCACCGCTTTTTGATCGCTGACGGTATCTAATCTCTTCCCATCCACACTGACAGCTAATAATTGTGTTGCCCCATGCCTTGCACATTGGAAATACAGGATTTTCCCGTCGTTGGACCAGACTGGTGAGATGAACTCCGGCTCCCCCATATCGTTGATCGTCGATGGGTCAACATTCAAATCATAGGTTGCCGTGAGATTGCGGGCAGGAATGGATCCATCTGTTGGAACAACCCACAACCCATAGTTTTTATAGTCTTGATGCTCTCCCTCCTGCCCAACAAAAGCGATCCATTTTCCATCTGGCGAGAAAGAGAATTTTTGTTTATCCCCAACAGGTGTGTTGATCTTTTTTGAAGTGCCCCCGGGGGAAGGCATGACGAACAAATCCACCTTTTCAAAATATCGATCCGGTTCTTCGCTGTGGTTGGAAAGAAAGGCAATCCATTTTCCATCCGGAGAATAGGCAGGTTCCTTTTCGTCAAAAATCTTATGATCAGTTATTTGCTTGCTTGCGCCGGTATGTGCATCGATGGTCCAGATGTGCTCACGCTCCTGTGGAAGGTAACCATATCCGTCGAACTTATAGAAGAATCGGTCATACCTGCGGCTGACCACCCCCAATTTCTTCTTCTGCTCGTTTTTCTGCCGTTCCAATTCATCCGGATCCAGTTTTCGTACCGAGCACAGGAGTTTCCTGCCATCGGGCGACCAATTTATAGAAGTAATTTCACCGGGAATCTCGGTAAGCTGGTGAGCCTCGCCACCTTCAAAGGAGATCAAATGAATTTGAGGTGCCTTTTCTTGATCTGCTCTATTCGATAAGAAAGCGATGGTTTTTCCCTCCGGTGACCAGCGGGGAGAAACGTCCTTCTGGTCGCCAAAAGTGAACTGGCGCGGTTTTCCTGCCTGGGTGGAAACTATCCACAGGTTGCTTAATTTCTTTTCCGTTTTTCGATCCACCCTTTTATGAACATAAACAACATTCTTTCCATCGGGAGACAGGCGTACATCGCTGATCAGTTCAAATCGATACAAATCCTCCGCGGTGATCAACCTCTTCTTTGTCGCCGACATCCTGCCTCCTCAAATATTCGTGATAAAAAAGTGTATCACAATCAGAAAAAGAGCCTTGGATCCCTGTGTCAACAAAATGTCGAATTACCAAGGAGATACAGCTATTGCCTGGACCTGATAAGTGTATTTCAATGGGTCGCGGGTGGGATCAAGAAATACCTGCAGATCGAATTGAGCTTTCCTTCCACCTTCCAGCAAGATGTTAATTGGATGAACCCATTGATAGTTTGTTGCGACAAGATGATTTTGACCTGAAAAGATGGAAACAATTACAACGATACTCCGAAACGGTATCGGCCAGAAATTATTTATCCTGCCCTTAATTGTCCATACTCCTTGATCATTCCGGGATTCTTGAACATTGGATGGGATTAATTGAAAGTAGCGCTGTTTCGAAGGAAAAATCCGGGAGGGATCAATTTGAATTTTGGTTTCATGGATCATCGCTTGCAAAGCGACGTTGTGATTGACCACTTTCCAATCCAACAGGTCGAATGCCGATACGGAACCAGGTTGCATATCAACCGGCAGGTACCCTGCGGCAGAATCCAGAACATCGCCATTTTTTTCCAGCAAGCTTCCAAGCAAGGGGAAGAAAAATGGGATCGGGCTTTCGTTGCCGATCAAACCAATAAGATGGAAATACCCCAATGAGTCCACAAACTGATGGGATTCCAGGATATGGACAGCGGGCAGGTTCATTCTGCCTGTGATGACAGATGAAATATAGGTTTGCCATTGAACACGATCTCCAAAAGAACCGCGGAGCGGGATGGAAAATGTACTCTTATCCAAGCCATCCGGATCCTTTGCAGGCGCCAGGTACTGTACCAGGCTGGAAGCAACATTCGTATCTAATATCTTCCCATCCTCTCCAAGAACGGCCACACCCAAACCTTCCACCCTGGCGGGTTGGGATCCATGGTTGACGACTTCGCCCATGAAAAAGCTGGTACCGTACATGCTATGTTGAATGTGGGTCTTTTCGATCCGAACATCAGCTTTTTCGGTATTCGCTTTGAGCGCTGATGAAAATGTTACCTGGTAATCAGCTGCCGTGCTCGCGAGTGGAGAAAGTGAATAATCAAATCCGGATGATTCCCCTGGAAAAAGGATGTTGAGGAATGGATTGAATAAGGCTTCCGGTATCGGTTTGTTCCTGGCATCCCTCAGCACAGTCTCCCCATTTGCATCTGTGATCGAGACCTTCATTTTTATGGACTGAACAGGAAAAGAATTTTCATTTCGGATTTCTCCTACGATATGCTGCCCCCCATAATGATCCTCATCGAGATTCAATTTTGTGATAGTGATTCCTTCGTTCAAGGAATCCTTCGATTGAACCTTAACGCAACCCGCACACCCAAACAAATCAAAGAGAATGAGAAAAACCGTAAGGAAAATCACAAATCTCTTCACGCTAAGCATCCTGTTCTGGATTATTATAAAACCGCATTCCTTGCTCTAACAATTTGCCTATTCGAAAGGCTGTCACATGCGAGTAAAATAAATCATCGCATAAGAATGCAGGAGAATTCCCATGGAACGCAAACACATTGATCCCCACCAATTTATGACCCAACCCTTCACTTTGTTCGACAAGCAGTGGTTCCTGCTTACGAGTGGTGAGCTAAAGAGAAAAAAGTTTAACTGCATGACGATCAGCTGGGGCAGTATGGGCATCATGTGGAATAAACCTTTCATCATGGTAGCGGTCCGTCCCACCCGCTATACCTACGAATTCATGAATACCTACGACACATTTACCATTTGTACTTTTTCCGGACAATACCGCTCCACACTGGACATGTTGGGTTCCCGCTCAGGAAGGGATGAGGACAAGATCGCTGCCTCCGGTTTGACCCCCATTGCCTCCAAGGTCGTGGATGCCCCAAGTTACGAGGAAGCTGAATTGATCATCGAGTGCAAGAAGATGTACTGGCAGGACTATGAACCCCAACAGTTTCTGACCCCGGCCATTCTTTTGGAATATCCCAAAAAAGATTACCATCGGATGTTCTTTGGAGAAATCCTTGACATATCGGGGATCAAATCCTTTGTGGCAGGCAAGGGGTGACTTGAAATTGGAGGAATCCCATGGACATAAATCTCCTGGATAATTCACTCAAAATCGAAGTCTTCTTTGATCGGCAGGATGAAAATTTCAAAGACAATATCTGCCTGCGCATCAAGGAAAATTGTCCGGATGAAGAGCGAGTATTCCGGGCGGAAGAAACAAACCTTTACCTGACACGTAAGCAGGCCTGTCAGCTAGCCGATTCGTTGATTAGGGCTGCCAAATGCAGCCTGGAGGATTGAAGACCTTCCTGGTTGAATCGGTTTTTGAATAAGAGGTCAAAATGACTGAAAAATTGAAAATGTCTGTCGTTCTCCCGGTCAAACCTGACAAGCTGTATCATGCCTGGCTTGACAGCAAAATGCACGCTGAATTCACGGGGGATGCTGCGGATATCGATCCCAAGGTGGGCGGAAAGTACACCGCCTGGGATGGCTACATCATGGGAAAAAACCTTGAACTGGAACCTCCCCGGCGCATTCTCCAATCGTGGCGGACCACCGAGTTCCCCGAAGATGCCCCCGATTCCCTGCTTGAACTCCAAATCGAGCCTGATGGCGATGGCTCCAAGTTAACCCTGGTCCATACGGAGATCCCACAAGGACAAGCAGAAGAATACAAACAGGGTTGGAAAGACTATTATTTCGCTCCAATGAAAGCCTACTTTGGCCGGAAGTGAGCTGACAATCGTTGAACAAAAATGCATTGTTGGAAGCCATAACGACCGAGTATGACCACTGGCAGAAATTAATAGAAAAAATCTCTCCCGAAAAATGGGTTCGAAGGGATGTCCGTGGGAAGTGGTCTGTAAAGGATATCATCGCGCATATTGCGTGGTATGAGCGGGAAATGATCTCATTGATTAATATGCGTCAATTAATTGATTCAGAATTATGGGATCGAGCTACCGACGAGAGAAATCAAATCATCTTTGAGCAGAATAAAAATCGATCTTTAAAGGATGTCATCGAAGAATCCGGAATAATTCATGGTGATTTTATCCATGCATTGAATACACTTTCGGATGAAGATTTGCTGGATGCTTCTCATTTCAAGGATATGCCTGGGGATTGGGTACCTTGGAAAATCATAGCTGGGAATTCATACGAACACTATCGACAGCATATTCCGGATTTACTGCAGCGGTTTTCCATCTTGCCAGCAATATCAATTCATTAATTACAAGTCACTTGTTTAAACGATATAAACGAAAAATAAAAAACCGTAAATACGCTCATGCTACAATTGCCCCATGGAATCCGTTGGGGTTATTGGTGCTGGTCCAGCCGGGATCATGGCAGCCTTGAAAGCAAGCCAAGCCGGGAAATCGGTACATCTTTTCGAATCCAACAATCAGGTCGGGCGGAAATTATTGGTCACCGGGTCTGGGCGATGCAATATCACCAATTTAAATGCTGAACCCAAAAGCTACTTCTGCTCAGACTCTTCCTTGCTTCAGTCGCTATTTATGCAGTTTTCCCCCGAACGACTGCGGAAAGAGCTGCACCAGTTGGGGATACCGACCTATGCAACTGATGATGGCTGGTGCTATCCAGTTTCAGAATCCGCTGCAAATGTCGTGGAAGCTTTGACCCAGGCTCTGAAAGAGGCCAAGGTTGAAATACATCTCAATACTTCCATTTCATCCATCTGCCGAGAGAAAATCGGGTTCAAGCTTGTCAGTCCCCATCATCCAGTTTTTCATTGCGATCGATTGGTCATAGCTAGCGGGGGAAAAGCCTATCCAGCGTTAGGTTCAAACGGTGCTCTTTTTTCAGAAATCAAGAATCTGGGGCACACGGTTCTACCCATCCTTCCTGCCCTGGCGCCCATCGAAGCGGATATTTCAGTATTTCATAAATTGCAGGGGGTGAGGTTGGATGTCATTGCCCGGCTTTGGAATAAGGATCAACTGCTTGGGGAAACCAGCGGAAACTTGATCGTTACAGCCTGGGGTTTCAATGGTCCTGCGGTAATGAATCTCAGCCACCTTGTTTCATTGAACGCCGGGAAGAATCTACAGCTCGAACTGGATATGATCCCGCATCATAAAAGTGATCTAAAAGAAATCCTGACCGACCACAAAAACTCGAAAACCCCAGTCCATATTTTATTGGGAGCTGTCCTCCCCCACAATATGCCCAAAGTAATTTTGCAAATTGCCAAACTTTCCCCGACTATCCCAAGTTCCCAACTTGATCTTCAAAGCTCGAAACAGCTTTGGGAAAAACTCACCTCCCTTCGTTTCATTGTGCATGGCACCCGAGGATTTGAGTTTTGCCAGCTAAAAGTTGGAGGAGTGCCACCGGAGGAGATCGAT
>Ga0209048_10006565_pt1 | contig 10867 bp, 5 predicted proteins | sample FrelakmetCRP12CR_FD_187146 | JGI IMG/M metagenome (GOLD analysis project Ga0209048, IMG submission 187146) | Freshwater lake sediment microbial communities from the University of Notre Dame, USA, for methane emissions studies - CRP12 CR (SPAdes)... | ecosystem: Environmental > Aquatic >... | reverse complement strand
GGAATTCGGATTGTCTCCGGAGGATCTGGGAATCTGATCGGCGGCCCTACCGCCGGCGCGCGAAACATAATTTCCGGCAACGTGAATGACGGGGTCAGTGTCACCTTTGGCCCGAGTGGTAACACGGTTCAGGGCAATTTCATCGGCACGGACGTCACCGGCACCATGCCGCTGGGCAACGCCGATGGAGTGCAGATCTCCGGCAACGGCAACAACTCCGTCATCGGTAACGTCATCTGCGCCAGCAGGCAACATGGTGTCATTGTGTCAGGCCCTCCCGAGACCAACGCCCTCGTCCAAGGCAACTTTATCGGCACTGATGTTAGCGGCACCGTCGCCCTCGGCAACGCAAACGATGGCGTTGTCGTCGCGGACGCCAGCGGCGCCACCATTGGCGGCACGGCCGCCGGCCAGGGAAATATCATCGCGCACAATGGCGACATCGGCGTCTCCGTCTTCTTCGACGTCTCGATGAACAACCGGATCCTCGGCAACTCCATCTTCGCCAACGCCGCACTCGGCATCGACTTGCACGCCAACGACGGTGTCACCCCAAACCACCCATGCAACACGGATCCCGGCCCGAACAATTATCAGAATTATCCGGTCCTGAAATCGGTCACCAACTCGGCCGCTAATGTCAACATCACCGGTACGTTCAACAGTATCGCGAACACGACGTTTCGCCTCGAATTTTTCAGAAACGACGCGGTCGATCCCAGTGGCTTTGGCGAAGGCCAAGTCTTTCTTGGATTTGCGAACGTCACCACTGACGCGAGCTGCAATGCCACCTTCGATGTGAACTTCCCGACCGCCTCAGTTGCTTCACATGTTACCGCGACGGCGACCGATCCGAACGGAAATACCTCCGAGTTCTCCGCTGCGATCGGTCAGCTCTTGAACATCTCCACGCGCCTGCGCGTGCAGACAGGGGAGAACGTCTTGATCGGGGGCTTCATCATCACGGGGACCGATCCTAAGCGGGTGATTGTTCGTGCCATCGGGCCGTCGCTCGCGCAGTTTTTTACAGATTTTTTGGCTGATCCCACTCTGGAACTGCACGGTCCGGCAGGATTTGTCACGGTCGCGAACGACAACTGGAAAATCAAACCTGATGGCAGCAGCCAGCAGGCTGAAATCGAAGCAACGGGTCTCGCGCCGACCAACGACCTGGAATCTGCGCTCGTGCAAACCCTGCCCGCAAACAATGCATACACCGCCATCGTGCGTGGTAACAATAACACCACCGGGATCGGATTAGTCGAAGCGTACGATCTAGACACCGCGGCGAATTCCAAGCTGGCGAATATTAGCACCCGTGGCTTTGTCGAGACCGGCAACAACGTCTTGATCGGCGGATTTATTGCCGGCAACGGTGTCACAAGAGTTATCATTCGCGGCATTGGCCCTTCGCTCGCGAGCTCCGGGGTCGCCGGGGCTTTGCAGGATCCGACGCTCGAGTTGCACAATGGAAGCGGCACGCTCATTGCCTCGGATGACAACTGGCGAACAGGCGGCCAGGAAGCGGAAATTATAGCCACCGGCATTCCCCCGACGAATGATCTGGAGGCGGCTATCGTGGCGACACTCGCGCCCGGACCTTACACGGTAATCGTGGCCGGGATCGGTAGCACCACCGGCGTAGGGCTGGTGGAAGTTTACAACACTCAGTGACATGTAGTGGCGCTTCTGTGAAGCGCCTGTTCTGGACCTGGCAGCCTGTCCCCGTTGTCGCGGCAACAGCTGCCGGGCGCTCATCATTATCTCAGCTTCTCCTCAACCGCCAAGTGGCGACAGGATAATCAACTTGACCGACGAAAGCGGTCTTGTGATAACGGTGGGCAGAGCCGGACAGTTTTTGGCATGCGGAACCAAGGCCGCGCTGGCTTCTTAAAACCCGGAGGAAGCTAGCATGAACCATGGAAGAATTGTTTTACTGGTCGCGATTCTTTGGTCCGCAGTCGCAACCATCGCCTTCGCGGACACGTTTACCGTTATCAATACGGACGACACCGGCACCGGCTCGTTGCGTCAGGCAATTCTAAGTGCCAACGCCAATCCAGGCCTCGACACCATCGCGTTTACCATTCCGGGAACAGGTGTGCACACCATCACGCCGCTCACCCAACTGCCAACCATCAGCAGTCCTGTCACACTCGATGGTTATACCCAGCCTGGCTCCAGCGCGAACACACTTGCCAACGGCGACAATGCTATCCTCCGGATAGAAATCAGCGGCGCCACCCTCGGCAGCAATGGCGACGCATTTGTGCTCCAAGCGGGCGCGAGCGGCAGCACCATTCGCGGGCTCGTGATCGACAATGGCTGGAGCACGGCGATTCATATTCTGACCGACACCATTGCAGTGGAGGGTTGCTTCGTGGGCATCGATCCCACTGGCCTTATCCCGCACGGGAATGGAGGAGGTGTGAATGCGGAATCCGGAGCGCCTACCTCGGGGATGCGAGTCGGTGGGACTTCTCCCGGTCAGCGCAATGTCATCTCGGGCAATTCAATTGGCATGCTCATCTCAAGCGGCACAAACAGTGTGATAGAGGGCAACTTTATCGGCACCGACGCGACGGGGACCAATGCTCTCCCTAACAGTGGAGGCGTCGACCTCCGATCGAGCAACAACTTGATCGGCGGCAACAATGCCGCGGCGCGCAACGTGATTAGCGGCAACAGTAGCCAGGGTATCGTCGTCAGCAGCTCGACTGGTAATCGCATTCAAGGTAATTATATCGGAACCGACGTGACCGGCACCCATGCGCTCGGAAATAGCAACGGAATCTTTATGACGGCCGCTGCCCAGATCGGTGGTCTGACGGGCACGCCAGGCACGCCGCCCGGCAACGTTATATCGGGGAACCATGGTAGTGGCGGCAGCGGTTTCGGCATTGTCGTGGCCAATAACATCAACAACAACGTCATTCAAGGCAACCTCATCGGCACCGACGCCACCGGCACCCAGCCTCTCGGCAACGGGCTGGACGGAATGACTGTCCACGGTGCCTCCAACGTCATCGGTGGCAGCGATCCCGCCGCGCGCAACGTGATCTCAGCCAATGGGCGTTTCGGCATTCAAATGGGCACCGACAACGCGACCGTGCAAGACAATCTGATCCAGGGCAACTTCATCGGCACCGATATCACCGGGATCAACTTGCTGGGCAATGGCAGCGACGGCGTGTCCGTCGGGTCTGCGATTAACAACACCATTGGGGGGCCCGCCCCGATGGGCGGGTCGCCACCTGCGAACCTTATTGCCGGCAATGGTGGGCGCGGAGTGGCCGTTGCTTTCGGCGTGACTGGACTTGCAATCCAGGGTAATTCCATGTTTTCGAACGGAGGACTCGGCATTGATCTAAATGCCGACGGCGTGACGCTAAACGATCCCGGCGATCCTGATACTGGCCCGAACAATCTTCAGAATTATCCGCTGATCAACTCTGTGGTCATTGCCAGTAGTAGCGCCGCAATTAACGGCACCCTCAACAGCACGGCGAACACGGCGTTTCGGCTTGAATTCTTTAGTAACGATAGAGCCGAGCCTTCCGGTTTTGGCGAAGGCGGGACATTCCTTGGCTCCGCTAACGTGATGACCGATGCGAGTGGAAACGCCTCCTACTCCGTTACCTTCCCGGTTCTGGCCAACGCCCGCGCGTTTACTGCCACCGCGACCGATCCGCTTGGTAACACGTCGGAATTTTCACCGGCCTTCCTTACGCGCCTCCTGAACATAGCAACGCGGATGCGTGTGCTCACGGGAGAGAAGGCGCTCATCGGTGGATTCATCATTACCGGCAGCGACAGCAAGAAAGTCATTGTCAGAGGGATCGGACCTTCCCTCTCTTCGTTCTTCAGTGGTGTCCTGGCCGACACGACACTCTCGCTGCAAGGCAGCGGCGTTTTTGTAACAAACGACAACTGGAAGGTGCGCGATAGTGACGGAGGCAGCCAGCAAGCGGAGATAGAAGCGACCACAATTCCGCCCTCGAATGATCTTGAATCAGCCACGGTCCAGACGCTTGCGCCCGGTGCTTACACCGCGATTTTGAGCGGGAAGAACGACACGATCGGTATAGGTTTGGTCGAAGTGTATGATCTGAACCAGTCGGCTGGGGCGAGACTGGCGAACATCAGCACGCGCGGCTTTGTCGACACCGGCGATAACGTCATGATCGGCGGCTTGATTATTGGACCTAGCACCACCGGGGCAACCACCGTAATCGTACGTGCGATCGGTCCCACCCTAAGCGGCGCCGGGATTACCGACCCGTTGCAGGATCCAACTCTCGAGCTGCACGATAGCAGCGGAGCAACCATTGCCACCAACGATAACTGGAAGGTGCGCGATAGCGATGGAGGCAGCCAGCAAGCCGAGATAGAAGCGACCACAATACCACCCACGGATGACCACGAATCAGCGTTGCTGCGAACGCTGGCTCCCGGCAATTACACCGCGATTGTTCGCGGGAAGAATAACACTACCGGCGTCGCCCTGGTGGAAGCCTACGATCTCCAGTAGGGCACAGTAGTTCGGTGGGACGATGTTCTGTGGGCCCGTGAGGCTTTTTGTGTGGATGACATGGTTGTCGAGGATGGTGTCCGCCTCCTCGACAACCATGCATCTACACCGATGGTGCTGTGCGAAGGCGGGTGGGCAGCGCAGCGATCAAGGAAGGGCGATCCGGCAGCTGCCGGACCGCCGCTCCTTGCCAGCGGTGGCGCGGGGCAAACAGCGCCACCAGTGTTGCGGTCACTTCACGGCCTTCCGGGACAAATCGGAGAGCGCCGTTAGTCGCCGTGAGGCTTCTTTGGTTCGCGGATCGTCAGGTCCCAGGCGCGATTTGAGTATGGCATGGGATTCCGTGAGGAGTGGTTGCGCTTCGTCGAACCGTCCTTGTGTTGTCAGGTATTCACCCAACGCTCCTTTCGCGATGGCGACCCAGAAGTGTTCCCTGGGCAGTAAGTCTGTCCGTAGTTTCAGCGCTTCCCGGAGGATCGCCTCGGCTTCCTTCGTCTTGCCGGTTTTGTTCCAGATAATACCCTGGGTGATTAACACGGTCGGGTAGTGATCATAATGAGGGCCGAAACAGTCCTGGTAGATCTTGAGGGTTTCGTCGACTTTCGGTTGCGCCTCGGCGAAGCGGTCCTGTTTGCAGAGAGAGATGGCTTGATTGCGCAGGTTATCCCCAAGCCACAAGGTCCTTGAATCCATACCTTCTCGAAGAACTTGTTCGCCCTCTCGCAAAATGGCGTCTGCTTCGGCAAAGTCTCCCTTGTCCGTTAGAAAGCCCCCAAAGATGGTCAGTGAAAAACCGAAGTTTGGGGCGTCGGCCTGTCCGGCGGCGCGAGCTTCAGCGACCGCCGCCCGCGCTGTTTCCAATGCTTCATCGAATTTCCCCTGATCGGCCAGCGTGGAAGCGAGCGTGCTGCGCGTGACCATCAGAAGGTAACCGAATTGCCTGGGAAGCTTTGGACTCAGGGACAACACTTCGCGGAAAAGCGCTTCGGCTTCCTGGGAGTCGCCCTGAGTGCGGCGCAAATAGCCGAAGTTGTTCAGAGATGCGACCAAATCCTCCGCCTTGAGTTGGCCCTTTTGCTGTTCGGCGCGCATCCGTGGCAATAGTTCGCGATAAAGCTTCTCCGATTCAGCCATTGCGCCCTGGTTGAAAAGCAGCCAGGCCCGGGTGTCCATCGCATCCAAAGTCTCGGGGCCATTCCTGCCGTGGATGTTTTTCTGCAACGCCAGGTAATGTTCGGCGTGTTGCAGTGCCTCCGCTCGTCTGCCCTGACCGGCATAGACACCGGCTATGATCCGCTCCAGGTCCGCTGTCACTTCGGGGTCGTTGGCGAATTCACCGCTTTCCAGCCGTTGGACCGCTTGGTCCAGGGCTTCCGTCACGGTCACAGCGCGGCGATGCCCTCGAGAAAAGTCCAGCTGCGGATTCGAGTACTGGATCATCTGTTCGAGAAAGGCGTTGATGCTTTGCGCTTTGATCTTTTCCCGTCGGGCCGCGCGCGCTCCCCAGGCAACGGCGACAATCCCGACCAGCAACGTTGTCGTTACGAGCGCCGCCGCCGCGACACCTATTTTGTTTCGCCTGATAAACTTCGAAGCGCGATAGCCGAACGTATCCTGGCGAGCCATCACCGGCAGGCCGTCAAGGTGGCGGCGGATATCCTCGGAAAACTGGGCGACTGAGGTGTAACGGCGAGTCGGGTCCTTTCGGATCGCCATCAACGCGATATTATCGAGATCGCCTTTAAGGTATTTCGGATTGCTGATTGCTGATTGCTGATTGCCGTCGAGTTGCCTCACGGCAGTGCTTGGACGCACCGGCTCTTGCTCGGTAATGGCGCGAGCGATCTCAGCGGGAGTGCGGTTCTTCACCTGGTAGGGACCTCGGCCGGTTAGCAGTTCATAGAAAATCACGCCGAGACTGTAGACATCGCTCGCTGTGGTGAGCGCCTCGCCTCGGACCTGCTCCGGGCTGGCATAATCGGGAGTCATTGCTCCTGCCAGCGTCACCGCCGGCGCCGATTCGCCCGCTTTGAGTAACTTCGCGATTCCGAAATCCAGCAGCTTCGGTTCGCCGGCTTCGGTCACGAGAATATTCGAAGGCTTCAGGTCGCGATGGATCACGAGATGCTGATGCGCGTAATGGACGGCGGAGCAAACTTTTCGGAAGAGTTGAAGCCTGGCCGCGGTGGCCAGATGTTTGCGATCGCAATACTCATCGATCCGAAGGCCTCCCACGTATTCCATGACAAAAAACGGAATGCCGTTCGCGGTCACTCCACCGCCATAGAGGTGGGCGATGTTGGGATCGTTCAGGCTGGCCAGGATTTGTTCTTCATAGCGAAATCTTGCGACGATGTCGTCCGTGCTCAGCGCCGCCCTGACCAGCTTCAGCGCAACCTGACGGCGGAACTGGATATCTTCCGCGAGATAGACGTCGCCCATTCCGCCTGCGCCGATCCGCGAAATGATTTTGTAGCCACCGACCACTTGCTCGCTCGCGACCGGTTCGTCGCAGGCCAGTTTCGCGGCCGCGAGATGAAGCGCGCCCTGTTCGATGAATCCGCCCGCTCGCGCTTTGAATTTCAAGAGCGAGTCAACTTCCGCGCGGATTTCGGCATCGCCGGCGCAAGCCTGTTCGACAAAGGAGGAGGCATCTTCAGGCGTCCGTTCGAACGCAGACTTGACGATTTCCGCCACCCGCTGGGCTTGTTCCTTCGAAGTCATCTAATTCTCACAGATTATTCCAGATTTATCCAGAATCCGAAACAACATCGGGCCGCGGTTGGTCAATTCCCCGTTAGGCGGCGCTGCTCAGCTCCCGGCAGAGCCAGAGCTTCGCAAAATTCCAATCGCGCAAAACCGTTTTCGTCGAGACCTGCAACACTTCCGCGATTTCCCTGGCTTCCAGGCCGCCAAAAAACTTTAGTTCCACCACTTCGCTCTCGCGTGGGAAAGTGCCGGCAAAGCTTTTGAGCGCGTCGTCCAGCGCGATGAGATCGGGGGGGCGTTCCTGCGACAGCTCGCGGGTTTCGTCCAGATACAGCTTCTCCATTTTGCCGCCGCGCTTAACGGCGTTGTGCGCGCGTGCATGCTCCATCAGGACACGGCGCATCAGTTGCGCGGCGATGCCGCAAAAATGCGCCCGGTTCTTCCAATCGACCCGGTCTTGATCGACTAATTTGATGTAGGCTTCGTGCACAAGTGCCGTGGCCTGCAGGGTATGATCGGGCCGTTCGCGGCGGAGATAATCTCCCGCGAGGCGCCGCAACTCCTGATAGACCAGCGGCATGAGCTGCTCCGGCGCGCTTTGGTCGCCTTCGCTCCAGGCGTGGAGAATCTGAGTTACATCGGAAGACACAGGAATTTTGAGAGCGATTGAGGAGCTTCCGTTTACTCGACTCGCGGAAAATTAGAAAGAACTTTCATGGCGATGTCCGTTTTAGAGCCTGGTTTGCACGTTAGGAAATGAAGGACAACGCAACCCAGGCTCCATGACCATGAAAAACCATTTCTCATTCGCGAAACTCATTCCCGTCACCCTCCTGCCCATCTGGCTCGCCCTCCTCGCCTTTCCCGCACCGCTCTCGGGAGGAGATCGGAGCGACGTCGACGCCGTCGACGGACTCGGGGGAACGGCCCCGGCCAATTTGGTCAACATTTCCACCCGGATGCAGGTTGGCACCGGCAGCAACGTCATGATTGGCGGATTCATCATTACCGGAACGGCAAACAAGGACGTAGCTGTGCGTGGAATTGGACCCACCCTTGGCGGTTTTGGCGTCACCGGCTTCCTGGTCGATCCGACCCTGGAGCTCCACAACAGCAGTGGCGCCACTCTGATGGTAAACGATGATTGGCAGGACAATCCTGCGCAAGCCGCGCTCCTTAGTGCCGCCGGGCTGGCCCTCCAGAATCCGAAAGAATCCGGCATCGCCGCCACGCTCGCGCCCGGTGCCTATACGGCGATCGTGGCCGGGAAGAACGGGACCAGCGGTGTAGGTCTGGTCGAAGTCTACGACACCAATCACGCGGCTGACTCGCAATTAGCCAACATCAGCACGCGTGGTTTCGTGGATACGGGAGAAAACGTCATGATCGGGGGCTTCATCCTCGGCAACGGAAGCGGGAGCGGAAGAGTCTTGATCAGGGCGATTGGTCCATCGCTGTCGATGATTGTGCCAGGGGCCCTCGCTGATCCAACACTGGAGTTGCACGATAACAATGGTGGTATCATCGCAACGAACGACGACTGGAAGAGCACCCAGCAGGCGGAGATTGAGGCAACCGGAATTCCGCCGACCGACGATCGCGAATCGGCCATTCTGCAGACTCTGGCGCCGGGCGGTTTCACCGCCATCGTTCGAGGCAAGAATAACACGACCGGCGTCGCGGTGGTCGAGGCCTACCGGTTGGGTGGCGTTCCCACGCCCACACCGACTCCAGCGCCGACCGCCACGCCAGGCGCGACTCCGGAGGGATTCGTAAATCTGTCATCGCGTGAAATGGTCGGGACCGGAGATGCCATCACGGTTAACGCCTTCATCGTGACGGGTTCCGCCGCGAAGCAGGTGCTGGTTCGAGGACTGGGCCCATCGCTGACTGCTGCTGGGATACCAAATGTCCTGGCCGATCCAACCCTGGAACTGCGCTCCACCGGCGGCGTGATTGCCTCCAACGACAATTGGAGGGACACGCAGCAAGCGGCCATCATCGCGACAGGTCTTGCTCCGACCAATGATCTGGAATCGGCGATTCTGGCGACGCTGAATCCCGGTTCGTATACGAGTGTTCTCCGCGGCAAAAACGGCACGACCGGAAACGCGCTAAACGAACTGTATGACTTGTCGCCAAGCTCGAGCGCCCTTACCGCAGTTGGCACACGGGCTGGCGTGGGGAGTAGCGAAGTGCTGGTCAGCGGCATTATCATCGTGGTGGGTGGCGATGCCCTGGTTCGCGTCCTCGGGCCTTCGTTGAGCTCGGCGGGTGTCAGCGGCACCTTGCAAGATCCAACGCTCCAACTGTTCAATTCCCAAGGCACGACGATCGCTTCGAATGATAACTGGAGATCAACGCAGCAGGCAGCCATCATTCAGACCGGACTCGCCCCCTCTGACGATCGCGAAGCCGCTTTGATCGCGACTCTTGGCCCCGGTTCCTTCACGGCCATAGCAAGTGGAGTGAGCAGCACGATCGGAATTGGTTACGTGCAATTCTACACTCTGCCCCACTCGGGTCCGGCCCTTCCGCTCACCCCGTAGTCCGCGGTAACAGATGAGGAAATCTGTTCCGCGGTCGCTCCTGAGTGTTGCCGGTTTATCATTCAGGCAACCGGCTTCCAGCCAACGAATGACCGCGAATCTGCGATAGTGGGGGCGTTGCGACCCGGTTTTACACCGCCATCGTTCTCGGAAAAGACAATACCGCCGGCGTCGCGCTCATCGAAGCCCTTGACTTGCGGCCCCGCTCCTAGTGAAGTAGCAAACTCCAGATTATGAAAAAACTTTATCTCAGCGCTTTCCTTCTTTTCCTTGGAACCGGATTCGTCTCCCCGAAAACCGCGCAGCCTGATAATCGGGAATTTCCGGGCGTGGAGAAGGCGATGACGCGGGCGGATTATGAGGCAGCCGGGTTGCAGAAGCTGGATCCGGCCGAGCGCGCGAAACTGGACAAGTTTATCCGCGGCTACGTGGCCTCGAGCAATGAAAAGGTGGCAACCGAAGCGGTGGATAAAGCGGTCCACGAACAAAAAGTGCGGCTGCCGGAAGTGATCGAGAGCCGGATCGTTGGCCCTTTTTCGGGCTACAATGGGCGGACGATTTTTACGCTGGAGAACGGTCAGCGCTGGGCCCAGTCGCAGGGAGACAGTCTCTATGTTCCCAAGATCGACTCACCGCCGGTGCTGATCTCGAAATCCGGGCTCGGCTACCGGATGTATATCCTCGGCGGCGGCGCGATCCGGGTAACGAAAGTTCACTGACGCAGGGCGAAGGCCTTCGGAGTTGCCTTCTGTAAAACCTTTCCTTTTGTTGTTGGGGATTGGGATTTGCGCGCGATCTACCTTGCCCGCCTGTAGCTTCGTCCCAGGATTCGGCGGTCAGACGGAGAGCAAAGGTTTTGAACAGAAGATAACTCCGAAAGCCTTCGCGAGCGAGATGATGAATGACGAAAGGGTGGTGTAGCAATGCGAAATCGAAACGCTAATGTTGTAGCCGCGGTCGTTGACCGCGGAATCGAATTTTGTAGCCGCGGTCGTTGACCGCGGAATCGAATCATATCAGGCTTCACCCCTGAGTCGCCGCGGCGATCTGCAACCGCTGGGTCGCCGCGGCGACCTAC
>Ga0209048_10006564_pt1 | contig 10869 bp, 9 predicted proteins | sample FrelakmetCRP12CR_FD_187146 | JGI IMG/M metagenome (GOLD analysis project Ga0209048, IMG submission 187146) | Freshwater lake sediment microbial communities from the University of Notre Dame, USA, for methane emissions studies - CRP12 CR (SPAdes)... | ecosystem: Environmental > Aquatic >... | reverse complement strand
GGGCGGGCGTCGGGCATAATCAGGAGCCACGTCCGCCGACCGCGGCCGATCGCCCATCGCCCATCCCGCCTGTCGGAGACCCTGCCTGCCATGACCATCTCCAACGACCTGCCGCCTCATGACGTCACTGACCTGGGCCTTGCCGAGGAAGGCGTCCGCCGGATCGAGTGGGCGGAGCGCGAGATGCCCGTCCTCCGGCTCATCGCCGAGCGATTCGCGCGCGAGCTGCCGCTCCGGGGCCTGCGCATCGCCGCCTGCCTCCACGTCACGACCGAGACCGCGAACCTGATGCGCACGCTCGCGGCGGGCGGGGCGGAGATCGCGCTCGCTGCGAGCAACCCGCTCTCCACGAAGGACGACGTGGCGGCAGCGCTCACCGCGCGGTACGGGATCGGCACCTGGGCGCGCCGCGGCGAGGATCGCGACACGTACTACGCGCACCTCAACGCGGTCGCGGACACCCACCCGCACCTCACCATGGACGACGGCTGCGACCTGGTCTCGCTGCTCCACGGCGAGCGACCGGGCCAGCTGGGCGAGGTCCTCGCCGGGACCGAGGAGACCACCACGGGCGTGATCCGCCTCCGCGCGATGGCGAAGGACGGCGCGCTGCGCTTCCCCGTGGTCGCGGTCAACGAGGCAGAGACGAAGCACCTCTTCGACAATCGCTATGGGACCGGCCAGAGCACGATCGACGGGATCCTGCGGGCCACGAACATCCTGCTCGCCGGGCGCCAGGCGGTGGTCGCCGGCTATGGCTGGGTGGGCAAGGGCATCGCGTCGCGCCTCAAGGGGATGGGTGCCCACGTCGCCGTCGTCGAGGTGAACCCCGTCCGTGCTCTCGAGGCGCTGATGGACGGCTTCGAGGTGAAGACGGTTGACCAGGCGGCGCCGTGGGGTGAGCTGTTCATCACCGCCACCGGCAACGTGAACGTCTTCCGCCGCGAGCACTTCGTGGCGATGCCCGACGGCGCGATCATGGCCAACAGCGGCCACTTCGACGCCGAGCTGGACCTCAAGGCGCTGCGGGCGCTCGCCGAGGGCCACGTCCGCGAGGTCCGCGAGAACCTCCAGGAGTTCGACCTCGGGCCAAAGAAGGTCCATCTCATCGCCGAGGGCCGGCTGGTCAACCTTGGGGCCGCCGAGGGCCACCCCGCCGCGGTGATGGACATGAGCTTCGCGAACCAGGCGCTCTGCGCCGAGTACATCGCCCAGCATCACGCCGAGCTGGAGAGCATGGTCTACCTGGTTCCGGAGGCGATCGACCAGGAGGTCGCCCGCCTCAAGCTCGAGGCGCTCGGCCACCACATCGACGGGATGACCGCCGAGCAGGAGGCCTATTCCCACTCGTGGAAGAGCGGGACGTAAGCCGCCGGCTATCAGAGCGGCCTCCAGTCGAGCGGTTCGACCCTGCCGACGGAGGGGAGCCGCCCGACGGCCTGGCGGCCACCCCGGGGTGCGGCCGCGGGGTGCTACGCTGCCCTCGACCACCCCACGGGAGAGCCCATCCGCCATGACCTCCATCGTCGACGCGTCCGAATACCTGTTCACCTCGGAATCCGTGACCGAGGGTCACCCGGACAAGATGTGCGACCAGATCTCGGACGCCATCCTCGACGCGATCATCCGCGAGGATCCGGACGCGCGCGTGGCGTGCGAGACGGCCACCACGACGGGGCTGGTCCTCGTGCTCGGGGAGATCTCCACCTCGACCTACATCGACTTCCAGAGCGTCGTGCGCGACACGGTCAAGGAGATCGGCTACACGCGCGCTGAGTACGGCTTCGACTACCTGACCTGCGGGACGCTGGTCAGCATCAAGGAGCAGTCGCCGGACATCTCCCAGGGCGTCGACTCGGCGCTGGAGGTTCGCGAGGACGGCACCGCGCTCCACGAGCTTGGCGCCGGCGACCAGGGGATGATGTTCGGGTTCGCGTGCCGCGAGACGCCCGAACTGATGCCGCTCCCCATCGCGCTCGCCCACCGGATGGCGCGGCGCCTGGCGGAGGCCCGCAAGTCCGGCCAGCTGCCGTACCTGCGCCCGGATGGCAAGACCCAGGTCACCGTGGAGTACAACCGGGGCGTGCCCGTCCGGGTGCGAACCGTGGTCGTCTCGTCGCAGCACGACCCGGATGCCCGGGCCGAGCGGATCCGGCGTGACATCGTCGAGTCAGTGATCCTGCCCACGATCCCCGCCGAGCTGCGCCCGACCGACCCGGTCATGCACGTCAACCCGACCGGACGCTTCGTGACCGGCGGCCCGATGGGCGACGCCGGCCTCACCGGCCGGAAGATCATCGTGGACACGTACGGCGGGATGGCGCGCCACGGCGGGGGCGCCTTCTCCGGCAAGGACCCCACGAAAGTGGATCGCTCGGCCGCCTACGCGGCCCGCTGGGTTGCCAAGAACGTCGTGGCGGCCGGCCTCGCCGACCGCTTCGAGATCGAGCTCGCGTACGGGATCGGCATCGCCCACCCGCTTTCCGTCTCCATCGAGACCTTCGGGACGGGGCGCGTCCCCGACGACGTGATCCGCGCCGCGATCGACCGGCGCTTCGACCTTCGCCCCGCCTCGATCATCGACGCGCTGGACCTCCGCCGGCCGATCTACCGGCAGACCGCGGCCTACGGGCACTTCGGCCGGCCCGACCTGGACCTCTCCTGGGAGCGAACGGACAAGGCGGCCCTCCTCGCCGCCGATTGCGGTCGCCCCGAGCCGGTCGGCACCGCGTCCGGGCCGGCCTGACCCGTCAACGGACCGGCGGGACGCTCCGCGGGTCGTGCTTCGGGCGCCGTCGGAGCTTTGGGCGCCCTCGGTCGTTCGGGCGCCTTCGGTCGGCGCGCCCTTCTACAATCGCCTGATGTATGCGGTGATCCTCGCTGGCGGCGGCGGCACGCGCCTCTGGCCGCTCTCCCGGCCCGATCGACCCAAGCCGTTCCTCCCGCTGCTCGGCGAACGGACGCTCCTCCGTGCGACCTTTGACCGCCTGGTACCCGGACTCCTCGAGCCCGGCGATGTCGTCGTGGTCACCGATCGCCGGTACACCGCACTGGTCCTGGAGGAGCTGCCCGAGCTGGATCGCTCGCAGGTGCTCGGTGAGCCCGCCGGCCGGAACACCGCGGCCGCGATCGCATACGCGGCGGCGGCCATCGAGCGGCCGCCCGAGGACGTGATGGTCGTCCTCCCCGCGGACCATCTCGTCGCGCACGAGGATGCCTTCCGGGCGCTCCTGCGGGACGCCGCCGCGCTCGCCGCGGGCGGCCTGCCCGGGGCCGGCGCCCCGCCCGGGGCCGGCGCCCCGCCCGGGGCCGGCGCCCCGCCGCTCGTCACCCTGGGCATCGCCCCGACCGGCCCGGAAACCGGGTACGGCTACATCGTGGCGGCGGGGCCGCGGCCGGGAGCGTCGGGCGCCCTGGACGTCGCACGGTTCGTGGAGAAGCCGTCCGTCGATGCGGCGACGGCGCTCCTGGCGGGGCCCGCCTTCGTCGCCTGGAACGCGGGGATCTTCGCCTGGCGCCGCGACGCCATCCTTGCGGCCCTCGCGGCCCACGCGCCGGACATCATCGGGGCCGTCGAGGCGGGCGTCCGCGCCACCGCCGATGACCCGACGGCACTGGACGCGGCCTACGCGACCCTGCGGGCCACCTCCATCGACTACGCGGTGATGGAGCCCGCCTCGCGCGCCGGCGACGTGGCGATGTTGCGCGCCGATGTGGGCTGGAGCGACCTTGGCAGCTGGGCAGCCCTCCGCGACGCCCTCGTGGCGGCCGCCCGGGCGGCCGGCAAGCCGGCCGGCGTGGTCGGCTTCGGAGCGCGCCGCGACCGTGGGTCGGAAGCGACGCTCGTGATGGGTGGCGGCCGGCTCGTGGTCACGATCGGCCTGCGCGATACCATCGTCGTCGATACGCCCGACGCGCTCCTCGTCTGCGCCGCGGACAGATCGCAGGAAGTCCGGGCCATCGCCGAGGAGATGGCGCGCGCACGGGAGGAGGATACGTGACGATCGCGGAGCGGCCGCAGCCAACGAACATCGTGTTCGGCACGGACGGCTGGCGGGCGAAGGTCGCCGACGACTTCACGTTCGAGAACGTCCGTCGCTGCGCCGAGGGTGTCGCGCGCTACGTCGTGGATCGCGGGGAGCAGGCGAAGGGGGTCGTCCTCGCCTACGACCGGCGTTTCGCGTCCGAGCACTTCGCCGCCGCCGCCGCAGAGGTCCTCCTCGCCTACGAGATCCCGGTTGCCTTCGCGACCTCCGCGGTCCCGACCCAGATGTCGAGCTACGAGGTGGTCCAGCGCGGTGCGGCCGCCGGCATCGTGATCACTGCCAGCCACAATCCATGGACCGACAACGGGTTCAAGGTGAAGTCCCCAACCGGCGCCGCGGCCGGGCCGGACCTCCTCGCGGTCCTCGAGCGGACCATTGCCGGCAACGGCGGCGCGGCGATCCCCCGGCGTCCGTTCGCGGACGCGGAGGCGGCTGGTCTCGTCGAGCGCTACGACCCATATCCGGGCTACGAGCAGTTTGTCCGGCGCACCCTCGACCTGGACGCCCTCAAGGCGGCGGACGTGACCATCCTCGTGGATCCCATGTGGGGCGCCGGGTCGGGCTGGATCAGCCGCCTGCTCGCGGGCGGCAGGATCCGGGTCACCGAGCTGCACACGGAGCGCAACCCGTACTTCGGCGGCGTCAACCCGGAACCGATCCGGCCGAACATCGACGAGGCGCTCGGGATCGTGGCCGCCGGCCGGTTCGACCTGGCGCTGCTGCTCGACGGTGACGCCGATCGGGCGGGCGCGGTGGATGAGCGGGGTGTCTTCATCCACCAGCTCCAGGTCTACGGGCTGCTCATGTACTACCTGGTCGAGCACCGCGGGATGCACGCGCCGGTGGTCAAGAGCGTCAACACGACGTCGATGGCCGAGCGCCTCGGCCAGCGTTACGGGATCGCGGTCCACGAGACCCCGGTCGGGTTCAAGTACGTCGGTCCCCGGATGATCGAGACCGGCGCGATGTACGGCGGCGAAGAGTCCGGCGGCTACGGGTTCGGCATGCACCTGCCCGAGCGCGATGGCATCTACGCCGACCTGCTCCTGCTGGACCTCTTCCTGCGCGAGCGAGCGGCCGGTCGGTGGCCGGTCTCGCGGGCCATCGAGCACCTCCACGAGATCGCCGGGCCGTCCTTCTACCGGCGCGTGGACATCCACGTGGATCGGGCAATCTACACGTCGGTCAAGGAGCGTCTCCTCGTCGAGCTGGTCGAGCGGGCCCCGGCCGAGCTTGCCGGCCAGCCGGTCACGAAGACGGTGGAGCTGATCACCCGGGATGGATTCAAGTTCTTCATTGCCGACGGGTCGTGGCTGCTGGTGCGCTTCAGTGGCACGGAGCCGCTGGTCCGGGTCTACACGGAGGCAACCTCGCAGCCGACCGCCGACGCGTGCGTGGCTGCCGGCGAGTCGCTGGTCCGGGGATGACGCGGCGCTGCGCGGCGGCGCCCGCTGGGCCGAAGGCCGAAGTTGGCCGCCAGGGCGACGCTCCACCGGGATGTTTGGCCCGGGTGCTTCTTGGTGGTGGGTTGTAGAGTTCCCGCAACGACCGCTCGCCGGTCGACCGGACGAATCGACCGGACGGCGGCCTCTTGTGGTCCACTTGGAAACGGAGGGATCGCCGCGATGCACAGCTCTCTCATCGGCAAGGTCGAGAAGGCGAATCGGTATGCCCGCGAGCAGGATCGCGTGGAGCTCGATCGCCTCAGCGTCACGTTCCGTGGGGACAACGACACCCACCAGGTGACCCTCGACGCCGGTGCCTGGCACTGCACATGCCATTACTTCGAGAGTTGGCAGAGCTGCGTCCATCAGCTCACGCTCCAGAAGATCTTCGGGCAGATGCTGCGCGACGAGGCGCAGGTCTCGATCTTCACGGCGGCCACTGCCGAGACCGTCCCCGACTGACGCCCGGGAAGCGCGCCCGGCCGACCGCCGCGGGCGCTTCACGGCAGCCACGTGAGCCAGCCGCCGGACACGCCGGCAGGTGGCGAGATCCGGGTCGTCGCGGCCCACGTCCCGTTGGCGCGTTCGTAGATCGCGATCCGGCTGGGCCCGGGATGTCCCTCTTCGATCGCCACCGCGAGGTAGCGGCCGTCACTGCTGAGTGCGATCCCGCCCCGCACGAAGTCATTCGGCGGCATGGCCGGTCCGGAGTCGGGCGCGCGCCCCAACGCGAGCACGGACGCTGTCTGCCCGATGACGACATGATCGTCTGCCAGGACGACCGCGATCCGGGCGTCCCGGGAGGTCCCGAAGTCGAGGGCGCGAATCGGCAGCCGGTCGATGACCTGCCCGGTGGCCACGGCGACGAGCGCCAGGAACGGGTGATCGGATCGGTCGCGCTGCACGACGGCGACCCGGGCGTCGTCCACCCAGGCCGGCGCAACGCCCTCTGATTCGTCGGGGAGCGGCCGGATGTCGCGCCGCCCCCGGCTCAGCTCGATGACGACGAGCGCGCTCGGCGACCCGGCGTCGCGCGGCCGCGCGATGGCGGCAAGCTGCGTGCCGTCCGGCGACGACGTCGCGGACCAGATCGTCAAACCGGGTGGCAGCTCACCGGACCCGACGAGCGCGACCGCGCGCCAGCCGGCGCCGGCCACGAGCCCTGCCGGTCCGCGGGGTGCGACGAACGCGCGGCCGTCGCGAAGCACGGCAACCAGCTGCCCGCCCGCGGTCGGCGCGACGGCAGCGACGGATGGATCGGGAAGAGGAAGCGGGATGACGTCGCCCGCGAGTCGAATGAGGCTGAGTGCGGCGACGTCGCCCTGGTACGCAAGCAGCAGGAGCCCCGGCCCGGTGGACGCGTCGTTCGGTCGCGGTGGTCTTGTCGCGGCAGGCTGGGTCGGGCGTGCGCCGGGCGTCGACGCGGAGGACGTCGTCGCCGTGGGCGCGGCTGCGTCAGCCGTCCGCGGAGCCGCGCGTGCCGCCGAGTCCACCGGTGGCGGAGGCGTGGGAATCGGGGGTGCGCAGCCAGCGATCGCGGCGGCGAGGAGGCCCACCCCAAGCCCGGCCGAGAGCCGCGTGGCGTGGCGGCTCCTCGCCCGGCCGCCGGCCGGGCGAGGAGCGACGAGACGATTCGGCGGGATGCCGCTCATCGGAGGACGTCACCCCCGAAGAGCGTTCCCGTGCCAGCGTCGAGGAAGAGCTTCACGGCTCGGAGTCCGTTCGCGAGGTCGCCGGACGTGCGGGCCTCGACGACCCAGGCAAGGCGCAGCGTCGCGCCGGGAGCGTCCGGTCCGGTCGGGTCGAACGCGTTGTTCGGGGCGACCCAGCCCAGCCCGAGCGTGGCGATCCGGACCTGGCCGGAGCGGCTGCCGAACATCGTCACGAGCGTCGCGGTCGCCCGGGCTCGCGCTGATGCCTCGTCCAGGGTCACCGCCGGCCGCGCCGCGAGGGCGCGCTCGGTGCGGACGATCGCGTGCATCCGGCCATCCGGCCAGAGATCGACGCGCACGCCGTCGCCGATCACCTGCACGCCGTCGACGACGCGTGGCCACGTGAGGGTCCAGCCCGAGTCGTCAGGACCCTGCCGGACGTCCGGCGTGCCCGTGGCACCGAGGCCAAGGTCGGCCGCGAGCCGATCGCCCCGCCCGCGGGCCTCGGTGGCGTTCGCCAGACGTGCACCTCCGGTTGCCTCCCACCCGAACGCGACGGCGCCGATGAGGCGGCCCGTTGCGTCGAATCGCTCGAGATGGAGAGCGCGGCCCGTGCGATCGCTCGCCGTGACCTCGTCATAGGTCGTGCCGGCGAACCGGTCCACGACCCGTTCGACGCGCGACATCGCGGGTTCCGGCAGGTTGAGGCGCGAACGGGCTGCCGCCGCGAGCGCAAGGGTGGAGGCCGCCTGGTCCGCGGCTACCGATGACCGTTCGGTGACGGGCCCGCCGGCGACATAGCGGTCGGCAGCATCGCCCTGTGATGTCCCGCCCGGAGCGCCGAGCGCGATCGCCGTGGCGGCCACGGCGATGGCGGCTGCCACGCGTGTGCTGCGCCGCCGTTCGAGGGAGCTCATTCGTGCGCGCATCGTCACAACCTCACAGACAGTTGGGGCAGGTCGGCAACGGCCCGGCACGACCGGTCCAGACGTAGCTGCCGTACCAGTTGGCGCCGAACCCGACGTTGAACGAGCCGAGCTTGGCAATGTCGAAGGCCTGGCCCACGCCGTAGCCCGGTCCGATCGCGCTCCAGAACCGCGTCTCGAAGGCGTATTCGTCGCTGTCCCAGGCTTCGCCGACATAGCCGAGATAGAAGACCGGGCCAGCCCAGGCCTTCCGCCCCGCCTTCGTGAGCGCGATCCCGAAGGCGGCCGGCATCGTCGTGCTCGATTCGCCCAGGTGACAGGTCGACATGATCACGAGGTTCGACGGTCGTCCGAGCCGCACGGCCGAGATGTCGCGAGCCAGGATCGTTCGCGCGCCGCTGCACAGCCCGGCGTCCTCCCTGAACCCGTAGTCGCGCGACCCGCCCGCGAGGTAGTTGTCGCCATGCGAGTGGACATAGAACCCCCAATCGTTGAGGGTGCGTGACAGCACCTGGTCCTTCGAGAACGCCGGGCCGCTGTATGCGCTCGTCGTGTATCCCAGGTTCCGGTAGCCGGCCAGCGCGGCCGAGAGCAGCCTGGCCGGGTAGGTGTCGTTCACCTTGGTGCAGTTGAACGAGAACGACGTCGTGTTGGAGTCCGCCGTGGCCTGGTACGCGGCACGCACCGGTCCCGCCGCGGCCACGACGAGCGCGGCCGTGCCGAGCAACACGGCGAGGGAGCGAAGCCATCTTCCGGGAGACATGCCTGGACCTCCTCCGGCGGGAACTGGCGTGATGGCGGGAGGTGCGGCTGCCGGCGGAGGAGGCGAGTGGCTGCATCTTGGCGGCGGGCCATGCACGGGCCCTTATCGAGCGGCCGATGTCGGCGATGACGGCCGGGCCGCGCGATGCCCTCTGCCCGGCCTCGACCCGGCCGACTTCGCCGAACCGCCCGCGCCGCGACCCCGCCGACGCGGGCGGCGTGTGCTAGCCTCGTTTGGTCACCACACGCCGCGTGGTCGCGAAGCCGGTGCAATTCCGGCACAGTCCCGCTACGGTGACCGCCGTTCCTGCAACGGCGGAAGTCCGGTCGCCGGCCCCGCGGCACAGCCGCACGAACCCTCGCGAGAAAGGGGCAGGCAGGCATGATCCCGACCGGCTGACCCTCGCCGTGTTCCCGCGCCCGCGCGGCGACACGAGGCCCCGCGGCGACCCACGTGCCCGCCACCACGCACCCGTGGCCACGCACCGTGACGACCCGCAACCCGTGCGAGAGGTCCCATGATCCCCACCCGAGCCCGCCGGCGGCCCGCCGGCTTCGTCCTTCTTCCGGCGCTCGTCGCCGTCATCCTCGCCGGCTGCGGCCTGGCCGCGTCGTCCCTGCCGACGCCGGCGAGCCCATCCCCGCTCGCGGCGACCTACCCGCTCACCCTGACCGACGACGAAGGGACGGCTGTCACGATCGCGGCGCGCCCGACGACGATCGTCTCGCTCACGCCGGCGACCACCGAGATCCTCTTCGCGGTGGGCGCTGGGCCGCGCGTCCGCGGGGTGACGGATGCCGACGACTACCCTCCCGCCGCGAAGCAGATCACCCAGGTCGTCAAGCTGGGCAGCGTTGACGTCGAGAAGATCGTGGGTCTCGGCGCCGATCTTGTGATCGCCGGCGGCAACAGCTTCAACAGTCCCGATGCGATCGCGAAGCTCCGTTCGCTCGGGATCCCGGTTGTCGTCGTCTACGCCGCGAACGTCGCCGGGGTCTTCCGGGACATCGGGCTGGTCGCCGCCGCGGCGGGCGAGGAGTCCGCCGGCCAGGCGCTGATGGCGTCGCTGCGGGCCCAGGTGGACGCGGTCGTCGCCGCGATCGCTGCGGCGGGCGCCCCGCGGCCGCGGGTGTTCTACGAGCTGGATGCCACCAAGGCGATCTACACGTTCGCCGACGGCATCGTCCAGGACGAGCTACTCAGCATGGCGGGCGGCGACCCGATCACGACCGGGAGCCCAACCGTGTTCAGCATCCCGCTCGAGAAGGTCGTCGTCGCGGATCCCGAGCTGATCCTCCTCGGCGACGCCGCCTACGGCACGACGCCGGCCCAGGTGAAGGCACGCCCGGGATGGGCGGTCATGACCGCCGTGAAGACCGGCGCGATCCGCGCGATCGACGACGCGCTGGTCTCGAGACCGGGACCCCGGCTCGTGGAGGCGCTGCGCGCCCTCGCGGTCGCCATCAACCCGACGCTCCAGCTGCCGCCCGCGGCCGCCGCGAGCTCCGCGCCATGACCCGGCACACCACCGGCCGTCCTCCTCGATGAGCATTGGCGGGCGCAGCATCGCCCTGGCCCGCGCCCACGTCGGGCGACCAGCGCGGGCCCCGAGCGCGGCCGCGCTCGCACTGGCCGGCCTCGGCGTGCTCGCGCTCGCAGTGGTCGTGGCCGTGGCGGCCGGATCGGTGCCGCTCGCCCCGGGCGACACCCTGGGGATCCTGCTCCGGGCAATCGGCCTGCCGATCGACCGGTCCTGGTCGCCGGCGGCCGAGACGATTGTCCTGGAGCTCCGCCTGCCGCGGGTCCTGGCCGCGATCATGGTCGGCGGAGGGCTCGCGGTCGCCGGGGCGGCATTCCAGGGACTCCTGCGCAACCCGTTGGCCGATCCGTACGTGCTCGGGACCGCCTCGGGCGCAGCCCTTGGCGCGGCAGTCGCCGTCCTGATCCCCATCCGCGCCGCGTTCCTCGACCTTGGCCTCCTCCACGTCCTCTCGTTTGCCGGGGCGCTCGCGGCAGTCGCCGTGGTCTACCGGCTCC
>Ga0209048_10006563_pt1 | contig 10869 bp, 17 predicted proteins | sample FrelakmetCRP12CR_FD_187146 | JGI IMG/M metagenome (GOLD analysis project Ga0209048, IMG submission 187146) | Freshwater lake sediment microbial communities from the University of Notre Dame, USA, for methane emissions studies - CRP12 CR (SPAdes)... | ecosystem: Environmental > Aquatic >... | reverse complement strand
GATATTACGTGCCATAAATTAATGGCATGAAATTATCAGCGATATTTTAGGGGTGGGGTAGGGGTAGTATTCGCGTGCCAAACCGTTGCAATATAGCCGTCAATTTGCTAAAATTATGACGACTTGTTCGGCGGTTGTGGGCCGCGATCCTGACCACAGGGGGGTTGACAGCAGGTTCCCCTTACGATCTCCCCTGTGGTCGGGAATAAAGTCAATAAGTTTTTCTATTTTATGTGAGGGTTGCCAAGTGAAAAATGTATCTCCTGCCACAGCCGCCAGCAATTGGGCAACTGGAATGGCGAACAGTGGTGCAAAGATGACTGCCGGTGTTAACGCCGTTACAGAGGCACCATCTGTTGCGGCAATCGCGGCTATCCCGCGTATGGTCCAAGGCATTCAGAACGCCGCAGCTAACGGCAAAATTCAAGCCGGTCTACAGCGTGTGACGCTGCAATCGTGGCAGCAGAGCATGATTCAGAAGGGAGTTGGTAGAGTTTCAGCCGGTGCGACGAATGCAAAACCAAAGATGCAAGCATTCTTTACGCAGTTCATTCCGTTCTTGCAGCAAGGCGTTGCAGCGTTGCCGCCGCGTGGTGACATCAACCAAAACATACAACGTGCTGTTAGCATGATGCAGCACAACTCACAGTTCAAATACAATCAATCTTAGTCTGCTTTCCGCTTGCAATTTCCTTTTGTGTTTGTATAATTAGCGTATCGGTCGGAATGTTTCCGCCGAACACTGATAACCCAACATAAGGGGAAAGAACATGGCGAACGAACAGACCAAGGAACGCGGCACCGCTGGCAACCAACAGGCTACCGGCAAGCCAGCCGCAACAGGCGACAAGAAACGGACACGCAAGGAATACGACCACGAACTAACCAGCACTGAAAACTTTGCGTTGCAGAAAGTGCAACGGGCAACGTCTGCCCTACGCACAATCAACGACGCAATCCGGTCAGGCAAGCCGGTTCGCAAAGAAGTGATTGACCTATGCTTCCAACTGGAAAAAGCGGTGTCCGATATGCTGTTCAGCGATGGCTAATAGCTTGCCCTAACTGTCGTCAAAAATTAAGCACGCCGGTCCTATGTCAAGTGGGTCCGGCGTGTTTGCTTTCACCCTGGAACGCGGATCATTTACATAACGTATGTACCGCGTGCAACTCAACAATCCTAACGTCATTAGACGAAAGCAGGGAATACAATGTCATTTCACATGGTAGGATGGTCGGCAACAGGAGTGGCAAACACAGACGTTGATATGACGCCTGTAACCGATGGGTTGATGGTTATTCAGAATGGACACTTTTTGCCACAAAATGATATGTTCATTTTGGCGGCTGGCGTGTTCGGACTGACGCAAACATCGGCACGACTTGTCAGCCCGACATTGCGTCAGATCACAACGCCGTTTATTCGCCCGCTTGACAACGCGGCGAACCCCGGTAACTTGGCGGGCTATGCTCGTTACAATCTCAACCCCTTCCGCATCAAGGGACTGGAAGAATTGTCGCTGGTTATGAAAAACACCAGCACGGCAGTCGTAAAGGCTGCTGCTGCGTTGTCAAAGACGCCAATGTTGCCCGCAGCACAAGGCAACATTTTCACAATGCAAGGAACGGGCACGACAACGCTAACCGCGTTGGGCTGGACTTCAGTAGCTATCACATGGCAAGACAGCTTGCCCGCTGGCGTCTATCAATGCGTTGGCTTGGCCGCGTTGTCGGCAACGTGCATTGCGGCCCGGTTGACTTTCGAGAACCAATGGGAACGACCTGGATGCTTTGGTGCGTCAGGCGTTACTGTTCAAGAGCCGAGACTATTCCAGAAGGGAGAGCTTGGAGTATTCGGAAATTTCAACAGCTATAGACTTCCTGGCGTTGAATTCTTTGCGGTGTCGGCTGATACCGCTGAAACTGTTTATCTCGATTTCATCAAGGTAGGGTAACGATCGGTGAAATGTGGCCCTGCCGTTTGTGACGTTTGAATTCACGCTGTTTGATAGCGTATATGAATGTCGAGTTGCAGCAGCAGCTATTAATGCTGTGCCGACAGATATTCAGATATGTGAGCATAGACCCGGCAGGGTCACATTGATCGTTATTGCTGAGGGTCAACCTGACGGTCAAGTTAGTAGCTGGCAGCTAGGTGGTCCGCAAGGCGTTGGAATTGAATTTCCAATAACGTCAAGTGGTGTTATTTTGTCTCAGCTTACTCAACAGTGGATACTTAAACGCCATACATACACAGACGTTATAGAGGGTGAAGTTTGGTTGCATAACTTGCTTCCAATCGGCCATGCGTTTAAGGTAATTGAAATTTGGTGCGAATGCTACGCTGATGAGATAAGGCTGTAATGTACACACACGAAATCGTTAAAATCACTATCCCGGCACATACTACAGCACGCCAGAAGCTATTATCTTCAAGATCATCAAGGCTAAGTCTGATAGTTAGCACGCCAGACGCACAGGCTGGCAATATACTGCTAGTTTGTGCTAATCAACAGGATGTAAGCGAATTTTGGCAAGGTATTACGCCGATGCAAGCTAGCTTCCCTTATCGTGACTACGGGCCACTAATAAGTGGTGAAATTTGGATTGCTGTTAGTGATGTTGCTAATCAAGTGGTAATTACAGGGGCCGAAATTTACAAAGTACCATCATAGGGGGCTGCAATGTGCGTAGGTGATTGGAGGCTAGGGCGGCTAATGTCAATTCAGGTAACGCCGTGGTCTACTGCTGGGGGTAGTGGACTAACGTATCCCGCAAATATGCAGCGTGTCGGAATAATGATTGCGTGTATTGAGTTTGATCCAACAACGCCCAACGGCGTTAAAATTCAGGTTGATGGCAATAACTTTACTGCAATCGGCCCTGGGCAGAATTTGTTTTCGTGCAATCTAGCAAATAATGGACTGCTTTCTACTCACGCTTTCAAGATAGCCACCATTGGGGTTGGAAGCAGCGGCTCAACTATTGAGTGGTTTCTGCCAGAATCCTACTTGGCGGCGTGCCTAAAGTCGTTCGAGTCTGAGTATGCCAAGTATTTGCAGCCGTAGTGTCAATCATTAAAGGGGAACTAATATCATGACAAAGGTAACACTAACCCGCGAATCTTATAACAAACTTCTAGAGGCAGAACGCGGGCTAACTGACATTGTATCGGAGCTAGAGAAAGCAGAGCAATGCGGAATAGATTGCCAATCAAAACGTGAGGCATTACGGGCACAACTGCAATCAATCCAGAGCATGAAGGCAAATTTTGCCCCAACAGCATGACGCCAACGATAATATACTTCAGAGTTATCGCGTTCGCTTTGGTGGTGTCTGTTGCACTTTCTGATTTGTACTTGCTGGTCGCATACGGCGAAAATGGTACTATAAGTCAGTTACTCAGAGACATAACAAACGCTTGGCCGTTATTCGGCTATCTATTCGCGTTTGCGTTTGGTGCGTTTTTCTATCACATACTTGGTCCACGGTGCTGATATGTCATACGGCGATTTAGAGGACGTTGGCGGTAGTTACGGGCCGACTCCAACTATGTCAGAGGGGCAATGTGCTGATAAATGCGTATGTAACGCACTAGACGCTGGATTGTCGGCTATCACAACTGCATTGTTGCAGATAGATAGCACGCTAGAGGATTTGGTAGGCAAGAATTGCCAAGTCGTTGATAAGTGCAAAGACGAAATCATAAAGCTAATTGACGAACACTGGACAATTCCAACAAAGACCTGCGAGGAATGCAAGGTAGATTTAGCTCAAGGGCTAGGCGGCACGCTTGAATTCGCTGTTGCCTGTGCCGGTGCTTGCATGGAAGAAATCCAGCAAGAATGCTCGCCGGGCGATGAGTCTAGTTGGGGGAAACCATGTGCCGGATGCAATCAAGAGCCGTGCTGTTGTAATGAGGGAGTATGTGAACCATGTGAACAGGAACAGCCTAAAAAGAAATATATCGGATACTGCAATCCGATCCAAGGCACTTATTTTGTGCTTCCGCAAGGGGCACCGTCGCCCGACGAATTTGCTAACCCTGTAAGCTATGCAGATACAGAGGAAGTAGCCTTACAAGAGGCACAGGAATTCTGCCAGAATCCACAGCAGGTCACAACACCACCGACACAGCCTCAACCGCTGCAAGCCACAAACTTTATCGGCACGTTTTGCGACATACAGACATTTTACAGCGAACACTCGGAGTTGCTTGTAACAAATTTGGGGTCAACTTCTTTTGGCCTTGCTGGTATTGCCGATTCAATGGCACATATTGCCGACGTAAACTTCCTTGGATTACGTGTAGGCGATGTTGCTGGGGCTGTGTCTGCTTATGGGCGTGCCTTTCTTAATGCCCCGCCACTTGCGGCTAGCCTGTTTCTGCCTAGCATGGCCGCCGCCCTTGGTTGTACAGATCCAGGATGGGTTAAGTCGCTAGAAGTTATTGCCGCCATCGGAATTGTCCAGAAGTCTACTGGCGTTGATCTATCCGACTTTACCGATAGTCTTAAATACGTGGCAAACTCTAGTTGTCGCCGCAAGTTTGTCGAGCCAGATCACGCAATGTCTGCGTATTTGGCAAACGCGATGACAGATATTCAGCTAGACGCACATTATGCAATCGCTGGTCTTTGTAATGATGCAGTAAAACAGAGACTAGAAACGCTTCGCTCTAAACCATCGCCAGAAGAATTAGTAACGATGGTGCATAAGGGGCTGATAAGCAAAGATCAATACCGCGTTGCCATGCGTGAGGCGGGTTTTGTTAGGCCGCAAGAAATAGATGATATATACGACAATCGCTTCCACTCTGTTGAGTTTGCGGCTGTTGTTCGTATGGCACAAAACAGCACGCAAGACGATTCTACTTCGGAAAAACTTGGATTGGATCAAGGTTTAGACGCCTTAGATAATGAGCAATTCCAGAAGTGGATCAAGGCTAATGGCGTTACTCAAGAGGAAACCAAGCAGGCTTGGAGATCGCATTGGCAAAATCCTAGCGTTGGAAACCTAATTGAATTCTTGCACCGTCTGCGTGATAATGACGACTTTGGTGGTGAGGATAAACTGCTAGAGGAATTGTCTGATTCGCTAACTACACTAGGCGTTACGCCGTATTGGCACAAGCACTTTTTAGCTACCGCGTTTGTTCCACTGTTGAAACGAGATATTCGCGGTGCGTATTCTAGTGGTGCTATTTCAGACGATGACATTGACAAGCAGTTGCGAACAACTGGACATACTCAAGAGGCGTGCGACATATTGGCACGCGAATACAAACAGGCCAGACGTAAAGAGCTACTTTCGCATATTGCTATTCACAACTGGACGCATCAACACATAGACGGAAATGCTTGCACAACGCAACTTACTGACGATGGTTATTCGTCAGAAGTAGCCGCACAGGCTATGCGTGATTCTGAGTATAACTTCTCTAGTAGCACCTGGGGAGACGCATTTACGAAATCGCTATTAACACGCGATCAATTCACAACTAAGCTAACCGACTGGGGAGTTACTGGGGAGGGTGCAAACGCGATTGCTGATAAGCTGTCATATCGTGTTACCGATCACGTTGCAACACGCGGTTACATTGCTGGCGTAACTGCTCGGTCGGATGCTAGTCAACAGATGAGCGACGATGGCGTATCATTCGAGACGATAGAACGTCTGTTAACTGACGCTGATAGTGCGGTGCGTAATAATCTTACCCTTGAATGTATCAGGGGAGTTAAGCACCGATTTACAATGGGAGAACTAACAGATGATGAGACTAGGAATAGTTTGCTTGACAATGACGTTAGCCTTGAACGTGCTAACCAACTTGTCAATAGCTTCAGTTGTGAACGATCAGCAGGTGGCAAGTCAGTATCTGTGGAAAAACTCTGTCACTGGCTATACATCGGAGCAATTAGCCAAACCGATTTTATTGATCGACTGTTGCGACTTGGATACAGCGAAGATAATGCCGCAATGCTGCTGTTTGATTGCGTGCAGTCGAACACGCTGCGGGCTATTAAAGAGGCTAAGGCACTGTCCAAGGAGATGCAATCAGCAGCAGACAAACAATTGCGTGCAACTAACCAAGCTAATGCCGCAATTGAGCGTAGAAATAACCAGCTTGCCAAGCAGAGAGAAGCTAAGGCAAAACTGCGGGCCAACAGAGATAAGCAACTGCTTACGTCAGCAGAGCGACTTAGCAAGTCAACAGGGGTCGATTTGGTTGCCGCAATGGCTGCCACTAGGTCCGCAATCCACGTCGGGCAGGAACAATACGGCCTAGACGTTGACGAAACGCTAAAGGTTATCATCATCGCCAGCGAAGCCATGAAAGGCAGGGAGCTAGGCGATTTTCAAGCTGTGACGATTGACCTGTTCGAGTCTGCTTCACAATCAGGGCTAGAACCGTCTGATGCTGATATTGGATTGCCGCCTAGCTCAAATGGCTCAACCCAGCCGTCTTGACCTATAACGCCTTTGTGGTATGTAGCATTTCTTGTCCAATCTTCGGCTCTCTGTTCTATGGTGTCAATCGGGCCATTCTTAAACAAGTGCTCCATGATATAGGTTCGGTATTGCGTTACGTCGCCTAGTGTGTTTGTATCGAAATACTTTGCACGGCTACTGACGCAAATTTTGTCGCCTAGTTCATAGTCGGATATACCGCGAATCTGACCAGTTGTTGCCGCATGTTCAAGTCGCAACTTTCCCAGCCGTCCTGGTACGATCTCGCCCGAATTGAGTAAATTAACATAGCCCGCTCTTGTAACGATAAGGCTATCCACACCTTGGTAAAGCGTACACTTGCGATTTGCGATTGCTCTAAACCAGTCCATCTTACGGCGTGCCGCTGCCGTGACGAATGCCGCGATTGCATAGAAGCTGGATTCTTTCTCTTTGCGTTCGCATAGCTTCTGAGTCTGCCAACCAACCGACCTGTATTGCGTCCATGTATTCGTACCATGATCTAGCCTTGCTTCAGTTGTGAATGGTAGCATTGAATTATCAGTAGGCACATTCTCCCATGCTGGCGTAAGCTGTGCGAATTTGCCATACAAGCTATTCATTATCCTCTTTGTGAATTGTTCATAAAGAAGATTTCCAGACTCTTTGTACGCTTGTCGCATTGCCCACAACTCAGTAACCCATTTATTAAATAGTGGTGCAAGTTTGTATTCGCTCCAACTGGCACATTTACGAATGCAGCCAGTACGATACGCATACTCTAGCTCGGCACCACACAGCGTTGTGCGAAACGTACCGATTGGATAAATTATATGCAGGTCAGTACGAACAGGAAAAACTGGCCTATCAGTACATATCTCAACATCGGCACAGCTTGCGGACCAGTCTATTGCTGGAAGTAGTGAAAGCAGCACTTCCCTGTGTTCATATCGACTAAGCAAGTGAGGAAACCAGCCAGATTGCATAACTGATGGGAATAGTGCGTTGGCGTCAAGCTGGTATACTGGCTCGTTAATAACGCCAGACCGGAACACTTCGCTGCGTCCTCCAAAGTATGACCGCCGCTCTTGCTTCTGTACTGATTGGTTATCGTGTACATATATTCTGTCCTCCATAAAACGGTGTCGATATGCTCCCATTGCTTGGGCTGACGCTGTGTATCTAAATAGCCCCATATCGTTTTCACTTACCCAGCGAATAAGAGTCGCAAAGTCGTTATGTGCAATGATAGCCCGTTTCGCCGCTGATCGTCTATTTCCGTTACTCTCAGGAAATGCAACATCGTCGCTAGTGGTTGTAAATTCTTCGGCTGACGCTCCGGCAGAAATTCCTTGTGGAAACCAGTTGAGCAGATCAACGATAACAAGTCTGCCCTGAGTCTGGCCCACTCTGCATCCGATAATTGTGGGCGGGTTTTCGAGTACCGCAAGTGCCTGCTTGGCCTTTTGATCGGCATTGGTTCCATCCTGTTTGCGTGGTGAACGTGGTTTGTCAATTGATAACTCTCCGCAAGTAAACCTGTGCGGCAATCCGCATAGTATCAACTGTGGCAGAATCCCCTCTCCAATCAGCCAGACAGTGTGACGAGGCTTAGTGTGACCGTATACGAATTGCCATACGTCATTAACGTCTGTTGTGTTGCAATGCTTTAATGCAACCATCTGCTCGCTAACCAACCTGCCAGAAACAAGGCTAGCACGGCTAAACCGAATAGCAGTTTTTCTATCACTATCGGGTTGCTTAGCTTTGATTTCATCAACCGCAATAGAGATGACATAGCGTGGCAATGCTCCAGAGTGGTTTAGCTTAACTGCTTTCCCTGTGTGTTGATAGCACGGTGAGCTAGAATGCTTTCTCTTGACCGAGAATTCGGACTGTAACGGTTCCGGGGTCATCGGTTAACGCTCCAAGGAAACGGGTAGGGTATTGTTCAATGTAACTACTTGCTAGGTCTGCTGCATATTGCACTAGCTCTGCATCTGTTGGCAAGTCTGGAAACGTTCCGCCAAAATCCCACCATTTGCCGCTGCCAGGGATAGTCCATTGGCCGAACCACCGAACACGGTCGTTAGACGGTTTATCCTGGAACAGTTCTGGATTAGTTGGAACGCGAGAGGGGTCTTGTCGTTCGTCAGGCGTCAAGGCGTCAAGATAATCTCCCGCATTAAGAATATTACGGGCCAGATTAAGAATATAGGTCAAGTCATCCTGACCTAAATTAGATAGGCGTGCCTGTATGAAACTGCCTACAGTCGATTCATCGCCGTGGTTTGCTATTGCCCTAGCTAGACCGATTTCCGCACCGCTCCGCAATGCTACTTTCAACGGCGTATCATCTTCATTGGATGACATTGCGGTCAACTCCGGCACGCTGGGCTGCTATTCCAGTTGACCATTTCAGCGCACGAACTACATTGTTCCAATATCGCAACTGACCGGCTATCATTACAGGCCGTCTATTGTGCGGTATCTTACGGCAGTTTTGTGCCCCTGATTTTGCTGCTTCTATTAAGGCGTCATTATGTGCCTTGATTATCTCAAATTCCCTGACTGTCAGCTTGTTGTCAGTTGCCATAGTTCACCTATAAAAATAACGCTCGTCGGTATGTGGCTTTGCGGTGCAATTACCCCCATGTAAGAAGTACCGCGAGAATTGCCGACGAACGGAGAACCGGATGCTACGCCGGTTGAATCGTATAGAAGCTAAAACCCTTGCGGGACTTTGCCTTAGTTACTCTGATTTTAAGGGGTTCAGTCCAGGGTCCATTGCCCCACATTTCAATTAGGGTGTCTAGCTCGCGTGCAAGGAAATCTGATACAAACCCCCAACACTCGCCTGACTTGTCGATTAGCACAACTCTAACCGGCTCAATTATCTCTCCGTCTCGGGTTGATACCATTTCTACGCGATGGCAGTAGTAATACTGCAAGTCAATCAAGCATTCATGCCCGTCTTGATACGACTTGCAATCTGGCCCGGTCGCCTTGCTGGTCATACGCCATACGTCCATCTTATCGCCAGCGAAATTGTTGACGCTGCGGAATTCTCCGCTGTCAAGTTTCGCAAGTATGCTGCGTCTGTCGGCGGGCTGACCTGTGGGCTGTTCGATGATACGTTGCCCCGGCAGGTCTGTTGGCTTTTCTGTTGAGATTGGTTCTGTTGTCATTACGGTTCCCCTTACAAAGAGACAAATAAAAAACCCCCTAGAACGTCTAAGGGGCTGTGGCTGCTACAATGCGTTAACTGCCTGTGCGATTAGCTCTCTGGTCATTTCATCTGTCTGTACTCCAAGGTTAATGTCATCCTGTGTTCTAACTGTTAAAAGGTAGTGCGACTTGCGAACACGCCTGTTCAAGATAGATGCTGCAAGTATGCTGATGGCGTGTGCAGCAATCGGATCTTCTAGGCATTCTAGTACCGAAATACACGCCTGTCTAAGATCTACCGCCGCTGCCGTTTCGTCAGGTACAATATCTTGTATTGCTTTCACAGTATCAATTACGCTTGCCGCACCCGTCAACGCTGTGTTTTTATCGTATGTCATTGTGGTTCCCCTAATGAAACTGGTTAAGACTGGCTAAATCTGCTTACTCATCATTTGCGACATTTCATCTAAAGTCGCATACTCGCCTGTTAGTTCGTAAAACACTTCGCTACAGGCTCGGGCTGCTGCTTCTGCTGCTGGTCTTAGTCCAGTATTAAATCCCATTTGGTCTGCAATAGCAAACTTCATAGCGTTAAATACTATTTCTTGCAGCAGAAGTAAGGCTCTTGACTTGTCCATCGCTTTTCCTTTGTCTGCGGTTGTGGACCAATGACAATACTACGCACGGTCAACGTGAAAGGTTCGCACGGAGAGCCTGAGAAAGTTCGTTTGCAGTTGATACTGTCATTGCAATGGACTTCTCAAATGGCCCAAATCCCTGTGTTTCTCCGGTCAGGTCGATTTGTACGATTGCACCGGGATCATTTTCAGTACTTGGGTCTGCATCGTGTTCGGTTATGCTGATACCAGAAATCCAAATAGCTCCACTGTCTTGTTTGTTAGCTTTCTTTGCCATAGCTTCGCATCCTGTTAAATGGGAATAGTCGCTGTCGTGAGACGTTCACGGCACGGCATTATCTTACCTGACTGGTAGGGGTAGTGTCAATAAGCAATCGTATGCCAATTGAGATAATTCTAGTTGGCACGGCATTATCTTGGATAGGCATATCCTGTGCCAGATTACGTGGCACGCAGTTTGCCGTTAGGATGGGCGGTTGTTTAGGTAAGCTGTGGGTGGAAATACTTTTAGTTTTCTTTATAGATGGTTGTAATATTGTGTAGGATTCATTATGAGTCCTTTTTTTAATTAAATTTAATTCATTTTGTTCATATTCGGATAACTTAGGTTTATTAG
>Ga0209048_10006562_pt1 | contig 10869 bp, 14 predicted proteins | sample FrelakmetCRP12CR_FD_187146 | JGI IMG/M metagenome (GOLD analysis project Ga0209048, IMG submission 187146) | Freshwater lake sediment microbial communities from the University of Notre Dame, USA, for methane emissions studies - CRP12 CR (SPAdes)... | ecosystem: Environmental > Aquatic >... | reverse complement strand
ATAATTTTCTAATTTCTATCTTAAAAGAACACCCATAACATGAGAAAAACTTCTTATGGCATCATCAAACTTCCCAATCTTTAAAAGAGAGAGTCCCTTTATCATACCTGTTCGTGCATCCTTCACGTCTATGAAATATGCCTTATCAAAAGCCCGTGCAGATTCTTCAAGTCTGCCGAGCATAAAGCATGAATTGCTCATCACGACCCATGCATCAGCTATCGTGGGATTACCTTCAAGGGCGCTCTCAAGACAGCGGATCGCCTCTTCATGGTTCCCGAGCAAACCAAGTGAGAGTCCTTTGCGGTAGAGGGCGATTGCGTTCCCAGGTTCGATGGAAAGGGCACGATCGAGAACATCGATCGCTTCCTGATATCGTTTTAAATTGATCAGGGCTATCCCTTTATTAATCAGCGCAGAAAGATAAAAAGGATAAATTTTAAGGGCACGATCATAGCAAATGATCTCTTCCTCGTACCATTTCAGCTTCCCAAAAGCATATCCTCTGTTAACCCACGCTGAAAGATAGCGTGGCCTGAGTTCCAGTGCCCGGTCACAACATCGGATCTCCGCCTCGAATCTTCCCAGCATCCCCAAAGCAACCCCCTTATTATTCCATGCTGCTGCATTCTCAGGGTCGATCTGCAATGCCCGCTCACAACATTCCACTTTATCCTCAAACCTATCGAGCATCCCGAAAGCAAATCCCTTAAAATTCCATGCATCAACACAGTTTGGATCAAGTGAGATTGCTTTTTCGCAACACTCGATCTCTTCTTCATATCGACCCAATTTCCCGAGGGTAAAACCCTTGCTGACCCAAGCGAGTACACGATTTGGATCAATTGAAAGTGCTTCAGAAAATGCCAAAAGTGCATCATCGTGCCTTCTTTCCCTGCCAAGAGCGAGACCCTCAAGATAATAATCCCTGCCTTTCTCGTGGGACGGCATATTTTCTGAAATTTCCGGTGATTCACTCATGTAAAGGAAATCCATGGAAGGAGACGGGGTACTCAACAAATGCTTAGTGCAAGTGATATTTATGTTAACGGATTAAAAAAATATACGTTAGAGACAATCCCAATGGGATAGGTCCCACCACACATCAGTTTTCTCCTTTTTCTTTAAAACACATGGGTAAATTGTTTTTGTTTAGACGATTCAATTCCAACAAGGTTATATTCCTTATCAATTTATATAGCATCATTGTACTCCCAAAGCAGACATGATGATGCATCATCATATCCAATCGGTGTTATCCTGTTAGTAGCGATCACATTCCTTCTCGCTCTCCTCGTTCTTCTTATGTTTCAGATTCAGCCATTGGCATGGAATATGGAAAAGGAGATCCCGGTAATTTTCACGATTACTTCCATTAATAGTGTTGACGAATTAACAGGACATCTGAATTACGATAGTCGTGTACTTCTTCTCCATACAGGTCAAGCCGACGTTCAGAATAAAAATCTTAAGGCAAGATTCTTAAAAAACGGACAAACGGTATCCTGCACTATCAATACAATGAATGGGCATGATTTCATCAGTTCGTCTCATACCGGTGTCCAGTGGATGGGAGGTTCCGGGTGTTCCGGGGCAACTTGGAGCCCCGGAGAGCAGATCTGTATTGATTTTTCTGATGGAACATTTCTTCCGGGTGACAGAGTTCAAGTGGATATTATCGACGAAGTTACGAATGTAACCATCTCGCGGCATGTATTCATGTACGAATAAAAACCAGAAAGAGTTATATAAAAAATTGTGCTACTCATCTATCTGTTTGAAAACGCCTTTTTTTGCTTTGAGGATTTTACATTCCGGACAGCGCCAGGTGTCAGGAACGTCTTCCCACGCTGTACCAGGGGCTATGCCATTTTTAGGATCTCCTTTTAAAGGGTCATAGATGTAATGGCATTCGAGGCATACCCATCGTATCATAATTACCTGTTCCGTCACGGTGAGTTCAACTCCAAAGATTGTGCTGTTGTCTTCTCTTATTTTTTCCCTGTATTCTAATGAATTCTTCTAAAAAAGTCAACCGCAATCCCGAAAATTCTATCAGCCCGTCAGGATACGGAAGGAGGTACTTGACGGGCGCAAAGCCGCGCCACGCGCAGGGGTTCGGGAATTTTCCCTTCAAGGGTAAAATCATTGCACAGCATTGCTGCATCCCGCTGATCCATCCCCCATGCCCGAATAAATAGTGTCTGATGGGTATGAAGCTCGACCGGTGTACGTTCTCCCAGATTCTCATATGCTGAAATTCGTATGGAATCATCAGGAAAATGGTACCGGATGTCCGCAATAAGCCCCTCAGAGTCCTCATACGTAACGCAGATTACCGGGATTCCGGTCTCTTGTGCAATCTGAGCGGGATTAATGATATTGAACCATGCAATTACGCAACCCGAAAGCATAATTACATTAATATCGCTGCGTTCAAGCTCTTGTACCATCTGAAGAACAGAGGCGGTAGCATCCATACCACCGACAGTTACTGTTGAAAATATAAAACCATCTATGCGAAGGTCTTTTCGCATCACCACTCCAGCAAGTCTCGAAACTGATCTCCCGGTATAGCTTTCTGCAATGCCGAGCGCACGAAGCCCTTTTTTCGGGATGTGCATAGAAGCACTTATGTCACCCGATTAAAAATACTATATCAATGATAGTGAACAAAGATGAGGTTTGTATTTTAATCCCTACATTAAATGAAGATCTGACCATCGGAGAAATTGTCCGTGAGTTCAGGGAATTGGGATATAACCACATTCTTGTTATTGATGGAAAAAGTACTGATAATACTGTTAAGATCTCCCGCGAAAGCGGTGCCAACGTCAGTATGCAGTCAGGTAAGGGAAAAGGGAATGCCATAATCGAGGCCTTTGAGATTATAGAGCAGCCTTATATTCTCATGCTCGACGGGGATGGGACGTATAATCCAAAAGATGCAGAAAAAATGCTTAATCCCCTGTTTTCAGGATTCGATCAGGTTATTGGTGATCGTCTCATCAATGCAGAGGAGGGTTCATTCTCGCGCCTCAACCTTTTTGGAAACCATATGGTAAATCTTCTTTTCAAGATCGCCCATAGCCGGGATCTTCACGATATTCTATCCGGGTATAGGGCATTTACACGACCTGCAATTCAACAGATGAACTTAAAGGAGAAAGGATTCGAAATTGAGACCGAGATCTCGGTGGAATCAGTTCGCAACGGGCAACGCATTATGGTTATACCAATCAAGTACTCCCGCCGCCCGGGGACTACCACAAAACTTTCACCATTTCATGACGGGATCAAGATTGTAAGTACTATCTATCGGCTTGCGCGTATGAACAATCCAATGTTCTACTTTGGCATGATAGGGATATTCACATCAGTTCTTGGCATTGTCTCCGGAATATATGTTTTACATGAATGGTTGCAGGGAATTAATCACATTCCCCTCACCATTCTTACGGTGCTTCTTATAGTCGTTGGTATTGAAATTTTTATGTTCGGTATGATTAGCGATATGGTCCTGATCTTTCACCGGGAAATTATTCGGGAAATCCAGCTTCTGCAGTCCCAGAAACCGCCTAAATAGCATTTTTTGTCCAGTTTTTTTTAAAAAAGGATGCTCGGGAAGTAATTATTCGGGAGTTTGTTGGAATAAACACCGTTTAAAGATTAGTACCCTGCACGAGTGTTCAGCCATCGAGGTGTAAACATATGCTTCATCGAGACTTTTTCCCGCAGCAAAGGTACCGTGTCCCCGTGCAATCACCACTTTTGAAGACGAAAGCGCGCGGGTAACATTTTCTGCAATCTCCTGCGAACCGGGTATACCCTGAACAACCGGAATTTTAGGGCAGAGCATCACCCCTTCGCTGTCTTCTGGAACAACTTCATCCATGACGAGTGATGCAGCTATCGTACACGGGGGATGGGCATGTACAATCGCTTCATGGTTTGTCTTCCTGTACACCTCGCGGTGAACACGATATTCACTTGAAGCATCATTTGGTGCATCTCCCTGGAGAGGTACGAATACAAGCTTACCGGTAACATCCAGATATGAACCAGTTCGTTTGATGAAAAAACCCTCATCACCTTTTCTGGCACTGATATTCCCAAAATTACCACCAATAAGGTGTTCGGTAAAAAGCCTCTTTCCTACCCGCTCGAACTCACCAGAATACATTCATAACATCTCTTTTTCCCACAGAATTCTTTTGCATATTCCACAATATGTGCATGTGTCTGTCGATAAACGTAATTATCTTTTGGAAGACATTCTTCAAAAAGGCGTTTTAAGTCCTGCCTTTTTTCAGTAACGCCAATGCATCGTATCATACGCTCAGTATACGTATCAATTACATAACTTGTCCGAAACAGACCGTAACAGAGGATACTATCAGCAGTTTCTTCACCGATCCCTGATACATTCAATAACCCTGTCCTGAGGTTCGAGGTTGATACAGCAACCATTCCATCAACACCACCATAGGTTTCCATGACATACGAGGCAAGTAATTTCAGACGCTTCGCCTTCACCCGGTAGAATCCTGTACACCGAATCGCTTCTTCGATGTTTTGGATATCTGCTATAACGATTGCGTCAATAGAGCACAATCCTCTTTTTTTGAGATTGGCAAGTGCCCGCTCGACATTCTCCCAACGCGTCTGCTGGGTGAGAATTGCGCCAATCATTACTTCATCAGTATATCCCGGCCACCACTCTATCTCTTCAAAGCAGCCGGCAAGCGAACTGATAAGATGTTTGATCTTAAAGGAACTGGATCCCGACATCCTTCATCTTGTTGTACCGCGCAATATTGAGGAGGAGGGGTGTTAAACACTCGACAAGATGAGAAGCCGCAAGAGGACCTGCATCATATGCGTGGAGTTTTGAAATGCGGTTTACTATTCCCATAACCTGCCGTTTTGCAGCGTCATCATCCCCACAGACCGGCACTGAGTAGCTGAGCTCTTCATCGAGTAATTTCCAGCGGTTTGCCGCAATGGTATTGAATGCTGTGCAGATCCTGGCAGTTGGTGGAAGAAGCATTTTTATCAGGAGAGCCGCAGAACCTTCCGGAGGAGGAACATAGGTAAAGAAATCCCGTTTTTCCATCGGGTTAACCGGAGTGATTACAATCTTTCCTTCAAACCCGTCGAGAGTCTCAATTGTCCCAATGAGATGCTTGTAGGGAATAGCAAGGATAACAATATCTGCATCATCTACTGCCTTCTGGTTGGAAACTCCGGTGAGTGAACACTTTTGACCTCGTTTTTTTAAGGTCTCAATACCAAATTCGCAGGTAGCTTCAGCCTTATCTTTCTCCCGCGAACCAACAATTACATCAAACAGGGGGGAGAGGCGCATTGCCATTCCCTCACCGATATCTCCAGTGCCCCCTACAATCCCTATCTTCACTTAACTCACCAGCGGTTTGAGGAGTTTTTCGAGCGTTGCAGCATCAGTAACCCCCTCCATGGACTGCACAATCTTCCCATCCTTTTCAATAATCAGGGTGGGAACAACACGTATCCCGTATTTTTCTGCAAGATCCATGTGCTGGTCAACATCAACCTTTTTAATCTCGATTCTATCGCCCATTTTTTTTCCGAGTTCCTCTAAAATAGGCGTCTGCATCCTGCAGGGACCACACCAGGTCGCAAAAAAATCATATAAAACCGGTTTGCTCATTCAACATACCCGGAAGAATAGTCGATTAAAAAAAAGATAAAGGTATGGTATTTATTTGGAGAGGATTTGCATGATGATTTTACCGTACGCAGGACGGGTCACAATTACACCGACGAGTACACCAAGGATGGTGATAATCGCGAATCCCTTGAGCGTAGATAGGTCCATCAATGCAAGGGGCACCATCGCAATAACAACAGTTGCGGCAGCAACAATGATAATACTCAGTGCTCGTGAAAGCCTCTTCAAATAGAGATTGGGAGACGGAACCTTTCCTTCGTGCAATATCTCATCCGTTATCACGACCAGTTGATCTATACCGGTTCCAAGGACTGCGATAAGACCGGCAATTGTGGGTAGATCCATCTGGAATTTTATAAGGCTGATGAACCCGAGCAGAATGATAATTTCAGAAGCATTGATTAAAACCATCGGGAGCACAATACTTGGCTCACGATAACGGTAATAGATGACCAGCCCGACTGTAACAAGCGCGAAAATTCCTGCAAGAAGTGCCATCGTCTTATAACGCTCTCCAAGAGGGGCTGAAACGCCCCCGGACCCTGCAATAGTGACATCGACCGGTAATGCCCCGGCTCTGAGGTGAATTTCAAGATTGGTTGCCTGCTGGGTTCCGGACTTGCCTGTTCCAGTCGATGCAAAGAGCTGACGAATGGGATCACTCTGGAGTTTTCCTGCAAGGTCCTCTGACAGGGGGGCGGAATAGACTGATGTATTGTCAAGAAGCATGATGAGATTATGCTTGGCAGGATCTGAAGTCGCACCATATTTTATTGCAGCGGCACGGAATGCTGCGGCACCACTTTCGCTTAAAGTAAAACCCACACCCCATTTGTCGCTGCCCGCAGGCACCTGACTGGGTGTCTGAACGCTTGTGATTGTTTCACCTGAAAGCACATGCTCGGTCTGGTTTCCTGTCGTCTGTATACGGATCTCAAATTTACCCTGTTTACCAACAATTTCCTGGGCCTGTTTCATATCCACACCCGCAAGTTCCACGCGGATGAACCGGGCGACATTGTTTAAACCGGTGAGAGTGTTGATCTTTGCATCCTTAGTACCAAGCGTGTTGATCTTGTTTTCAAGGACACGCTTCACCGTGTCTGCTGTGGATTTTGAAACACCTTGCTGGTATGAAGTAATTTTTCCTTGCTCACTGGCGAAGACAGGTTCAAGATCTGACTGTGAATAATATTTCCGGATTTCAAGATGATTGGAATTTGTGGATTCCACCGCTATTACTTCGGTATCGAGCTTCTTGGAAAGATTTGTAACAAATGCATCGACCGGTTGATCAGTAGTGAAGCCTACGACTTCTGCACGGAACTCAAGCTGGAGCCATGAACCCTGCTGGAGGTCAAGTCCGTACTGGAGATTGGATGCAAGATGACCCTGATCATCAATATGCGGATATATTGCTATAACAGAAAGGACGATGAGAATTAGCAGCGTTGCAACCCTCCAGTCAGTGACAAGAGCTTTTAATTCCTTTGAGTTCATTTGCCGCCTCCCTTCAGGACATACCATTTGAGAATGCCTACGTTCGTGAGCCAGGTGTTCATCACATCAAAAATAAGCCCGATGAGAAGCACGGCCGATATATCCATTAGGATCTGGATGGACCCCAACCACGAGACAATGAGCATTGCCGCTGCAGCTGCAAGGGTAGTTGATGTCATAATAATACCGGTATGGAACGCTCCGGTAAGCTTATCATTGAGCTTGCCCTGCCGCTTGAGTACCCTGTTGGTGAGCAGGATATCACTGTCAACCGAATACCCGATTAACATAAGCAACGCAGCAAGAGTACCCAGTGAGAGAGGAATGCCGATTATGTTCATGGTTGCAGCGGTCATTACCATATCCGCGAATGCTGATAACACAACTGCTCCCGATGGCACGAAAGTCCGGAACGATAAAAAAATCACAATTGCCATGCCGATGAAAGAAAATATAAGGGCGAGCACTGCTTGTGATTGCAGTGTTTTTCCGAAGGTTTCCCCAATTTGATCAATCCTTGCATCAGGATATTCCTGGTTGATTAATGAGGTGAGTGACTTGTACTTTGAATCATCCATCAATCCAAACTTCAAAAATTTTCCGTTGCCCATATCACTTACTTCAACGAGTGGATAATCGGCAAAATATGAAGTAATCTGTTCCTTGGTGTCAGTGGTAATAACCGTTACCGCGGTACCTCCGGAAAAATCGATACCTGGCGTAACCGGCATGCCAGTTGCCACCATAGTAAGCGTAAGCAGTATGAGGGATACTGCCAAAATTGCGAGGGGGATTATCACCAATTGTTTTGGTGAATATTTTTCGATATTATAATTGATCAATCCCATAGCGTAATCATCTGTTTACAATTGATTAAATAGTTACCAGAAAAGATTGCATTGAATTTTCAATTCACCCGTTCTTGCGAGATAATGTTTTTTATAAACTTCGCAGAAAATACGTCTCCCTTCACAAAACGGTGAGATCTTCTTTTAGGGATTAAAAATCGTATGAAATGAAAAAATATATATACAGAGACCTTTGACAATAAATCTATGAGATCTCCTTCAGAGATCAAACGAGTTGTTGAGGGACGATTACGGTCATACCTTTCACGGGACAGGACCGGAATCCGGCGTGAGCTTCTTAGACTTTTTGTTAAATCAAAATCACTCACGATTGCTGAACTCGTCGCTGAACTTCAGACTCAGTTTACAGTTACCTTCCATGCGATCGCTTCAATGGTCGGCATCATTGCATCCCGCATCGGGATCCTCCGCGCACTGCGAAATTCTGACGGTGTAAACAACTACGAACTCAAAGACAAATACTTTGACATCGTGGTGAGGATTGTTGGGGTCAGTTAAACCCACTTTCGATCCACAACGGTTTTTTACTGCAACATTCCTAGTATACTAGCATCATGCATACCAAAGACACCACCTGCTTAAGCGAGGTGACCATTGTCCCGGAAGTGATCGAATATATCAATAAACGGGACTGCGATTTTCGCATCTGCACATCCTGTGGCGGACCAATACTTTTACCGATCCGTATCAAACCCCCGAAAAAGACTGATCTCCTTCTCAGGGCAGGAAATCATATGATCTATATTTCCGTTCATCAGGCACGATTCCTGCACAACATCCGAATGGATATGGTCCCTTTTTTTGATGATGATGATCTTATCGGACATGAGTGCGGATGAGTTTTGAAGAAATCTCCCATACGGCAGATATAAAAATCCGGGCGCACGCACCAACACTTGAAGCACTTTTTTCTGAAACATTCAAAGCCCTGATGCAGGTTATATATGGAACAAATCGTGCCGGTGGTATTCTCAGGGAGATCAGGATTGAATCCTCTGATAATGAATCACTCCTTGCAGATTTCCTTTCAGAAGTACTATTCGTATCAGAAGTGGAGAGTCTTGTCTTTTCAGACGCTTGTATCAGAATTGACGGTCTATGTCTCACAGCTGAGCTTTGGGGGGAACCTTTCGATCCTGTCCGTCATTCAGGAGGTTCTGAAGTGAAAGGAATTTCCTATTCAGGACTCGCAATCACGTCTGAGGCGAATGGATATATGCTGGACATCATATTTGATGTCTAAGACAATGGGAGGAGTGTGGTGGACGGATGCTTGAAGGCATAAACCGAATCGGGATGCATGAATGGGAGGTACCTGTTGGATATGTAGCCGGCATGCGTGTCCCGGGAAGGTTCTTTCTTTCTGAATCATTAGGTAAAACTCTCGAACCGGGTGCTGTCCAGCAGCTCGCCAACGTAGCAACCCTGCCCGGAATTCTAAAAAATTCGCTAGCGATGCCCGACATCCACTGGGGCTATGGATTCCCCATCGGGGGTGTTGCCGCGTTTTCCGTTGATGAGGGAGTTATCTCTCCCGGGGGAGTCGGGTTTGATATTAATTGCGGGGTGCGGTTACTTACAACTCCACTCCTGCATAAAGATGTTACCGGCCGCCGGGACCTTATCGATGAGCTTTTCCGCACGGTTCCCACGGGTGTTGGTGCAAAGAGTGTACTCAAGGTCTCTCCACAGGTACTTGAATGTATGATGGTAAATGGTGCCCAATGGGCGGTCAAGGCTGGTTATGGTGTTGAACGCGACCTCATACGGTGCGAGGAGGGGGGATTCTTGAAAACTGCTGATATCCGTTCCGTCTCTGCCAAGGCAAAACAGCGCGGAATACCTCAGGGAGGGACGCTTGGATCAGGCAATCATTTCCTTGAAATCCAGGTTGTGCATGAAATTTTTGATCCGGATGCGGCAAAAGCGTTTGGCCTTGCCCTCGGGCAGGTCTGCTGCATGATCCACTGCGGTTCCCGCGGGCTTGGACACCAGGTATGCACGGATCACCTGAAGATACTCGAAAGCGCAACCAAAAAATACCATATTACAATACCCGATCGACAACTTGCCTGTGCACCGATAACTTCCCCGGAAGGCATGGCATATTTTGGTGCCATGGCAGCAGCAGCTAACTATGCATGGGCGAACCGTCAGATGATTACCCATACCACGCGGCAGGTACTCTCAAAAATGTTCAGGATTGAATACGATCAGATGCCACTCATCTACGATGTCGCGCATAATGTTGCTAAGATGGAGGAGCATGTTCTGGACGGGAAGCGCATGAATGTCTGTGTTCATCGAAAAGGTGCTACTCGGGCATTCGGACCGGGATCTCGGGATATTCCTCATGATCTTACTTCACTTGGGCAACCTGTTATCATCCCTGGTAGTATGGGTACGTCCTCATTCGTTTTACACGGAACTCAGGTTGCCATGGACAGAACATTTGGGAGCACATGCCATGGTGCAGGGCGAATAATGAGCCGAACGCAGGCAAAAAAGAATCTGAGCGGCAGGGAAATTATGGCGAATCTCTTAAAAGAAGGCATTATTGTCAGAGCACACAGCGAAAATGCCATCGCTGACGAAGCTCCGGATGTCTACAAACCCAGCGACGAAGTGGTAAATGTAGTCCATGAGGTGGGAATATCCCGGCTCGTTGCACGCCTCTCACCACTTGGAGGGATCAAGGGATGAGCTGTCGTGCAGGTTTTGTCTGGGGGACAAAACAGCACTTCAACCGATATATCGAAGACTGCGGGATTGCCTGTGAACTTGTCA
>Ga0209048_10006561_pt1 | contig 10870 bp, 10 predicted proteins | sample FrelakmetCRP12CR_FD_187146 | JGI IMG/M metagenome (GOLD analysis project Ga0209048, IMG submission 187146) | Freshwater lake sediment microbial communities from the University of Notre Dame, USA, for methane emissions studies - CRP12 CR (SPAdes)... | ecosystem: Environmental > Aquatic >... | reverse complement strand
CGCATCGTCCCGCACGCTGTATTGCTGCGAGACATTGACGATGATTCTGCGCTCGATCGGCCACGGCAGATGCCAGTTGTAGCCGGGGCCCATGGTTTGAACGTACTTGCCGAATCGCAGAATGACGGCGCGCTCCTGCGCATCGACGCGATATACGCCGCTCGCGATCCACACGGCCACGATCAGCGTCAGGACGGTGGCCAAGCCTCTGCCGAAATTGGGAGAACCCTGCCCGGCGCCGATCCCCGAGCCGCCGCCGCGCCCGAACAGAGCGGCGAGGCGCCGCTGCAGATTGCGCAGCACATCGTCCAGGTCGTTTTGCGACTGCTGGGGGCGATTCCAAGGATTGCGTTTCTCGCCGCCGGGTTCGTTCCAAGCCATGCGTATGCCTAAGTTAAGTTACCAGAAGAGCAGAACCGGCTATTCTAGCAGCCGTTGCCGATTCATCGCATGCCAAGGCTATGCCACGCGTTGTTCGCGCCGTGCGCCGCCGACATCCACGAGACCCACTCCTTCCGCCCCCAGCAATTTGGCGATCTCGGTGATATCGAGTTCGACCTCGATTTCCCAGCTGCCGTCGTCCAATTGCCGCTCGGCGCGCACGGCATTGCGCCGGTACAGATCGGACCTCACCGCTGCAGCCGGCATCGCCAGATGCAGCGTGCGCCTGACTTGATTCGGCCGCACGGCCTGCGCGATCGCCTGGCGTAAAGCATCGAGCCCCGCCCCCGTCACCGCCGAGACCCATGCCCGCGCCGGTATGCCATCGGGGCCGGCCGCGACCCGCGCGGTTTCCGCGCCTCCCACCCCCTCGATCAAATCGATTTTATTGAATACCAGAAGTTCGCGGATGTCGCCCGCCCCGATGCCGCGCAGCACCTCGCGAACCTGCTGGGTTCGCTCGTCCCGCAACGGATCGCTCGCATCGACCACGTGCAGCAACAAATCCGCGTCGCGCGCCTCCTGCAGGGTCGAACGAAAGGCCGCGATGAGCTCATGCGGCAGCGATCTGACGAAGCCGACGGTATCGGCCAGCACCACCTCGCCGACTCCCGCCAGTTTCATCTGCCGTACCGTGGGATCCAAGGTGGCGAACAACTGGTTGGCCACGTAGGTCGACGAGCCCGTCAAGGCATTGAACAGCGTCGACTTGCCGGCATTGGTGTAGCCGACCAGCGCGACCGTGGGAACCGGAACCTCCCGCCTGACGTGCCGCCCCGTCTCCCGCTGCAGTGCCAGCTTCTCAAGGCGCGTGCGCAGAGTTCGAATTCGTTTGGCAATCAACCGCCGGTCCGTTTCCAGCTGCGTCTCGCCCGGGCCTCGCAGGCCGATGCCGCCCTTTTGGCGCTCGAGGTGCGTCCAGCCCCGCACCAGACGCGTCGAGAGATGCGATAGCTGCGCCAGCTCCACCTGCAGCTTGCCTTCAAAGCTTCTGGCTCGCTGAGAAAAAATATCTAGAATCAACCCATTACGATCTAAAACTCGACGGTTCGTGAGTTTTTCGAGGTTGCGCTCCTGGCTGGGACTCAAGGTTTGATCGATCAGCACGATGTCCGCGTCGTGCTGATCGGCGCAGGCGCGGATTTCCTCTGCCTTGCCGGAGCCGACGAAATATTTCGGGTCCGGGCGGGGCCGGGACGCCAAAATAAGCCCAACGGTCGAGGCACCCGCGGAGGCCGCCAAGGCCTCAAATTCCGCGGTATCGTGCGGGTCGACCGCGTGTCCGATGCCGACGCTGACTACGATGGCCCGTGCACCACCCCGGGGGCGTTCAAACAATGGGGGAGCCCCTACCACTCACTCGACCGTCGCTCACTCGGCAATGGCTCACTCGACAATGGCCGGTTCCGTCACTTCGCCGTCCTCGCCGGTCGGCAAACGCACATTGCGCGCCGGTACGACGGTGGAAATGGCATGTTTATAGACCATCTGACTGACGCTGTTCTTCAGCAAGACGACGAACTGATCGAACGAATCGATCTGTCCTTGGAGTTTGATGCCGTTTACAAGATAAATTGAAACCGGCACACGTTCCTTGCGAAGGGCATTCAAGAAAGGGTCTTGAAGAGACTGGCCACGGGCCATGGGAGAGCTCCTTGTTTTTTGTGTCATTGACGCTGCTTGTCACTTCCTTGCGTCAGGCAAATACCGGCTGAATGCTAGCACAGCGGCACCCGGCGGCGCTAAATGGTTGGTCACATGGCAAATCCGCTCCTCGACAGTGCGCTCATGACATTCGCTGTAACATCCGGGTGCGTGGAATCGAACCATTGCAGCCTTTCGCGCCGCCTGAGCCACGTCAACTGACGTTTGGCCAGTTGTCGCGTTGCCGCAATCGCTTGTTGCTTGGCCTCCTCCAAACCGCACTGCCCTGCCAAATAACTCCATACCTGCCGATATCCGACCGCGCGCATCGACGGATGTTCCGCACTCAGATCGCCCCTGGCGCGTAGCGCGCTCACCTCGTCCAACAGGCCCGCCGCCAGCATCGCCAAAAAACGCGATTCGATCCTGCGGTGGAGGACGGCTCGCTCGAGCGGCGCCACAGCGAACTCGACGACGTCCACCCCGGCGAGGGCCGATGCCCGGTTTTGCTGCAAACGAGTGATCGGCTCGCCGGTCACTCGATACACCTCGAGCGCGCGCTGTATGCGCTGCGGATCATTGACATGAATGCGCGCCGCCGCCGCGGGGTCCACCCGGGCGAGCTCCTCATGCACCGCCGCCCACCCCGCCGCCGCCGCCTGCGCATCGATTTGCGCGCGCACGTGCGGGTCCGCCCCGGGCAACTCCGCCAGCCCGAGGGTAAGCGCATGGAAGTACAACATGGTGCCGCCGATCAGCAACGGCTGCCGGCCGCGCCGCCAAATATCCTGCATGGCTTGGTTCGCATCGCGCACGAACTCGCCTGCGGAATAGCCCATCGCCGGGTCGCGAATATCGATCAAGTGGTGCGCGATGGCTCTGCGCGTGTCGGGACCGGGTTTGGCGGTCCCGATATCCATGCCGCGGTACACCTGAGCGGAATCGACGCTGACGATTTCGAACGGCAAACCGCTCGCCAGCCGAATCGCCAAATCCGATTTGCCGGCCCCGGTCGGGCCCATCAACAAGAGCGCACGACGCCGGTTCAACGGCCGCTGTTTCGGCGCCTCGCCCATCAGCGCCCGCGCAAGAAGAGCCGGTCGAGATCCGAGAGCGACAGGCGCACCCAGGTCGGGCGGCCGTGATTGCATTGATCGGCGCGCTCGGTGCGCTCCATTTGCCGCAGCAGTGCATTCATTTCAGGGACGCTCAAATTGCGCTGCGCCCGCACCGCTGCGTGGCAGGCGGCTGTGCCGAGCATATGATTGATGGATTCCTCGACGCGCCGGGAATGTCCCGTCTCCAATAGATCCGAGAGCACGTCGCGCACCACGCCGGCCGGGTCCCGTCCCGCCAATAGGCTCGGAATCGCCCGCAGCGCCAGTTGGTCCGGCGCCAACCGGGTTATGATGAAGCCGAGCGCCGCGAATTCCGCCGCGTGCAGCTCGGCGGCGTCGGCCTGCGCCGGCGTGACGTTGAGGAGCTCCGGCATCAGCAGCTGTTGCTGCCCGGTGTGGCCGCTCAACAGTTTTTTCATATCCTCGTACATGACGCGCTCGTGCGCCGCGTGCATGTCCACCAAGACCATCCCGTCCGCGGTTTGAGACAATATGTAGGCCCCGTGCAGCTGCGCCACGGCGAAGCCGAGCGGCGCCTCGCGCAGCGTCGTCTGCGCATTCTCCGCGCCGCCGATGCCGCCCGCCGACGGCTGCGATTGCGGCTCGCCGACGAAGCCGCGATACGCATCCGCGGCGCGGCTCGCGTGCGCTTCAGGCAGCATGAAGCGCGCCTGATTCGGCACGTTGCCGGCATGCCGGGAACTCCCCGTCAGCCAATCGAGCGGCGCGCTACCGGCGGACTCCGCGGTCGGATGGGTGCCGGCGAGGGCACGCTCCAATGTGCGAAACACAAAATCATGCACGCGGCGCGAATCGCGAAATCGCACTTCGAGCTTTTGCGGATGCGCATTGACATCGACCAGCGTCGGGTCCAATTCCAAGTAAAGCACATAGGCGGGAAAGCGGCCGCCGAACAGCACATCCTGGTAGGCGAGGCGCGCGGCGCCCGCAATGAGCTTGTCGCGCACGAAGCGCCCGTTGAGGAAGGCGAATTGCAAATCGGCCTGGCTGCGGGAAAAGGTCGGCAACGCCAACCAGCCCGACAAGCGCAGGCTCTCGGTGTCGTGTCGCAGCTCGAGCACATGCGAGGCGAACTCCTCGCCGCAGAGTCTCGATACTCTCGCCAAACGCTCTGTAGGCGCCCCAGCCGGCGGCAAAGTCCACACCGTCCTGCCATTATGCACCAGGGTGAAACCGACTTCGAAGCGCGACAGCGCCAAACGCTCCAGCATCCGCAAGACATATTGATACTCGGTCGCCTCGCTGCGCAGGAACTTGCGGCGCGCCGGTACATTGAAGAACAGATCGCGCACCTCGACGCTGGTGCCCGGGGGATGCGAGGCGGGCGCGGGCGAGCCGAGTTCGCCGTCCCGCGCCTCCACGGTCCACGCGTGATCGGCGTGCCTCGTTCGGGATATCAACGACAGGCGCGACACCGACGCGATGCTCGGCAACGCCTCGCCTCGAAATCCGAGCGTGGCCACGCTCTCGAGATCCTGCAGCGAGGAGATCTTGCTGGTTGCGTGCCGCGCGAGCGCGAGCCCCATCTCCGTGGGTTCGATCCCGATGCCGTCGTCGCGCACCCGGATCAGGGCGCACCCGCCCCGCTCGAGCTCCACCTCGACGCGCCGCGCGCCCGCATCGAGGGCGTTTTCCACCAATTCCTTGACCACGGACGCCGGCCGCTCGACGACCTCGCCGGCCGCGATTTGATTGATCAGCTCATCGGGAAGGATCTGAATGGGCAAGGGCCACCTCGCGAATTGCGCATTTTCGCACAGCGCGCCCGAGGGTAGCGAACAGAGAAGGGTTTTCGAATCAGCCGCCGGCGTCGGCCGCCGACGTCGCCAGCACCGGACGGGTCCCCGCGGCGAGCTGCCCAATGCGAGTGCCTGCGGGCGGATCGGAATAGAAATACGCGCGCAATCCCTGATGGATGGCGCCGGCGATCGTGGCCTGATGGGCGAGACCGCGCAGGCGCTGCTCTTCCGCCGGATTCGAGATATAGGCCGTCTCGACCAGCATCGAGGGAATGTCGGGCGACTTCAACACGACGAAACGCGCCTGCTGAACCATCGGCTTACGGATCTCCCCGACCAGATTCAGCTGATGCAGCACGTGTTCGGCGGCCGCTTGACTCGCGCTCAACGAAGCCGACTGCGATAAATCCAATAATACCGAAGCTAGCACGTCGCCCTTGTCCTCGAGCGAGACGCCGCCGATCAGGTCCGATGCGTTCTCGCGCTCCGCGAGCCAGCGCGCGGCCTCGTCGGTGGCGCCGCGCTGCGACAGGATGTACACGGAGGAGCCATCGATGCTGCGGTCGCGAATCGAATCGGCATGGATCGACACGAACAGATCGGCCTGCCGCGCGCGGGCGCGCCGCATGCGATCGCGAAGCGGCACGAAGTAGTCTCCATTGCGGATCAGGTAGGCTTTCATACCCGGCTCCGCATCGACGCGCTGCGCCAGGGCGCGCGCGATGGCGAGCACCACGTCCTTCTCGCGCGTGCCGTTCTTGCCGATGGCCCCGGGGTCCTCGCCCCCATGGCCGGCATCGATGGCGATGATGAGGTCGCGGGCATCCGGGCGGGCGTGCGGGGCCTTGACCGGTGTCTCGGCGCTCGCCGTGCCGCCCAAGTCGATCACCAATCGAAAGCCGTATTGATTGTTGGGCGGCGCCACGAAGCTCTTCGCGCGCATCGATCGCGACAGTTCGAAGACGATTCGCAAATCGCCGGACGGGCGGCGCCCCATGCGCACCTGCTTGACCACACCGGCAGGCGGCGGCGCACGCGTACCGCTCGCGAGGCGGGCTCCGGCGAGGTCGAGGACGATCCGATCCGGATTCGAAAGCACCAACAGGCTGTGCTGGGCGCTACCCGATAGGTCCAGAACGATCCGGGTGCTTTCCGGCTCCGCCCATAGGCGAAGCGCACGAACCTCGACCGCGCGTGCCGGCGTCCCGACCGCAGTCCCGAGCAGCAACAAGATCGTGAGGACGGTCGGCGAGGATCTCATGCGACATAAGTTAACTCGTACCCAGCATATTTTTCAAGTTAAATTAGATACATAGGAAACTAACCTAGTGTCCTGCCGAAGGAGATCGAGCCATTGCGTTCCAAGCGCCGTGCGGGCGCGGAGCGTTGCCCGCCTCCCGCTGTGCGCATATTCCAGGGTCAAATCCAGGTCGGCGGCGGGCACTGCGTCCCCGCCCTTCTCCGGCCACTCGATCAACACCAGACAACCCGGATTCAACTGGTCACGCAAACCGAGTTCCTCCACTTCGGCGGGGGAATGCAGCCGATAGAGGTCGACATGGATGCAGGTCACTGCTCCCGGTCGGTAGGATTCGAGCAGAGTAAAGGTCGGACTGCGGATCACGCCCCCAACCCCAAAGGCGCGCAATAAGCTGCGCGCGCAGGTGGTTTTCCCGGCGCCGAGTTCGCCGCGCAAGTACAGGACCGCGCAACCGCTCACGGCGCCCGGGAAGGCGCGCCCGAGCGCCTCGCCCAAAGTATCGGTCGCCTCGGCATCCGCCAGGCTGAGTTCGATTTCGGATGCCGACATGCCGTCGTCCACTGGCGCACGGAATAGACGTGATTAGCCATTATACCGGCGCCGCGCGTAGCCTTGTCGCATGAGCAAAAACCGCGCTCCAGAGCACCCCGCCGCGGGCCACCCGGCCACAGGCCGGGCTGTCCCGGGCCGGTGCGGCGCATTCGACCCCGCGACGCTGGCTGCCGACATCAAACGCTGGGGGCGGGAGTTGGGGTTCGCACGGATTGGATTCGCCAATATCGATTTGGCGGCGGACGAGGCGCATTTGCTCGATTGGCTGCGCGCCGGTTTCGACGGCGAAATGCGCTACATGTCACGCCACGGCCGCAAACGATCGCGGCCTGCGGAACTCGTGCCGGGAACGGTCAGTTGCATCAGCGCGCGCTTGAACTATTGGCCCGCGGATGCCAGCGACGCGCAATCCACACTCGCCGATGGCGCGAGTGCCTATGTGTCACGCTATGCACTTGGCCGCGACTACCACAAACTCATGCGGCAGCGCCTGCAGAGGCTCTGCGATCGCATCGGGGAGCGGGTCGGGCCGTTCGGCCATCGCGCTTTTGCCGATAGCGCGCCGGTACTTGAGAAGGCTCTCGCACGCAACGCCGGATTGGGATGGATCGGCAAACACACGAATCTGATCGATCGCGACGCCGGCTCCTATTTCTTTCTCGGCGAGATCTATCTGAATATCGCGTTACCCACCGATGAATCGAGCAGCGCGCATTGCGGATCCTGCAGCGCGTGTCTGCCGGCTTGCCCCACCGGTGCGATTGTCGCCCCCTACCGCTTGGATGCACGACGCTGCATTTCATATCTGACGATCGAGCTGACCGGATCGATTCCGCTCGAGTGGCGGCGCGCCATCGGCAATCGGATCTACGGATGCGATGACTGCCAGCTGGTATGTCCCTGGAACAAGTTTGCTCGCCCGACGGCGGAACCCGACTTCAGGGTGCGTCACGGCCTCGACCGCGCGCAGCTGGTTGCGCTGTTTGATTGGAGCGAAGCGGAATTCCTGGAAAAGACGCGCGGCAGCGCCATCCGGCGAATCGGTTGGGAGCGCTGGCTGCGCAATGTGGCCGTCGCTCTCGGCAATGCGCCGAGCTCGCCGGCGGTGCTCGCCGCCCTGCGCCGGCGCGAGCGCGACGCCTCGCCCTTGGTCCGAGAGCACGTGCGGTGGGCCCTCGCGCAGCACGCGTCCGCGCCGGCCGATGCGCCCATACCGGCCGACCAGGAAAATCCTAGTTGCTCGGCAGCAGCGTACGTCCCGCGGGATTGAAGAAATGCCGGCCGCGCCGAGTTTTGCAGATCTCGGAGAACAGCAACTGATAGTCGGCTTCATTGCTCACCGGATCGATAGCCGTGGAATTGACGATCAGCAGCGGTGAGGCCTCATAGCTGTGGAAAAATCGAGCGTAGGCCTGAGCGAGCTTTTCGAGATAGCCGCGCTCGATGTGCTGTTCATAGCGAATCCCGCGCTTGGCGATGCGATCCATCAACGCATCGGCGGGCGCCTGCAAATATACCACCAGATCCGGCTTGGGCGCGTCCACCACCACGCGCTCGTACACGCGCTCATACAAGGCATATTCCGCATCATCGAGCGTCACCCGCGCAAACAGGCGGTCCTTCTCCAGAAGAAAATCCGCCACCCGCACCGCGCCGAACAGATCCTCCTGGCGGACCTCTTCGAGCTGGCGTGCCCGCTGGAACAAAAAGAATAATTGCGTCTGGAACGCGGCCGCGCGCGGATTCTTGTAGAAGCGCTCCAGAAAGGGATTTTGATCCGCTTGCTCGAGCACCGCCTGGCCGGCAAGGGATTCGGCAAGGCGCCGCGCGAGGCTGGTCTTGCCCACGCCGATCGGCCCTTCGACGACGATGAATCGGTGCGGCGTTGCGCTCACGTGCAGGCTCTTTTACGGTTCCAAAACACAAATTCCGTCCGCACCCGAACGCCGCTTGAGATCCATGACGCGGCCGAGTCCTGGAATATCGAGCGTTGGGGCAATATCACTCAAAGGATACAGGACGAAGTTGCGCGTCGACACCCCGGGATGCGGCAGAGTCGGCCCCGATTCCTCGCTCGGCGCATCGACCATCCACACGAGGTCCAAATCTATCAGGCGCGGCCCCCAGCGTTCGTGCCGCTCGCGCCCCATCCCTCGCTCGATGTCGAGCAGCGCTTCGAGCAGCGCGCGAGCGCTGAGTTGAGTCATCAGACCGACGGCGGCATTGACGAAGTCCGGCTGATCCTGCGGTCCCATCGGGCGGGTACGATACAGGCGCGATCGCAATTCGAGCAGCGTCTCGGGCAGCGTGCGGATTCGCTCGCATGCCTCTTGCACCCGCTCGCGCGGTTGATTCAAATTACTGCCGATCGCGACATAGGCCGGGCGCCATATCGCTTTCATCAGCTTCGGGACGCTCCGCCTCGCCGCCGCCGCCGCCGTCGCCGACCCGGCGCCGCCGAGCCGCCCTCCGCCGCCGGCTCCGCCGGCCGCGCTTGCACCAGGGCAACACGCTCCTCCTGCGGGAGCAATTGGATGTCGGTCCACCAAGCCGCCAATTCGGGTTCCGCCACACCGACTTGCGCACGCAAGAGCAAGAAATCATAAGCGGCACGGAATCGCGGATGCTGCAGCAGACTCAAGGATTTGAGGCCGCTGCGGCGATTGAAGCGAGGCTGCAGCATCAACAGCTCGCGCATGGGCACGGCGAAGCGCCGCGGGATGGCGACGCGGGACTGCTGCGCCCTCAACACCGCATCGCAGGCCTGCATAAGTTGCGCCAGATCCGGCGCGGGGCCCGCCTGCCGCTCGTTGAGTTCGCGCAACACCGCACTCCAAAGCAGTACCGCAAACAGAAACGTGGGAGTCACGGGTTTGTCGGCGAGAATGCGCGCATCGGTGTTGGCCAGGCCCAATTCGAGCATTTCCCGCGCATACGCGTAGGGCGGCAGGGCGAATGCCGCCGCCGACATCGGAAACAGATGTTCGAAAAGACCGTATCGTTGCAGCAGGTCGAACGACTTGGCGCCGAACCCGGACAAGAACAATTTTAAAACCTCATCGAACAATCGCGCCGGCGGCACTCCATCGAGCAAGTACGCAAGCTCGCGAATCGGCTGCTCCGTGCCGGGTTCGATCGAGAAATCGAGTTTGGCCGCGAAGCGCACGGCGCGCAGCATGCGCACGGGATCTTCGCGATAGCGGGTGTCCGGATCACCGATCAGCTTCAGGCGTTTCGCGCGGATATCATCCACACCGCCGACGAAATCCCAAACCGAGAAATCCTCGATGTTGTAATAAAGACCATTGGCGGCGAAATCCCGCCGCCAAACGTCTTCCTCGATCGTGCCGTAGATGTTGTCGCGCAAAATGCGCCCCGTGGTGTCGAACGCGCGATGCTTCGAGGCATCGATCGGGCCGGCTTCGGCGTCACCCTCGGAATCCTCCGCATCTTCGCGCTCCGGCGCGGCCGCGGCGCGGAAGGTCGCCACTTCGATGATCTCACTGCCGAAATGCACGTGGGCCAGGCGAAAACGCCGGCCGATGAGCCGGCAATTTCGAAAAAGCCGGCGCACTTCATCCGGCAATGCGTTGGTGGCCACGTCGAAATCCTTCGGCGTGATTCCGAGCAGCAAATCGCGCACCGCGCCGCCCACCAGGAACGCTTCGTAACCCGCCTCCTTGAGGCGGTACAACACCTTCAGGGCGTTCTGCGAAATCGCGGCACGCGAAATCGAATGCTCGGAGCGAGGGATCACTACATGAGAAAATTGCGTCGACGATAGGTTCAAAAAAGGGAGTTCCGCTTGAGTCCAAAAAATTGGTCCGTATACTACCAGCCCTCTTGGGTTCAGGCGGCCTGAGATCCAAAACGACGCTCCCTTCGTCTAGAGGCCTAGGACACGGCCCTCTCAAGGCTGTAACACGGGTTCGAATCCCGTAGGGAGCGCCATCTTTTCAATGACTTACGAGTGGTCGGCGAAGCAGAAAAGTGGCTCGTCTAACTTTCGTCTAACTTTCAGCGAGAGGCCGCCGGACGCCGGGAGACGCCGCAAAGCTTCACCGCCGGCACCGCTGAGGCGCGCCTTGGCTGTG
>Ga0209048_10006560_pt1 | contig 10870 bp, 9 predicted proteins | sample FrelakmetCRP12CR_FD_187146 | JGI IMG/M metagenome (GOLD analysis project Ga0209048, IMG submission 187146) | Freshwater lake sediment microbial communities from the University of Notre Dame, USA, for methane emissions studies - CRP12 CR (SPAdes)... | ecosystem: Environmental > Aquatic >... | reverse complement strand
GATGGAGATGGTGCCCGAGGTGATCTCCTCGAGGCCGGCTACCATCCGGAGCAGCGTGCTCTTGCCGCACCCCGAAGGGCCCACGAGCACCATGAACTCCCGCTCGCGAATCTCCAGGTCGATGCCCGTGATCACCGGCGCGTTGTTGCCGTATCTCTTGGTCACATCCCGGAGGATGACGCTCGCCATTGGGCGTCGAATCATGCCACGAAGCGCCGACCGGCGCGACGGATCGATATCGCAAGGTGAACGGACGCGGGCGACCGGCCCGCAGGGGCGGCCGCAGGCACCGGCCCTCGGGGGGGGGCCAGGGGCGCTACTCTCGCCGGGTACCCTCCAGGGCCTGGGCCCGCCTTTCCAGGGCGTCGGCCTGCGCCAGGTCGCCGGTGGCGCGGAAGCGCTTCACGCCCACCCGTGCGCTTTGCGCGGCCTCGCCGAAGCGTCCGCGGGCCTCGAGAAGGTTCACGAGCTCGAGCACGGGACCGGTGGACGATGGGTCGAGCGCGACGGCGCGCGCGAGCGCGGCCGACGCCTCCTCGAGGCGGCCCTGCCGGACCAGGGCGGACCCCATCGTCACGTACGCCTGGGCGTAGTTGGGCCGGAGCCGAAGGATCTCGCGGCAGTGCGCGACCGACTCCGGGTAGCGCCCCAGGCGAAGGAGCGCCTCGGCGAGTCGAATTCGGCCCTCCGCGAATCTGGGAATCCGCTCGAGAGCACTTGCGTACTCTCGGATGGCGCGCCCCTCGTCCGGTTGCCCCCGGCCCGCGAGGAACACGTCCCGGGTATCGAGCAGGATTCCGTAGCTGTAGTGCAACCACGGGTCGGAGCCGTTCGCCGCGATGGCAGCCCGGTAGGCTGCGTCCGTTTCCGCGAAGGACTCTGCCCCGCCTCGATCCCGCTCGCGCTCCAGCTCCTGGACCTGGGAGGCGTGATCGGTCTGGCCCACGAACGGCGGGTGCGATAGGCGCCGCAGAACCTCCTTGGCGATGCGATAGCGGTTGAAGCCGGTGAGGGCGAGTCGGCGGAGGCAGTCTTCCAGGCTCGGCGGCTCGACTCCCGTGGAGCGGTCGCGGAGATCGCCGGGCAGTGCCGCGACCGCGGCAGGATAGAGGGCCCGCGCCAAGACGAAATTGCCCTCCGGGGTGAGGTGGGCGTGCTCGTAGAAGAGGTCGCCCGCCGGGACGCCGTGCAGGCTGGCCGCCTCGAGGGCCGCGGAACCGTCGACGAGCTCCACCCCAGGTCCCGCGCGGACGGCGATCTCGCGGACAATCTCGTTGATCCGGCTGTCCGCGCGGAATCGCAGAGTGTCGAGATCGCGCGCAAGCGCGAATCGGGCCTTGGCCTGCCCGTAGTCTCGGAGCTGCCAGGCACAGCGCGCCATGCGGTACTGGAGCTCGGCATGCTCCGGGTCGATGGCGGCGGCACCGCGGTAGGCCTCGAGCGCGTCGGCCGGGAGCCCCTCGGCTTCGAGCGCAGCGGCTCGATCCCAGCGACGCTGCCATTCCTCCAGATCGCGGGCTGAGAGTGCCCGGCCGTGGAGTGAGCCGAGCGGCGCGAAGTCCCGCAGGCGCGACGCCACGGTGCTCACCGCTACGCGGGCGCCGGATCGGCGCACAACTTCGACCACCTCGCCCAGGTTGCGCCGGAAGGCGTCGTAGACGCCTGCCATGCTGGGGTCGCTGGCGCGGACCTGCTGCTGCAGGAACATCTCCATTCCGCGCCAGCCCCTTGCCGCCGCCTCGGCGCTGCGCGGAGCGCTGGCTTCAGAGAGAAGCTGGCCGATTCGCATGGTCTGGAGCGCCATCGACGCTCGGATGAGCGGCAGGGGGAGTTGGCGGCGGGTCAGGACCGTGCCGTTGCCGTAGGGGCCCACGACCTCGTTGTTCCCCGCGTAGACGATGACGAGGTCGGGCTCGCGCCTCGCGATGTCCTTGGCGATCGACACGAGCGCATGGGAGTTGATGGCGACGATGCCGGTGTTCACGACCTCGAAGTTCCACTGGGGGAAACTCTCCCGAAGCATCACTTCCAGGAATCTCCCAAGGCCGAAGGAGGGCTCGGGGTCGCCCTGCGCGGCCGACTCGCCGACGATGAAGATGCGGAAGGTTCGCGACGGCTTCGTGGCCCGGATCGCGAACGGCGTCGGCTGGCGGGCGATTGCCGCCGGGAAGAACCGGCGGGTGAAATCGGGGTTCTCGCAGAATGCGGGCTGGCCTCCGCTCTCGCAGGGCACCGTGAAGTCCGGGCGGAAGCCAACCCCGGCGACCCGCAAACCGACCTCCACGAGCCCCAAGAGCAAGATGGGGGCGGCGATCGCGGTGGCGGCCCGGAAGAGCCACAGACGACCCGGCGAAGGAGGAGAGGGTGCCGCGGGAACCCGCGCCGAGGTCGGGGTGGCAGGTAGAGCTTTCACGGACCTACCTAGAACAGGGCGTAGATGAAGGGGGCGAGCGCGCTTCCCTGGGTGAGGACGATGATGGCCCCGAGCAGCAGGAGCGCGATCGCGATGGGCAGGACCCACCACTTCTTCTGCTGCCGGAGGAACCGAAGGTACTCGCCGACGATGCGGAGCTTGGACACGATGCCATCCTAGTACATCTTGTCATAATGAGCCGGGCGCCCGACTTCGCGCCGGACCCAGTAGGTGGCGGCGTCCGGGTCGGCCGGTGCCCCAAGAAAGCGCTTCCCGGTGACCCTGGCCAACATCGCGATCGGCGTCAAGACGAGCGCGAAGAGCGCGAAGAGCGCGACGCGGGACATCACCCAGCCGAGAGCGAAAGCGAGCGCCATCCAGAGGCGGTAGGGCGCGCGCAGACGGGCCGGGAACGTCGCGCCGGCGAGGAGCAGCGCGAGGCCCAAGATGCCCGCGGCGTTCCGCAGGAGCGGCTGTCTGTTCCGGAGGGCGAGCCACAAGGCAAAGGCGAAGAGGACGCTCCCCACCGTCATGCCGAAGCGGCGAAGGCGCCGAGGCGCGCAATCCAGCCCTTCCAGCGAGCCACCGACGTCGCTAGTCCAGCTCATGGACCTTCCGCCGGTCGCCTTCGGCAGGGGGAGGCTGCTCGCTCTTGTAGAGGAGGGAGCCACCCATCGCCAGGACGTCCATGTCGGTCAGGATGAAGCACGCGTAGGCATCGCGGGGCGACTCGACGATGGGTTCGCCGCGCACGTTGAAGGAGGTGTTCACGAGGACGGGGCAACCGGTTCGCGCCTCGAAGTGCTCGAGGAGGGCGTGGAAGAGCGGGTTGTCCTCGCGGCGGACGGTCTGGACGCGCGCCGAGTAGTCGAGGTGGGTCACCGCCGGGATTTCCGAGCGCACCACGTTCAGCTTGTCGATGCCCCAGAGCCGTTCCTCCTCGATCGTCAGGGCGTGCCGCCGCTCCGGCCTGACGGGGGCGACGAGAAGCATATACGGACTCTCGGTATCGAGGTCGAACCAGTCGCCCGCCTTCTCGGCAAGGACGGCCGGCGCGAACGGGCGGAAGCTCTCGCGGAACTTGATCTTGAGGTTCATACGCTTCTGCATGTCTGGCCGGCGCGGATCGCCCAGGATGGAGCGGTTGCCGAGGGCTCGGGGCCCGAACTCCATTCGGCCCTGAAACCAGCCCACGATCTTCCCTTCGGCGAGCAGGAGAGAGACCGCCTCGAGCAGCTCGGCGGGCGCGAGGGCCACGAAGGGCAGCCGGCGCTCCCGGAGGAACGCCTGAACGGCGTCGTCGGAATAGGCTGTTCCGAGATAGGAGCCCTGCATCAGGTCGCGGCCGTACTTCCGAAGAGCGGGCCGGCCCCGGTGGTGGTGGTAGGCGATGAACGCGGCGCCCACGGCTCCTCCGGCGTCCCCGGCGGCCGGCTGGATCCAGATGTCGTCGAAGATCCCCGAACGCTTGAGCTTCGCGTTGGCGACGCAGTTGAGCGCCACGCCCCCCGCCAGGCACAGGTTGCGCTGGCCCGTCTCCTTCCGCACGTGCCTGCCCATCCGCACGACCACGTCCTCGGTGACCTCCTGGATCGACCGCGCCAAGTCCATCTCGCGCTGCGTGATGGGCGCCTCGGGCTTCCGCGGTGGACCACCAAAGCAATCATCGAAGCGGGGTCCCGTCATCCGCAGGCCGCCGCAGTATTCAAAGTACTCCATGTTCATCCGAAAGGAGCCGTCGGCCTTGAGGTCGAGCAGGTGGTCGTAGATGGCCTGGACGTACCTGGGGACGCCGTAGGGCGCGAGGCCCATCAGCTTGTACTCACCAGAGTTGACCTTGAATCCCGCTTGGTACGTGAACGCCGAGTAGAGGAGCCCGAGGGAGTGCGGGAACAGGAGCTCGGCAGCGATCTCGATCCGGTCGTCGCGCCCGACGCCGTAGGAAGAGGTGGCCCACTCGCCGACCCCGTCCAGGGTGAGGAACGCGGCTTCCCGGAAGGGCGACGGGAAGAACGCCGAGGCGGCGTGCGCTTCGTGGTGCTCGGGGAATACGAGCGGGCCTCTGTAGCCGAGCTCCTTGGCGACGAGGTCGGGCACCCAGAGCTTCTGGCCGATCCATAGCGGGATCGCTTGAACGAACGCCCGTAGCCCCCTCGGCGCCATGGCGAGATGGGTCTCGAGGATCCGATCGAACTTCAGGAACGGCTTGTCGTAGAAAGCGACGCAGTCCAGGCTGTCCACGCTGGCCCGGCCCTCCTCGAGGCAGGCGCGCGCCGCGTGCAGGGGGAAGCGGTGGTCGTGCTTGCGACGGGTGAATCGCTCCTCCTGGGAGGCCGCGATCACCCGCCCGTCCGTGAGCAGGCAGGCGGCCGAATCGTGGTAGTAGGCGGAAATGCCGAGGATGTTCATGAGCTCGCACCGAGCTGGTGCGAGTGTAACCGCACCGCGCCGAACGCGCTTCGCAATGGGTGGGGGCCTGAGTGCTCGCTGCCCGCGCGCGGGGCAAGCGATTTGGCCTCCATTCGGGGCCGCGACGAAGCCCGGACCAAGAGTCTCGAGCACCATTTGGCCAAGGGGCATCGCTGCGAGAGAGCGGCGACGGGTCGCTTTCCGCGCTCATGGACATGCTGGTCCCCGGTTTCGGTCGGGTGTGCGGAGCGCTGGCCGCAGAAGCTAGCGGCAGAGTCCGCGAGCGCGCCCGGGACTCGGCGCGGGCGAGGGACTGTGGCCCGATTCAGGGCAGCCGTGCCGCGCGTGACAAGCTCGCGGCTGTGTGGTCTCGTGGGCGGGCACGGATGAGTGGCTGGCACGCACCTCACGCTCGGGCGGCGAGGCCCCGCGGTGGCGCGGGCGCGGCTCTCGCCCTGGCGCTCGCCGCCGGGCCCGTCATGCGCGAGGTCCCCCCGGGCCTTCTCGCGAGCGCGCTTCAGAGCAACGTGCCTCTCGCCGTGACCAGGGCCGGCCTGGAGGTGGAGGTGAGCCAACCCACCCGGCTCGTGTTTCGCTTCCAGGGCGCTCAGGAGCTCGACCTGGAGTACGAAGCGACCGGGATCCTGCTGCTCACCTCGGCGACGGCCTATCCCGCCAGCGGCGGCCTGCCCGATCACCGGACCCCGCCGCAGCGGTACCGGCGCGTCCCGAGCGGCCGCGGCCGGCTGAGGATCGACATGCGACAGACTCCTCGGTGGAGCCCTTCGGGGTTCCCCTACCTCCTCCTGGAGGGGGCAGGGCACTTCACCATCACTCGGGTCGCCTACCTTCCGAGCCCGCCGGACGCGGCCTCGTCCCGCGAGGCGTTCGACCGGTCCATGTTCTGGGCGCCGTACTCATTCGACTTCACCGCCATCAATGTGCTCGACCCGCCGTACTGGAGCGCCTCCAGGGGGACCTTTCTCTTCGACCGCCTCGGTGTGTCGTTTCTCCTGCTTACCGCTCTTCTTGCGGTGGGCTCCGCTGCGGTGAGGGGTCGCGTCCGTCCGGGGTGGGCGCTGGCCGCGGCGGCCCTGCTGGCGACCGCGGCGGGGGACGCAGTGTTCCTCGCCAAGGTCGTCCCGTCCCTGACCCTGTCCCTGGAGCCCGATCCGGAGGTACGCATCCGCGAGAACTACGCGCTCGCGCCGAAACTCGGTGCCCTTGCGGCCCTGGCGCGGGCGACCGTGCTCGCGGGAGACAGGGTGGGAGTCCGCGTTGCGGGCGGCGGAGCCGACTGGTTCGCCGCGGAGGTCATCTGCTTCAACCTCGCCCCTCGGCGCTGTGTCACGCTCGTGCCCGGAAAGCTGGAGCTCACCGGACTGTCTCAGGTCGACCGCCTGCGCCCCGAAGAGCTCGACGCCATCGTTTCCTACGGCTCCGACGACCCACTGCCCGCCGGCTTCCAGGCCGTTTCGCAAGTGAGCCCGGACGCTTTTGTCGCGCGGCGCCCATGAGCCTTGTCCTCACTGTCGCGTGTCTCTGCGCGTCGGGGCTCGCATTGCTTCGACTCTCGGGCCTGAGCGCCGGGCGCTGGGTCGTGGACCTGCCGCTTTCCTGGTTCGTGGGGAGTGGCTGGTATGCCCTGGCTGCCTTCACGCTGCGATTCCTCGCCGGAGTCCCCTACACCGCCGGGACTGCGGTGACGATCGTCGCCCTGCCGGTAGTGGGCATGCTTGCAGCGCGCACGCCGCTCCGCGGGGGGAGCGTCGCCGGGGCCGGCGACCTCCCGGGTGCGCGCTGGTGGCCGCGCCCTGGGTGGATGTTCGTCCCGCTCGCCCTCTACGTGGTGGCGGTCGGTACCATGGTCGCGCTCCACGGCGCCAACATGCCCACGCAGACGGACGATGGCCTCCGCGTCCGGGCATTCGCGCCGATCCTGGCGCACCGCGATGCCTGGAGCGCGGAGGCGCGCGCCGTGCTGGCGATGGCGGGCCCGGTGCCGACCTACGTCCCCTCCCTGGGCTGGCGGCTGACTGGCAGGGTCGACCACTTCGACGTGAATGGCACCATCCTGGTAGGCCTGGTGGCGCTCTTGGCGCTCGCCGTCGGGCTTGCATCGACCAGGGGGCGACCGGAGCGCGGTTGGGCGAGCGCCTTCGCGGTGCTGTCGCTTCCGCTCTTCGTCTACCACTGCACCTCCACCTACTCGGATGCGACTCTCGCCATCTACCTGGCAGCCGCCTTTCTGTTCTTCCTTGAGTTCGGGTTCACGGAGGATTCCGCCGATGCCGAGCGTTCGCTGGCTTTGCTGGTCGGTGCCGCCATGGTGAAGCGGGAGGGCGAACTGGTGGCGGGGGCGGTCGGCGTGGTGCTGGTCGCGCAGATCGCCTGGGAGTCACGACGGTCCGGACGGCGTCGCCTCCTCCGCCTCGCGCTGCTTTGTGCGCCTTACCTCCTGGTCGTCGCCGCCCGGGTCGCCTCGGTGGGAGCGAAGAGCGCCTTCCCCTTCCTTCGGTTGATGGCAGAACGGGGCGTCGGAGCGCCGACGCCGCCGGGGCCGTCCCTCGGGGCGGGAGGTCGCGCCCTCCCCACCTTCGTCTGGTCGCTGTTCAGCTCCGGCAGCGCCGGGCTCCTCTTCTGGCTTCTAACGGCGAGCGTGGTCCTGCAGTTCTCTACCCTGGCGCGGCGCCGCCTGGCTTGGCCGTTGGCCGCGGTGGCTCTTCTCCTTGTCCAGGCCGCCATTGCCTCCGTGTGGCTCACTCCCGAGTTCACGGCGGACCAGAGCACCGTCCACCGCCAGTTGATCCCACTGTCGGTGGTGGCGGCTCTTTGGACGGCGGCGCTGCTGACCGAGGCGGCCCTCGATCCCGCTGCCTCAGTCGGCCCTGCGGCGGCGCGCGTTCGGGGCAGGCGCGCGAAACGATGAACCCAGCGGAGGGCGCACAAGACCCTCGAATGGATGGAGGTCAGGTGAAGCCTTCAGGCGACACGGGGGCCTCTAGGCTTCGGCTGGGGCCCGCCGCCTCACTGACAGAGTTCGAAAGGGATGGCGTCCGGGGCGGATCCCATCCCGCCTAGCCTCACCACTCCCTGGGTCCGATTTCCGTCGATCACGAGGTCGAACCGGTTACAGCCTGAGGTGACGCGCCAGTCGAATCCGTCCACGTCGGCCTGAGTAGCGAAGTCGAACTCGATGCCTCGATCCGTGAGACGTACTCTCTGGCTCGGGTCGCCCCTCACAACTCGCAAGTCCTCGATCTTTCCGCCCAAGGGTGTGACGACGCCGTTCATCAACCGCTGTGGGCCAGCGGAGGTCGTGCGCAGATGCCACCCCTGAGAATCGGCCCAGATCCAGAAGCCACCGGACTTTTCATTGTCGAAGGATGGGCGTCCGGGATCGATGCGGGGCGCTGGGCGGCTTGCAGCCGATGTTGCGCAGGAGGTGGCGAGCAGCGCGCAAACAAGCAATCGTGTTCTCATGGCGGTAACCCCTTGGCAGGTGACTTCGCAGGACACCACGTCAGGCTCGCGCCGTCGAGACCAAGTTAGGTCATTGGCGCCTTCGATTCCGCAATCAACGCATCGGGAGACGAGCGCTTCCGAAATGCCGCGAGGCTTCTCAACCCAAGAGTCATGCGGAAGAGCCCAACCCCATATGGCAAGTCCCATGTGTTCGCGCTGGCCGACGCATTCCTCGCCTCCCCCGGCAGCCTTCCCCGGTGCGCCGCGCGTCAGGCGAGCGCGGATATTGACCCCACAGGGATTCGAACTCGCTGACTTACAGTGAACTAACCTGCCGATGAGACACGCCTTTCGTCGGGAAAACATTGCAGGCCAGCGAGTTCCGAATATCCGCCTTGTCAACGGCCGACCCCGCAAGTCCACCAGAATCGACCTCCGCCTTGGAGGCCGCTTGGAGACGGAACGGGTAGGCCCGCGTTGGGTGAAACGAAGAACGGAGCACGCGAAAGCTCTACCGAGGCCGGCCCTTGTTTGAGAGGCGCGTTGGACGAGTGAACCGTGGTCGGGGTGGTCGCTCGCGGCTCCGTCAGTCTCGTCACGCACGTGGCGAATCAGGCGCTCCGGTTGGCTGCAGGGCGATGCCGTATTAGAGTAGGGACAAACGTAACACGAGAGATGCCATGCCCAAGACTGTGGAAACCTACCGGACCACCAAGGCGCTGCGCGATCTGGTGCGCCGCGCGGCCAAGGTAGAGAGCAAGCGCCCCTCCGAATTCCTCCGCCAGGCCGCGGAGGAGAAGGCGAGAGCGGTACTCGAGGCAGCGGCGCGGGACGAACTCCGCGTCATGCTCGGCAAGCTCCCACCCGGTCGAGCTCCGAGCGACGAGGATGCCGAACGCCTGGGCGCAGAGGCGGCCAGCGCAGCTCGGAGTCGATCGAAGTGAGGGTAGTACTCGACTCATCCGTCCTGGTAGCAGCCCTGACGACGCCGAACCCAGCCTCGGCGTCGCGGGTCGTCCTGGCTGCCGCGGCAGCAGGGGCGGTGCAACTGGTCGTGACCGAGGACCTGGAGGCCGAGTATCGTCGCGCGGTCGAGTATCCAAAGGTTGCGCGCTACGCGGCCAAGGTGAACCGGCAAGAGTTCGTCTCCGCTGTCATGGCTGTTGCCGTCAAGGTCGAGGAAGCGGCCGCGGCCGGCGCTGTGCCCGGCGACCCAGCAGACGACAAAGGCGTTGCCGCCGCGCTTGGCGGCGGTGCCGAAGTCGTGGTCAGCCTCGACCGGCACTTGCTCGACCTCCGAGGGGACGTCCCCGGAGCGCGAATACTGAGGCCGGGTGACTTTCTGCTGGAGCTACGTGCAAGAGCCCGCTAACGAACAAGCCTTACGCGCTTTGACGCCAGAACGTAGCCCTGAACATCTCCGCGAGGTGTCCGCATCTGAATGTCCAAGTATGACGTCCCCCCTCTCGAGACGCCTCTGAAAAGAAGCCCCCCCGGCCAGGAGCCGGGAGGGCTGTTACCTCGGGATCTGTTGGAGCCTAGTCCCGCCAGCCACCCTCGTGCGGACCCTGGGAGTGGGGAATGAGGGCAGCCCGGGCGAGCTTGAAGAAAATGTCAGTGTTCGCTTGGACGCCGACGAACTCCTTCCAAACGTCGCTGCCGCTGCTGAAGGCGGACACCGGGATATCAGCCGCAGTGTGAACCGCCTGGTAGCCTGAGACGTTGCCTCGCAGGAAGAGTCCCTTCGCATCGGAGGTGCGCTTGAACGGTTGGCCCTCCGGCGCGTAGCCAGCCTTGCCAAGTTCTGCCTTCAGGGTTTCGGGAAGGAGGGTGTCCGTGACCGTCAGCGGCTTGGAGAGCCAGGTCTCGTAGCGATCGGCGCTGGCGCCGTAGCCCACGAGGACCTTGCCCTTGATGTCGAGCGTGGTCGGATAGCCGTCGGACGCGATGGCGTAGGCAGGGAAGGAGGCCGCGTCATAGGTGCCGACCACAGCCTGGTGCGCGGGTACCACGGTCGGGTCCTGTGACGGTTGGTGCTCGTCAGGGAGAGCGGCCGCGGCCTCCGGAGTGACGGTGAGCGCGCCGATGAGGCTGAACCCCGAGCATTCGTGGTCGGCAAGGACCAGGACCACGGTGTCTCCAGCCGACTCGGCGAAACGGCGTGCTACGCCGACGGCGTTGTCGAACTCGATCGTCTCGTCAATCACGCGGTCGGCATCCATGAGGTGGGACTGCTTGTCGATGTGGGCGCCCTCGACCATCAGGAAGAATCCATTGCGGTTCTTGCTCAGAACCTTCAGAGCGACCTCCGTCATCTCATCGAGCATCGGCTGGTCCGGTGCGTGATAGTCGTCGACCACGCCTGGTTGGCTCGGGTTGCGGCGTTTGGCCACCTTGTCGAAGGCCACGTTCATGTTGCCGTACCCGAAGAGGCCGAGGAGCTTGCTCGGCGGCGACTTCTCCAGTGGAGCGAGTTGCGTCCAGTCCTCAACATAGGTGAAACCCGCTCCCTGGAAGTCGGCGATGAGGTCGCGCGTGGGGTCCGCGCTTCCGGCCGCGCTCTGCGGTAGCTTCCAGCCTTTG
>Ga0209048_10006559_pt1 | contig 10871 bp, 9 predicted proteins | sample FrelakmetCRP12CR_FD_187146 | JGI IMG/M metagenome (GOLD analysis project Ga0209048, IMG submission 187146) | Freshwater lake sediment microbial communities from the University of Notre Dame, USA, for methane emissions studies - CRP12 CR (SPAdes)... | ecosystem: Environmental > Aquatic >... | reverse complement strand
CGATCTGGGAGGTCGAGGCGCTGCAGGGGCACTACGTCCTGTGCGGCTATGGACGCGTCGGGTCGATGGTGGGACGGGAGCTCCGCCACGAAGGGGAGCGGCTGGCGGTGATCGACATCCTGCCGGAGTCGCTGGACCGCGCCCGGCGCGACAGCTTCCTCGTTGTGGAGGGAGACGCCACCGCCGATGCGACCCTTCGAGCCGCCGGCGTGGAGCGCGCCAAGGGCCTGATCACGACCGTCGACTCGGACGCCACGAACGTCTACGTCATCCTCTCCGCGCGGGCCCTCAACCCGAAGCTGTTCGTGGTCGCCCGGGCCAACGCGGCAGGAGCGGAGGCGAGGCTGACCCAGGCGGGAGCCGATCGCGTGGTCTCGCCGTACACGATGGCCGGGCGCCGCATCGCGGGGCTGGCGCTGCGGCCCCGGGTCGTCGACTACATCGACGCTGCGCTCTCCCACGGCGAGCTCTCCTTCGCCCTCGAGGAGGTGGGCGTGGTCGCCGGCGATTCGCTGGAGGGACGCACCGTCTCCGAGCTTCGCGATCGCGGCATCTTCACCCTGGCCATCGTGCGCGACGACAACACCTACGACGCGAACCCGGCACGCGATCGCGGGATCATCGCGGGTGAGACGCTGATCGTCTCGGGCAGCGCCCAAACGATGGCGGAGCTGCGCGGCGGCTAGGCAGACACCGGGCGAGCGATCCCCGCCTCGCGCGCGCCTCCAGACGGGCGGCGTCGCGCGATCGGCTACGTGCGAGCGCCCCGGCCGGCGGCCTTCCGCGATCCGCCTCAGCCCTCTCCGGCGAGAACGGCCACGGCGGACAGGCGGTCCGCTTCGGACGGCTTCTTGTCGGGCCGCAGGCGTGCGATGCGCGGGAAGCGCAGGGCAAAGCCGGAAGAGTGGCGCGTCGAGCGCTGCACGCGATCGAAGGCCACCTCGACCACGATGGCCGGCTCCACCACGTGGTAGCGCCCGTGACGCCGCACCGTGTGGGCCTCGAACCAGCGCGTCATCTCGTCCAGCTCAGTGTCGGTCAGCCCGCTGTACGCCTTGCCGAGCGTCACGAGCTCACCGCGCCCAGGTCGATCGTCCCACACCCCGAAGGTGCAGTCGGACAGGACGCCGTGGCGCTTGCCATGGCCCACCTCCACGCCGACAACGACGCAGTCGAGCGTCGCCAGCGCCTTCTTGAGCTTCAGCCAGGCGAGACCCCTGCGGCCGGGCGTGTAGCCGCTGGCTGGATCCTTGGCCACGAGACCCTCGTTCCCTCGGGCCCGTGCGGCGTCGAAGGCCGCCTCAAGCTCCTCGGCGGACTCGACCCGGGCGAGCGTCGCGAGAGCGAACCGTCCCTCTGGCAGGTCAAGGCCCTCGAGTCGCCGCCGCCGCTCGCGCAGCGGGACCTCCAGGAGCGGCTCGGGAGGGGCCGGCGCCAGGGAAACGGAGAGCACGTCGAAGACCACGTAGCCGGCCGGCACCCGGCCCAGCACGTCCGCGTCGGGCGCCTTCCGGCCCAAGCGGTTCTGCAGCCGGGCGAAGGGCAGGATCTCGCCGTCACGCATGGCCAGCAGCTCTCCGTCGAGGATCCCGTCCCAGCGGCAGGACCGCGCCGCCTCCACGACCTCCGGGAACTGCTCGCTCAGGTCGTGAAGGTCCCGGCTGAAGAGCCGGACGTCGTCGCCGACCTTGTGGAGCTGCCCCCGGATGCCGTCGTACTTGTCCTCGGCCCACACCGGGGCGCCGAGCCGGCCCACGATCGCCTCGGCGTCGCTGGCCGGCGAGGCGAGCATCGGCTTCAGGGGCCGGAACGGGACGGGGCGCGCCTGGTCCAGGCAGTCCTCCCGGGCGAGCAGCGCCGTGGCGCCGACGTCGCCGGTGAACATGCTCGCTCGCCGGACCGCGGGAAGCTGCCAGTCGAACGCCGCCGCGATCGCGGCCTCCAACAGACCCTCGCGGAGCCCGATCCGCAGGTCGCCGCTGAGCACCTTCACGACGTACATGCCGGTCAGCGGCTCGCACCGCGCGAGGAGCCCGGCCAGGAGCTCGACGCGGACCGCGGGCCGCGCCGCGACGACCTCGGCGAACGTGGCGACGACCTCGCGGAGCGTCGGCGACCCCGCCGGGAGGAGTGCCGGCGAACCTGCGGGGCGCGCGCCGGCGCCCGCACCACCTGGCGCTCTTCCGCCGTCGCGCCCGGCCTCGAGGAGAAGCGCGGTGGCCAGGCCCGGATCGCTCGTCCGGTCATAGGCAGCGCCGAACGCCCCGCGCTCCGCCCCCGCGGCGCGCTCGACGGCATCGCGGATCGTCACCCAGCCGGCACCCGCCGAGCGTGGATCCGACTCTGGGAAGGGACGCCCGGTGAGGAAGACGCAGGCGATGGGCAGGTCGTCCGGGTCAAGCGCGGAGAGATACGCCGCCAGCAGGCGCGTCTTCTCGGACGTCCGCGTCGTCGCCGCCACGGCGGCCGCGGTGTCGGCCCATCGACGCATGGGCGCGATGGTATAGCATCGCCTCCGCCATGCCCGCCGATATCGATCGTGAGCTCATGCACCCCAGGGAGATCAGCGGGCGTCGCATCCTCCTGCGCCGCCACGAACCCGCTGACCTGGAGGCCGTGCGGCGCTGGTATCACGACCCGGAGGTCGCGCGGCTGACGCGCTTCCAGATCGCCCCGGTCACCGACGAGGAAGTGCGCCGCTACTTCCAGGTGCGGCTGCTTTCGCCCGACTCATTCGCCTACGCCATCCTGATCGACGGCGGCCAACGCCTGGTCGGGACGACGACCTTCAGCGCCCTGGACGCCGACAACGGCAGCGTCATGTTCCACATCACGATCGGGGAGCACGACGCCTGGGGACTCGGTTACGGCACGGAGACCACCGAGCTCATGCTGGCCCACGCCTTCGAGAAACTATCCCTCAATCGCGTTGGGCTCAGCGTGTTCGCATTCAACACGCGAGCGATCCGCTGCTACGAGAAGGTGGGCTTCCGCATCGAGGGTCGGTCGCGCGAGGCGGTGTGGCGAGACGGCTCCTTCTGGGACGAGGTTCACATGGGCATCCTCGCTTCCGAGTGGCGATCTCGTCGGGCTTCCCTCCGTGGGGCGGATGGGACGGCGGCGGACGTCAGGGCCGCGGCCGCGGCGACCGAGGCCTCGGCCTGATCATGGTGAGCCACGGTCCGGCTGCCGACGAGGCTCGGGCGGAGGTGCGGGACATCATCGCCGAGAAGGGGCACACCGTCGACCTGGCGCGTCGCGTCCTGGCCCGCCTGGACCGCGCCTTCAACGAAGAGGCGCTCGTCGAGACGCCGTTCCTGCAGCAGGCCATGGGCGACTTGCGCGCCGCCCTCGAGCAGGACGAGGGCCAGAAGCTCGGCGGAAAGAGCGCAGAGGCGGCTCGGTTCATTCTGCGGGCCATATCGCGCGGTCTGGACGAGGCGTAGCTCGTCCTTCGGCCCGCGCGGCAGAGGTCGGCCCGCCGGGCGGCGGTCCGGCCCGTTGGGCCGGGGGTTGGCCGCCTCGGCGTCGCCCCACGAGATACGGTCGCGCTCCAGGGCGCCGGCCTCGCGCCTCTGCGACCGGCATCGCGTTCTGGCCTCCGTCGACCCGGTCGGTATAGTGGTCACATGTTCGATCGACTCCTGGGCGGCCCCCGCCTCACCGACGACCAGAAGATGCGCGTGCCTCCCGGCCAATATGTCACCGAGAAGTTCCCGGTCCTGCACTACGGCTCCGTGCCGCGGACGGAGCTCTCGACGTGGGACTTCAAGGTATGGGGCGAGGTCGAGCATCCGTTCGCCTTTGACTGGGCAGAGTTCCAGTCTATGCCGCGCGGCGAGTTTCACGGCGATATCCACTGCGTCACGCGGTGGAGCAGGCTGGACGCGACGTTCTCCGGCGTGCCCATCCAGGTCATCCTGGAGCGCGCCGTCCTCAAGCCCTCGGCGCGGTACGTCGTGGTGCACGCGGAGCAGGGCTACACGACCAACATGCCGCTCGACGTGCTGGACGACGAGGGCGTGCTGCTGGCCGATTCGTTCGACGGCAAGCCGCTCGAGCCGGAGCATGGCTGGCCGCTCCGTCTCCTGGTTCCCAAGCGCTACTTCTGGAAGAGCGCCAAGTGGGTCCGCGGACTCCAGTTCCTCGATCACGACGAGCTGGGGTTCTGGGAGCGCTACGGCTACAACAACAGCGCCGATCCCTGGAAGGAAGAGCGCTTCAGCGAGTAGCGGGCAGCTCCCGCGGGCCCGCAGGCCTCAGTTGCGGGCCGGTCGATCTCGAAAGATCAGCCGGCAGATGTCCACTCCAGCCCGAGGCGGGCCATGGTCTCCGGCGTCGGGTTGCCGGTCCGCCCGTCCCAGCCGGCCAGTCGGTAATACTCGTCGAGGGCTCCCTCGATCTCCGCGTGGTCGAGCGCAACGCCCGCCGTGGGGCCGGTCCCAGTGAGCGGCCGGAACATCTTCTCGGGCAGGCGATCCTCCCCACGCCCCAGGCCCTCCCGGGCGTTGAAGGCGCGCAGCATGTTCAGGCGCCGCTCGCCGATCTCCATGAGCTCGTCGACGTCGAAATCCTCCCAGCCGGTCACGGCGCGCACGAAGTCGACGATCTCCTGCGGCCCGTAGAGGGTCCAGGCCGGACCCCACACGAACTGGCAGAGCGAGGCGGTGTCCAGGAACGAGTAGAACTGCTGGGTCTTCAGGGCGAACCGAACTCTGTCCGGGCCCAGGGTCCCGAACTCCTGCGTCTCGTCGAATCCGAGGAGCTTCAGCCGATCGAGGCAGAGCTCGGAGGCGCCCTCCTCGATCATCGGGTCATGCTCGGAGGACTGGTGGTCGGCGCCGAACGGGTTCACCGCATAGATCACCCCGAGGGACCGCTTCGCCTGCGGCATATGGGCGGGCGCCTCTGACCCCTTGACGGTGACGAGGAGGTCGTGACCTTTCCCGATCAGGTCGGCAGCGCGCCGCGATCCGTTCGCCAGCACGTCGCCGAAGCCCTCCCGCCGGGCGATCATCTCGGTCAGGCGCACCATCGCCGCCGCGTCGCCGAAGGGAGCCTGGAAGCCTAGGTCTGCCTCGCTCACCATGCCGCGCTCGAAGCACTCCATCGTCCAGGCGACGGTTGCGCCGGTGCCGATCGTGTCCAGACCGTGCTCGTTGCAGATCTTGTTGGCGAGCGAGATGGCGGGCAGGTCGTCGACGCCGCAGTACGACCCGAAAACGGCGGCGGTCTCGTACTCGGGTCCGCCGTGGCGAGGTTCGACCGGGCGGTCCTGCCACTCCGTCTCCACGACTCGCTTGCAGCGCACGGCGCAGGCGTAACAGGTGTCCCGGTCCTTGAGGATCGTCGCGGTCATCGTCTGGCCGGAGATCGCCTCGTACCGATCGAACTGTCCGGCGTTGTAGTTGAAAGCGGGGAGCGTGCCGGCGCCATGCTGCCATTCGAGGACGCCATCGGTCCCGTCGGTCCGGAGGCCCAGGACGTCGGCGTTGTTGGGGATCTCCGCCGAACCCCAGCGCGCGAGCTTGTTGAGGACCGCGGCGTCGGCCAGGGCAAGCTTCTTGCTTGTGCCCCGCACGACGATCGCCTTCAGGTTCTTCGAGCCCATCACCGCGCCCATGCCGGTGCGGCCGTTGGCCCGGTTGGCCATGTTCATGATCGCGGCGAGCCGGACAAGCTTCTCGCCGGCGGGCCCCACCTGGGCGACCTGGACCTTGTCGTCGCCGAGCTCGCGCTTGAGGAGGTCGTCGACCTCCGCCGTCGTCTTACCCCACAGGTGGCCGGCCGGCCGCAGCTCGGCCTCGCCGTCGTGGAGCCAGAGGTAGGTGGGCTCCGCGGACCGGCCCGTGATGACGATCCCGGTGAAGCCGGCGAAGCGCAGCTCGGCGGGGAAGAAGCCGCCGGCCTGGCTGTCGCCGATGCCGTCCGTCAGGGGCGAGCGCGCGTTGACGGTGACCCGGCTCTGGCCGGCGATGGGCGCTCCGGTCAGGAGGCTGTCCATCACCGTCAGGATGTTGTCCGGATCGAGGCCGTCCGTCCCCGGCTTCAGCCCCTGGAGGATGTAGTACAACCCCATCGCGGAGCCGCCGAGGTACTTACGGTAGAACGACTCGGGAGGAGATTCGACCTCGAGGGCGCCAGTCGTGAGGTTGACGTGGAGGATGCGCCCGCTGAACTCGCCTGGCATTCGCCTGCCTCCGATCGGTCGACCGGGATGTCCGCCCCGCCGGTATCCCATCATAGCCCGCGATGCCGGCCCCTCGGGGTCGCTCCGGGCAGCCGCGTCAGTTCCGCTGCTTGACGAGCTCCTTGGGGTCGACGACGTGGGGCTTCAGGCCGCGACCCAGCATCTCGAGCTCGAGCCGCAGGATGGCGTCCAGGATCACGAGGCGCTGCTCCGCCGTCCGCGCTTCGAGGAGCTCCTGTCGCTGGCCAACGTCGACCTGGACGATCCCGCTCAGCACGTGCGAGAGGGCCACGGGGTCGTCGGGAGCCGCCACGCGGCGTGCGACTCTCATGAGCCGGCTCGTCGCGTCGTCTTCGGTCCGCCGGGTCTCGACGACCGTGGCGTCCGCGGGGCTGTCCTCCGGCTCGTCGCCTTCCTCCTCGACGTCGACTTCGATCTGCACGGCCCCCGGGCCGCCGGAGATGGCCTCGTGGTACCGCTCGACGTAGCGGATGAAGTGCCTTGTGACCATGCCGGCGAGCCACAGGGCCCGGTCTGAATCGCCGGTCGGTTCGCGCAGCGCCGTGACCTCGCCAATGAGGTAGGGCTCCAGGCCGGCCTGGACGCGGTCGACGCGGAACCGGGTCGTCCCGACGATGACCAGGTCGTAGCGCCCGTCGGCGTAGCGCGTGGCCTGGCGAATCTCCGCCATGGTGCCGACGGCGGAGATGCGCTCGACCCCGCCGCCCACCTCGCGGCCTTTTCGGATCAGCACCACCCCGAACGGCGCGCTCTCGTCAAGGCAGCGCTGGGTCAGGAGCCGGTAACGCTCCTCGAAGACATGGAGGGGCAGCGCGAGACCGGGACTCAGGACGGTGTGGAGCGGAAAGAGCGGCAGCTCCATCGACTCATCCTAGCAACGGACTGAGGCTCTCGCGGCGGCGAAGCCCGGCGGCGTCAGGACGCGGCCGAGCACCGGCGGGCCGCATTCAACCGCAGCGGGGCGCTCCGTTCGAGCCGTCGCCGCCTTCGCCGGGTCAGTGCGAGCAGGAAGCCGCGCTACCGGCCGAGTCGGCCGTGCGGAAGCTGCTCCCGCAGCCGCAGGCGGAGACGGCATTCGGGTTGTTGACCGTGAAGCCGGCGCCCATGAGGGTGTCCACGTAGTCGATCTCGGAGCCCGTGATGTACTGCGTGCTCTGGCCGTCGACGTAGACGCGGATGCCCTTGGCCTCGACCATGATGTCGTCGGACGTGGGCGCGTCCTCGAGCATCATCCCGTACCGGAAGCCGGAGCAGCCGCCGCTGTAGACGTAGACGCGCAGGCCGATGGCCGGATTCGTCTCCTCGGCGGTCAGCTCGCGGAGCTTCGCCGCTGCGGCGTCGCTGAGGTTCAGGAGCGGTTGGCTGATCGTGATCTCGGCTGACGGCTGGGGCTCGATGTTCAGCATTCGGGGTCGACCCTCCTGGGTGATGCGCGGATCCGCCGGGAGCGAGCGGTAGCGGTAATCCTAGCTACGCAGTCGGATTTCGACAAGGGTGCGATTGGGGCGACGGGAGCCGGCCGCCCGGCTAACTCCCGGAAGGGCGCTCGATGACGGTGGCGATCCCCTGCCCCACGCCGATGCACATCGTGGCCAGGCCGTAACGTCCGCCCCGTCGGGCCAGCTCGTGGACGAGCATCGTGACGAGGCGCGCCCCGCTCATGCCAAGAGGATGACCGAGCGCGATGGCGCCGCCGTTGACGTTGAGCCTGGCGGGGTCCAGTCGGAGCTCGCGCGCGCAGGCCAGTCCCTGGCTGGCGAACGCCTCGTTCAGCTCGACCAGATCGAGGTCGTCGACGGTCAGACCGGCTCGCTGGAGCGCCTTGCGGGTGGCCGGGATTGGGCCCAGGCCCATGACCGATGGGTCCACTCCGGCGACCGCCGTCGAGATGATCCGCCCGAGAGGGTGGAGGCCGAGCGAGCGAGCCCGATCCGCCTCCACCAGCACCACGGCGCTCGCTCCGTCGTTGATCCCCGAGCTGTTGCCGGCCGTGACGCTGCCGCCTTCCCGAAAGGCCGGGCGCAGCCTGGCCAGCGCGTCCGCCGAGGTGTCGGCACGGGGATGCTCGTCGCGGGACACGACGATCGGCTCGCCCTTTCGCTGCGGAACGGTCACCGGGACGAGCTGCTCGTCGAAGACGCCCGATTCGATCGCCGCCACGGCGCGACGCTGGCTTTCCAGCGCGAAGGCGTCCTGGTCTTCGCGGCTGATCCGGTTGGCGTCGGCCACCTTCTCCGCCGTCTCGCCCAGCGAGATCGTCCAGTCCGCCGGCATCCCGGGGTTGACGAACCGCCACCCGAGGGTCGAATCGGCCAGCTCGTGAGTCCCCCGCTCGAAGGCGGCCTCCGGCTTCGTCATCACCCACGGCGCGCGGGTCATGCTCTCAACGCCGCCGGCGACCATGACCTCACCCTCGCCGATCATGATCGCGTGCGCGGCCGTGTTGATGGCCTGCAGGCCCGACCCGCACAGCCGGTTGACGGTCTGACCCGCGACCTCGACGGGGAAGCCGGCCAGAAGCAGCGCCATGCGGGCGACGTTGCGGTTGTCCTCCCCGGCCTGGTTGGCGCAGCCGAGCACGACGTCCTCGACCGCATCCGGGGAGATCCCGGCCCGCTCCACCGCGGCGCGGATCACCAGGGCCGCCAGGTCGTCGGGCCGCACGTCCTTCAGCGCGCCGCCATAGCGGCCGATGGGGGTCCGGACGGCGCTGACGATCCAGGCGTCACGGAGAGGACGGTTCGGGTCACGGGCCATCAGGCTGATGCTCCTCGGTCGGCTGGGAGGGACACGCGACGATTGTAGGCGTGGGCGCGGCGTCGGCCGCCGCGCGACCGCAGCTTCGCCCGCCCGCTCGCCCGCCCGTCGGATCCCGGCCGGTCAGCGCCCCTTCCAGTCGGCCGGGCGCTTCTCCAGGAAGGCACGCATGCCCTCCTTCTGGTCCTCGGTCTCGAACAGCGCGTAGAACGCCTTTCGCTCCGCCGCGAGTCCCTCGCCCAGGGGGAGCTCGGCCGCCTGGTCGATGGCCTGGACCGCGGCGCGCACCGCCAGGGGCGGCATCGCCGCGATGGTTTCGGCAAGGGCGAGCGCTGACGCGATAACCGCGGCACGGGGGACGAGCAGCGACACCAGGCCGTGCGCTTCGGCCTCGACCGCGGAGAGGTTGCGTCCGGTGAGGATCAGCTCCATCGCCTTGGCCTTGCCCATCGCGCGCGTCAGCCGCTGGGTGCCACCGGCTCCGGGCATGACCCCAAGGCGGACCTCCGGCAGGCCGAACACGGCGTCGGATGCAGCCACGACCATGTCGCAGGTCATGGCGAGCTCGCAGCCCCCGCCCAGGGCGTAGCCCTTGACGGCCGCGATGAGCGGGGTTGCGACCTGGGCGATGCGGTCCCATCGCTGGAAGCCGCCGGTTGCGGCGATCGAGGCGGCCGTCTGTTCCGACATCTCGCGGATGTCGGCGCCGGCCGCGAAGGCGCGGTCGCCGATCCCGGTGATGACGACGCAGCGGCAGGTCGGATCGCCGTCCAGGCGCTCCAGCGCTTCCACCAGCTGCTCCATGGTGGCCCGGTCGATCGCGTTCATGGCCTCGCGCCGGTCGATCGTGACGAGCGCGACGCCGTCGACCGGGCGCAGCGCCGCGGCCTCGCCGCCCCCCGCGACGGCCCGGCTCGGGGCTGCCTCGCGGCCCTGCAGGACGGCTTCGCCCACGGCCGCTTCGTTCGGCGCCGCCTCGCCGGTAGCCGCCGCCGCGTTCTGCCCTGCGGTCATGGCCGGGAACTCCACACGGACGCGAGGCCGGCCGGATTCCGGGGTCATGGCTCCTCCTCCTGCTCAGCCGGGAGATCCTCGGGAAGCTCCAGCACCGCATGATGCGGCGGCCGGACCGGCCGCGCCGGCAGTCGCAACTCATCCCGCGCCAGGGCCTCGGGCCCGGCCGCGGCTCGGGCGGCAGCCTCCTCGGCCGTCGAACGATAGAACGCGGAGGCCGCCTCGTTGAAGACGGCCGCTCGTTCGACCATCGCCTGGTGCCCGGCGCCGGGCACGACCAGCAGTCGCGCCCGCGGCAGCTGCCGGAACAACGCGACGGCGTGATCCACGGGGACGAAGACGTCGCGGTCGCCGACGGCCACCATCGTCGGGACGCGCACCCGCCTCAGGTCCGCCGGCGAGGGCAACGGCTGCCGGCCGACGTCGCGGGCGATGGCCGGCAGCAGCGTTCGCCATGCGCCGCTCCCCTGGACGGGGGAATGGCGCCGCTCGAGCTGCGCGGCCCAGGCCGGCTCTTCGCGCTCGATCCTTTCCGGGTCCATGAGAACCCGGGCGACGCTCGTTCGTGGCTCCCGCTGGACGTCGGTTCCGACCACCGCGAGCGTCCGCAGCCGTTCCGGGTACCGGACCGCGAAGCGCAACGCCGTCATCGCCCCAAGGCTGAAGCCCACCGCATGGAAGGTGGCCAGGTTCATGGCATCGACAAAACCCAGCAGGTCGTCGACGAGGGCGTCCGAGTCGATCCCCAGCCTCGCGTCCCAGCGGGTCCCGGCGTGGCCGCGTGCGTCCACGAGGTAGAGGCGGAAGGCCTGCCGGAACAGCGGCCGCTGCGCCGACCAGTCCTCGGCGGCCGAGGAGGTCGCGCCGTGGAGCATGACCATGGGCGGGC
>Ga0209048_10006558_pt1 | contig 10874 bp, 8 predicted proteins | sample FrelakmetCRP12CR_FD_187146 | JGI IMG/M metagenome (GOLD analysis project Ga0209048, IMG submission 187146) | Freshwater lake sediment microbial communities from the University of Notre Dame, USA, for methane emissions studies - CRP12 CR (SPAdes)... | ecosystem: Environmental > Aquatic >... | reverse complement strand
ACCCCTACCATAACGGTAACCGCCACTATCACACTTACACCCTCTCCAACCCTGACCCTGACATCCACCTCCACCCTCACCCCAACCCTCACACCTACCTTCACCCCTACGCCCTCCTTTACACCGACGCCAACCCCATTGCAGCCTACCGATACACCCACAATCACCACTGTTCCTGCCACTCTCACGCCTGGTCCCAACCAGATTACCTCCGGGCAAGATGTCTGGCAGCTCACATCGCTGGAGATGCGCCACACTGTCAATGTCCTGGGACACGATCTACAGCCGCAAACCAGGGGCCGATACCCGGAGGTTTATGAGTTCTTGGTCTTCAATTTTGACTGCGTTACTGGCACGTCACTGCTCACTCTCTACACTGGCTCCGATATGGGCCTGACTATCGTACTGAAGCCGTATGGCTATCGCGATCTGTTCGTCTTGGACAGTCAAGGAGTTAAATATTCGGTGGCGCTTTTAGGAGCCTGTTGGCTAGCCGTGCCGGTTCCGTCAACCACGACTGGTTTCACACTTTATTTCAAAGACCTTCCGCCGTTCACACCCAGCCTGCCGCTCCGATAAAGGTGGACGAGCGATTGCTTCACAAAATCGAAACAATTCTGGCATCTTGCAGTTATGCAAGGTAAACTCGCTGCAGTTTCATTATAATAATGACTATGTCCGAAGCTGTTCCTTGCCCATCCTGTCAAAGATTAGTGGCTGCCGGCGCCGACCGCTGTGTATTTTGTGGCGCGCCGATGAACGTTTCTGCACCAGGCAAGAAGACCACCGGCAAAGTCTTTCCAAAAGGTCTCAGCCCCGAAGAGAAGGCCGCCCTTTGTAAAAAGACCCTTCCGAACCTGACCGAGAACATGCTGGCATTATTTGCCCAGAACTACGATGATCCTATCCAGATTCCAAACGTTCAGACGAAGTTTCTTGGCCGACTGCAGAGAGGGGTCGATCCTTCGCTGATAGATTTGACTCCCTATGGCGCGGATAATCAGGGTGTGTCGCGCTTCCACGCCCGCATTACCTTCGAAAAGGGCTATTTCAAGATCGAAGACCTGGTCAGCACCAACGGCACCTGGCTGAATGCGGAGCGCTTGGCGCCAGGAAAGCTTTACGACCTGCACTGCACCGATACGATCCTGCTTAGCAATCTGCCGTTAGTGGTTTGCTACCACGAAGGGGTTCTCAGCAAGACAATCGAGTTCGATGTAAAGCGAATCCCCAGCCTTGTCACCGTCCGCCTTCAGATCTTGACTCCCTATTTCCTCGAGACGGCGCTCAGCAAATACCTGGCGGCGATTGTAGAGATTTATCATGTCTGCCAGCTTAGCAGCGGCAAGCAAATTGAAGACGCCTACATTCACTCGATCCGCTGTGCTGAGCTTGCCCCTATCATGCACATCCAGATGGATGCGGTTGGCGAAGCAGTTGAATTGATCCGTAAATGGGTGATGCCCTGGCGGCGGTCTCACGCAAACCAACCTATGCCCAAAGCGTGGTCCGCCGACTCGCGTCTGCAACCGGAGCTGGCGAAACTTGCTCAGGAGCTGCTGCAAGAGGCCGCTCCCGAGGTGAGCGAGGAAGCATTGAACCCGTTCGTCGAGCGGATTGCCGTGCCCGTCTTTATCTTGGCTACCAGCGAGCTTGAGCTTACTTAGAATAAATGACTCTGCCTGCTGTCCGTAGGCGGGACACTCGCCGGAGGTCGGACACTGGCTAGAGGCCAGACTCTACCCAGGCGCAAAGGCCAGGCTAAGCGCCCAATGCCCCCTATCCCTACTGCGTTCTGCCAGCCAGGCGCCTCCTGGCGGTGCAGGGTTGCTATGATCATAGCGTCGCTGAGCTAAAAGCGTATCTTCTCCCATTCCCAATGCCAATAAAAGGACGCAGATTGGTGCGCCGTGGGTGACGAGCCCCACTGGCCCTTCGACTTCCGCTTCCTGGAGCGCCTGCTCGAACACCGGCCATACCCTAGCGAGCACGGCCGTGCGGTCATCATTAGGCTGCCATTCGATCAGCCCATCCGCCACCCTCCAGGGCATCCCGTTGATCTCAGCCGCAATCCTGGCGGTAGTTTGACAGCGCTCCAGCGGGCTAGTATAAAGCCGCTTCACCCCTGCTTCGCCTAAAAATTCGCCAAGGGCTTGAGCTTCCGAAAGCCCTTGCTCAGTGAGCGGCGGCCCGGGCGGCAGGTGATAAGCCAGGTCTTTGCGCTCCCAGTCAGGGGTGGCGTGGCGGATCACGTAAATCCTATTCATGTCCCAGGCGTCGGTCGCTCCACGTCCCAACCGCCGCGGCCACGCAACCTCTCGACGACTTCACCAGCCAGGCGCGCCATTTCAAGCTTATCTACCTTAGCGCTGCGTGTTAGTGGGAACGGTTTTTCCGCCTCCCAGATCTCAACATGCACCGGACGTTTGTATGAGGCGATCTGCTTGCAATGCTCCATCACCTTCGCTGGACTGATTGGAATGCCCACTTTTGGATGTACAAAGGCAAAAATCCCTTCTCCAAAGATCTCGTGCGGCAGACCTTCCACATCCGCTACATCCACGGCCGGGTGTCCGGCGATGTGCGCTTCCACCTCGTCGGGAAAGACAAGGTAACCAGACTGCTTGATTACGAACTTGCGCCGCCCCGAAAGATACAGCGCCCGGTAAGGACCAACCTCCGCGCCAACCTTCGGTTTATAGTAGCCCAGGTCGCCAGAATACAGGATCCCCTCGGTAGATACCATCTGGGCGGTTGCTTCCGGCTGGTTAGAATATCCCATGAAGACCAGCTCCGGGTGGCAGCAGATCTCGCCGGTCTCGCCGTCCTTCATTTCCGCGCCCGATGTGCCGTCCGGGTTCATCAGCTTGCGCACTGTCACAGCAGCCAGGTCAGGGAAGAGACAGCCCACTTGGCCGGCCATCTCTACGATGGTAATCCCCGGCGGGGTGAAGGTGCAGAACCCGCCGCCTTCCGTCATACCCAGGCCAGTGCCAAAGCGAGGCGCCATGCACGCCAGCTTTTCCGGGAAAGCCTGGTCTACGCTGGAACCGCCATACACCACATAGCGCAAGTTGCTCAGGTCGTACTTTTCGTAATCGGGGTACCTCCAGACCAGCTGGTATTGTGTCGGGATCATCCCTAGCGTATTTACCTTCCACTGCGCGAGCGCTTCCAAAGAGTTCTTAGGGTCCAATATTCGCAGCATCACAGCTGTACCGCCGCAGTACATGCAAGATATCAACAGCTCGGTGAGGCAGCCCACGTGGCTGGGCGGAAGATTGATGAGCACGCGCAGATCCGTGCCCATGTTCGCGCCGCGTGCCAGCACTTCGTTCTGTACGAATATATTCTCGTGGCACAGCACCGCCGGCTTGGGCGCGCCGGTTGTACCGGTGGTGTAGATAACCAGGGCTGTGGTCTTGGCAGTCAAACGGGCGTAGGTTTTTTCCAACCAGCGAGTTAGCAGGTTTTTGGCTTTCAACCACACCATGCGCTTCTTGTCCATCATCTCGGTTATGGAAACCGCTCCCGGCAGGATCTCACCCTCCTTTGGGTTTGGGGTGAATTGCACCAGACGCTCGACCGTAGGACAGCCTTCTTGCACTGCCTTGCCTACCAGACGGAAATCCCGCACCTCTGTGTTGCCTAAGAAGAAAGCTTTCGGCTCGATCTTGTTAAGGTCGCGCACTACTTCCTGCTCTTTCAAGCGTACATCCAGTAGCGCGCAAATTGCTCCGATCTTAAAGCAGGCATACTTCAGCAGGATGTGCTCGGGCACCAGCACCAGCATAGTTGCCACCCGGTCGCCTTTGCAGATGCCCATGTCCAGCAGGCGCAGCGCAAAGAAGTCTACCAACGAAACGAACTGCCGGTAGCTAACGGTCTTGCCGTCCTCGTGCTGAATAAGGGCAGGTTTTTCGGGTTGCGATTTTGCCCATTTTTCAACATAGGAATTGAGCAGGGGTAGGAAAGATGTTGTGGTCATCCGTCGATCCTATTTCATTCGTCTCAACCTGGCGCCTTTGGAAGGTAAAACAAAAGCATTTGTTGATTGTCCTCTTCTTCGCCATTTTACCCGTTCATCCTCTTTTTCAATAACAGCTCTTTTTCCTCCCTCGAAATGAAGGCGATTTCCAATGAATTACGCTGAGCCTGGTGGATTTGTTCCGGGCTCAAACCGGCTGCGGGCGCAGCCACATTATATTCGTAGGCCAGGTCGATCCCGCTGATCCCCGGGTCATCGGTGTTGATCGTCGCCAGCAATCCCTCCTCTAGGAACCGGCTTAAAGGGTGTGCTGGATAATCCAACACTGTGCTGGTTTGTATGTTGCTGGTCAGGTTGCATTCGATGCCGGTATGGCTGTCTCGCAGCGTTTCCACAAGCGCGGGGTCTTGCAAGGCAGATACTGCGTGACCGATGCGCGCCGCCTGTAGCCTCCGTATTGCCTGCCAGATGCTCTCAGGTCCAGCGATTTCGCCAGCGTGCACCGTTACCTGCCAGCCGGCTTCGCGCGCCTTGCGGAAATGGCCCACGAATAAATCTCCTGGAAAATGCGCTTCGTCCCCCGCCAGGTCCAGGGCGACGATCCGCTCCCGCTGCGTCAGCAGGTCATCCAACTCCTGCCAGGCTTTTTCTGGCCCGTAGGTCCGGCTGAGGATACCGATCAAATTTGCCTGAATGCCGAAATCTCGCTTCCCGGCTTCGACCCCGTCGCACACCGCCTCGACCACACCAACCGGGTCCAGCCGGTGGGCCTCTGCCATGAACCAGGGGCTGAATCGCAGCTCTACATAGTCCAGGCTTTCGCAGTGGGCATCCTCTACATTTTCATATGCCACCCGCCGGCAGGCATCTAGGTCTACCAGAATTCCGGTCATCCATTCAAACTTACTGATAAACGCCATCACCCCCGGCTGCGGGCTGGTGACCTGTACGAAGGGACGCAGACCCTCGACATCCCAGGAGGGCAAAGTCAAGTTATGCTGGCGGCCCAGGTCCAGAATCGTTTCCAGGCGCACGCTCCCGTCCAGATGTCGGTGTAGGTCGATCAACGGCAGGTAGGGGTCGATAATGTCAGTAATCAATTCTCCTCCGAATCATCCTTAGGAGAAATTAGGTCTTCAAGAGGAATTAGTGCTTCGCCGCGGTCCAGGTGAAAGCATGGTCGAACGGGCAGCTCCCGCGCGTATTCATCCGCTCAAGCGTCCCATACGCCGTGGTTGGCGACCTGAACCTCCCTCCAAAGGACAGCAGGTCGGTGGTCGTCTGGATCAAAACCGAAAACTGTTCCCGGACAATATCCAGCGAAAATGGCTTTTGAACTGTCGGTACGGGCGCTGCCGTCGCTGCGGCGGCAATTCCTGGGAAGCTCAAGGGTGTTGGCAAGAAGCTATAAGAGCATCCGGAAGTGCTGAATTTATCCTCGTAAGCCAATGAGACCACCTGGTTGCTGGCAACGGTAAAGGTGATTGGCAGGCTGTTGGAAGTCATCCCTGCCCAAATACCGTCATATCCTCCTGGGGCGACGGTAAGGACCAGGGTGGCTGTCGGAGATATGGACGCAGAGACTATTGCTGAGGCAGATGCCGGCATCGTAGCAGGGATGGTGCCCGAAACCGGGGCGGTTGGTTGCATGGCAAGCGGAGTACCCGGTGAGAATTGCGCGGTGAGTGTTTGCACACGCGCTCGCGAAAGTGTGGCGCTGGGCTTGCGGGTCGGCAAAGGGGTGAGGGAGGGAATTAGCGTTCGGCTGGCGGTCGGGACGAGCGTGGCGGCGGGCGAGGCTATCGCGTTTGGACTGGCAGTGAGCGGTTGGACCATAACCGGGCTGGCCAAAGGGGTCAGGCTGGCAGCCGGCAGCGCAGCCTGCGTGGCTGGCTTGGCGGGCAAGGCCCCCTTTGTTGGCGGAGCGCAGCCGCCTAACAGAAGTAGACAGACCAACACAGAGACCCATTTTAGATAATAAGACCACCGCTTACCCATGCTGTTTCGCTCCTGGCCCCCGCACCACGCGTCCTGGCAAAGCGCCGGTATGCTCGCCATCTCGCAGCACCTGGACCCCATTGACGAATACGTCCTTCACCCCTCGCGCGTACTGGTGCGGCTGGTCGAAGGTAGCCCGGTCGTTGATCGTCAGCGGATCGAACACCACCAGATCGGCAATGTAGCCCTCCTTGAGCACACCACGCCGGTCGAGGCGCAGGTTGGCGGCGGGCAAGCTGGTCAGCCGCCGCACCGCCTCTGCCAGAGTGAGCCTCCCCTCATCGCGCACATATTTGCCCAGCAGGCGGGCAAACGTGCCGTAGGCGCGCGGGTGCGGGTTCGACTTGAGAAAAACACCTTCTGGCGCTTGCGAGGCTTCATCCGAGCCGAAGCTCACCCAGGGTAGCGCGATCTGACTTAGCAGGTTCTCTTCGGACATGCTGAAATAGGATGCTCCAACCCGGCTGTCGTCTTCCACCACCAGGTTGAACATAGTCTCAATCGGCGGCGTGCCGCGCAAAGCAGCCGCCTCCGCTAGGGTTTTGCCGGTCAGCGGCTTGAGCGTTTCATTTTTAAAGCTCAAGAGCAGGATATTTTCCGCCCCGCCGGCTTCAACGTACCCGTTTTCCCATTCACCCGACTCAGCGGCAATCTCGACCGCTAACCGCTGGCGGATCTGGGGATCTTTCAAGCGCTGTATCCAGGCTTCATGCCCGCCTTCCCGCACCCATGGAGGCATCGCTGCATCCAGCCCGGTAGCAGAAGCAATGTACGGGTACATATCGGCGCTGATCTGCAAGCCCTCTGCCTGGGCAGCTTGTACTTTTTCGATTGCGGGCTGTAGCTTGTCCCAATTCAAGCGCCCCGAAGCCTTCAAATGGTAAATCTCTGCCCGGATACCTGCCTGGCGGGTGATGCTAATCAGCTCGTCCAGCGCTTCAAGGAATCGGCTGCCCTCGCTGCGCAGGTGAGAGATATACAGCCCGCCGTGTTCGGCCGCGACTCGCGCCATCACCGCCAGTTCGGTGGTACGGTTGAAGCAGTCCGGCACGTAGATCAGCGCGGAGGCCAGCCCCAGCGCGCCTTGCTTCATGGCCTGCTGCGTCAGTGTGCAAATCTGACCCAGCTCTTCTTCGGTCGCCGGTCGGTCTTCGTAGCCAACTACAAAATTGCGCAAGGTACCGGAGCCGACAAACGAGGCCACGTTGCAAGCCACGCCGCCTTGAACCAGTCGCTGTAGGAACTCGTCTAAAGTGGTCCAATCAATAGGGTATTGAATATCTCCCTGTTGTTGGAGGAGTTCGTGTTTCATCCTTTGGTTCAACGGCCCATATGAGTGTCCCTCGCCCATCACCTCCAGTGTCACGCCTTGGCGAATGTCACTTTGCGAGCGACCGTCTTCTATTAAAGCATCGTTTGCCCAGCTCAGCATGTTGATGAAACCCGGTGCGACAGCCATACCGCTGGCATCGATGACATTCTGTCCGGAAACCTTGGCCTTAACCCCCAGGCTAGAAATCCGGTCTCCTTCCAGGAGGATATTGCCAACGGTCGGCTCTCCACCCAGCCCGTCATAGATCGTCCCATTATGAATAATAATCTGGTCTTGATAGGCAGCCATTACTTCACCGCGCTTTCCAAATCACGGTCGGCGATTGCCAGCAGGTCCCCAGCCCGGCGATAATCAGACGCGCTTGTGGCTGAACCAATATGATACAGAAGGGAATAGTTCTGGTCGTTGATCCGAAAAGCAGGAGTCAATAGGGTCTGGATCCGGTTACGGATGATTGTGATAGCTTCAGCCGATTTTAGCTCCTCATGCAGGGTGGCAAATTTATAATAGGAAAGCCTGGCGATGGTATCGGTTGGACGCAGGTTATGGACCAGGCAGATGGCTGCCTCGCGCAGGACTTTGTCGAAAATCGCCGGGTCAAATGGCGCTTCATTGGGCTGCTTCAGGGCGACCATAAATACACAAACTCCAAAGATAAAATCCTGGCGTCGCTTGGCCCGTTCGACAGCGTGCTCCAGCCGGGAATAGAAGAAATCTTGGTTATACATCCCGGTCACGGGGTCGCGGAAATATTCGCCCTTCGTAGCCGGTTCTTTTTCGGTCATGCTCACGGCTATCTTCTTGAGCTGCTCGATATCGACCGGTTTCAGCATTGTCAGGTCTGCCAGGTAGTTGAACGGTTCAGCCATCGATGGGTGCCCTGTGATCAAGACAACCCGGGTGTTCTTCAGGCGTGGGTTGCCGCGGATCTGGTAAAGGATGTCCTCGCCCCCAACCTCTGTATCCAGTCGCATGTCTAGCAAGACCAAGTCTGGACTGCTCACTGCTAGCTTGATCAACGCCTCTCTGGCTGAATTAGCAACATCGCATTCATATCCAACCATCCCGAGGACCATGCTAAACAAGCTGGTGATCTCTTTGTCATCGTCGATGACTAAAACTCTTTGCTTGTCTTTGCCCACAAGGGTGTATACCATCTTTTTAGCCTTTGCTTGTACAGGTTATCTATTCAATTTTAAGCATTTTACTCAAATTTGGGGGCGATTCAAGCATCCTGTTTAGGGATCTCAATATAGAATTTAGCGCCCAGGCCAGGGGCACTTTCTGCCCACACTCGGCCGCCCATTTGCTGGACTGTCTTTCGCACAATAGCCAGGCCGATACCCGTTCCAGGGTAATCTTCACTCCGTTGCAGGCGTTGGAAAATTTCAAAAATGCGCTCATGGTACTGCATGTCGAAACCAATCCCATTATCGCGCACCCATAATTCCCAGGCTCCTTCAGTCTCGGCCCCGCCGATCTCAATGCGCGGCTTGGGCACATCGCGAGTGAATTTTATCGCATTGTCAATGAGATTGCGCAGCGCCTGCGAGAGGCCTTCCATGTCGGTCGACACCATGATACGAGGCACCTCCACAATCAACTCGATCTTACGACTCCGCAGGTCATCTGCCTGCTTGGCTACGATCGATTGGACCAGCGCTGCCAGGTCAACCGGCTCGAAACTGGCCGGCTTTCGTTCCAGTCGTGAAAAAGCCAGTAAGTCATCGATCAGTTGGCTCATCTGGTTCACTCCCAGACGGATGTTGGTCAAAAATTCCTTCCCCTCCTCATCTAACTTGTCGGCGTGGGTCTCCAAAAGCAATCGGCTGTAGCCATCGATGCCGCGCAACGGTGCTTTCAAATCATGCGAGACTGAATAGGAAAACGATCCGAGCTCCTGATTTTTTGTTTCTAGCTCTGAGGTTCGCAGGTTGACGCGTTCCTCTAGATCCTGGGCGTGCAATTGGACTTGCTCATGCAGACTGGCGTTTTGGATCGCCACGGCCGCCTGAGCGGCCAGCAATTTCAACAGCTCGGCGTCCGAAGCAGAATAAGTATGCGGAGCCCGGTCTTCGACCTCCAGCACACCCAGGAACTGCTTGCCTCCGATGATTGGCACGCCGACAAGTGCATCTCTGCCATCTTTCAGGTAAATCGCTACGTGGCCCTCCCACGTGTTGTAATTGTCCACCATTATCACTTCGCCGCTTTCCCAGACCTTGCCGGACAATCCGTCGCCGCGCTGTACGGTATTGCCAATATAGGATTGGTCAGCAATCCCTACCACCCATTCCAGGGATTTGAGTTCAGGACGGAACAACGCTACGCTGCTGTCTGATCCGCCCACTAAGGCCATTGCGCGTGTAGCAATCGAATAAAGCAAGGTATCCAGGTCCAGCTCAGACGCCAGCTCCAGTCCTACTTGCCGCACAGTCTCCATTTGGGCGGTTCGCTGCTGCAGGGCGGCCTCAGCCAGCTTGCGATTGGTGATGTCGCGCAGTATAGCCAGGTAAGCCGGCGCCCCCTCCCATTCTGTTTCCCTGCCCCTGATTCGTCCGAAGGAAGACTTGGCCGCTCTTCCTTATTCTTCCGGCACGGCTGGATTGAGCAAGGGAGTCATGATCACCCATTTCAACCTGCTTTCCAACACGATCCAGTCCATGCATGCGGTGGAGGCTCGGGCGAACGACGTTTTCATCAGCTTCCTTCCCTTCAATCATATCTACGGTTTCACCTACTACCTTTGCGGGTCCATCTATCTGGGGGCCACGCAGGTGGTTATGGGGCGATTTCATGCGGAAGAGTGTCTGCGCCTCGTGGAAAAACACCGGGTTACCGTGATTTTCGGGGTCCAGCCGGCCCTGTTGGCTTTTCTCACGGTCCCCGGTTTGGAGAAGTTTGATCTTTCCTCGCTGCGGTACATCTGGATAGGCGCCGCACCCCTGGTTCCCGCCGTCGCCCGGACCATTCAGGAAAAGTTCCGGGTTCCCATCGCCCGCCATTATGGGCTGAGCGAGGCTTCGCCCACCACCCATTCCAATCCCCCGGGCCGCCCCAAAGAGGGCTCCGTGGGAATCGCCGTGAGCGACATGGAGGACAAGATCATGGACTGGGATGAGGGAACCAGGGAGATGAAAGTGGGAGAACCCGGCGAGCTCGCGGTCCGGGGTCCCAACGTCTTCCAGGGCTACTGGAAACACTCGGAGGATACCAAACTGGCCTTGCGCGACGGCTGGCTGTACACGGGGGACATCGCCTGGATGGATGATGAAGGGTACGTGTTTATCCTGGACCGGAAGAAGGAGATGATCAAATACCGGGGATACCAGATCGCTCCTGCGGAGCTGGAAGCAATCATCATGGAGCATCCCGCGGTCAAGGACTGCGCCGTGGTCGGAATCCCCGAGGAAAACCTGGGAGAAATCCCCAAAGCCTTCATCGTAAAGCGGGAAGGCCATACCCTTTCGGGAGAAGAAGTCATGGCTTTTGTGGCCGAGCGGGTGGCCCCCTACAAGAAGATCCGCGACGTGGCCTTCATCCGTGAAATCCCCA
>Ga0209048_10006557_pt1 | contig 10876 bp, 8 predicted proteins | sample FrelakmetCRP12CR_FD_187146 | JGI IMG/M metagenome (GOLD analysis project Ga0209048, IMG submission 187146) | Freshwater lake sediment microbial communities from the University of Notre Dame, USA, for methane emissions studies - CRP12 CR (SPAdes)... | ecosystem: Environmental > Aquatic >... | reverse complement strand
CCCGCGCCGGTGACGACGGCACCACCGGGCTGCTCTACGGCGGCCGGGTGGCCAAGGACTCGGCCCTGCCCACGGCGTACGGCACCGTCGACGAGGCTCAGGCCGTCATCGGGCTGGCCCGGGCCGACGCCGAGCGGGGCGGCGAGCTCGACGGGTTGCTCCTGGGCCTCGAACGCGACCTGTGGGTGCTCATGGCCGAGCTCGCGACCGACCCGGCCAACCGCGACAAGTTGGTCCCGGGGCAGAGCCTCGTCACCGACGAGATGGTCAGCGCGATCGAGCAGCTCATCGACGACGTCAGCGCCCGGTTCGACCCGCCCACGGAGTTCGTGGTGCCGGGTGAGACCCGTCTCGCCGCCCAGCTCGATGTGGCTCGCACGGTCGTGCGTCGGGCCGAGCGCGACGCCCTGGCCGCGGCCCTGCCGGGTTCGCAGTCGGTGCCCTACCTCAATCGCCTCTCCGACCTGTTGTGGACCCTCGCCCGTTGGCAGGAGGGTCGCTCCGTCGCCACCCGTGATGTGACCACCTGATCCCTGCGGCACCGCCCCCGAGGAGGAACCGATGCCCCCGACGTTCGAGCTGAGCAAGGACCTACCCCCCGAGGCGGAGGCGGTCGGCGTGCCCGTGGCCGCGGGGGCCGCGACCGACAGCGGGCTCGACGCGGCCTTCCTCGCCGCTCAGGGCTTCGAGGGACGCCTCGATCAGGTGGCCGTCCTCGCTGGCGCGGATGGTGGGCCGACGGTGATCGCCGTTGGTGTGGGCCCGGCCGATGAGATCACGCCGGCCACGCTGCGTCGGGCGGGCGCCAACCTGGCCCGGGCCGCGGGCAAGCGGACGGTGATCGCCTCGCGGCTGCTCGACGCGGTCGAGCCCCCCGCCCGTCCGAAGGGGGCTCAGGCCGTTGCCGAAGGTGTCGTCCTCGCCGGCTACCGGTTCTCCCGGTACAAGTCCGCGCCCGAGCCGGCACCGCTCGAGCGCTTCGTCGTCGTGGGCGGGGGAGGTCGGCGGGTCACCGACGCCCTCGGGCTGGGAGCGCGCATCGGCGAGGGGGTGGTGTTCGCACGCGACCTCGTGAACGAGCCCGGCGGATCGCTCACCCCCCGGGTGCTCGCCGAGGTCGCTGTGGAGGTGGCCGAGCGCGAGGACCTGCAGGTGTCCATCCTCGACGAAGACGACATCGCCGACGCGGGCCTGGGGGGTCTGCTCGGGGTGAACCGTGGATCGCAGCAGCCGCCGCGGTTCATCGAGCTCTGCTACGAACCCGACCGGCCCCGGGGCACGCTCGCGCTGGTGGGCAAGGGCATCACCTTCGATTCCGGTGGGCTGTCCATCAAGACGGTCGACGGGATGATGACCATGAAGGACGACATGGGTGGCGCCGCAGCCCTGCTCGGCGCCTTCTCGGTGATCCGCGACGTCGGCCCGCGGTGCCGGGTACGGGCCTACATCCCCGCGACCGACAACATGAGCGGTGGCGACGCCACCCGTCCGGGCGACGTGTTGCGGATGCGCGACCGCACCACCGTCGAAGTGCTCAACACCGACGCCGAGGGGCGCCTGGTGCTCGCCGACGCGTTGGCCCTCGCCAGCGAGGCCGAGCCCGACGCCATCTTGGACCTGGCCACCCTCACCGGCGCGGTGGAGGTCGCGCTGGGCAGCCGCATCGCCGGCCTGCTTGGCAACCACCCGGCCTGGGTCGAGCAGGTGTTGGCCGCGGCCGATCGCTCCGGTGAACGGGCGTGGCCGCTGCCCCTGCCGGCCGACTACCGCCGGCGTCTCGACTCCGACGTGGCCGACCTGCGCAACGTCAGCCGGACCCGTGACGGCGGCACCATCACGGCCGGGTTGTTCCTGCAGGAGTTCGTCGCCGAGGGGATCCCGTGGGCCCACCTCGACATCGCCGGCACCGCGTGGTGGGGCGATGCCGACGAGGGCGAGTTCGCACGGGGCGGCACCGGCTACGGCGTGCGCCTGATCCTCGAGCTGGCCCGTACCTTCACCCGGCCCCGCTGACGGCGGCCCGTTCGGCCTGGGCCCACCGCACGGCCTCGTGGGCCAGGGCAGGGTGGAAGCGCCACCGGTGCAACTGGCGCTCGGCGTCGTCGGGGGTCTCGCCCAGCTCGAGGAGTGAGAGGGCGAGGCGCTGCGCCCGCGAGCGGAGCTGCTCGAGCGGCGGCGGCTGGTTCGCGGCCTCCACGAAGGCGGCGTGCTCTCGCCGCAGGCGCTCGGGCAGCCGTTCGACCTGCTGCAGCGTCAGCGGCGGGAGCTTGCGGCGTACGGCGAGGGTGTCGCGGCCGGCGAACCGGGCTGCGCCGAAGCGGCAACTGCGCTCGATGCTGCGCACGAACGGCGAGTTCTTGCCGCCTCGCATTCCGACCCCGAGGGCGCGGGCAGTCTCGGCCAGGTTCAGCTCGAAGCCTTCGGGCCGGGCGTCGACCTCGGTCGCCAGCCGCCGGAGCAGCCACACGGTGGACGGACCCAGGATGCCGAGCCAGAAGCGCTCGACGTACCCCGACCGGGGTCGTGGCCGAGCTGGTCGACTACCGGGTCGGACCAGGGCTCGATGGCGAGGGTGGGGGTGGGGAACAGGGAATCGTCGGTGGTGGTCATGGCTTGGGCTTCTCGTACCTATTGTGCAATTTCATCTAGTTTCATGTAATATCATTGGCTCATGACTCTTCCTGTCGCGTGGGCCGGTGTCAAGGGGTGCCTGCCCGGCCGATGGTCCCGGCCGTCGTCGACCTCGCCGGCAGGTCCTCGGGCAGACCGGCCCCCGGTCTGGCAGCATCCGGTCGATGGTCGCCACCGAGATCGAAACCGCCCGGCGTCTCGTCCTGGGATCGGCCCGGGTCGTCGTGCTCACGGGCGCGGGCATCTCCACCGACTCCGGCATCCCCGACTTCCGGGGCCCGAACGGACTGTGGACCAAGAACCCGAAGGCCGAGCTCACCTCGAACATCGGCTACTACGTCAGCGACCCCGAGATTCGCCGGTTGGCGTGGCAGGGCCGGATCGCCTGGATGGAGCGCAGACCCGAGCCCAACCCCGGTCACCTCGCGCTCGTGGCCCTCGAACGCCAGGGGCGCCTGGACACGCTGGTCACCCAGAACATCGACGGCCTGCACCAGGCGGCGGGGAGCGACCCGAGCCGGGTGGTGGAGATCCACGGCACGATGCGAGAGGTGGTGTGCCTCTCCTGCGGCGAGCGCCAGCCCACCGACCCGGTGCTCGACCGGGTGCGCTCCGGTGACGACGACCCCACCTGCCTGGCGTGCGGCGGTCTGCTCAAGTCGGCCACGATCTCGTTCGGCCAGTCGCTGGTGCAGGCGGACCTCGATCGGGCGCTCGGGGCCGCTTCGGTAGCCGACCTGCTGCTGGCGGTCGGCTCGACGTTGAGCGTCTACCCGGTGGCCCACATGGTGCCGATCGCCTACGAGGCCGGCGCCCGCGTGGTGATCGTCAACGCCGGGCCGACGGACTTCGACCGCCTCGCCGATGTGGTCGTCCGGGGCTCGATCAGCGAGGCGTTGCCCGCGGTGGTGGCCGAGGACGGCGCCGGCGTGGAATAGCCGGGATGGCACAATAGTTGACCGATTGACTAGGGTTTTGCGCCGAACGTCCGGCGACCCCTCCGCCCCGACTCCTCCGGGAAGGCACCGATGGCCAGCTTCCGTGACCTGCTCAACCAGACAAAGGCCGAGATCCGCGAGATCGACACCGCCACCGCGGACGAGGCCCGCGGCTGTCACGGTGTAGTTCTGCTCGACATCCGCGAGGCCGACGAGTTCGAGCAGGGCACCATCCCCGGCTCGGTGTTCATCCCGCGCGGCCACCTCGAGAGCCAGGTCGAGGGGCGCATCCCGGGCAAGGACACTCCGCTGCTGGTCTACTGCGCCGGCGGGGTGCGCTCGGTGTTCGCGGCCAAGACCCTCGAGGAGCTCGGCTACACCGACGTGGTCTCGGTCAAGGGCGGCTTCAACCGTTGGAAAGACGAGGGCCGCGAGTGGCGTACCCCGCAGGTGCTCACACCCGAGCAGCGCAATCGCTACCAGCGTCACCTCCTGCTGCCCGAGGTGGGCGAGGAGGGCCAGCTGAAGCTGCTCGACGCCAAGGTGCTGCTGCTCGGCGCCGGGGGCCTCGGCAGCCCGGCCGCGCTCTACCTGGCGGCCGCCGGTGTCGGCACCATCGGCATCATCGACATGGACGTGGTCGACGCCTCCAACCTGCAGCGCCAGATCCTGCACAACGTCGACCGCATCGGCGAGCGCAAGGTCGACTCGGCCAAGAAGGCCCTCACGGCCCTCAACCCCGACGTCAACGTGGTGGCCCACGACACCCGCCTGGGCGCCGACAACGTGGTGGAGCTGCTCGGCCAGTACGACCTCGTGGTCGACGGGGCCGACAACTTCCCCAGCCGATACCTGCTCAACGACGCCTCGTTGAAGACCGGCACGCCGGTCGTGCATGGCTCGATCTTCCGTTTCGAGGGCCAGGCCACGGTGTTCACGCCTCACGACGGGCCCTGCTACCGGTGCTTCATCCCCGAGCCGCCGCCGGCCGAGCTCGCACCCTCGTGCGCCGAGGCCGGTGTGCTCGGCGTGCTGCCGGGCATCATCGGCTCTATCCAGGCCCTCGAGGCGATCAAGGTGATCCTGGGTCTCGGCGACTCGCTTTCGGGCCGCCTGCTCGCCTACGACGCCCTCGAGCAGTCGTTTCGCACCTACAAGATCAACCGCGACCCGAACTGCCCGGCCTGCAGCGTCGATCCCGACACCTTGGTGATCGCCGAGTACGACGAGTACTGCATGCCGCACGCGGCCCACGCGCCGGCGGACCCCCTCACGGTCGGGGGGTAGCCCGTTCGCGGGAGGGTGGTTGGTAGGGTGACCGGGCGCAGGGGCGGAGGCGCCTTCAGCCCTACCCGGGTCCACACGGCCCCGGCTCGAGGTGGGAACCGTGCCCGCAGCACTCACGAACCAGTTCGCCCGGAGCTGGCCGATGGTCGCGTTGGTCACGGGTATCGCCGTGGTGACATCGACGGCAGCGACCGGATGCACCAGCTCGGGGGAGCGGTCGGCGAGCGAAGCGACCGCGCCGACCACCGCCGTCGGTGCGGCGCCCGCGTCCGCGGCCGAGGGTGACGGCGCGTCGCTGACGACCTCGATCTACTGGACCCGGCCCTACGGCGGCCCTGACAAGATCAGCGTCGACGGCTACACCGATCCCGAGAACGCGCCGATGCCCTATGTCGTGTTCGGTTCGATCGCGAACAACGGACCGGTCGCAGTGGTCCAACCCTCGGTGACGGCGACGTTCACCGGGGCCGGCGGTACCGTCGTGGCCACCTCGGTCGGTCGGGTCGTCACGCCCGAAGGCGCGACCCTCGACATCCTGCCTCCCGGCACCTCGGCCGACGTCCTGGTCGTGGTGGCCGATCCCGCCGTGGGCCCCACCCTGAGCGGCGCCACTGTGGTGCTGACCGGAGCCGGTCGATGACCGCCCGTCCCCGGCCGGGGGCCCGCCGGGTGGTGGTCGCGCTCGTGGTGGTGCTGGTGGCGGTCGTCGGCCTGCTGCCCACCCGACTACCGGTGGCCTCGTCGCTCGGTCCGGAACCGGCGGCCGCGGCCAAGGCGCAGGGCTCCACACCCCTCGCCGACATCTTGTACTGGGCCGGACAGAAGGCCGCGTGTGGGCTCACCCGCGACCAGCTGGCGGCGATGATGCTCGCGCCGATCTACCCCGAGACCGGAGCACCCGACGGCAAGGCGCCGTCACCGATGACCTTGAGCCGGTGGGACAACCAGTCGACCCTGTACGCCTTCGCCGACGCGGCCACGCCCTACCGCCGGGCGTTCTGGCACCCCGGTGTGGGGATGTGGCAGTTCGATTCCGCGGGTGGGTGGAACCTCACCGCGGCCACGGCGATCAGCTCGTACACCGCCGCCCAGCAGGCGGCCACGACCATGGCCAGCCGCTGGTGCGTGAACCAGAGCCGCTACTACGCGTGGGCCCCCTGGTTCGAGTGCACCACGGTCGGCGGCGTCTGCGACCAGATCTACAACTCGATCTTCGACGGCACGAGCCTGGTCAACGTGGCGACCGACCCCGCGGTCGGCCGCGACGGGGGGATGGAGACGCGCCAGTGCACCGTGCCGGGCATCGGCTCGGTCACCTGTTGGTTCATCGATCCGGCCCGCGCGCAGGGGTACGCCGGATGGGCCTACCCGACCGGTCCGCCGACACCGGTCACCGCGCCCTTCTACGTCGTCTCGGCCAACGGCCGCGAGTACCGCTTCTGGCTCAAGGCCGATTCGGGGTACGACACGACGATCTCGGCCGACAAGGCGATCACGGCGAACGCGCGGACGAACCTGGTCTGGACCGCGGGGGCGCAGCTGTGCGACGAGTCGACGGGGCGGGGCGACTGCGTCCCGCCGCCGCCACCACCGCCCGGGCCGCCCGTCGCGGTCACGCCGTGGGGCACGTTCCGCGACAACCCGATCGGCGCGCTCGACCACGCGGTGGGCGGGCTCGGGTTCGTCACGGTCGACGGTTGGGCGCTCGACCCCGACACGGCGAGCCCGATCGACGTGCGGATCTCGGTCGACGGTGTCACCGCGGCGACGCTCCATGCGGACCAGGCCCGGCCCGACATCGGGGCGGTGATCGCCGGCTTCGGCGACGCTCATGGGTATCGCACGACCCTGGGGGTCACCGGCAGCGGTCCGCACACCGTCTGTGCCGTTGGAGTCAACGTGGGACCCAACGGCACCGTCGACCCGACCCTCGGATGCGCCACCGTCAGAGGCCCCGCCGATCCGTTCGGCTCGGTCGACGCGGTGACCCCGGCCGGCTCCGGCGCGATCGCCGTGCGCGGCTGGGCCATCGATCCCGACACCACCGCACCGATCTCGGTGAGGATCGTGGTCGACGGCGTCGTGCGCGACGTCGTGCCGGCGTGGCTCGCGCGTGACGACCTGGCCCTGGTGTACCCGTCGTTCGGCCCGAGGCACGGCTTCGAGGACGTCCTCGCCGTCGGCGCCGGACAGCATCAGGTGTGCGTGACCGCCCTCGACGTCGGTCCCGGAGCGGATGGGGCCCTCGGTTGTGACACGGTCGTCGTCCCCGACGTCTCGCTGTTCGGTGCCATCGACGCGGCGTGGCGCACACCAGGCGGCATCGCCTTGAGCGGCTGGGCACTGGCCCTCGGGTCCACCGCCCCGGTCAAAGTGCGCATCCAGGTCGACGGCGTCGATCGGCTCGACCTGAGTGCCCGGCTGCTGCGCCCGAGTGTCGGCGCGGTCTTCGGTCCCGAGGGGCCATACCACGGCTTCGACGCGGTCTTCGACGCGCCGCCGGGACCGGTGGCGGTCTGCGTTCGTGCCCTCGACGCCGCTCGGGGCCTCGATCAGTTGCTTGGTTGTCGCGCCGTCTGAGCCGGGTGCTAGACACAACGCCCATGAAGGGTCTGATCCTCTCCGGGGGGGCCGGCACGCGCCTTCGGCCGATCACCCACACCAGCGCCAAGCAGCTCGTCCCCGTGGCCAACAAGCCGATCCTGTTCTACGGCATCGAGGACATGGCCGAGGCCGGCATCACCGAGATCGGCATCATCGTCGGCGACACCGCCGACGAGATCATGGCCGCGGTGGGTGACGGCTCGACGTGGGGGGTGTCGGTCACCTATCTCCGCCAGGAGGCGCCGTTGGGCCTGGCCCACTGCGTGTTGATCGCCCGGGACTTCCTGGGCGACGACGACTTCGTGATGTACCTCGGCGACAACCTCCTGCGCCAAGGCATCAGCGAGTTCGTCGAGGCGTTCGAGGCCGACCGAAAGCGTTCGGCCGAACCCCAGCTGGGCGAGGCCGTGAGTTCCCCCGCGGCCCAGATCCTGCTGGCCCACGTCCCCGATCCGCAGCGCTTCGGGGTGGCCGAGCTCGCCCCGTCCGGCGAGATCGTCCGCCTGGTCGAAAAGCCGGTGGACCCCCCGTCCGATCTGGCCCTGGTGGGGGTCTACCTGTTCGATCCCCGCGTCCACGACGCGGTCCGGGCCATCGAGCCGTCGGCCCGCGGCGAGCTCGAGATCACCGACGCCATCCAGTGGCTCATCGATCAGGGCCTCCGCGTGCGCCACGAGGTCGTCGACGGGTGGTGGATCGACACCGGCAAGCTGGCGCCGCTGCTCGAAGGCAACCGTCTGGTGCTCGAGACGCTCGAGCCCCGCAACGACGGTGAGCTCGACGAGACCTCGCGCATCGAAGGCCGTGTCGTGATCGAGGCCGGCGCCCGGCTGGTGAACTCGACGGTGCGCGGCCCGGCCATCATTGGCAAGCGCACCGTGCTGCGCGACACCTACGTCGGGCCGTACACGTCGGTCTACAGCGACTGCGAGATCACCGACACCGAGATAGAGCACTCGGTCGTGCTGGAGAAGAGCGTCATCAGCGGCATCCCCCGGGTGCAGGACTCGCTGATCGGCAAGCAGGTCGAGGTCCGGCGTTCCCAGACCCGCCCGCGGGCCACGCGACTCATGCTCGGCGACCATTCGGTGGTCGACCTCGAGTAGTCGCGACCGGAGGGTAGGGTCGTCCCGTGAGTGCCCGCCGTCGGATCGCCCAGGCCCTGGCCCTCGTGCTGGCGGTGCCGTTGATCGCGCTGGCGCCGGTCCCGGTGCTGCGGATCCTGCCCGTGCTGGGCGTCGACCACCACACCCCGGAGCTGACGCCGGTCGAGTCGCTGGCGAGTCGGGAGCCGTCGCAGCCCGCGACCCCGCCGGCGAGGCCGGCGACCTCGTCCGGCGCGTCGCTCGGGCTCGATGCGCCCGATCCGTTGGTGCTCGACCCCGCTCTGGCGGCCCGCACCGCCGTCGAGCCGGGCCGGCTCGGCGGTGAGGAGACGGGCCTGCCCACCTTCTCCACCATCGGCTTGGCCGTCGACCGGTCGATGTCCGGCCCGGCACTGGTTCGGGTGCACACCGGCACAGGTTGGGAGCCGTGGCGACCGCTGTCACCGGAGCCGAACGAGGCGCCCGACCCCGGCACCGAGGGCAACGGGCGGGTGGCCAGCGCGCCGATGTGGGTGCGGGGGGCCGACGGCTACCAGGTGAGCGTCACCCCCGACGCCGCCGGCGTGAACCTCGAGGTGTCGATGGTCCGCGAGACCGGCGCCACCATGAAGGTCGAGCAGCATCCGGCGATCGCCCACGCCTACGACACGCCGCTCATCCACACTCGCGACGAATGGGGCGCCCGTCCGTCCAACTACGGGTACTCCTACGCGCCGACCGTGAAGCTCGGCATCGTGCACCACACCGTGAGCGCGAACTCGTACAGCCCCGACGAGGTGCCCGGCATCCTGCGCGCGGTGCAGGCGTTCCACATGGACACGAACGGCTGGAACGACATCGCCTACAACTTCGCGGTCGACAACTTCGGCCGGATGTGGGAGGCCCGCGGCGGTGGCATCGACCAGCCGGTCATCGGCGGTCACGCCCTCAACTACAACACCGCCACCACCGGCGTCGTGATGCTCGGCGACTTCTCGACGGCGTACCCGACCCCTCAGGCCGTCGACGCGGTCGGGACGCTCCTCGGGTGGAAGCTCGCCATCACCGCCGCCGATCCGTACGGCTCCGTCTGGTACACGTCCTACGACGGGGTGACGAGCTACCTGCCCCGGATCATCGGCCACCGTGACGTCAACCAGACCGGGTGCCCTGGCGACTACCTCTACCCGCAGCTCCCACATGTACGGGACGTGGCCAAGTGGTGGTACGGGCTGTACCTGCCCCAGTACTCGAATCCCGTCGGCGGGGTAGACGCCGCGGTCCTGACCGGCCCGAGCTCGGCGCGCGTGCAGGGCTGGGCGTGGGACCGCGACGCGCCCGGACCGATCCAGGTGCGGGTCTACAACGCGGGCGTCCTTCTCGGCACGGCCACGGCAGGAGAGTCGAGACCCGATCTCACGGGCGTCGCCGCCACCTACGGACCCGACCACGGGTTCACCGTCGACGTCACCGGTCTGCCCTCGGGGCCCAAGCAGCTCTGCGTCGCCGCGGTGAACGTCGGATACGGCACCACCGACCCCGCGATCGGTTGTCGGGTGCCCGATCGCTCGGGCACGGTGACCGGTGCGCTCGACCAGGTCGGGTTCGGCGCCGGTGGACTTCACGTCTCGGGCTGGGCGCTCGACTTCGATTCGCGCGGTCCGGCGCCGGTGTCGGTGACGCTCGACGGTGGGCCGCCGCGATCCCTGTCCGCTGACGTCGCCCGCCCCGATCTCGCCGCGATCTACCCGGGCTGGGGGCCGCTGCGTGGCTTCGCGGCCGAGCTCGGTGATCTCGCCGACGGAACCCACACCGTCTGCGTCTCGGCCCACGGCGTCGTCGCCGGCGACACCTCGCTCGGTTGCCGCAGCGTCGTCGTCCAGGGTCGCGTCTTCGGCCAGGTCGAGAATGTGGTGGCGGTTGCCGGCGGCGTGCGGGCGTCGGGTTGGGCCATCGACCCCGACACGACCGGTCCGATCGGCGTCAATCTCTCGGTCGACGGCGTGGTCACCTCGGGCTTCGCCGACATCTATCGCCCGGATCTCGTCGCCGTCTTCCCCTCCTTCGGGCCTCGGCACGGCTTCGACGTCGCCGCGGCGGTGGCCCCCGGTGCCCACTACGTGTGCGTCATCGGGGTGAACGTCGGGCCCGGCCCGGGCGACCAGACCCTCGGCTGCCAGTCCGTCACCGTCTGAGCACCGGGCTCGTCTGTCGAGGCCCGAGGCTGGTCGGGTAGCCTCGGCGACCGTCCCGACCACAGTGCAGTGAGGGCGCATGGCCACCGTCACCGAATCCGAGATCATCCGCGGCGTGTACGTCGTCGACCCCGTC
>Ga0209048_10006556_pt1 | contig 10877 bp, 7 predicted proteins | sample FrelakmetCRP12CR_FD_187146 | JGI IMG/M metagenome (GOLD analysis project Ga0209048, IMG submission 187146) | Freshwater lake sediment microbial communities from the University of Notre Dame, USA, for methane emissions studies - CRP12 CR (SPAdes)... | ecosystem: Environmental > Aquatic >... | reverse complement strand
GAGCGGCAGCTCCTTCGGGCACACGTCGTGGCAGGCAAGCAGCGACATGCAGCCAAACACACCGTCGTCGTCACCGACGAGTTCATAGTAATCCTCGTCGGTGCGCGCGTCGCGCGGATCGAGGCGGAACCGCGCCATCTTGTTCAAGCCCACGGCACCGACGAAGTCCTCGCGCATGCGCGCAGTCCCGCAACCGGCAACACAGCAGCCGCATTCGATGCAGCGGTCGAGCTCGTAGATCTTTTGCGCTAGCTCCGGTTCCATGCGCTCTTCGAGCCGCGACAGGTCGAGCTCCTTTTCCTTCATGTGGACCCAGGTCTCCAGCCGCTCGCTCATCGCGCGCATCCACTTACCGGTGTTCACCGACAAATCGGCGATCAGTTCGAACACCGGCAACGGCGCCAGGGTGACCGTCGGTCCAAGGTTCTTGGTCAGCGTCCGGCAGGCAAGCCCGGGACGGCCGTTGATCACCATTGCGCAACTGCCGCATATGCCCGCGCGACACACGAAGTCGAATTGCAGCGATGGATCGTGCTTCTCGCGGATCTCGGTGAGCGCGATGAACAGCGTCATGCCGTCCGCTTCCTCCAGCTCGTAGCTCTGCATGTGCGGCGGCGTGCCCGGCACCTGCGGGTTGCACCGCAGGACGCGGAATTGCAGCTTGCGGGGAGCTGCCTGGTCGGCCACCTTGTTTCCCGCTGCGAGATCAGCGTTGACGACGGCTGTGTTCATATTGTCGGTACCGATTCCGGAAACGTCATGGAGGCAGAGCTATGCACGGCGCATTTCGTCCAATGGCTCATCGAGGCGTTCGTTGGCGCCGCGATAGCGCTCAGGCAGCATCTCCTCGTAGGGCATCAGGGCCCGCTGCATTGCCAGGCGCCCGACACCGGTCATCTCCTGCCTGATGGCTTCAACTTCCGCCGCGCGGCGCGGCGTTTCGGGGTGGTCGATGTAATCCTTTGCGCCATACCCTCGCCAACCCGGCGGCAGTTCCATCGCCATGACGTCGAGCGCCTCATAATCGAGCGACGGCAGCGTCGCGCCGGCGTCTTTCCAGACCGCCAGCGTGCGTTTCAGCCATTGCGCATCGTTGCGGCGCGGATAATCCTCGCGGAAATGCGCCCCACGGCTTTCGGTCCGGGTCAGCGCACCGTAGGCAACGCACAGCGCGAGCTTGAGCATCTTCTCCACCCGATACGCGGTGACAAGTTCCGGGTTCGCACCCCGGGCCTTGTATTTGAGCCCGATGTTCCTGCTGCGCAGCAGCAATTTCTGCAATTCGTCGACGCCGCGCTCGAGATCGGGCCCGTTGCGGAAGATTCCGACTTTTTCCGTCATGATCTCCTGCATCGCCACGCGCAGCGTGGTCGCATCTTCGCTGCCGGTGCCATCGACGAGTCGATCGAGTCCGGCCTGCTGCCGCCGCAGGAACTCGTGGATGAGGCCGGTCGAGATGTTGACGTCGTTCTCCGGCCGGGCGCAGAAATCGGCGATGAACTCGCCAACGATCATTCCGGCGACGACGGTCTCGGCGACCGAGTTTCCGCCCAGCCGGTTGAAGCCATGCATGTCCCAGCAAGCTGCTTCGCCGGCGGCGAACAGCCCCTTGAGCGTACGGCTCTCGCCGGTCGGCCCGGTGCGCACGCCGCCCATGGTGTAGTGCTGCGCGGGGCGCACCGGAATCCATTCCTTGACCGGATCGATGCCGAGAAAATACTTGCAGATCTCCTTGACTTCGCGCAGGTTGCCTTCGATGTGCTTCTTGCCCAGGAGCGTGATGTCCAGCCACAGGTGGTCGCCGAACCGCGACTTCGCGCCGTTGCCTTTCTTGAGGTGCTCTTCCATGCGCCTTGACACGACGTCGCGCGAGGCGAGTTCCCTCTTTTCCGGCTCGTAGTCGGGCATGAAGCGGTGCCCCGCGCGGTCGAGCAGGAGTCCACCGTCACCGCGGCAACCCTCGGTGACGAGAATGCCCGCGGGAAAGATGCCGGTCGGATGAAACTGCACCGCCTCCATGTTGCCGAGCGCCGCGACCCCTGTCTCCAGCGCAATGGCCGTGCCGATCCCCTCGCAGATCACCGCGTTGGTCGTAACGCGGTACAAGCGCCCCGCTCCGCCGCTGGCGATCGCCGTCGCTTTGGCGACGTACGCCGAGAGCTCGCCGGTCATCAGCTCACGGACGATTGCACCGTAGCAGCGACCCCCATCGTGAATCAGGGCGATCGCTTCGGTGCGCTCGTGCACCGGAATCGCATTGGCAATCGTCTGGTCGCTCATGGCAAAGAGCATCGCGTGACCGGTGCCGTCGGAAACGTAGCAGGCCCGCCATTTCTTGGTCCCCCCGAAATCGCGCTGGGCAAGCAAGCCGTGCGCCTCATCGCGTTCGGTGATCGTGACCTTCTTGCCGTTGATGATGACCTCGCGGTCACCTTTCGTGACCCGGCTCCACGGCACGCCCCACGCCGCGAGCTCGCGTATCGCCTTGGGCGCCGTGTTGACGAACATGCGCACCACGCGCTGATCTGCCCCCCAGTCGCTGCCGCGCACCGTGTCCTCGAAATGCACGTCCTCGTTGTCGCCCTGCGCCCTGATGGCGTTGGCAAGGGAGGCCTGCATGCCGCCCTGCGCGGCGGCGGAGTGCGAGCGCTTCGGCGGGACCAGGGACAGGATGATGACGTCGTGGCCACGGCGCTTGGCGCCTATGCCCATCCGGAGACCGGCCAGACCGCCCCCGATCACGAGCACGTCGGTGTAGACGACCTTCATCGCCCGCCGCCGACTGAAGGCTTCTCCAGCCACGCCGGGACGTAGCGCTCGCCGTAGTGATCCTGATGCGCGATGCCGATCTTGATGTACGCGGCGAGCGTGGCCAGGCCAAGCGCGAGAAAGAACACCGTGATCGACCATTTGAGCATCTTGAGCCGCCGGCGGGTCGCGTTGGGATCGTCACCGCCGAGCCAGCCCCACTTCACCGCGAGGCGATACAGGCCGATGCCGCCATGGAGCTCGACCGTGACCAAGAGCAGCAGGTAGAGCGGCCACAGGTAATCGCTCCACACCCGGTCCGCCGACTCGAACGGACCGATGCGATCCGGGCGCGTCAACATCAGGTACAGGTGGACTGAGGCCAGGAAGAACAGCGCAAAGCCGGTGGCAACCTGCCCGAACCACAGCGTCGTGTCCTCATGATGCATGACCCGCATGTGGCCGCGATAGGTGCTGAACTGACGGTAGTTGATCGGGAACTTGCGCAGCGCGAGGAACGCGTGGCCGACAAACAGCGCGATGACACAGGCGACCACCGCAGAGACAATGCCCGGATGCGACTTGCCGAAAATGAAGTAGCCTTCGAAGAACTTGGTGATGGTCCACATCGCGTCCTTGGATATGAGGATCGACGAGACGAAGAACATGTGGCCCCACATGAAGAGCACCAGCAGCAGTCCGGTGACGCTCTGCACAAGGTCCAGGCGCGCCGGCCAGCGGCTCTTGCGAGCACGATCGGCGAGACCGGCGCCGGCGATGATCTGGCTATAGGATTCCATGGATCCACTCCCCGGCACGACGCTGGTCCGGCACCCCGCAATGCCGGACTCTAACGCATGGCAACGCGAACGTGGCCTGGTTGCGGGTCGGAGGCAAGCGTAGCTCCCGACCCCAGGGCAACTATTGACTTGCATCAAGGGTTTCCTCGACAGGGCTTGCAAGCCAAGTTGTCGAGTGCGGAGAATGGCACGTCGCCGGCGCGGCTCCGCGGGTGCTCGGGATGGAATTGTGTTCCGGCGAGTCCTGGAGAAATGTGTTGCAGATTCGCATGTGCATGCTCCGCGCTCACTGCGCCGCGATTGGCGCGGCGACCTCGTCCGCGGTTGCCGACTTCGACAGTCGAGGAAGCGCCCGTGCTTAAGGACACCGAAGGCTGCCTCGCAGTCGCCGAGGCCGTCGCGCTTTGCCGACCGGCGATGATCTGCGCGTATCCCAATGCCGCGCAAGCGCGCATCGTCGAATGCCTTGCGCAACTCGCGCGCTCGGGCGAGTTGCGCAATTGCGAGTTTCTCAATGTCGACTCCGACTTTGCCGCAATGTCGATCGCCGCCGGCGCGTCGGCCGCGGGTGCCCGCACGTATACCGTAGCCGCGAGTCAGGGCCTGCTGCTGATGGCCGATGCGGTGCATAGTGCCGCGGGGCTCGGATTGCCTGTGGTGATGACCGTCAGCAACTGCGCGGTCGGCGTCCCCATCCATGTCTGGAACGATCACACCGACAGCATGTCGATGCGCGACTCCGGCTGGATCCAGCTCTACGCCGACACCAGGCAGGAAGCGCTGGACCTTCACATCCAGGGATTCCGCCTCGCCGAAGCGCTGTCCTGCCCGGTGATGGTCTGCGTGGACGGCCTCATGCTCGCCCACGCCTACGCCCGCGTCGACGTGCCGTCGCAGGCGCAGGTCGATGACTTCCTGCCGCCATTGAAGTCCCGGCGGATCGCCGACCCGGCCAATCCGGTCAGCGTCGGCTCGGCTCTTCCGTCCGACGCCTTCATGGAGATGCGCTACCTTTTGCACCACAAGCAGCTGCGAGCGCTCAAGCTGATTCCGCAGCTGGCAAGCGAATTCATGGCACATTTCGACCGGCCGGCGGGGGGATTGTTGCACACCCACCTCACCGACGACGCGGAAACCATCGTCGTCGCGCTCGGCCCCGTCAATGGTGCGATTCGAGAGGTCGTTGATCTGTTGCGCGAGGACGGTGTGCGCATCGGTTCGGTGAGCGTCCGCTCATTCCGCCCGTTCCCGCTCCTCGCCCTGCGCGACGTGCTGCAGAATGCGAAGCGCGTCCTGGTCATGGAACGGGCGCTCGCCGTGGGGCTGGGCGGCATTCTCTCCGACGGCGTGCGCGAATCTGCTGCCGGGCTCACGCTCAATACCTACGCCGTGATCGCCGGACTTGGCGGGCGCGATGTTACCCTGACGTCACTCAAGCAGCTGTTCGAGGACGCCACACTGGATGAACTCGAGCAAGTCACGTTCCTGGACTTGAACGCCGACCTCGTCGCACGAGAACTCGAGCGCGAGGCACCGGTAGGCCAGCCCATTCCCCGGTCGCGGTGGGATTGAGCCGCGGATGCAGCGCCGGGACGAGCCAGCCGGCGGTCGCCAACATAGAGGAGCAATGCCCATGCAAGATGCACGAGTCGCAGCGCAATCTGCGGTCAGGGTGCCGACCCAGCGGGGCATGGCCCTGCTCCATGACCCGACGCTGAACAAGGGCACGGCATTTACCGAAGCCGAGCGCGACAGCCTGGGTCTGCGGGGCCTGCTGCCGCCGCGGGTCTTTACGCAGGATCAGCAGGTCGCTCGCGTGCTGGAGAACTTTCGCAGCAAAGCCACAGACCTGGACAAGTACATCAACCTGACGGCGCTGCATGACCGCAACGAGGCTTTGTTCTTCCGCGTTCTGATCGACCATCCCGACGAAATGACGCCCATTGTCTACACGCCGACCGTCGGCTTGGCATGCCAGCAGTTCGGGCACATCTTTCAGCGGCCACGCGGCATGTTCGTGAGCGCGAACGATCGAGGAAGGGTCGCGCGTGTGCTGGCAAACTGGCCGCGGCGCGACGTCGCGATCATCGTGATCACCGATGGAGAGCGGATCCTCGGTCTCGGTGACCAGGGGTCCGGCGGCATGGGCATCCCCGTAGGAAAATTGTCCCTGTATACCGCGTGCGCCGGCATTGCGCCCGACCGCTGCCTGCCGGTGCTGCTCGACGTCGGCACCAACAATCCGGCGCTGCTCAAGGACCCGCTCTATCTCGGGCTGCAGCACCCAAGGCTCCGCGGCGAGGAATACGACGCACTTGTCGACGAATTCATTGCCGCGGCGCAAGAGCACTTTCCCGGCGTGGTAATCCAGTTCGAGGACTTCGCCTCCCAGAACGCGTTTCGACTCCTGAAAAGATATCGCGACCAAATTCCAACGTTCAACGACGATATCCAGGGAACTGCGGCAGTTTCGCTGGCGGGCATCCTATCGGCGCTGCGCATCGCGGGCGGCAGGCTAAGCGAGCAGACGCTGCTTTTCCAGGGTGCGGGCGAGGCCGCGTCCGGGATCGCCGATCTCGCAGTGGCGGCGATGATGGCGGAGGGCCTCGATCAGGCTGCCGCGCAGCGTCGTTGCTGGCTTTTCGACTCGCATGGTCTCGTCGTCCGGCAGCGAAGCGATCTCGCCGCGCACAAACTGAGCTATGCTCACGAACATCTGCCGGCGGACACGCTGCTGGGTGCGGTGAAGGCCTTGCGGCCGACAGCCATCATCGGAGTTGCAGCAGTGGCGAACGCCTTCTCGGAGGACATCGTGCGCACCATGGCCGCGCTCAACAAGCGTCCCATCGTGTTTGCGCTGTCGAACCCGACCTCGAAATCGGAATGCACCGCCGAACAGGCGTATCGCTGGTCGGAAGGGCGCGCGCTGTTTGCCTGTGGTTCGCCCTTTGATCCGTTGACGGTCGGCGGTCAACGATTTGTGCCCCGACAGGGCAACAATTCGTATATCTTTCCTGGAGTCGGGTTGGGGGTCATTGCCGTGCGCGCAAGCCGCGTCACTGACGACATGTTCATGGCCGCGGCATACGCGCTCGCCAACCGGGTGACGCAAGCCGATCTGGATCAGGGGAGCCTCTATCCGCCGCTCAAGAGCGTTCGCGACGTGTCGGCGCACATTGCCACTGCGGTCGCGCGCGTGGCCTTCCGGGACAAGCTGGCGCAGGTGCCGGAACCCGCGGATCTGCTCGAGTTCGTGAGGTCGCAGATGTACCAACCGCGCTACGCGGCCTACGCCGAAGGCTGAGGCAAGGCCCGGAACCCGCTGACAACATGCGAAAGGAAGGTGTCCGATGCTGACGCAGGCTCTGCGAGCGATGCTCCAGAAGCACCACTTCGTCGAGGAGTTCGAGCCCCGGCACGTCGAGAAGCTCGCGACGCTGGCGAAGGAGGTCCGATTCGCGCGCGATCAGATCATTTTCCGCGAAGGCGGCGAGTGCTCCGAGTACTACCTGATCGTCTCTGGACGGGTGGCGCTCGAGATCGAAGCGCCGGACCATACGCTCCGGGTGCAGACGTTGAGCGCGGGTGACGAGCTCGGCTGGTCGGCCGTGCTGATGGGCAGCGGCAAGCACTTCCAGGCACGGGCCCTCGAGCCCGTCGAGGCGCTGGCGTTCGAAGGCTCCGAATTGCTCGCCGCCTGCAAGGAGGACACCGCTTTCGGCTTTGCGTTCATGCAGCGGCTCCTCGCGGTGGTGGCCGGGCGTCTGCAGGCGACTAGATTGCAGGTGCTCGATCTTTATTCGCCGGTGGCCAAACGAGCCGGAACCTGACGCGCAGCAACGCGCGAGTCTTCGTCCATAGTCGCGGTCGTTCGCTGTCCGTATGGCACGAGCCGGCGACTACGACTCGGCCGCTCAGAAGAAGCCGATCACCCAGCCGGGAAAGATCGTGACCAGCATCGCAGTGACGAGGCAGATCACACTCGCGCCGAGCGCGAGTCGGCGAGACGCGTGCGGGCTCGTTTCGGGCGCCGGCGCGCTCATGAACATGAATTGAATCACGCGTAGATAGAAGTAGATCCCGAGATAGCTCCCGACCAGGCCCAGCACCGCGTAGGCCGTGTAGCCCGCCGTCATCACGTTCCTGAAGATGAGGAACTTGGCGACGAATCCGGGGAACGGCGGAATGCCGGCCAGCGACAGCATCGCCATGCCGATCATCAGTGCCGCGTAGGGGTTGCGCTGGAACAAGCCCTTCAGATTGTCCAGCCGGTCACGGGTCGCGTCGTCGTCGCCCGCGGGCAGCGAAGCGAACGCCAGCAGATTCATGAAGCCGTACGCCAGCAGGTAGAACACCACCGCCTGGAACCGGCCGGGTCCATCGCCCAGGAACGCGTAAAACAGATAACCGGCATGCGCGATGGACGAATACGCAATCATGCGGCGAAAGCTCTGCTGCCGCATCGCCGCCAGGTTGCCCCAGACGATCGACACCAGCGGCAGAAAGGCGAGCAGGTCGTCGGTTGGCCGCGACACGACCTCGGTGCCGAACAGCCGCAGCGCCGCCAGTAGCACGCCCGCTTTGACGATTGTCGCCATGTACGCGGTGACCGGAATGCTGGCGCCTTCGTATGCATCCGGCGCCCACGCGTGGAACGGCACGATCGCGCCCTTGAGGAAAAATGCCATCAGGATCAGCGTCACGCCGGCCGTGGCCATGGTGTCGGCCGATCGCAGGCCCGCGGTGAAAGCCGAGATGGCGAGCGTGCCGCTGCCGCCATAGAGCAGTGAAACGCCCATCAGGAACATCGCCGTCGCGGTGCCCCCCAGCACCAGATACTTGAGGGCAGCCTCCGGGCTCTCCGGCCGCTTGAAGGCCAGCAGCACCAGCACGTACACCGGCAGCGCCATGAGTTCGAGTCCGAGAAACAGCGTGAGGAAGCTGTCTGCCGAGAGGAGCAGGCAGAAGCCGTACAGCGAGGAAAGCACGAGGATGTGGAATTGCCCGTCTTCCGAGAAATCGTCGCGCGACAGGAGCAGCACCGGCAGCGCCAATGCCAGCACGACGGCTTTGGCGAGCGACCACGCGGGTGCGACCGAAAAGTGGTCTGGGAACGGCGTGCCGACATAGCCGTTGCTGGCCAGGAGCGCGGCGGCGGCGACAGCGGCAGCGACCGTTCCCAGCGAAATTGGCAACGCGCCCCGCGTTCGTTGCGCGAAGATTTCGACACCGATCAGCACGATGATGCCCGCCAGGAGCACGTTTTCCGGCGCCAACGCCACCAGGACAGCTTGCCAGTTCATCGAGCGCTCCCGGGAATCGGCACCGCACTGACCCGTTGCTGAAATTCCTTCGCCGCGAGTTCGGTCTTGCGCATGGGCTCATTCGGATAGAGGCCCAGCGCAAACACTGCCGCGACGATCGCCGCCAGGATGAGTTTTTCGCGCAGGTTCAAGTCAGTGACCGGATCGTGCGGCACCTTCGCCACGCCGAACAGGAAGCTTTGCGCGAAGCGCAGCATGTAGAGCGCGCCCAGCACCACGCCCAGCACTGCGCTGGCGCTCATGACCAGTGGGTACGTGTTGCCATGGAGATGCAGGGGCCACGCCGCCTTGAACGCGCCGAGCAGCACGAGAAACTCGCCGGTGAAGCCGCTGGTGGTCGGCAGGCCGATGGACGCCAGCGTCAGGATCATGAAGAACACCGAGTACACCGGCAGGATCTTGGCCAGGCCGCCGTACGCGGACAGCTCGCGCGTGTGGCAGCGCTCGTAGATCATCCCGACCATCAGGAAGAGCCCGGCCGCGGTAAGACCGTGGCTCACCATCTGGATGATCGCGCCCTGGATGCCGATGAGGTCGAGACTGATGAGTCCCAGCATGACGTAGCCCAGATGGCTGATCGACGAGTACGCGATGATCTTCTTGATGTCGTCCTGGACCAGCGCGAGGCACGCGCCGTAGATAATGCTCACGACGGCCAGCGTCATGATCAACGGCGACAGGTATCGCGTCGCATCGGGAAAAAGCGGGAAACCGAGCTTCATGAAGCCGTACGTCCCCATCTTCAGGAGCACCCCGGCGAGGATCACCGAGCCTGCGGTCGGCGCCTCGACGTGCGCGTCGGGCAGCCACGTGTGCAGCGGCACGATCGGCACCTTGATCGCGAACGACAGTCCGAACGCGGACAGCAGCACGAGTTGAACCGACAGGGGGAGCTGCGCATGCTGCAGGTCGGCGAACGCGAACGACCTCACCCCGGTCGTAGCCTGCAGCGCAAAGACGAGGTAGATCACCGCCGCCAGCATCAGGATGCTGCCGAACGCCGTGTACAGGACGAACTTGAGCGTGGCATAGATGCGGCGCTCGCCGCCCCAGATGCCGATGATGAGGAACATCGGGATCAGCATCGTTTCCCAGAACAGGTAGAACACGAACAGGTCCTGCGCGACGAACGTCCCGAGCATCGCGAACTGGATCAGGAACACCATGGCGTAGAAAAGCTTCACGTCCTTGGTGATGGCCGTGAAGGCGCCGGCGACGACAAGCGGACCGAGGAACGCGGTCAGCAGCACCAGGAGGATGTTGTAGCCGTCGAGGCCGATCTGGTAGTACACGCCCCACGCCGGGATCCACGGGATTCTGGTCTCGAACTGCAGGCCGGCCGTGGCGGCGTCGTAGTGCATGTAGAGCAGCGCCGTCAGGACGAGCTGCATGCTCATCACCCAGAACGTCATCCAGCGAATCGCGCCTTCAGCCCGCGCGGGCACGAGGAGCAGCAGCCCGATGCCGAGCACGGGCAGGAACAGGACGGCGTTGAGAAGCGTCGCGTCAGCCATGACGGAAGCTCCAGACCAGGGTCGCGGCCATTCCCGCCATCACCAGGAACGCGTAGAGATGCAGGTTGCCGGTCTGTACCCAGGAGAACGCCCCTGCAGTGCGCCGCGCCAGGCTGGCGAGCCCATGGAGCGAGCCGTCGAACAGCAGCCGGTCGCCCGTGCGCAGGAAGACCCGGTCCGAAACCCAGTGCAGCGGCCGCCCGAGCAGCCGTTCGTAGAGCTCGTCGATGAAATACTTGCCGGAGAGCAGCCGATGCAGCGCCGCGAAGCGCTCCCGCATGCGCGCCGCGCGTACGGCGTCGCGGCCGAAGAAGTACGCGGCAGCGGCCAGACCGGCGAACGCGATCGCGATCGAGCCGATCAGCAGCGGCGTTTCGAGGTGGTGGAGGCCTTCGGGCACGTCCGGCAGCGGCAGCATCGGCTCGAGGAAGTGCGGCAGCGCAAGGAAGCCGCCGACCGCGGACAGCGCCGCGAGCACGGCCAACACCCCG
>Ga0209048_10006555_pt1 | contig 10877 bp, 11 predicted proteins | sample FrelakmetCRP12CR_FD_187146 | JGI IMG/M metagenome (GOLD analysis project Ga0209048, IMG submission 187146) | Freshwater lake sediment microbial communities from the University of Notre Dame, USA, for methane emissions studies - CRP12 CR (SPAdes)... | ecosystem: Environmental > Aquatic >... | reverse complement strand
GTCCCTCGCACGCTCGGGACACCCTCTCTTGGGACCAAGAGAGGGAACGAGGGAGAGTTGGATATGCACGAAGCTCAACCTCAGATTGTCGGCATCCGCCTGGAAAACCTCAAACCCGAGGTCCGTTCTTACGTCCAAAAACTTCGCGCCAGCCTGCAGGTTATTTATGACAGGTACGAAGTCAAAGACAGAAACGAACTTGCCGCCAAAGTCCGCAAAGGCATAGTCAAACAGGAAGATATCACCAAAGCGCTTGAGCTAATGACAGTAATTAACGACAGCGGCAGGAAGAATGAAATAGTGGGCAATGAGGAAACTAAACGCTTAGTGGAACAAGAAACGGAAAAGCTTCAAGATGCTTTGAACGCCAGGGCCAAGCAATTCAATTTGCCGGAAAACTACAAACTCCAAACGCCTGAAATTCCAGAAGGCTGGACCCCGGAACACCTTGCAGTCATGGCAGAAGTTTTTGGAGCGGATAACCTCAGACCCCTCATAGTCCCGACCGTGGAGGAACTGCAAGACCTAAACGAGAGTTACCAGACCACGATGTATCCGGAAAAACAATCGGAGCAAGACAAGAAGCGGGGTTTGACTTCATACCGTCCAAACTGGTGGAACGATAAATCAGACAAAGACGTTACCCACTCGGACGAAACCTGGGGTCAGGCATATATCCGTTCCATGCGGCAAGAACTTCAAGAGACGGGCGGCACCATCCTGTTTGCCGAAACCATCAAAAAACCAAACTACAGGGACGGCAAACAACAATACGGATCGGTCCAGGGCGAAGATCCTTCCCTCGACCCGCTACTCCCCATATTCAAGGAAGTTTTCGGCGAAGACGCTAACCGTTTTAACCATTCCTGGGACGAGATTCAAGATCGGCTCATCCCCATAGTTAAACAAAAGCTGGAACAATCTTTCAAAGATAAAGGCCTATCCATTCCCGCATTTGAAGTGAGCATGCTACCGGCCACGGCATTGAATTCCCAAATGACTTTTCAGACACCGGAAAACTCGCAAACAGACACTTATGAGTGGACTTCCACGGTCCTGACTGACGGGCAGGGTCAAGACACCGGGCGGCGCCTGTTTGTCGGGCGTGTCGACTCCGGCGGCGCGGCGCGCGTTGACTCCGGTCCTCGCGGGTTTCTCTGGGCCATCTGGGGTGTCCGCCTCGCGGTCGTACCTTTAAAATAATAACGACTTTCTGCTTTCCGCTTTTTTCTGTTCTTTTTTCTTTAAACTTTTTACTCAGGATAGGGCAAAGGTCGCACATGGGCTGGTGAAATCGGTCATGCCACAAAGCGTGACAACGGTTCGCCCATGCCGTGCGTTTGCACGGGAAATATATAAGGTACGACGTGGCCGTATAAGCATGGCAGTCAACCGTTGGCATCAGGCAAACGGCGCGTGATCTTGAGAGATGCGGCTTATAAAAGCGAGGCGGCGCCTGAATGTCGGGCATGTCGACAACGGCGGCGCGGCGAACGTTGACAACAATCATCGCGGGAATCACTGGAACAACAGGGGTGTCCGCCTCGCGATCGTGCCTTATTTTCTGCCCACCAGCGATTTTCTCCAACCGGAAATCATTTTTTCGATCTCAATCAGCCTTTCCGCCTGGTTGAAATACAAATTTTCGGTAATAAGCTTGCGCTCGAGCGAGAGGCGCAGCAACAACTTTGCGGAACGAGCCTTAACATGCGCCTGAAGCAAAACACGATCCTGCAAAACGGACGGGCTGATTTCAGCTTCGGTTACCATCTCCAAAATGTCCAAGCACGCATCTTGAAGCCTTTCTCCCAGAGTAAACCTTTCCGTTTTGGGGAATGTTTGGCAAGCATCGAGAATCGTTTGGCACAGACTGTAGGCTTTCTGAAGCAATAAAGACTGCATAATGAAAATACTTAAGAATTGTTATCCGCATCTTACATCGGCGAAGAATATCTGGTCGGCTTGGAGGATATTCAGGCGGGGCAAACGCCATCGCGCAGATGTCCGCAACTTCGAGGAGTATTTAGAGGAAAATTTAATCGCGATTCGCAATGATCTGCTTGCCGAAAAATACGTTCACGGAAGTTATTACTCTTATCTCGTGCACGATCCAAAGCAAAGACTCATATCAGTCGCGTCGGTCAGGGACAGAGTCGTTCATCAAGCGGTGTGCAATGTCGTTATCCCTTTTTACGAACGCATTTGGCTGCCGCAATCGTTTTCCTGCCGCACGGGCAAGGGTTTGCTTGCTGCCATTAAAACATTGCAGAAAAACATAAGGGCACAAAGCGGGAACGGCAATTATCCGTGCTGGATCTTGCACGGAGACGTAAAAAAGTGTTTTGATTCGATCGTCCACGATAAGTTGATCGGTTTGCTCGAGCAAAGAATCCATTGCGAATCCACCATGGAATTGGTAAAGAAAATCGTTAACAGTTATTCCAGTCATGAGCCAAACCGCGGTTTGCCTTTGGGGAACGTAACCAGCCAGTGGCTGGTTAACGCGTACCTGCACGAACTCGACGTATATGCGATAAAGAAACTCGGTGAACGCAAATACGTCAGGTATTCTGACGATTTTCTTATTGTTACAAATACACGAATGTCGTGTTTTGATACATCAGAAAAAATTAGGAAATATTTATTTAGCAATTTGGAATTGAAATATCCTGCTGATCATGAACGCGTCGTGAATATATCGGGAGGCTTGGAGGCATTGGGCCGGTTTTTTAAGCCGGGTTATTCGTGTATAAAGTCAAGATCGGTACATCGAATTCACAAAAGATTCAATATCGTTTGTCGCGATTTCGCATCAGATCGTCTTTCAGGCGACAGTTTGGAAGCGGTTTGGCAATCTTATCGAGGCTTGCTGCAAATTGGCTGTAATTACATTTTTTTAAATGCATTATCAACGGCCGCCTTACTTGTTGGACTTCCAGCGTCCAAGACGCTAAAATAACCAACGATGTCACCACGCAGACGCAAACGTTTTTCGTTCAATTTCCACCTTGATCCGCAGACGCAACGGGGGATTGCCACGGTTTTTTGTTTTGCCGTGGCCCTGTTTTTCCTGTTGTCCATGTTCGATCTGGCCGGCGCACTGGGCGTGTCCGTGGACCAGGGGTTGTCCCATGTGTTCGGCTGGGACAAGATTGTGGTGCCGTTTTTCATTCTGGCCATGGCCATCAACCTGCTCTCGCCGGACAGGCTTCCGCTAAAGATTACCAATTACATCGGTTTTTTCCTGTTCTTTTTGGGCCTCAACCCCCTGGTCCATCTGCTGACTTTCGGCGCGACGCCGGCCACGGGCGCGGCTGTCGATGCGGCCGCGGGTAAAATCGGATCAATGCTGGCCGAGCCATTCGTGCCTATTTTTGGAATGGCCGGCGCCTGCATCTTTTTTGCAGCCGTGTTCGGCGTGGCCATCGTCCTGATTTTTAACACCTCGCTGGGTTCGATCGTGAATCGCGTTATGCAGGTACTCGGCTGGTTTAAATCTGCGGCCATGTTTTTTATCAAGCCGTTCATTTCGATTTTCGCTTCCATGAAGGAACGCGCGGCGCAAAAACGGCTGGCTGCCGAACAAGCGGCCTTGCAGGCGCCGTCACAGTCCAATCCGAAAGACGCGAAGGAAGAGGTTGGTGAAGAAGATCAGGATGATGAAGTTCAGGTCAAAATGTCGAGTTCATCCATGGTCCAAGCGGACAAGGTCGAACCCGCGCCCAAGCCTCGTCGTCGCATTCCCAAGATAGACATACCTTTCGAGCTCTTGGCCAAGCATGACCAAAAGCCCACGTCCGGTGACATTTCGGCGCGACAGATGATGATCCAACGCACGCTCGAGACGTTTGGCATACCAGTCGAGATGGGCGAAGTCTCGGTCGGCCCGACCGTCACTCAGTTTACTTTTAAACCTGCTGACGGCATAAAGCTGACGCGTATCACGGCTTTGCATAATGACCTGGCTTTGGCTTTGGCCGCGCATCCCATCCGCATCGAAGCGCCGATCCCGGGCAAGTCACTCGTCGGCGTCGAAGTTCCCAATCAAAGCGTGGCCATCGTAGGCTTGCGCGAGTTGTTCGAGACTAAGGAATGGCGCGAGCGCAAGAATTCCATGAACTTCGCCCTGGGCCGCGACGTAAGCGGCAAGCCCTGGCTGGCTGACATCACGCGCATGCCTCATCTTTTGGTAGCTGGCGCGACCGGCTCTGGCAAATCCGTGTGTTTGAATACGATCATCATGTCGCTGCTGTACTCCAACGGTCCGGACGATTTGAAAGTTATTTTGGTTGATCCGAAACGTGTTGAGTTTCCGATTTATAACGGCATTCCGCATTTGATAACTCCTGTCATCACCGAGGTCGACAAGACGGTCAATGCGCTCAAATGGGCCATCCGCGAAATGAACCGGCGCTTTGACCTGCTGTCAAAGATGCAGGCCCGCGACATTTTGAGTTACAACTCGCGTTGCCAGGAAAAGCTGCCGTACATCGTGGTCATCGTGGACGAGTTGGCTGATCTTATGGTCACGGCCAAGCAGGATGTGGAATCGCAAATCGTGCGCCTGGCGCAAATGTCACGCGCGGTCGGCATCCATCTGGTGTTGGCCACGCAGCGTCCGTCGGTTGATGTCATCACCGGCCTGATCAAAGCCAATATACCGGCGCGCATCGCGTTTTCCGTGGCTTCGCTCATGGATTCGCGCACCATTCTGGACCAGTCGGGCGCGGAAAAACTCATCGGCCGCGGCGACATGCTGTATTCCACGGCCGAGATGAGTTCGCCGCGCCGCATCCAGGGCGTATTCGTTGCCGACGACGAAATCAGCCGCGTGGTCGAATACGTGAAATCAAAATACGGTCCGGGAGAATACGATCCTTCGGTCGTGGAAAAGACCGGTTCGCCAACGTCCTTCTCGTCCGAAAGCGGCGGTATGGACGAGGATGCGGACGAATTGTTGCCGGCGGCCAAAGAGGAAATTATCCGTGCCGGAAAAGCCAGCGCTTCGCTGCTGCAGCGCCGCCTTAAAGTCGGTTATGCCCGTGCGGCCCGCATATTGGATTTGCTGGAAGTCGAGGGCTTCATCGGACCGTCGGACGGCGCCAAACCACGAGAAATTTTACAAGTTGAATTCACCAAAGGCATGGACCAGGTGCCGACGCCGAGCCATCCTGCGCTCGAACAGGTCAACAGGGAGATTCCGGAGATTGAGGAGGAATAAAAAAACGTTCATCACGTTATTTAGCAAGATCCCCTCATCTCTAAATCTCTTCCCTCCCGTCGGGGGGAAGAGACTTCCGAAACAATACAGCCTGTTTGACTAAGTCTCTCTTAGCAAGGGAGATGTCACGCCGGATGGCGTGGCAGAGGAATCAACTTACGAACTCTCTAACACTACGAAGCACGTTGATCAGTTAGTGAGTTGGAGATTGCCACGGCTGCATCGCGTTAAACGCGACTGCGCCTCGCAATGACTAACAACCGCAGGTTTGCTTATTAGCTTTCGGGTTGGTAGATTTGCCGCATGGTTTTCATCCATAAGTCGGTCAGCACGGACCGGAGCTTTGGCGCCGATCTTTTGGCGTTGCGCGAGCTTCGTGGCTGGACGCGTGAACAGCTGGCAAAAGCCACGGGCATCCATACGTCATCGATCGCCATGCTGGAGGAGGAGCGTTTTGGCGAATTGAGCGATCCGGTTTATGCCGAACGCCATGTGCGCGTTTTGGTTAAAGCCCTGGAAGGACGGGTAGGATTTTTTTTAGGAAAATACCGCGAGGCCGTTGCCCAGACGGGTTTGGCCGAGCAGGCAATCGCAAATACCTCTTTTATTCGCCGCTTGCGCCGCTCGGATTTTTTCGTAACCTCCAGATACGCAGCCGCCGCGGTTTTGCTGCCGTTCGTGGCTTTAATCGGCTGGTACGTGTGGCGGCAAACTTTGATTCTGACCGCTCCGCCCCCGCTTGAAGTTTCAATGCCCGCGCCCGATGCCACGGTGCGCGAATCATTCGTGGACATAAAAGGACGCACGGATCCGTCCGCGGCCGTGACGGTCAACGGCATTGCGGCCGTGGTGGAACGCGACGGTTCGTTCGATTATTCTTTTGACGTGCCGCGCGGTCTGACGCGCCTGGTCATCCAGGCCAAACGGCGCTACGGCGGACTTACCGAATCCATCCGCTATGTGACCTACCAGGCGGCAACGGCAACCTCAACCACGTCCACGACGCCGTAAATAATGTAAATAAAAAATTCCCGCTGAACGGGATTTTTTGTTTACGGATCATCAGCTGCGAAGCGTCGCCACAATGAGAGTAAAGGCGGAGAATTTCATGGGAGGAGAGAGATACTCAATCCAAAGATCGAGTGCCATGAATTTCACAGCCTGAATTATCGTGCTTCGCTTCGCAACCGACGGCCCGCAAGCTACTTGCGCATCGTAGGCTGTACGTAGCCAATTGTCAACCCTTTGACGTTGGCCTTTGAAACAAAAATGCCGACCTGAGTCAGCGGTCCGCCTGAGTCGTGGCGGCGAGTTCGGACAGGCGTTTTGCCATTACGCCGCGCAAGAGTTCCAGCGGATCTTCGAGGCCGGTGCCCATGTAGGGTTCGCGCCCCCGGAAGAAAACTTTCCAGCCTTCCTGCGAAAGCTCGGATGCGGTTTGCAGGAAACGGTGGCGATCGATCCAGCGGAAACTGGGTTCCGATTTTTCCGGGTCGAACGAGTTCTCGCTGTTTTTCACCAGCAAGAGAAGGCTGGGTTTCCTGTTTTTGGCGAAAAGCCTGCCGGCGTCGATGACATTGCCGGAAATTGTAAGGTCCGCGCGTCGCATCGTTATCTCCTCGGTAAAAGCCTGTTCATTCCACCATGAAAGCCATGCTGGAATAGACAAGATGCTGCGACAAACCGAATGGTCTGCCGCAGCCAGTAGGTGCTCAGTTGTTGCCGGAAGCGACCGGAGGCTCGTCTTCGTCCTCCGGAAGGACGCCCTCGAAGCTGCCGAAACCGCCGGCCGCTTTCGGGGGCGAAGCCTCTTCGTCATCGCCGCCCGGAGCATCGGGTTCGGGTTTGGCTTCATCCTTCTCATCGGCCTCGGCTTCGTTGCCGGGTCTGGGATCGTCGCGGCGCTTGCGGCGCGGCGTCTTGTTGGCCTTGCGGTCGCGCCGTCGCGCGGCATCATCGTCCTTCTTGAACGCGTCGTCCGGGAACACGATGCCGCTGCGCGCGAAGAAACGTTCCATGGTGCCGTCGCAGTGGGCCAGCAGCAGGCCGGCATAGTTCAGCTGGAGCGTGGCCACGTACATGAACACGATCCAACCCCTGTCGTTCGAGTTCTTCGCAGGCAGCTGGCCGAAGAAGATGGCAACGCGCTTGGCGGTGTTGACATCTTTTTCACCGGTCATGCCGTAGATCATCCGGGTGCTGTTCTCGTACTGGTCGTACGTGCCCGAATTTTCTTCGGAAGAGAGCCGGTAGCTCCTCATCTTCTCGACGAGCTGGTGCAGGTTGTGATGGCGCATGAACCAGTCGCGCTCGCGCGGGTTGCGCATACAGGCGAACGGGATGACGTAAGGGTCGAGCCGGTCGTTTTCGACAAGCTGCAGCAAACCCTCATCAAAGCCGTCGATCAGGTCGGCGTGTTGGGCGCGGAATTCGTTGCCCGCTTTGCGCAGCCTGTTGTGCAGCCAGACGCAGACGCGCGTGCCGGCCATGTTCGGGATCTTGGCCACGGTCGAGTCGACCATGTCAGCGTCCTGGTCGAGGTAGTCGTTCAGGTCGCGCTGGTCGACGAACTTCACAATGCCGCGGTTGCCGTCGATGTACACCTCGTTGGTGGTTTCGATGCCCACGATGTTGTTGCAATAACGCCGGCCGTCCAACAGGATGGGCGTCTGAACCATGAAGGCTTTGATGGGGACCGGGGGCGTTTCCGCGTCCGGTTCCATGGCGTCCATGTCCATGTTGCGGTAGGCGTACTTGGCCAGATGGCCCAGTTCGAGTCCCACGGCCTTGTCCATGGCGGAAACAGAATGCGCTTTCTTATCGATCGTCATGATGCGATCCTCCTTAACGATTGTGTGTTCACGTTTGCGCCCGAAGCGGGCGGGTGACTGAGCATGTTGTCTAACGAACGTTATCCATCGTCCTCCGCATGCACGGACCAATGTTGACTGATCCGGACGTGCGGAAAACTTTGGCCGTGGAATGAATATGGAGGCGAGACTCGCAGTTAGGCAAAAGCCGCGTACGAGCCATGAATGCGCTTGGCGACCATGAGTCCAGCCTTAGCCGGAGTCGGGTACGTATCAGCGCAAGCCCCAACATGGCGTCGGGGTTCGCTTTCCCCTCCATATTGATTCCCATTTTCCCTGAGAAAATGGCCGTTCCCCTCCAAGAACGCAGGCCGACTAATGCTTTAAAAGGATTTCGAACCTTAGCAGAACTTGGAGTTTTTGTCAAGGGTTTTGGGCCAGGATTACGAAAAAACCGGCTAAACCGACCCTGGGGGCCTGGTTTGCCGATTTATGGCTTATCCGTCTCAAAACCGCAGTATTTGCGGGTTTCAGACAGACGGCCGACAGGATAGTTGCCGTCGGCACAAAAGATATTTTTTTTCATCACTCTTCCTCCTTTTTCGGATGCTTGCGCTTACGATGGTAAGCGGTTTTGTCCTTGTGGACCTGAATGCTCGGCGGAAAAGACTTGCGCACCTTTCTCTCCACTTCCTCGTGGGAAATTTTGATGGTGAAGACAGCATTGTCTTCCTTGGGCTTCTTTGCCGGATGATATTTTTGTTTCATATCCTTTCTCCTTTGGTTTTTGTATTGTATCACGACTGGTCGGACCGCGGAGCAGATCATGTCCGCCCCGCAGTCCGCAAGCGTAAATCCTACTTGCAATTCGGATTCACGAAGACTGAATAGGCCGCGGTCCGTTCGTCCAGTCGGAAGCAGCTTTTGCAGACCAGCACCATGTCAGGATTGTGGGCCTGGCATCTCGTGCCCTCTTCTGCCCTGGTACAGTTGCCGGCGCCGCGTCCGGATGGTCCTTTCGGGCAATCGGGCAGGGATGTGCCGGTCATTTGACGTGCCAGGCTGGAAGACACGATCGCGCTTGTGGACGAGGCGGCCGCATTCGGGCCGGGTTCGCCTTTGCAGAGGATGAGCACGGCGAAGATGCACACGGAAAGCGAGACGACCAATAAAACCGTGGTTTTTTTCAACTTTTTTCTCCTTTTTGTTGCATGTTTTTATTTACGTAAATACCCCGGCAGATGCGGAGGGGACTGTCCGAGACATCAAAGATGTTCGGGCAATCCTTGACGCGTACCGGCCATGAGAACCCAGTTTGCACCGGGTGCTATGACTTTCTTCGTCAGTCTCGTGGCTGCTTCAGGGTTGCTGAAGACCACAGAGAGTTTTCTCTCCTCCACGTCTACAGGGGCATTCTCACCAACTAATTAACAATTAAGAATTATGAATTAAGAATTGCGGAATACCTTCATCGCGTTTAACGCGATTTCGGTATATTTTTATACTTCCGAAATTCTCCAGCATTTTTCATTCTTAATTATTCATTCTTCATTCTCTTTTTTAAGGAAAGATATAGAGGTGTCCCGGTGGTTTAGGCCGGGACAGTGAGCTTCCGGGACGCAAGCGTTCGGAAACTCGGGAGTTGTACTACCATGGCGTTCCAGTCGAAACCGGATCGCCATGGGTTCTTCCTCCAATCCGCGACAGGCCCGTGTTCGGGTGCCGCAGGACTCTCTCTCCTCTATGTCTTTCCCGAAAAAATCGGTTGACTTATTTGTCGAGTGAACGTTTTAAGATATCAGGTTCATGGATTTATGTCAAGACTTTCTGATGCCGTTTTTATGCTAGGTTGAGCGAATTATTTTTTAGCTTGGTTGAGCCAAATGACAGTTTTTTAGTCTGTCAGCACAGGGTCGAATCTTTTAATTCGGCGCTCTGCTGAGGAGCTGACCGTTGAGAAACAGGTCAGCTACGACTCAAGGTGCGTTCAGGCTACCGCGGACTTCTTGTCCGCAGCCGGGGCAGCCTCAGGGGGCTGTGCTGCAGGCTTGGCCGTTGCGGCCCTGCGTGCAGCTTCCCGCTTGGCGGCTTCGAGACCTTCTCGAGCAACCGCCAGCAACCTGATTCGTCCTTCGGCATCGGCCTCGTTATAGGCCCTTTCCGGATTGCCTTGGACGAAGTGCCGTACGGCGCGCAGCCCGGTCTTCTGCTCTTCGGCAGACAGACCATGCCACCAGGCTTGGGCAGCCTGGGCTCGGCGCTTGAGGGCGTCGATGGCCGCTGCCTGGTGCTGGGCTACATTCAGGATCATGGATCCCGCGCCAGCCACCAACCGCAGCTCGGTCCGGAGCTCCTTGAGGGCCTTGAAGGTATCCTCGTGAAGCTTGCCGTCGGCTACGATGCGGGTCTTGTAAACCCGCTTCCACTTGGGGCCGCTGACCAGACCGCTCAGGCGCGGAAGGTCTTCGGCACGGACACCCTTGTGGAGCAGCTCCGTGAGGAACTGGGCGTCGTAGTTGACGCGCGAAACGGACGGGACCAGGTTGCGAGTGAGGGACTTCGAGACGCGGACGGATTCGAGGTTCATTTTTCAATCTTTCCGCTCCCGCAGGAGCATTGGTTTCCAGTTCAGTCGAACAAGAAAGCATATCACAAAATGAGGATTTTGTCAAGGGTAACAGGGCAATTTTTATGGCTAAAATAAGCCAAATATAATTGGCTATGTTGAGCGAACTTTACAAAAAACATCGCGTTAAACGCGACTAACAGCAAAAAATGGCTAAATTACCTTGATCAATCGAACAAACATACTCAATCTCCCTTTTGTAAGGGAGATGTCACGCCGG
>Ga0209048_10006554_pt1 | contig 10878 bp, 7 predicted proteins | sample FrelakmetCRP12CR_FD_187146 | JGI IMG/M metagenome (GOLD analysis project Ga0209048, IMG submission 187146) | Freshwater lake sediment microbial communities from the University of Notre Dame, USA, for methane emissions studies - CRP12 CR (SPAdes)... | ecosystem: Environmental > Aquatic >... | reverse complement strand
GTCCCGTCGAAACCGGCGAGGGCGTTGGCCCGCCAGTATGAGGCGAGCGGCGACCTGACGCGCATCACCGGCGCGTTGGTCGCCGGATCCAGAAGGCGCGGGTAGTTCTGCGTCCAGTCGAAGTTCAGGCGCGCGCTACCGGGGCCGGCGACCCCCCACGTGCGCCAGTCCTGCCAAGGCTGGCTTGCCGCCACCGACGTCGCGCCGAGCAGTGAGAGTGCGAGGAGGGCCGCGATCATCGCGGCCACGGCGCCCGCCAGCGCGTCCGTCGCCTTCCAGCGGTCGCGCTGGAGAGAGCGCGAGAAGACCAGCAGGCAGCCGGCCAGGAGGAGAAAAGCCAGCGGCGCCCACACGATCCTGGCTGCGTCGTCGGTGGTGAAGCCGAATCCCAGCACCACGAGGACGATCGCGAGGCCCGGCACCGCCAGGCGCAAGCTCAGCGCCAGGAAGGCGGCAGACCCGATGGCCACGTAGACGGCCAGCGACAGGACGAGTCCGACGCGCGTCACGGCCGCAAAGTCCAGGGGGAAACCGTGGGCCACGTAGGCCCTCGCGCCTGAGCGCAGCTGCTCGAGTAAGAAGCCGGCCTGCTCCCCAAACCCGTGGACATGCGCCGGAATGGGCACCTGCGCGCGCACCAGAAGGTACGCGCCGAGCGGGAGGAGGACGAGAGCGACGGGCCACGCCCGCCGATGGACAAGCCCTGGTGCGCCTGCCAGCGACGCGGCGACGACCGACACAAAGAGCAACGAGGCGATGGAGGGCCGGCCGATGCGATCGATCACGACAACGGCCGTGAGGGCGAGGCCGACGAAGCTGCCGAGATAGAACAGTTTGCGCGAGGTCCTCATCGACCGCGAGCGCGCCGGTCCTCCGCCCGGATCGAAAGGGCCGCATGCAGATCGTCGCCGCGGCTCAGGGCAAGGTAGCCGACGCCGGCGGCCGAGAGGGCAAGCCTCAGGCTCACGCTCTCGGCCGCGGAGGCCGCCGACAGGAACGAACCCGCAGGAACGTGGACGACAGAAACGCGCAGGCCCTGCTTCTGCAGGGTGATGAGCGCGCGCATGAGTCCACGGTCGAGGGAGAGGACGACGAGGGTCAGCATCCGCGTCCGTTGGCGCAGCCGGGGGTCGGCGACGAGAGCCCGCAGCGAGGGACCCAGCTCTGACAGCCCTCGGGGGGTCACCCCAGCCAGGACCTCGAGCAGCCGGAGATGGCCGTTCGCGTCCGGCGCGAGGCGGATCGGCCGCCACTCGTTGTCGGGCACCAGCAAGGTCGTGGCGTGACCGGCACGAAGCGCGTAGTCGGCCATCGAGCCTGCGGCCTGGACGGCGAGTTCGAAACTGGTCTCCGGCGGCTCCCCGGCGACGTGCGGAGCCGCACCGTTGAGGAGCAGCGTGACGTCACCGTTCGCCGCGTCCTCCGTCTCCCGCAGCATGAGGCTCCCCGTCTTCGCCGTCGCCTTCCAATCCACGCGGTTCAGCGGTTCACCCGGGCTGTGAGGCCGGATGCCGCGGAACTCCGACCCGTGGAGCGTCGGCCGTCGGCGCCTGCCGCCTTCGCCGACGCCCATGTCAGCGAACAGCACGCATGACCCGAGGTGCACGAGCCGCGGTGAGACCGTGATGTCCAGCGTGCCCAGACGACGCCGGACATGGACGAGGCCCAACGGGTCCTCGGCGACGGCGACCAGCGCGGGGAGATGATGGATGCCGCGTCGCGCCGGCCAGGGCCCCGACGTGACCACTCGTTCCGCCCGCGGCCCCAGGCTCTCGACGTGGATCGGCCGATCGCGGCCGCCCAGCTCGCCGGTGGCGGGCAGCAACGTGACCTGCTGCCCCGGCAGAAGCGAGCCACTCTTCACCCGGAACGAGAGCAGCAGCGGATCGCCCGCGACGGGCTGCCCGGGAGTGACGGTGTGGGTTACCTGGAGGCGCCGTCCGAGCGCCAGCACCTGCACCCAGGTGACGACTACGGCGGCCAAGAACGCGAACGCCAGCAGGTAGAGCTCCCAGGTGCCGACGATCCGGGCGGCCGCGTAGGTGGCTGCCGCGACGGCGAGCAGCGCCGTCCCCCGGGCGGTGGGCCGCGTCATCGCTCCTGCCTGGGGACGGGGACGGTCTCGAGGAGTCGAGCGATCACCGCCTCTTCTGCGTGCTCGTGCACCCTGGCGTCCGGAGACAGGATGATCCGGTGGCTCAGCACTCGGCCGGCGAGATCTTTGAGGTCTTGCGGTACGACGAAATCCCGCTCGCGGAGCAGCGCCAGCGCCTTGGCGGCGCGCACCAGGGCGATGCCGGCGCGGGGGCTGGCGCCGAGGTAGATGTCCCTGCTCGCGCGCGTGGCGGCGAGCAAGTCCACGACATAGCGGCGGAGCGGAGGCGCGACCTCGACGCGGCTCGCCGCCTCCTGCATGGCAAGGACCTCGGCCGTGCCGAGCACCGGCTCGAGCTCGGCGAATGGGTCCCCGGACGTCTGAGAGTGCAGGATCGCGTCTTCGGCGGCGGCCGAGGGATAACCGAGGCTCAGCCGCATCATGAAGCGGTCGAGCTGAGCCTCGGGCAGAGGATAGGTGCCCTCGTACTCGATGGGGTTCTGGGTAGCGACGACCATGAACGGGGCGACGATCGCGTGAGTGACGTTGTCGATCGTCGCCTGTCGCTCCTCCATGCACTCCAGCAAGCTCGCCTGGGTCTTTGGTGACGAGCGGTTGATCTCGTCGGCGAGGACGATGTTGGCGAAGATCGGCCCGGGGCGGAACTCGAAGCCGGCGGTCTTCTGGTTGAAGACGCTCACGCCCGTGACGTCGCTCGGGAGAAGATCGGGCGTGAACTGGATGCGGGAGAAGCGGCAACTGACGGAGCGGGCGACCGCCTTGGCGAGCAGCGTCTTCCCCATGCCCGGATAGTCCTCGATGATGATGTGGCCGCCGGCGAGCAGCGCGACGACGCAGGCCTCGATCACCTCCTCCTTACCAAGGATGACCGACGAGACGTTGGCCGCGATGCGATTCGCGCGGCGAGCGATCTCGGGCATTTCGCCGTCTAGAAAGACGGGACTGCTGCGAGTGCCGGGTTGCATGTGCTCCTCGCGATGCTGACTGCCGCGACCTTGCGCTGGCGATCGAGGATAGAGAATAGCTCTGGCGAGTCCGCGAGCGCGACCGTAGAGCGCGGGATCCATGCCGGGCGTTCCACTGCCGCCAACGGCGCCGTTGCGGTTGAAGCCTCGTCCATCATCGCACGCTGTCGACGCACGCGCCAACCGTCGTGCGGGCAGCCGCCAGTAAGAGCCCGGCGTGGCCCAGACGACGTGGTCAAGCCGTCAGAGAGCGCGAAAGGACGGCGATGAAGACAGCCGCGACCGGGGGCTGAGCCTTGCGTAGCCCCAGGCTGCCGGTCGGGCTGCGGCCGGTGAACCGCGACTCTCAGGATGCTCACAGGCGGCGCTCAGCATCTCCTCAGCACGCCGGGTTACAACTGTGTTCATAGGTAATAGGCACCGTGACCTTGGGCCTCGCAACAAAGGTGCGGAACGGGGAACACTGCGGTGTGAACGGCGAGCAAACGGGAGAGACGATGTCGGATCCATCGGCGCCGGGCGGGCCCTTCGAGGGCCCGGGTCCCGACGAAGCAAGAACACTGAACAGCCACCTGGAGCCCTCGGGGGCGGATCCAACGGAAACGACCTTGCGCCCGCCGGACGCGGGATCGCAGGCTCCGAGTGTGTCGTGGGAAGTCGCCTCGCCTCGCCGGCACCCCTTCGCGCGCGTCGCAGTCAGCGCGTTGCTGGTCGCCACCGGGGTGTTCCTCGGCGTCGCGATCAGTCACGACTTCTGGGAATCACACGCCTCCACGGCTTCGCAGGTGAAGCCTCTCGGCGGGTCCGGGTCGACCGGCTCGGGCGGCCTTCCCTTCGGTGAGGCCGGCGGCTCCGGGTCTGATGGCTCATCTTCGAGTCCCGGCTCTGCCGGCTCGGGCGCCCCCGGCGACGTGGCTGCGATCGCCGCGGCAGTCGACCCGGCACTCGTCGACATCAACGTCACGATGGGATATCAGTCCGGTCAGGGGGCCGCTACGGGGATCGTCCTGACTCCGTCTGGCCTGGTGATCACGAACAACCACGTGATCGACGGAGCGACCAGCATCAGCGCCACCGACGTCGGCAACGGACAGACCTACTCGGCGACGGTCGTGGGCTACGACCGCAGCCACGACATCGCCGTCATCCAGTTGAACGGCGCCTCCGGTCTCAAGACGGCGCAGATCGGAGACTCATCCAAGGCGACAGTCGGCCAGTCGGTGGTGGCCATCGGCAACGCCGGCGGCGCCGGCGGCACGCCCAGCGCGGCCGGCGGATTCCTGGTAGCGCTCGATCAGCAGATCGTCGCGGGCGGCTCCGGCTCCTCGGAGCAGCTGACCGGCCTGATGGAGACCGACGCCGCCATTCAGCCGGGAGACTCCGGCGGGCCTCTCGTGAACAGCGCCGGACAGGTGATCGGGATCGATGCCGCCGCGTCGGGCAGCAACTCGTTCAGTTCGCCGCAGAATCAGGGCTTCGCCATCCCCGTGAACACGGCGATGTCGATCGCCACGCAGATCGAGAACCACCAGGCCTCGGCCACCGTGCACATCGGGGCGACCGCGTTCCTCGGGGTCCAGCTCGATGCGAGCGGCGACCAGGGCGGCTTTGGCAGCGGCGGATTCGGCGGTCAGTCGGGCTCGTCGAGCTCCGGCGCGGCCGTCGCTGGCGTGCTCTCGGGCTCGCCGGCGGCGCAGGCCGGCCTCGCCGCCGGCGACGTCATCGTCTCCGTCGACGGCCAGGCGGTCGACTCAGCGGCGACGTTGAGCGCGCTGCTGGGCAGCCACCAACCCGGAGACCGCGTCCAGATCGGCTGGACCGACCAGTCAGGCGGGCAGAAGTCGAGCACTGTCCAGCTTGCCACAGGGCCGGCCGCCTGAAGCCGGCAAGTCAAGGACGACGCACAGGGCAGGCGCCCCCGCCGCACCCGCGGCGGGGGCGCCGCTGCGCGTGGCGACGGTCACGACTGACGCCGACCAACCCCAGCGCGTCCCATCCAGGCGGACGGCTTCTGGTTGCACGGCAGTTGCAGCGGGGCTTGGAGCGACGTCGACCACGACCTCGCCCTCCCCGGGGCCGACGGTGAGCCCTGTGGGGGTCGAACTTCGCTCGTGCCTGCCGGCGGGTCTTCAAGAAGGCCAGCATCGAGTGCCGGATCCACGACCTGAGCCACACTCGCGCCACGATGCTTCTCCGTCAGGGTGTGCGCCCCAAGGCTGAGAAGATCGACGCGGGGATGCGAGCCGCGCCGGCCACTTAGGGCGGGCGCCTCTCGGACGAGCCGGTGTCGCCGGCAACGCCGGCCGCTGTGACCTGGCGGCGTCCCGCTGCCACAGGTCGGCCTCTCCACCGAGCGCTCGACTCCCGAGCCGTAGCGGGCACGCCAGGCCGGGCGCCGCTGGAGCCGTCGGGCTCAGGACAGAGCGCCTGGGGCCGCGACCAGGATGAGTCGACGGGAGGGCGGTCGCGCGCGTCTTCCCCGGTCATGCGCAGACGCAGAAGACGGACGGGATGCGGCCGGCACGGGGTGACGTGGGTCACGCCCGTCCCAACTCACCCCCCGCCGACAACGACGACCGGCGATGACCGACGCGGCAATGGGTATAGCGTGCAGGGGCAGCGACGGAGAAAGCAGACTCGTCTGACGCTCGTCGGCGACCCCGAGGCATGACCGGCGTGCCGATCTGACCGCGGCCGACCGACTCAGGAGGTGGGACATGAAAGAGAAGCCGTTCCAGGCAGCGCACATCTCGCAGATCGAAGGGCGACTTGTGGACGGCGGGCCGCAGTCGCGAAGGCCCGTGCGCGAGCACTTCGACATCGGCGCGTTCGGCGTGAACGCCTTCACGGTGCCGGAGGCCGGAGAGGGACTCGTCGAAGCCCACGACGAGCTCTCCGGCGGCGCCGACGGTCACGAAGAGCTCTACTTCGTCAGCACCGGTCACGCCGTGTTCACTGTGAACGGCGAGGAAGTGGACGCCCCGGCCGGCACGTTCGTCTTCGTCCGCGACCCCGGCGCCAGGCGTGCCGCCGTGACCGCCGCACCCGACACGACGGTGCTGATCGTCGGCGCGCCCCGGGGTCGAGCCTACCGAGTGGCGGCGTGGGAGTACGAGTCCGCCGCCTTCGCACGCTATGAGCAGCACGACTACGAGGGGGCTCTGGCCGCCTTCCGGCAGGGCCTGGCCGAGTATCCCGGCAACGCCGGCGTGCTCTACAACATGGCCTGCGTGGAGTCGCTCGAGGGAGACAAGGATGCCGCCCTGGGCCACCTTCGCGAGGCGCTGGCCAGCGATCCCGAGAAGGTGCCCGGCTGGGCGACCGACGATCCCGACCTCGACCCTCTCCGCGATGAGGGAGGTTTCCCGCTCTGATGCTCTGATCGACGACAGGGGGTAGCCGTGTCGACCGACGCGAGAGAACCGGCGAGCTTTGACACGATCGCCGATATCGACGAAGGCGGGCTGCGAGCCGCGGTGCTCGAGGCCGCCCTGGAACTGGACGTCTTCACCACCATCGGGCCGCGCACCATGAGCCTCGAGGAAACGGCGCGCGCCATCGGCGCGGACCCGCGCGCGCTGGCCGTCCTGCTCGACGCCCTCTGCGCGTGCGGCCTGCTCGCCAAGTCCTCTGCGGGATACAGGCTCGAAGCGGCGGCTGCCGCGTTCCTGGCACGAGGCAGCGAGTCGTTCGGCGGCGACGTCGTTCTGCGGATGTCCGCCGCCCGTCGACAGCTCGCCGACGTCGTGCGCAGCGGGCGCGCCGTGGACGATCTGGTGGCCCGCTCGGGCGGCGACTTCTGGGCCGAGTTCACGTCGCACCGGCTCGTCACGTGGCCGGAAGGAGTCGAGGAGGAGCTCGAGAACTGGCGCGAGCTCGGAGTGACCGCCGACCGTTGTCCCGGGGTCAGCCTTCTGGACGTCGCCTGCGGATCGGGCATCCGCAGCTTCGGTCTGGCGCGCGACGATCCCGAGGCGCGGATCGTGGCTCTCGACTCGGCCCTCGTGCTGGAGATCGCGAAGAAGATCGCAGCGCGCATGGGGATCAGCGAACAGGTCACGTTCCGCGCCGGAGACGTCACCAGCGTCGATCTCGGCAGCGAGGAGTTCGACGTTGTGCTCCTCAGCTCCCTGCTGTACTTCTTCACGCCCGAGGACGCGCGAGGACTCCTGGGCCGTGTGTGGCGAGCACTCAAGCCCGGGGGACGTGTCGTCGTGCGCGCAGCGATCGCCGACGAGGAGCGGCGGGCGGCGGAAGATGCTCTTCTGAACGCCGTCGACCTCCTTCTGTGGCTGCCCACCAGCCGGGTGTACACGTTCGCGGAGTACCAGGATCTGCTGGCGCAGGCGGGCTTCGTCGAGATCCTGCGCCGAGGGGAGGAGATCGTCACCGCGGTCCGGCCCTCGTGAGGCGATGCGTCGGGTGGGTTGCGGGGATCCGAACGCACGGCCTCCGCCGTGACGGCAGGCCGGCGCTCGCGAAGCGCGACTCTGACTATTCGGCGAGTACGTTACGCGACGTCAGGAGCGGCTGTTCGAGGGTCGAGCTTCATCACCGACGCGTCCCCAAGGACACGCGGACCTGTGTGACGGCTGCCGAACTACCAGCGGTCGACAACTGGGCACGCGTCGAGGGGCCGGCTTGGCAGTCACCAAGAGTAGTCGTACATTGCAGGTGCAGATCGGGCGAGGTGAGACACGCATGGACGAGACCGAGCGCGACATGGAGCGGAGCGGCACCCAAGCCTGCAATGAGGTCGCGGACCTCGGCCCCAGCGAGGGAGCGCGAGTCAGCCGCGGCGAGTTCCTCAAGCTCGCCGGCGCGGCGGCGGCCGGACTGGCGCTGGTTGGGGCCGGCTGCGGCGGCTCTCAGCCGCCCCCACCGGCTCCGTCGTCGCCGACCCCGACCCACAAGAGCACTCCCGGCGCGCCAGCCGTGAGCCCGGCCGCTTCGGCATCGCCGGCGGCGGCCTACCTGGCCGTCGCCAGAGGCAAGGACGCGGCGGCCATCACCAGGGCCGCCGTCGAGGCGCTCGGCGGCATGGGCCGCTTCATGCGCCGCGGCGCCGACGTCATCGTCAAGCCCAACATCTGCGTCGGCTATCACGGCCCCGAGTACGCCGCGACGACCAACCCCGAGGTCGTCGCCACGGTCGTGCGCCTCTGCCTCGAGGCCGGGGCGAAGCGCGTGCGCGTCATGGACAACCCCTTCGGCAGCCCAGCCGAGGTGGCCTACGAGGTCAGCGGCATCGCCGCCGCCGTCAAGAAGGCCGGCGGCGTCATGGAGATCATGAGCCCGGTGAAGTTCGTCGACACGGCCATCCCCAAGGGCCGGGCCATCAAGCACTACCCGATCTACCGGGACATCCTCAAAGCCGACCTCGTCATCAACGTGCCCATCGCCAAGCAGCATCCCGTCTCGCGGCTTACCTTGGGGGGTAAGAACCTGCTGGGCTGCGTGACCGACCGCCAGAACCTGCACTTCGACATCGGCCAGACCGTGGCCGATCTGACCAGTGTCATCAAGCCTGGTCTCACGGTCGTCGACGCTGTGCGCATCCTCACCGCCAACGGACCCACCGGCGGCGACCTGGCCGACGTCAAGCGCAAAGACACCGTCATCGCCAGCTCCGATATGGTGGCGGCCGACAGCTACGCCGCGACGTTGTTCGGGCTGCGCGGGAGCGACATCCCCTACGTGGTCGCATCGGCGGCCATGGGCCTCGGCAAGATCCATGTGGGCAAGCACGAGGTCGCGATCCTCAGGGTGTAGCCGGCTGCTGAACTGGTCGCTGGAGAGCCGACCCGGGCGCTCGACAGCCGCTCCGCTCCGACCAGACGCGGACGACGTTGGCGGGTCCGACCTTGGCGAACAGCTTGGTCGTGCCGCGGCCACCCTGCGTGCACATGAGGTCACGCCCCAGCGAGCAGCCGGCTGCCGCGGAGCACAAGTCCTCGCCCTGAACGCGTGGCAGGGCGCTGGGAGCGGGTTAGCGGTGCGGGCGATGGGGTAGGTACGCACGGTCAATCCGCACGTCCAGGAGGTCACCACATGCGCCTCGTCAGACTGTCCACCGTCGCTCTGCTCGCGGTCTTCCTGCTGTTGCTGGGATACTCCGCGACCGCTCTCGCCGCGCCTTCAGCAACGTCGCGGACGTACACCGTCCTGGTGGGCGCCGGGAACGTTCATCGCGGGATCGAGGTTATGGCCTACTTCCCCGACAGCATCAAGATCCACGTAGGAGACACGGTCAAGTGGATCCAGAACACCAACGAGATCCACACCGTCACGTTCCTCGGCGGCAGCCCGCAGCCCGTGCTTATCGGTCTCGCGGCCAACTTGGGACTGCCCCCGGGCCCCAGTCCGCTGGCGTTCAACCCGGCGGCCGTCAATACGGACGCACCCTCCGACGGGCTGGCCAGTACCACCATGTTCGTCAACTCCGGCCTCATGGGTCGTGAGACCGGCATGTATCGCTCCTTCAAGCTCACCTTCACCGCCGAGGGCACCTACCGCTATCTCTGCCTGGTGCACGGCGTCGTGATGTCGGGCACGGTGACGGTCGTCGGCCCCCGCGCTCACGTCGCCCCCCCGGGTCACGTGCGCACGCAGGGTCACTTCCAGATCGCTCGGCAGATGGCCAAGGCGCCGGCTGTGATCCGCGCGGCGGAGCGGCAGATCAAGCCGGCCACGACGAATCCCGACGGCACGATGACCCACACCGTCTGGATGGGGTACAGCCGGGGGCAGATCGACCTCATGCGGTTCTTCCCCAGCAAGCTGCGCGTCCGGCCGGGGGATACCGTGAAGTGGCAGATGAGCCCCTCCAACGACGCCCCGCACACCGTGACGTTCCTCAACGGTCAGCCTGAGCCCGGACTGGTGAGCCCTGTGCCGCAGCCCAGCGCCCCCCCGCTGCTGTACATCAACCCGGCGGTGCTCTTCCCGTCCCCGTTCCCGCCCGCGTCCGTGCTGACGCGGACTGGCATGTACAACTCGGGGCTCATGAACCCGGGCACCGACGCCGCCTCTTGGCAGGTGAGCCGGGACATGACGCCGGGACCGCTGCTGTACCTGTGCCTGCTACACGACACGAGCGGGATGAAAGGCACGCTGGTGGTCCTGCCGCACTGAGAGGACCCCTTCGGCCGGCGGGGCGAAGATTCTCCGGCGACCCTTGACACCGTGCGTCGCCATCGCTCCCTGACGGCGAGCGCCCGAAGCGAAGCGTGCCGGCCCCGGCCTCTCAGCCCGGCCGGTACGCTTCGCGTAGCAGGCTCCAGCGCCCGCTCCCGTGGGCCAGCCTCCCCCGCACGCTCGACTCCGATGTCGCGTTGCTGCGGACATCGCGGGACAGGACGCAGCAACCTCGTCCCTCGCCACGGTGTGCGTGCCTCGAGTGTTCCCGCGGGCAAGCCCATGCGGAGGCGAGTCCGCGGCCGCGCGGCGCGGACCTCCGCCGAGGCGAGAGGGGGGTCGCTGGCGACCCCCCTCTCGCCTGTTTCTCGCTCGTCGGTGCAGCCGCGTCCTGCCTTCCGACGCCATTACTTCGTGAAGTATCCCGTCCTGAAGACCGTGTTCGCCCAGTCCGGGGACAGCATGATGCCGTCGATGTCGGCCGACTCGCCGGCGACGCCGAGGAGTACGCCGAGGTTGATCATCGGGACCTGCTTCTGCAGGATCTGCTGCGCCTGCTTGTACAGGAGGCCACGCTGAGTGGCATCCGTGGTCAGCGGGATCTGCTTGCAGAGCTTGTCGAACCGGGCGTTGCTCCAGCGCGAGAAGTTCCAGGGGGCG
>Ga0209048_10006553_pt1 | contig 10878 bp, 9 predicted proteins | sample FrelakmetCRP12CR_FD_187146 | JGI IMG/M metagenome (GOLD analysis project Ga0209048, IMG submission 187146) | Freshwater lake sediment microbial communities from the University of Notre Dame, USA, for methane emissions studies - CRP12 CR (SPAdes)... | ecosystem: Environmental > Aquatic >... | reverse complement strand
CGTCTACAGGCGGGTAACTGCGGAGAAGGGCGATTTGAACGACATGCGCGAAAACCTGCAGGCGCGCCAGGAGGAAGTCAAGAAGATTGCGGATATCCTCAACAGCATGACAGTTGTTATAAATGATATTGCTACTAACTATAACCTTGAAGTCGTCAAGTCTCAGGATACGGGCAAGAGCCTGGGCAGTGAGTTTTGCGGGGGCGATTATGTCAGCAAGGACGGCAAAAAGACAATTACAATCTACCAGTTTGATGATGAGAACAGACTGGTGCGGGTGCTGGCTCATGAATTCGGCCATGCATTGGGATTGAAGCACAACGATAATCCCAAGGCCATATTGTACAGGCTGATGCAATCGGATTCCCTCAACCTCGCTCCGGATGACGTTGCCGCGCTTAAAGAGCAATGCAGTGATTAAGTTAAGGAATAACCAGGAGGCAAACGATGGCAGTCCATGACAAGATCGGGGCGATGATGGATGAAATGACAAAGTGGCGTCGTGCCCTCCATGTCTGTCCGGAAACGGCCTTCGCGGAAAAGGAGACGTCCGACTACGTGGCCGAAAGATTGCTATCCTTCGGCCTTGATATTTATCGGGGTCTTGCCGGCACGGGCATTGTGGCAACCATCCAGAGGGGCAAGGGAAGTTCTCCTGCCATAGGCCTCCGCTCCGACATAGACGCTCTTGATATTACGGAAGCAACCGGTCTTTCTTACGCCTCCCGCAACGAGGGAAAGATGCACGCCTGCGGCCATGACGGCCATATGAGCATGCTCCTCGGGGCGGCGAAATATCTCGCCGGGAATGATACGTTTCGCGGGACGGTCCACTTCATCTTCCAGCCTGCCGAAGAAAACGAGGGCGGAGCGGGAAGGATGGTTCGGGAAGGACTCTTCGATCGGTTTCCGGTCCGGTCCGTCTTTGGCCTGCACAACTTTCCCGTTTTACCGGAAGGGACGTTTGCCATCTGCAAAGGCCCCATGATGGCGGCCTACGATGTCTTCGATATAGAAATAAGGGGTAAGGGCGGACATGCCGCCACCCCCCAGAATGTGAAGGACCCCATCCTGGCTTCAGCCTATCTGGTGAACTTTCTCCAGAGCATAGTCAGCCGCGATGTTAATCCGTTACAGGCGGCGGTTATCAGTGTTACAGAGATTCACGGCGGCACCTCCTACAACATAATCCCCGACGCAGTAAGGCTCCGGGGGACAACACGTCATTTTCTCACTGCCGTGCAGGATATGGTGGAAGCGCGCATGCGAGAGATATGTGCCGGCGTGTCAGTTTCTCTTGGCGTTGCCATTGACATGACATATGAGAGGCGCTATCCCCCGCTGGTCAATACAGATCAGGAGACTGATGAGGCCACGCGCGCCGCAGCCCTGGTCGCGGGGAAGGATCGGGTCTTCACCGACATCACACCGGTCATGACCTCGGAGGATTTTGCCTTTCTCCTAAAGGAGAAGCCAGGGGCATACATGGGGATCGGTGCTGGAAATCCAAAGGAAACGGGCAGGCTGCACCAGGCCTTGTATGATTTCAACGACCGCATATTGCCCGTCGGTGCGAGCTACTGGGCGACTCTCGTGGAGACGCTGCTGCCGAAGTGAGAAATGAATGGATCTGCCATCTCAGCTATAAGGATATCAATCTTTGATAGAAAGTTAATCTTTTATATATAGCGATTCATAGAGCAGATCACAATTTTTTAATGAAAGCCGTTAGCATCCTGATGATGGATAAAAGAAGTAAAAATCCAGATCAAAAAGTAATGTTCGTCGATCCCCGAAATCGGAACCGGAATATTCTTCACATCACTATCGTCTTAGCAATTGCTTTATTTGCTGTCGCCCTGCGAGCACATCTCCTTCCCATTCCCCTGGAACGAGACGAAGGAGAGTACGCTTATGCTGGAAAGTTAATTTTGCAGGGCTTTCAGCCATATTTATCCGTTTACACCATGAAAATGCCTGGAATTTATGCGGCTTATGCCTTGCTCATTTCCATCTTTGGCCAAACATCCACAGGAATTCACCTAGGCCTGATGATCATCAATCTGGCAACATTGCCTCTCCTTTACCTTCTTGGGAGAAAACTGTTTAATGAATGGGTCGGCTTTGTGGCCAGCGCAACGTTCACTTTTTTTTCGGTCATGCAATCTGTACAAGGGGTTTCTGCCAATGCCGAGCATTTTGTTGTGCTTCCTGTGCTTGGTGGAATGTTGCTGCTTCTGAGAGCCGCTGATAAAGAAAAGCCCATCCTCTTTTTTTTGAGTGGGCTGCTATTTGGGCTTGCTTTCATGATGAAACAGCATGGTGCATTCTTTGCAGCCTTTGCTGGATTCTATCTCCTGTTCACGGAATGGCGAAGGCAACCTTTTATGCTTTCTCGCTTCTTTCTTAGAAGCCTTTTGTTTTTTTTGGGTCTCTTGACGCCGTTTGGCGTGACGTGCCTCTTTTTCTTAAGCACTGGTGCTTTCGATAAATTCTGGTTCTGGACTTATCGATACGCTCGAGAATATGTGTCAATGGTGACGCCTGCTCAGGCGTTTCTACATTTTAAGCTAAACTTTGCTCCAATTATATTTGCCGCGCCGCTACTGTGGATTTTGGCTGGTATAGGTCTTACAGCTATCTATTGGAATGATGCGGCACGATTACGTTCATTATTTCTCTGCTCGCTTTTCATTTTCTCTATTATGGCCATTATGCCCGGTTTCTATTTTCGACCGCACTATTTCATACTTATACTTCCGGTCATTTCACTATTCATTGGCATAGCTATCAATTCTTTCCGGTCTCTTCTTTCGAAGCAGTCCATTATCGTGAGAGACTCGATACCTCTCTTGATCTTGTTAACCTGTCTGCTGATGTCTGTTTATCAAAATAAGGCTTTTCTCTTTGAATCTGGACCGATCGAGGCATCCCGAATGATGAATGGCTGCAACCCTTTCCCCGAATCCGTCACAATCGGGAAATACATTAAGGACCATTCTTCAAAAGATGATCTCATCGCTGTCATCGGTTCTGAACCTCAAATCTATTTTTATGCAAATCGCAATGCAGCAACCAGGTTTATCTACACTTACCCGCTAATGGAGAAACATCCCTATTCATTGCAAATGCAAAAAGAAATGGCGCAGGAAATAGAGTTGTGTCGCCCAAAATTCTTAGTTTTCATAAATACTCAATACTCGTGGCTTGTAGAATCTGATTCCCATCAGTTCATATTTGATTGGTTTCGGGACTTTCACCAAAGGATCTACAACCGCGTTGGGGTTGTTGATTTAACGTGCGAAATTATGCCCCAATTTTATTGGAATGAATCGTCAAGGGGCCGTTCTCCAAAATCCAGAGATTGGATTGAGATCTATGAGCGAAAATTATAGAAAATTATGCTTAATGGAGATGGATCAAAAGCAAATGCGACAATCACTCACTGAGAAAAAGCGATCAACAAGAACCGGCATTCCTGAACATACAATCTCCAAGAGATTGGAAAGGAAACGGTAAAACACCATGCGCCGCGAACTGCTTGTTTGTTTATGTCTTGCTCTAATAACGTGCTCCATTTATTGGCAGGTGCAAAATTTTGATTTTGTACGGTATGACGATGATAGATATGTAACGGAGAACCGCCATGTGCAGATGGGCGTGAAAGCTGAAGAAATTACCTGGGCATTCACCTCTTTATATGCCAGCAATTGGCATCCCGTAACCTGGATCTCTCACATGCTTGACTGTCAGTTATATGGCTTGAACCCCAGGGGGCATCATCTGACCAACTTGCTCTTTCACATTCTCAACACCCTGTTGCTTTTTCTTATTTTTAAACAAATGACGAACGCACTTTGGAGAAGCGCCTTTGTTGCCGCCCTGTTTGCCGTTCATCCCCTCCATGTAGAATCAGTCGCTTGGGTGGCAGAGCGAAAGGATGTGTTGAGCACCTTCTTTTGGATGCTGACATTATGGGCTTATACGCGATACGTCCAAAACCTTTCGATGAAGAGATATCTTTGCGTTCTCTTTTCTTTCATCATTGGCATCATGACAAAGCCGATGCTTGTGACCCTGCCCTTTGTCTTGCTGCTCTTGGATTTCTGGCCCCTTCGCCGTTTGCATTTGGAAGGGTCATTCTTCAATACAGGTGCAAGCGACTTGAAAGCTGTCGGAGGTAGGAATGGAAAAGAGTCAAGCATGGCACTGATTATTGAAAAGATTCCCCTGTTCATCCTCTCAGGCGCATCCATTTGCGCTACACTCTTTGCGCAGTGGTCAGGCATTTTCCCGCTCGAGTCCCTGCCCTTTTCAACCCGGGTGAGCAATGCCGTCGTCTCCTATATTTCGTACATGGGCAAGATGATCTGGCCTTCTGATCTGGCAGTTTTCTATCCCTATCCGGAAAGCATTCCCCTGTGGCAGGTCGGTGGCGCTATTTTGCTGCTGATTCTGATTACAGCAGTTGCCGTGCGTTTGAGGAGGCGCAACCCCTATGCGATAGTCGGGTGGTTGTGGTATCTTGGAACACTGGTGCCTGTCATCGGGTTGGTGCAGGTTGGATACCAGTCCATGGCGGATCGGTACACGTATTTGCCCGTGATCGGCTTGTTTATAGCAATCGCGTGGATGGTGCCGGATTTGCTGGCCCGATGGCGCTTTCATCGCATTGCTCTATCCGTGCTCGCGGCATGTGTTATCGCGGCTCTAATGACAGTCTCCCTTTTTCAGATCCGCTACTGGCAGAACAGCATGACTCTTTTTGCACGCGCCCTCGCCGTCACAAAAAATAATTTTGTAATCGAAACCAACATGGGTGCGTCTCTTGCGGAACAGGGTAAATTCGGGGAAGCCATTGCCCATTATCAAGAGGCTTTGAGAATCAAGCCGGATGATTTTGAAGCCCGTTACAATCTGGCCAATGCCTTGGCGAGGCAGGGCAAAGTGGAAGATGCAGTTTCTCACTATGCCGGTATCCTGCAGACGAAGCCTGATGCTGCGGCAGTCCACAACAACATGGGCATAGCATTGTCTCAATTGAGGAGAACCGACGAGGCTATTGTTCATTTCCGCGAAGCGCTCCGAATAAAACCCGATTTTGAGGATGCGGGATCGAACTTGGAAAAGGCGCTTATGGGGCAGGGAAGAACGAAAAAACCGGTTCCGGAAAAAGTAGCTATTCCACCGGCGGATCCCAATAGCGCCGAAGGTCAGCTGCGCATGGGCCTGGCTCTCTTTCAGGAGGGTAAGGCTGATGAAGCCATCCCTAAGTTTGAAGAGGCGCTGCGGTTAAACCCGAAGCTCGCAACGGCACACATCTCACTGGGTTTGATCATGGCGCAGAAGCGTAACCTCGACAAGGCCATCGATCATTTTCGCAAGGCGCTTAAGATTAAGCCTGATATTGCTGAGGCCCACAACAGCCTGGGCGTGGCTTTAACATATAAAGGGTCTTTGGATGAGGCCGTGGAACATTTTGAGACGGCCTTGAAGATCAATCCGAGATTTGCGAAAGCGCATAACAGCCTTGCCGTGGCGCTGGCGCAGAAAGGCAGGACAGAAGAAGCCATCAGCCACCTCAGGAAGGCTTTACAGCTGCAGCCAGATTATGAAGAAGCAAAAAGAAACCTTAAAGTTCTGCTCGAGATGCAGGGCAAGTCGTAATAGAGCAAGGCCTGCACTACGTAATGTCAATGAATGTAGTGCAGGCCTTTAGTCCGGCGAATACGGCGCACCTGAAGGTACGCCACTACGTTAGCCAGGAGAAACTGCGGCAATTGAGGATAGCGCGGTTCAGTACGTGTAGGTAATGGCGCCTCCGGCAGAGAATCTTTCCGAGTAATGTCCTTCGGCGTTCAGGCGAAATCCCTTGGCGAGAGGCAAGTCGATTCCCGCAAACCCTCCCACATTTGTTTTATTTTTAATCGTAGTTTCCGCTGTTGAAAATTGAAGACCCGGCACGTTCGTGGACAAAGATGCCGTTCCTTCCGAATAATAGACGTAAGGTCCGGCATAGAGCCTTATGCCATACGGAATGGTGGCCTGAAAACCAACACCGAAATTCACATCCCACAGATTGTCGACAGTGAGCACCGCCCTGTATGGCACGCCACCGCTGGTTCCCGAGACATCATCCTTGTAAGTGTTGAAGGCATAAGTTCCTTGCACAAATGCGCCCACTCCGAAGGTCTTGCCTAGAGGATAGAACACCTTTCCTCCCAGAGTGCCAAAAAATTTCCAGTTCTCATCAAAATCGTTATCGGATGTCGTCGTCAATGCATTTGAAGAGCTGAAGGCATCCTGGATTTTCAGATTCGACACACCTATGCGCGCATATATGTCCCAGCGATTTTGCGCTCCGTAGCCTGCTTCCGAATAAACCTGATCCTGCCTGGTCACGAATTCTGCGCCATTCTTGTATCTGTCTTCATGATGCCAGTAGCCGATGGCTGTGTGTAATCCTCCCGCCTCTCTCGCAATGGGTTGAGGTGGACCAAAAGGCCCGCCAGCCGCAGCGATTCCATGGATTGCGAGAGTCATGAATACTGATAACGCGATTATTCTGAGGGCTTTCGTATGAATTCCTCCCGGTTTCTTTTTTCGACGAATGTAGTGCAGGACTTTAGTCCTGCTTATACGGCGCACCTGAAGGTACGCGACTACGTGCAGCCGTGGTTATCTCTCCATCCTCATTCCACTCGGAGCAAGTTCCTCTATCTGCCCACCTTTTTTCATCCTTATCTTTTTCCAGCGATACTGGACATAGGCGTCGCGGAGCGCCACATAGGGGTCGATGGCTGCCTCTTTGAGAGCCTCATAGTCGCCGATCCTGAGAGACGTCCTGTTCACCTCTTCGTATGCCCTGACTATGGGCCCTACATACCAGGGAGCGATCTCACCCATATAGGATGGAGGGTAGAGGAAATATTCACCGGGTATGACAATAGAATCCCGCGCGCTGGAAGGTCCCATGAGGGGCCAGACAATGTAGAAGCCATGTCCTACTCCCCATACTCCCAGTGTTTGTCCGAGGTCCACATCCTGTTTCTGGAGATTCAAGTCCTTGCTGGACGCGGGGTCCATCAGCCCCCCGATGCCCCAGATGGTGTTTACAGCGAAGCGCCCCACTTCCGTGGCTGCGCAGCTTATGTCCGCCTGCAGCAGGCAACTCACAAAACGGGCCGGAAATCCCAGGTTGGAGAAGAAATTTTTTACGCTCACCCTCGCTCCTTCGGGGACGACGGCTTTGTATCCTTGGGCCACGGGCTTGAGCAGCCAGAAGTACAACTTGTCGTTGAATTCGAACATGACCCGATTGAATGGCTCTATGGGATCCGTGATTGTCGGCGCCTGTCCCTCCTTGCTTTCTTCCGTGTAATCAATGCTGGCATCGTTATTGACAGTTCCCTTTTCAGAGTTTACCGGCGTCTCAGGGGATTTGACCGCCGCCTCCGGCGGTTTCGGAGGAACCTCGTCCGATGTAGAAGCGACGAGAATCGGCTGCGGCTGTGGGGATGCAGCGGCTGATGCAGGTGAAGAGGCGACTTGGGGTGCGTGCGCACACCCCACGACGATAAAGGCTAACAGCAGGACCGCGAACGAGAACGATTTCATAAGATAGAACAACTCTTCAGAGTGTTGTTGTTGCTTCTCAAACCTAGTGCGCCTTCACCTTTTTTCTCAGGATCTCAAGCAACTGTTCGGGCGAATTCTTTGCCAGTATATCATTGAACTGAGTGCGGTAATTCTGCACCAGACTCACATTCTCTATAACAACATCATACACTCTCCACACGCCATCCTTCGAGATGACTCTATAGGTAATGGGGACTTCCCTTGATGCGGTGATAACTTTCGTCCGGACCTCGGCCTGGTTGCTCGAGATCATGGATTCCTTGGTAAACTCAATCTTCTCGTCGGTGTAAGCGAGAATCTTGTCGGCATAAGCCTTTTCCAGTACCTGTTCAAACAGCTTAACAAACTCTTGGCGCTGATCGTTGTTGAGTTTGTTCCAATTATTCCCCAGGGATCTCCTGGAAAGTTCCACTTCATCGAACATGGTGACATAGATGACCCGGAGCTTCTCTTTTTTTATTTCTTTGGCCGATGGGGCTTTAAGCTTTGGATCGCGCAGGACATCCAGAACTTTGTCAGCATTTGCCTTGACCGTGTCAAGCGCCGCGCCGGCATACACGGGAGGACATATGAGAAAGAGCATCAGGATGCTTAAAGCAACGAACAGTCGCTTCATGGCTTTACCTCAGAATTTTTTTTGGCGTCATCCGTCTTTTTCACATCACCGAAAGCATACTTGCCGATAAGCTCTGCAATGTCCACGGCCGGCTGCGTCTCCGTAATGACCGCGCCGGGTTCAAGGACAGTCCCTGCGCCGCCGGGATCGATGCTGACATACTTGTCGCCGATGAGCCCTTCCGTTTTGATAGAAGCAATGGCATCATCGTAAATCTTGACGCCCCTATTTATTCGCATTTCCACAACAGCCCTTTGATCTGCCTGATCCATGGAAAGCCGCTCCACCCTTCCTATCTCCAGACCCAGCATGTTTACAGGGTTGCCGACTCTCAGTCCCGACACGGACGTGAATCGCGCCAAGATAGAGTAGGAGTTGTCACCAAGCAATGCTACATGACCGAGTTTGACGCTCATATACGCTATGCAGAGCAGTCCGAAAACTACGAATATGCCGACAGTTGTCTCCATGAGGTACTTTTTCATTTGCTCACTCCTCCGCGGCGCACCTTAGCCGTCCAATTTCTTTCTGCCGACTTTCAGCAGATGCTATAATGGTTTCTATTTCTGCAATAGGCTGTCCTTTGGCCAGTCCCGCAACGATGGTGAAGTCAACACACGTCCCCGGTACCGCCCGCTCACTGGCAGCAGCCCAAATTTCACTAATTCCGTGCTCCTGAAAATCCTTAACAAAATCTTCCAGCATATCTTCAGCCTCGTCCAGTTCCGAATAGGGAAGGACCGTAACGAATTCATTGATGCTGCGGCGGGTGGAAAAGCCCCCTATGGCGCCAAAGTGTTTATCGATATACACCCCCATAGACTGTATGGCCTCCTGTGCTGATTCGTGGCCCAGGCCCGCTATTATGTCGTCGAGCGACTCCAGGCTGAAAACCGCGACACAGTATGTATCCCTGAGGGGTCTCCGTTTCATCTGACCATGATACAGAAGCTTGAACTGCCGCTTGGAGTGAAGACCCGTCAATTCCTTTTGCAGTCCTTCCAGGCTGCGGATGACCTCGTCTTTGAAAGGGTGGTCGAAGTCTTCAAGCTCCTCCGGAGTGCCCTGAAAAACAATATTGCGGCCGTAGAGGGCAAGGATACGGTTTGAGATGAAGTACACATCAGGAATCTCATGGCTGACCACGACCGCCGTAAATCCGAATTTTCTCTGGTACTGGGCAATCATGCCCAGTATGGCATTTTTCCGTACAGGGTCCTGGCCGGAGGTAGGCTCATCAAAGAGAACGATGCTCGGATCAATCACCAGCGCCCGGGCCAGGGCTGCCCGCTTTTGCATGCCCCCCGATAGCTCGGAAGGAAACTTGCGGGCAGAATCGGTGAGTTCTGTCTGCTCTATTCTTGCCATAACCTTGCCGTGGATTTCAGCCTTGGTCATGGTCGTCCTTTCCCGGAGGGGCAGGGCGATATTTTCATAGACCGTCATTGAGTCGAACAGGGCGTTGTCCTGAAACATGTAGCTCATCTGAGCCAGGGAGGCATCCATCTCGCTCTTGCCCATCCCGCCCAAGGCTTTGCCCCGGAAGAGAATGGTCCCTTCGTCAGGCTTCAGGAGCCCTATGATATGCTTGAGTAGAACCGTCTTTCCTCCTCCGCTGAGTCCTATAATGGTCGTTACCTGTCCCTCATAGATCTTCAGGTTAACGCGTTCGAGGACAGTCCGTGTTCCGAAGCGCTTCGTGACATCTTTGAATTCGATCAGGGGAGTTTCCATGAGCCTCTCTATATCAGTAAGGATGTCACTATATAATCCGCAACAAGAATGAGGACGCAGGAAAGCACGACGGCCGAAGTGGTGGAAAGGCCGACCGCCTTGGCCCCATGGCTGTCCTGGCGCATGTGCGTGAAATAGCCCTGGTAGCAGCAGACGGTGACGACGATAACGGCGAAAACCACTGACTTGACAAAACCGTCCATGAGGTCTTTCATATCCAGGCTGGCCTGGACGCGATGGAAGTAGGTGCCTGCGTTAGCGCCCAGGAGCACTACCGCCGAGATGTAGCCGCCGAGGATGCCGATAAGGTCAAACAGCGCCGTGAGCAGGGGAAAGCTGATGATAGCAGCGACAATTCTTGGGCTGATGAGATAGCGCATTGGATCAATGCGCATCGTATCCAGGGCGTCGATCTGCTCTGAGATGCGCTGGACACCGATCTCCGCGGTGATGGCGGAACCGGCTCTTGCTGTAATCATGATGGCCGTGAGAACAGGTCCCAATTCTCTTACCAGTGACAGGGCCACCAGCGTGCCGATTGCCCCCTGCGCGCCCAATTTGACGAGGGCATGGTAAGACTGGAGACCGAGTACCATGCCTGTGAAGAAGCCTACGAGCAGGATGATCGTCGTGGAGCTCGCCCCTATATAATAGAGCTGCTGGACTATCTTGGGCAGCTGCTTGTGCCAGAAGGTCTTGACCAGGGCGAGAAAAAGGAAAATCGCTGAGGCCCCGCAATTGTTGATCCAGCTTATGGCCGTCCTGCCGGCTGCGGTGAATGGCGACAGCAGCAGCTTGACAAGCCGCCAGGCAGTTTTGTTTTCCGTGCCGCTTTGACTATTTGCACTGAGTGCCATCGATAGTTCCTGTTATTCGTTTAACATCATGAC
>Ga0209048_10006552_pt1 | contig 10880 bp, 7 predicted proteins | sample FrelakmetCRP12CR_FD_187146 | JGI IMG/M metagenome (GOLD analysis project Ga0209048, IMG submission 187146) | Freshwater lake sediment microbial communities from the University of Notre Dame, USA, for methane emissions studies - CRP12 CR (SPAdes)... | ecosystem: Environmental > Aquatic >... | reverse complement strand
GCTGATCGGTCTGGCGATGATCGAGTCACTCGCCATCTACGCCCTCGTTATCGCCTTGATCCTCATCTATGCTAACCCGGTGAGCACTGCAATTCAGAAGTTTGTAGGTCTGACCGGTTAGTAAGGGCATTTGCAGTAAAGCATTTCAATTAAGCACAGCTGGGTGGCGCCAATACCTGGGCGCCACCCAGCTGTGCTGACTCACACACTCCTCTTCGCCGGACGGGTTTTTTTTGAGGCGTGATGTGAATAATCTCACATAGTTATCGGCCTGTGCGCTAGCACAGCTTCTGCTCATGGTGAACAGTTTGAGTAATAAAAGCTGAGGTCTGGGGATGAAATTTGCCAAGATTCCAATGGCTACCATTAGCCGGCTTTCGATTTACACTCGCACTCTTCAGGAACTGCTGGAAGAGGAAGTGGATGTAATCTCATCCGAGCGCCTGGCCAAGCAGTGTGCTGTGAATCCAGCTCAGATTCGCAAAGATTTGGCTTACTTTGGTGAGTTCGGAGTACGAGGAGTCGGTTATCGAGTTGCGGACCTGCTCAATCAAATCAAAGAAATTCTTGGCCTGAATCGTCCCTGGAACTTGGGTATGGTCGGTGTTGGGAATCTGGGGTCAGCATTGATCAGGCATGCTAATTTCATAAGACATGGCTATGTTTTTACGGCTGCCTTCGATGTTGATCCTCAAAAGGTTGACAGGCGATTACCAAATGGACTGGTGATCAGACATCTGGATGAAATGGATGAAGTGGTTAAGGAGCGTGATGTGCATGTGGGAATCATCACCACGCCATCGAGTGCGGCGCAGAGTGTTGCCAACCAGTTGGTGCTTGCGGGGATCAATGGAATATTGAACTTCGCTCCGATACAGATTCAAGTTCCCAACTGCTGTCATGTGGAGAATGTTGACTTTACAATAAAGCTGGATTCAATCGCCTACCATCTTTCCTCAACCGGTTGATCCCTGGCACAAGATATTACAGAGCGCTGGTCCCGGGTGCTGGAATGAAAAGCATCCACGAAGGCACACGAAGTAGAACGAAGACACACGAAGACGTATGGAGCCAAGATCAGCAACCAAGAGCTAATAGCCAGTACCCAATACCCAGAACACAATAACCAATAACTAACAACCACCCCCGCTTGATTGTTCAAAGAACTGCTTCAAATACCTGCCAGTGTGAGAGCTGTCGATCTTTGCTATCTCTTCAGGAGTACCGGCGGCCACCAAGTACCCTCCCTGGTCACCGCCTTCAGGACCCAAATCGATGACGTAGTCTGCGGTTTTGATGACATCGGGGTGGTGTTCTATCATAAGCACAGTATGTCCCTGGTCCACTAACCTCTGGAGCAGGTGAAGAAGCTTTTGGATATCATCAAAATGTAGACCCGTTGTGGGTTCATCCAGGATGTATAAGGTGGCTGGGGGACTTTTGCGGCTGAGTTCTGCGGCCAGTTTTACCCGTTGTGCCTCGCCACCGGAAAGCATTGTGGCCGATTGTCCGAGATGCAGGTAGCCCAATCCAACTTCCATGAGGACCTCCAGCTTGTGGGCTATTACTGGAATGTTCCCGAAAAGCCCGAAGGCTTCGGTTACAGACATTTGCAGGATGTCCGCTATGGAGTGGCCCTTGAAAGAGACCTGCAAGGTTTCTCGGTCATAGCGCCTTCCGTCGCAATCTTGACAGGTGACCGAGATATTGGGCAAGAAGAACATTTCGACACTCTGAATGCCTTCCCCTTTGCAGGATTCACAACGACCGCCTTTGGCGTTAAAGGAAAAACGCTTTGGTCCATAGCCGCGCACTTTTGCCTCCGGCAATTGTGCAAAGAGTTCACGAATGGCGGAAAATGCTCCGGAATAGGTTGCAGGAGTGGAGCGAGGGGTTCGGCCCAGTGGAGATTGATCAACCAGGATCACCCTGCGAAAGGCCTCGGCGTTTTCAAGTCGTTCAAACTGGACCGGACGAATTCTGCTGTCGTAGAGGTGTTTGGTTAGAGCGCGATAGAGGGTTTGGATAACGAGAGTTGTTTTGCCGGAACCGGACACGCCCGTAACACAGCTCATGCAAGCGAGAGGAAACTGGACTGTAATCCCTTTCAGGTTATGACCGCTCGCCCCAACCAGCGTTATGGACCCTTGTTCAAAGGGCTTACGACGTTTAGGGATGGGAATGCTTTTTCGCCCGGAAAGATAGGAGCCAGTCAGTGAGGTAGGGTGGTGAGAAAGCGCTTCAGGCGATCCTGAGAAAATTACCTCCCCCCCCCGAATTCCGGCCCCTGGTCCCATGTCGACCACGAAATCTGCCTGCAAGATCGTTTCTCTGTCATGTTCAACCACTATTAGCGTGTTGCCTTTATCTCGCAGTTCATGGAGAATGTTGAGCAGGTGCTGGTGGTCCCGCGGGTGAAGGCCGATGCTGGGTTCATCTAAGATATAGAGGATGCCGGATAACGGCGCACTGATCTGATGTGCCAACCGCAGGCGCTGCATCTCGCCTCCTGAGAGCGAACCGGCTGAGCGTTCCAAGGTGAGGTAAGCAAGACCAAGCTGCTCTATGCTTCTTAGCCCATGAAGGATTTCCTCAATCGGTCTGGCAGCGATTTGGCTCTGTGTATCGGTCAGAGATAAACCCCGGAACCATTGCCTCAAGTCCGCAATTGCAAGCCTGCAGACATCCTGAATCGCCAACTTTCCCAACCGGACTGAACGAGCAACCTCGTTGAGACGACTTCCGTCACAATGAGAACAAACGGTTTCAATTCCAGAGAGATGTCGACGCACAGGCGAGAAAGGGGGGTTTTCTGCTTCCGGGCCAAAAGCACCACGGGATCCATCACCGGCTGAAGAAGGCAATGCTCCCGAACCATAATCTTGATATCCCAGACCCTTGCACGACGGGCATGCCCCCAATGGATGGTTGAAAGAAAACAGGCTGGGAGTCAGTTCAGGCATCTGCCGTCCGCATGGTAGACAATTGAAGGACTCACTGAACAGTTTTTCTTCTCCGGCTACCTGGGCCACGGCAACCAACCCCCCACCAATCTTGGACGCAAGTTCAAGAGCATCGATGAGACGCTTCGTCTTGTCCGCACTCAGAATAAGGCGGTCCACCACGACATCCATGCGGTAACGGGTTCGGCGGGGGATGAGGGGAGGAGGATCAAGATCATAAATCTTGTTTTCAAGGCGTATGCGGGCAAAACCGTCCCGTCGAAACCTGCTTATGCTCTTGGGCAGTTCTCTCTCGCCTATGACACCGACCGGACCGAGGATCAGGAGACGACTCCCGGGTGGCCAGAGGTCTACGATTTCTTGAACCATTTGGGGAATCGTATAGGCTCGAACGGGCAACCCGCAGGTTGGGCAATAAAGGGCGCCCAATCGAGCATAAATCAGGCGCAGGAAATCATGAATCTCCGTCAGAGTGCCCACGGTCGAACGCGGGTTTCGTGTCAGATTGCCTTGTCCCACCGCCACAGCCGGACTCAGCCCTTCCACGGCATCCACCTTGGGGGCATCCAAACGCTGCAGAAACTGCCGGGCGCGTGTTGACAGAGCCTCAAGATAGCGTCTCTGTCCCTCGGCAAATATCGTATCAAAAGCCAGGGTAGACTTTCCCGAACCGCTGACGCCGGTGATCACGATGAAACGGTTGCGTGGGAGGGTGACGGAGACATCCTTCAGATTGTGTTGCCGGGCGCCACGAATGAGAATAGAGTCCATAGTATGAAGAGAAAAGAAGCGGTTGAAGGTTAGGTGTGTGGATCTGGAGTTGGCTGCGAGGCTCGTAAGCGCCGGTTTCGAGCCATCCGCACAGCGAGGTGAAGAGCTGCCTCAAGGCTGCCCGGATGCGCTTTGCCTGTTCCGGCAAGGTCATAAGCTGTGCCATGATCAACCGAAGTGCGTATGATAGGCAGCCCGAGAGTCACGTTTACGGCGTCATGGAAGTGGACCAGCTTAACGGGAATAAGTCCCTGGTCATGATACATGGCGATGACGGCGTCAAATTCCCCTTCGTAAGCTCGATGGAAAAGGGTGTCGGGAGAAAACGGGCCTGCCACCTGATATGGGCCTTGACGGAATCTCCGAATTACAGGCTGAATCAAATCGAGTTCCTCGCGTCCAAAGCGACCCTGCTCTCCGGCATGGGGGTTAAGTCCGGCAACACCAAGGCGAACGGATTCCAGGCCAAAATCGCGCAAGAGCGCTTCCGCAGTGATGTGAATGGTGCGGTAAATCAACTCTTCGGTCAGGATTTCAGGGACATCGGCGAGCGCGTGATGAATCGTAACGAGGGATACTCGCAATCTCGGTCCTGCAAGCATCATGACTACTTCTTTCGCCTGTGTGAGACCCTGCAAAAACTCGGTATGGCCGGGGAAAGAAAAGCCATACTTCTGGAGGTTTGCTTTGTGAATGGGGCAAGTGCAGACAGCATCAATCTGACCGGCAAGCGCCAGGCGAGCAGCCTCTTCGATGTATTGGATCACTGCCTGGCAAGTCGCCGGTGATGGCTGCCCATAAGCAATGTCTTCGGGAGAGAGGTTCGACGGATTTACTACACAGATAACGCCAGGCCGGCTCAGATTTTCCAGACTTTCAAGACCCTGGATAAGATGGATGCTTGTGGTCGCTCCGAGCTGATCGAGAGCACGCTCCAAAGCCTTCACCTCACCGATCACCACTGGCAAACAATGTTCAAAAATATCAGGCGATGAAAGCGCCTTGACAATTATCTCCGGTCCCACCCCACAGGGGTCTCCCATCGTGATGGCAATGCGAGGTCTAAGAAACCGGAACCTGTTGGCCATTCTATCTTCTTGCCGATTCTTACTTATCAGATGTAAGTGGAAGATGGTGCTTGAGTTTCTCGATTTCCACAGGCGTCAGCGGGCGTCCTTCTGCATCCACAATGTCAACGGAGGGCGGGATATCCAGCTGGAAAAGTTTGGGATCGAGACTCGCTACAGTCCTTTGTGAGTCAAGGCTAATACGGTTAATGTTTCCCAACGCATTGTGAACCTCGATGATCGAGATGCGGTGGCTTTGCAAGTCGATGGATAAGTATAAGGTCTTGATTTCGGGATCTTCATTCTTCGGTAGGAGCTTCAAGACAGCCAAATCTCTGCCTGATCGGTTGTGATCCAAAGTGACCTGGTAATTCTTTCTCAGCTCGGCGACTCCCTCGAAAAAAGTTTGGGCCAAAGGGTGAGAAAAGATCTTCTTGGAATCGGAAAGCGAGATCTGTTTTTCAGAAGGGACATAGAGCCAGGCAATTTGATGATTGGCAACAAATATCTGGGGTTCAGGCTTTTCGTATTCCCAGCGCATTTGCCGGGGCTTTTCATAGTAAAGCTTTCCTGAAGCTTCCGTAGTCACGTTGCTGGCTGCAGCGGAAGTGACAGACTGGTGAAAATTGGCGGAGAATGCTAGCGTCTGTTGGTAGGTTGCTCCGGTCTTCTTAAGAATTTCGGCGGCCACAAGAGGGGATTCAGCATGGCCAAGCAAAGGACGAGATGTGACAAAAGCACAGACCAGGAAAAATAACATAGCTTTGTTGCGGCAGTTGAGAGGTTTCATTATCAATCCGGCGGTATCCTTTCTTTAAGAATTCTTCTTACCCAGCACTTCTCTTGGCTTTACGCCGTCAGAAGCGCCAACAATGCCTTGCTGTTCCATCATTTCAATCATTCTGGCAGCCCGGTTGTACCCTACTCGCAGTCTTCTCTGCAACATTGAGATTGAAGCCTGCCGCGTTTCCATAACAAGGTCGATTGCTTCCTCATATTTTTCATCCAGCTCCTCTTCTATGATTTCATCGGTGGAGTCTTGATCGTGGAAACTGACCCGTTCCCCCATGGTATCCTCCACCAGACTTTGTGCACGCCAGAAATCCGCGGTGCGTTGAACCTCAGCCTCGGAAATGAAGGCGCCGTGAATCCGCTGCAGCTTAGCCGTTCCCGGTGGCAGAAAAAGCATGTCCCCTGAACCAAGTAGGCTCTCGGCTCCACTCGCATCCAAGATGGTGCGCGAATCGATTCGGGAGGACACTTGAAAGGAAAGCCTGGTGGGAATGTTGGCTTTAATGATACCGGTCAGAACATCCACTGAGGGACGCTGAGTCGCCAGGATCAGGTGGATGCCGGCGGCTCTGGCCATTTGCGCCAGACGGGTAATGGATTCTTCCACTTCCCGTGAAGCCACCATCATCAGATCAGCTAATTCGTCAATGCCGACAACCATGTAAGGAAGACGACGGTGTTTAATTCCAAGGTCATCCGCAAGAGGGTCTTCTTTTTTATCCTCCCGGGGCTTTTCGCGGGCCAGTGCTCTGTTGTAGCCCTCAATATTTCTGACGTTTTTCTCTGCCAACATGCGATACCGCAGCTCCATTTCCTGGACTGCCCAGCGCAAGGCTCTAGTGGCCATTTTCGCGTCGTTCACCACAGGATGAATCAGGTGGGGGATATTTTCATAGCTCTTCATCTCTATCCTTTTGGGGTCGATCAAGAGCAGGCGCATCTCTTCCGGGGTGTTTCGAAAGAGCAAGCTGGTCAAAAGCGTATTGAGACAGACACTTTTCCCCGTGCCGGTTGCCCCGGCGATGAGCAAATGGGGCATTCTGGCAAGATTAGCCACTACCGGCTGTCCGGTGGTATCTTTCCCGAGAGCAATGGTCAAAGGTGCTGAGGCCGAAGAAAAAGCCTCAGATTCCAGAATCGCCCTGATCACAACCGTGTCGCGTCGCTGATTAGGAAGTTCTATGCCGATGGCTGCCTTCCCGGGAATAGGGGCCACCACGCGTATGCTGATAGCCTTGAGAGCCATCGATAAGTCATCGGACAGGCTGACAATGCGACTGATTTTAATGCCCGGTGCAGGAGCATATTCGTACATGGTGATGACGGGACCAGGAGAAATTGCCACCACTTTCCCTTGCACGCCGAAATCCGAGAGTTTCTCCTCCAGAATCCGCGCGTTTTCTTCCAACTTCTTCCAATCGGGTCGGTAGTCATCAGGTTCAAGGTTATCAAGTGTTTCTAAGGAAGGAAGGGCATAATGTTCCGGACGGGCAGAGACGACCTCGGTCGCTGTTAATTCCTTTCTCGTCTTTCTCCTGGCCTGTGTAGTCTGAGGTGGCGGAAGCAGTTCAACTACAGGCGTCCCCTCCTTCATGGCAGGTGCCTGCTCGGCAATGCTCGTACTTGGCTGCTCTTGTGTTTTCCCCGCATCGGGAAGAACTCTTCGCCCCAGCCGTGAGAAAAACATGGAGACTAATGAAAGAAGGCCTCTTAAACCAGTAAGTGAGTGCTGGCTCATCTTTTCAATAATAGCTTTGAGGGAAAAAGGTGTAGCGAGTAAAAACCCAATCAGAAGTGTGCCGATGAGTATGATATGGGCTCCCATTGCATAGAATCGCTCCACCAAAACACGGGAAAGCAAAACCCCGAGCTCTCCGCCTGCACCTTCCGGGATCTCCTGGTTTAGGAAGTGGATTTTGGGCCGATACATAGCTGCCAGGGCAATAGCACAAAACAGGAGGAGGGCAATGCCCAAAGGTTGGATTCTGCGGTAGGTAAAGGGGGGGTGGCCGCCAAAAAGGCACCAGCTTACCCATAGTCCAATCAAAGGAAGGGCATAGGCGCCCAAACCCAAACGCAATAGCAGGCAATAAGAAATATTGGCGCCAACTGAGCCGACCCAGTTTCTAGGCCCAATTCGCGAGGAATTGAATAGGGTTGGATCATTGGCCTGAAAAGATATTAGACTGAAGAAGATCAGCAAGGTGACCATCAGGAAAAAAACCGCCCAAATTTCGTGCTTCTTCCGCTCCACAAGGACCTCTTTGTTGAATGGATGGTGTTAGCCTTGGGTTGAGCTCGCTACTGCCCCCTTAGATCGCATGGGCGTTCATCACTGGCATCGGTGAAGTCGCCGCTAAAGCACGGTACACTTTCTCTAAGTTACTGTTTTCTCCGCGATCTCTGCGTCTCTGCGGTGAATCCATGTTAGATTTCGGCGACGATCGTGTAGATCACCGGACGGCGCTCGAGCACCTGGTTGAAGAAACGCTTCAGTTCACGTTTTATTTCACTCTGTAGTTCGACACAATCAATTTCAAAATCCTGTTCGAGCATTCTATCAAAGACCTCAAAAACAATGCACTTCGCTGCTTCAAGGATCTCAGCTTTGCGCCGTTCGCGAATGAATCCTTTGCTAAGAATGTCCGGCCCGCTTAAAATCTCTTTGGTTTCTCTGTTTATCACCAGGGAGGCAATCACAAAACCGTCTTCTGAGAGGTGACGTCGGTCACGCAGCACCAACCCGCCCACATCACCCACACCCTTCCCATCAACGAACACTCGTCCTGTCTCCACGCGTTCTTCAATACGAACACTGTCCGGGCGGAAAACGATGATGCTGCCGTTCTCAGCCAGTAGACAGTTTTCAGTAGGTATCCCCATTGTGATGGCGAGCTGCCTGTGCTTGACCAGTTGTCTATACTCACCGTGAATGGGAACAAAGAAGCGGGGGCGAACGACGTTAATTATCGACTTTAGCTCTTCGAGATAGGCATGTCCCGACACGTGGATATCGCGAACCTGTTCATGGATGACATCAGCGCCCAGACGATAAAGATGGTTAATGATGTTCTGAATGGTTCTCTCATTTCCCGGAATAAACTTGGAGGAGAGAATAATGGTGTCCCCCAGTTTGACTTTCAGTTTCTTGTGGTCATTAAAGGCCATCCTGGTCAAGGCACTCTGGGGTTCTCCTTGGCTGCCTGTAGTGATCATCAAAACCTGGGAATCGGGATATCGGGGGAGTTCCTGAAGGTTGATTTCTTCCTCCGGGCTGAAATCGAGATATCCAAGTTCTCTTGCAATGCGTACGTTGGTCATCATTGATTTGCCATTGAGTAGCACCTTTCGGTTGAACTCCTTCGCCAATTGGATAACCTGCTGAATGCGGTGCAAATGGCTGGCAAATACTGCGACAATGATTCGACCTGCACAGTCCCGGAAAATTTCTCTGAGGGTGTTGCCGACATCCCTTTCGGAAAGCGTGTAGCCTAGACGTTCTACGTTTGTGGAATCAGCGAATAGTGCAAGGACCCCCTGTTCTCCGTAGGCTCCGAAACGTGCGAAATCGAATCTTTTCCCATCGATGGGTGTCTGATCTATCTTAAAGTCGCCTGAATGGATCAAAACCCCCACCGGGGTATGTATTGCGAGACCAACTCCATCCGGGATACTGTGACAGACCTGAATGAATTCAATCTGGAATGGTCCTATGGAGATGGTTTCACGAGCGGCAATCTGGTTGAGTTCGCATCGATCGAGGAGCGCATGTTCCTTAAGTTTCTCCCGAATAAGCGCCAGGGTCAAGGCCGTTCCAAAGATCGGAACAGGAAACTCACGCAACAGGAAAGGGATCGCTCCGATATGGTCCTCGTGGCCATGAGTGACTATCAGCGCTTTCAGGTGATTGGGCTTGGTTTGCAGATAGGTGAAGTCAGGTATGACAATATCGATGCCGAGCATATCCTCCTCAGGAAACATGAGGCCGGCATCGACAAGAATCGCAGTGTCTTCGTATTCGATAACCATCATGTTCAGCCCGATCTCACCCAGGCCGCCCAGTGGAATCACTTTGAGAGGGGACAATCCGGAAGCTTCAATCATCATAGGGTTTATCATCTCTAACATCTGGAAATAGGTTCATGGTGCATTCATGTCAGGGCTAGAGTCCACCTTCTTCTGGCGTGAGATGCCGGCGAATGGATTCTCTAACCGTGCGCATGAGTGCGTCATTATCCTTTACTGTAAGGCCCACGGTAGAAATGGGTTTCTCAATGGTGACATCGACGACCCCCGATTGGATCATCCACTTCCCTCGTTTAGCAAGGACGCGGTGTGAACCGCTGATGGCAATCGGTACAATGAGTTGTTGCGCTTTAATCGCAAGGAGGAAAGCACCTTTCTTGAATTCCTGCAAAACTCCATCAGGGCTTCTCGTGCCTTCAGGGAAAATCATAACGGAAGTCCCCTTTTGGACTTTTGCGGCTGTCTGATTCAGGCTTTCCACGGCTTTTCGGCGATCAGTGCGGTCAATGGGAATATACCCAGCGGCCCGCATGGCTTGCCCCATAATGGGAATTCTGAACAGCTCTTTCTTTGCCAGCCAGGCAAACTGGACACGCAATTTTCCCATGAGTACCAAGATGTCGAACCCGCTTTGATGGTTTGAGAGAAAAACATAAGCCTGAACGGAGTTCAGATTCTCTAATCCCTCTAGACGCACTTTCACCCCTGCTGCCCACAGGTTCAGGTTAGCCCATAACCGGCCCAGGAGGTGGGGCATTTTGGTCTGGCGGGTGACGAAGGAGACCAAAACCGACACGATTCCCAGAATTGCGGTCGAAATGTAAAACACAGTATAAAAAAATAATGAACGAATGATCTTCACGGTGTTTCCCTGGAATCCATCAGGCACCTGCGTAACCTAAAAGAACCGCCATCCTCGCGAAAGCTGGGTCGAATGCCTCCAAGAGGCCGGATTGGCGCTTTTGTAGGCAAGTCCATCCAGCTTGCATTGGAACCCGGCCCGAAGGCTTTCATTCTTCGTTGTAACCTCTTGGGTCATGGCTATTGCCGGAACGACATTGGAGGAATCTTCCAGCAAATTTCTGTGACAGCAACCCATGTCCAACAAAACGACCCCCGCATTTAGGCCAACCACGGCAGACACCTAAGATGATGATAAATTACAACGAGTTACTATACACATATCGCTGCCAAGTGTAAACTCTCCGAGTCAACGAGTCAACCGAGCATTTCCCCCATTCGGCCGCATGAAACTCTTTGA
>Ga0209048_10006551_pt1 | contig 10883 bp, 19 predicted proteins | sample FrelakmetCRP12CR_FD_187146 | JGI IMG/M metagenome (GOLD analysis project Ga0209048, IMG submission 187146) | Freshwater lake sediment microbial communities from the University of Notre Dame, USA, for methane emissions studies - CRP12 CR (SPAdes)... | ecosystem: Environmental > Aquatic >... | reverse complement strand
TACAGGCTGACCACAAATTATACATTTTTCTTCTAAATGACTTAATCTACGAAGCTCCTTCAAGTCATGATACTTTTTTTGTTCTGGATACCTTCTTAAATATTCAGAAGGGGTTATATAAACAAACATTTTTAATTCATCCCAGAGTAAAATACTTTTTCTGCAAGTACTCGTTCTAACCCAATCTGTTTGACGCGGCTATTATCCGCATTATGTGCAGATTTAATGTTATGAGAAACAATCCAAGTTGCAGCTTGGAAAAGACCCCACATATTTTGTTCTTCTTCCTTAAATTGTTCCACTATCAATTTTAGGTTCTTTTTACCAATAGATGCCGGAGCCAATAACTCCAAAGCCTTTTCTTCATGAACTGGCACATTCCTCCATTCCTTCCACATATTAACGGACTTATCAAAAATAGGTAAAGCACTCTGTATATTTTCAACCAGAGCCTCCAATTTAAACCCGGAATAGTGCTTTCTCATAATTTCCTGTAACTTCTCTGGCGCCATAAGACCATTCTCACATTTAAGACGGTACCCACCTAATTGAAAACCAACCATTAGTGTACCATCATATGAGTTGGCCAATTCTAATGTGAGTTTAACTATATCCCCCACACCAGGTACAACTTCTCTTGCAGTATCTTCAAAGGTATATTTGCGGAACATCTTAGCACCATTGTAAGGGAGATATGTAGCAACTGCTCTTCTTTGAAAGGAAGATCCCGCAGCATCTAAGGCGGTTTCAAATTGAGTAACAACATCTTTATGAGTAACCACCTGATACCTTTTAGAAACGATGGCTAAAAGTTTTTCAGTATCCGTCCTGACAATAGCCTTCTTGTTAGGTACTCTTATCCCCCTTTTAAGCTCCCCTACTACAACTGGTTTTTCAACTACATCAAATGCGTAATCATTCTCCATTTTATTTTACCTTCTTTCCTGGCTACTTAATCGTAACCATATAATCAATTTTACTAACAACTATTTTTTCTGTAATGGAAACTGTGTCCCTTTTATTTTGTTTAATTCCATAAGTCAATGACACTTCATAATATTCATCAGTCTCATTTGTAATAGTAGCCGTGGAAAAACTGCCTTCCAAGTTATGAAGATCTTGACTAAGAAGAAACGCCCTTTCGTACTTTCGAAGAATAGCATTTATATCAAGTACAAGTTCTTGCTCTTGCGGCACTTTTTCCATTTTTAAGTACCTCCATAATTAACATTATATATGATAATTACATTGAAGTCAAGATTTATTTACATTACACCGGCTTTTTACCAGTTTTTAGATCGATGAATCCAATCATATCGACCATTAAAAATTTTTCATCATCATAGACAAGAATATCACCTATGGAAATTGAAGTGTGACTGATATTATGCTCTTTGATCCACTTATTCCATACACCTTTCCTATTGTAATTTTCTGCTTGAAGATATTCAAAAATATTTTCTGGGCTGTCTTCATCTTCTGTACTTGCCCCAAGTTCCATTAGTTCGGTATGAGTCTTTCTTAATTCATTTTTCCAATCTGGATTATTAACTACATTCGGTGGCTTATGTAGACTATTGGAACTAAGTAACCAATGATATCCCATAAGGAAATCACGAGACGGGCTATTCTCCGTATCATCCGCATTGAAATACCAAACTGTGACTTTCATTTCTCCTCCACATTTTTGAACATTTTATCGACTTTCTTAACTTTCAACCAATACGGATTCTGCGGACAACTATTTGAACCTATAAGGTATTTGCTGTTCAATCTTTTTATCACAATACCTTCTTGTAATTCATCACCAATGGAACTATAATACAACTCTCGTTTATTTGTATAAACCCATTTAGATATTTCTATTTTCTTTTCCCATTGTAAATATTTTTCATAAACCTTTTCTAAAATTTCACGTCGTTGTATTAATGGAAGGTTTACTAAATACTTTCCTTCGTATGCGATAATATCAAAAAGGTAAAAGTGTTTCTCCCAATTCTTTGGTCGCTTTGATATTAACTCACCATCAAGAATAATTCCACTAGGAAGTAATTCTATCTGCCTTCTAATTTCAGGAAGTTTATCCTCCACAATAGTTTTATTTCTAGTACATAAAACTTTTGAATCTTTCTCGGAATAAATTTCTGAGCGTATACCATTACGTTTAACTTCAGCAACCCAACTAGGATCATTATTTAATTGATCAAATAGTTCTGAGGTTAAAGGTAATGTATTCGGCTTGCATGGATAAACGTATTTCATTGATTCTCCCTTAATACTCGATAATGATACTTCTACTAATGCCACCATTGAATCGAATTATTCCTGGTTCTAGAAAAACTTTTTGAACCGGAAAGGCGTAATAGGCTTCAAAAATATTTTTCATCCTTAGCACAACCAACCTGGAAATATTCCTTTTTCCTGGTTCCAAAGAAGTGAAATGGTAACATGTCTTCCTCTGATTTGCTTATCACCCTGGGTGGTATAGTCGGCATAAAAGGTACTGCAACCAGGGTATGTTTTTTCCATTTCATCTTCCATCTTTTTTGTTAAATCAAGAATTCTCATGGTACCTCCTTTTATAACCTGAACTTGGGTGTAGTTGAGTCAAGGGTAGTTAGCTCATCCATAATTTTATTGAATGATAATTTCGCATTTCTTGCTGAACCACTTATATATTCCCCGAGTGCTATACCACACGACATTTCACCTATCGCGTTTTCCCAAGCACGGTATTCAAGTTTGGCCAATTTCTTCAATTTTCTGATACGACGTTCTTTCATAAATGTTTCCCATCTTTCTGCGTTGGTTTTCATTTTATCCTCCCAAGTTTTGTGGAGGTCGGGGAGCCGTTGTTCCGGTGACTCCCCGCCTGGTGTTACTTCGCCCGGAACGAAGGCTTATACTGCTCAACCACTTGATCAAGCTGTCCACGTTTTTCGGAACTAAGGAGCCGCCATTTTTCTTCCGTGAAGGTCGCGTTCGGTACGATGGTTTGAACTACTTCAAAGAACTCGGCGAACTTTTCTTTGCCGACTAAATTGATGAGCTTGGTAAGAAATTCGGGGCTGGTATCCTTTACTGTGATCTCGTTGACCTTATTAAACCACCGATCGTAATTTTCACCGACCACTTCCTTGATGTCGGTCGCTTTGTCCGTCGCTATCTTTTTATAGGCAGACTTCCATGTCAGGGTAATGAGCGAATCATCTTCCGTCGGAATCTTCACACTGGAGGTATAAACCTTTGCGCAAATGGCACCGTACGGTTCCTTCACGCCGGCAATGATATCGGCGCTTACAATTTCATCTTCTGCCTGCAATGTGCTCAGCTTGTCGACGATTTCCTTTTTCCTTTTGGCCAGCTTCTTAATGGCATCACTTACCGTGAGAATCGGTATTTTGCTCTTTGACGGTTTTGATTCTGCCAATATGGCCGCGCCTTCGAGTATCGATTCAACATCTACCTTTTTTACTGCGTTTGATTTTGGCATTTTTATCGCCTCCTTTTATTATTCATATTATATGGTAATTACCAAGAAAAGTCAAGCTAATTCTTCACCTTGATATCAACGTACACACTGTAATCTTTTTGAAGATCACTTACAATAAATCCAGGAGAACAACCACAACTACAACCGGCCTTTTGGCTCCAGGATAATTTGTATTTCTTACTTTCACCTGTCGCCATTTGAAGAGCCTGTTCTGCAAACGGACGCCATAACTTGGAAGGCCTGTAATGTCTTTCTATTAAGTTTTCCAAAATGGTTTCGCCTTCCGGAAAAATATATATTCGAACCTTTTTATGTTCACCGCGTTCATGCTGTATTGTTTGTACTTTGGTGATTTTAATCGATGGGGTTTCCATGGTTTCCATTTTTAATATCCTCCTAATAGGGTAATTGACCAACCACCAACCATAGTATTCTGGATCTCATAAGTTACACCTTGTCTAACTATTTCTGCAAGAAATTTTGCCATTGCTTCCACTTGGTTGGTTGAAAATTCTATTTTATGTTTCATATTTTCACCTCCTTAACAAAAAGGTAACGGTACCCTTTTATTAAAAAAATAGCTGTAAGATAAGCTACTCCAATTATAGCCATAAGTGTTTTATTCATAGTAGGCCTCGGGTTTGCATGTTGTGCAGGGGAACTTGTCATCGGGATTGTTAAAGTGCCATAACGCATGACCGATATGTCCCGCTGTTTTAGTCATTTCCGCGAGGCGAAGGATTACTTCCTGCTCGACATTTATGCCAACATTGCGACCACTAATGCGGGCATTAAATCGGAGCCCTTTACCACCATATGTTGAATCTATGCTGGTATATCGTTCACTTTTCATTTTTCCCTCGCTTTCTTGATTCGTAGTAAGTACCACCTAAAGAACCTTTGACCTTAGTTATCTCCTCCTTTATTATCTATATTATATGATAATTACCAAAAAATGTCAAGCAAAAAGAGAACAAAAAATCGGGTATTTTAAAAATACCCGATTTAAAATTCTAACTTAAAGTGTTTGAAAAGAATTAACTATTTACTACTTTCTTTTCCGCCTCTTCCACAACCTTCTTCTTTTTAGTAAATTCCAAGTTTATGAGCGCCTTGTTGATCTTGCTTTCAAGGATTCTCTTGACCTGAGACATATCCTTGCGGGGAACCTTTCCTTTCAAGGCTGAAGAAATGACTCTGCGGACACCGTGTCGAATTGCAACACGCTCCTGATGCTTGATTTTGATTTCTTCTGGCGCCACGTCCTTATATTGCACTTCGATTTTCTTGAGTTCCGGGGTAATGACATTTGTTACCAATGTCAGTATCCTGGGTATCTCTTCCTTTGGGATAGCCGTTTTGAGAGCATCTTTGACTACACTCTCAGCCCCAGCTAAAATTACTTTTGTTTCTTTTTCATCCATGTGTGATTTCATTTTACTTCTCCTTTTCAAATGTTATATTTAGCTCCTTAAACTACTCACCATCGTGTATCAAGGAGTTTTCATTTTTTCGTAACTTCTGGTATGGCGATTACTGCACACTCCAAGAACTTGCCGTTACGATTTAAGGGAATAATCATCCTTGATACCCCTATTCCTCTTGTGTCGTACCCTGTTCGACAATTTTACACCTCCTCCCTTTTTAGTAGTCTTACTTTAATACTAATATTATAAATGATAAACCTTAAAAGGTCAAGTCATTTTCAAGATTTATTTAAACTACAGCTTCTCTCCTCTGGAACCATTTTACCCCTTTACCAGGTAAATTAGGAAGAGCATCTTTAATTATCCAAGTCAAAGGGGTTTCTTCTTGCTTATTGATAATTAGATTTGTTCGGTCACAGTTCATTCTGCCTTTGGCTATATTTTGAAAGTACTTTTTGCTCTTACCAGGTTTTGAGTAGAAAGCTGCACCGATAACAAATTGCTTTTTGGTTTCATCTGTTGGTCTAGAAGCTACAACCACATTTCCGAGTAGTTCATCTCCTTCACCTAAAACATGAAATGTACGATACCTTATATTCTCTGTATACGTCTTCAACCTTTTAAAGGTTTTATGAAACTCTAAAAGCTTGTTGTAATCGGTTTCCTGTTGTAATATTTTGTTTACATTTTCATAATAATCTTTATAATCTTTGTATTCCATTTCTTCTTGTCTCCTTTCTATCTAAAACTACAAGTTGGGTTGCCAAAGTTTGGAAACAAACCTCCTAATCCACCTATGATTGTTTCACAATCATGAATGCTTATTTTTCCTGTTCTTAACATCTTTCTAGCTTTAGAAGCACTTTTGCCAGGTTTAAAACTTAAAAAACATACATCTGTATTTTCTAAAGCTATGACAGATATACCTTTCCTCCTTGAATCTCCGGAAACAAATCCCTCCATTTCAATAGTATTTTCTTTCCTATTCACCTTTCCTTTAACATTAAACTTGTTAAAGTACTTTTTGATATTTTCTACTGTTTCCCGTTTTTCCGGTCTTATGTTATAAGCATAAATAACTGGTGTACCTTTTTTCAAAAAATTTGTCGCCATTTTCATTTCCTCCTCAAAAAAATTAACTATATGAACAGTTTGCTATACCACTAAAAGGATTCGTATCATCAAAATCCTTCAATGTTTTGTATATTATAGTTGGAACTTTCTTTTTATTCAAAAGAGATATGAGGTAATCATACATCTTTTGATGATTATCTCCTTCTTTAGGAATAGCACAAACCAGTTGAGCACCAGAATTGATTTCCACAATACTAATTCCTTTTTTTCGAAGAGAACCTGCAACAATACATTCTAAGTAGATTAGATCTCCTCTTCTAGTTACAATTTTAACTTTATTTGAATTTTTTGGTTTGAGTGATTTTTTATATTTACTTTCTAAGGCAATCATCACCCTTGTTCCTGCTAATTTATCTTTTATCATCTATAGATCCTCCTTAAAGTTTAATGGAATCAAGCTCCTTAGAATAAATCTCTCTCTGTTTATTTTCTGACTTGATTATTTCATCCCAGCTATTCGCTTGTTTTTCATCTTCATAAATCCTATCTTTCAACTCTTTTATTTTATCTAAGTTGAAATGATAAATTGGAGTATTTAATAGTTTATCAATATGAGTGAACTTTCCTTCTAACTCTTTTACCATACTTGCTTTGGATATGGTTGACATCTTCTTGACATAATTGCTATCGATTACAAATTGAATAAACTTCAATAGCTCCTTATTATAGGAAATAACTTCAGATAAATTCTTTTTCAAAAGCTCATAACGCTTCTTATAAAAAGAGAATCTCCAGTTTGTAAATTCTTCAATTATCTCACAAACATTGGAGTATGTCCGTAACTTATCTTTGGTATCGATTAAATTCAAATTTTGATTTAGTGTGGACTCAAGTTTAAAAGTTTTAATTACATCTTCCTCACCATAATTAGATCCTTTTGGTAACTTAACTAAAAACTTAAACCTTTCTTCCTCTGAATCTTTGCCTCCTGATTTATTTGTATAATCTCTAATAGTTCCATTATCTTTTAAATTGTCGAGTAGTTTCACATACTGTTCTCGGTTCCAACCGATAGGAAGTTCGGTAATTACCAAGTCATTCTTTTCAAGGGTGAAGGTACCTCTACATTTAACTATGCCCTCTTCATCCTTATATACCTTCCCATTGAAGCCTTTGAACCAGGGTAGAGGTATATCCTTATTAGTTAATTTCTTTCCTTCAATAACCCTCTTTTGAAGTTTGATAATGTCTTCTATTTTATATGGTTGTATTTCTGTCGCATATCCAACTGCCATGCCGGTTATGCCATTAAGAAGTGCTATAGGAACGATTGGAAGGAAGTTCTCACATTCTGTAAATTCGCCATCATAGCTTGGAATAATTTTTATTAGTTCCATATCTATGAGGAGTATCTTTTTGGCAGTTTCACTTATTTTGACAGATACATATCTTGATGCTCCTATACCATTTCCAGGGCCACTTAATCTAGAACCAAACCCTGATTTGCCTGTAAATAATGTATAGTTATTTGCGCCAGGAAAATTTTGAGCCATCTTAGAAATGGTATCATCTATTGAACCACTTCCATGAGGATGTAGTCTGACTGCTATACCAGATAATGTGTTGACTTTTGTCCAATCTTTAGCATTATCTTTAGCAGTCCATAGTGCTCGTTTTTGTACTAATTTCAATCCATCTTTAATGGAAGGAATAGCCCTTGAATATATCACATACATGGAGTATGATCTATATTTTTCATCTAACAAATGTTCAATTGTTTCAGTTGCATCTCGTTTGTTGTATGCTTCCAATTTATAACCTCTTACAATGTATCACACATCACATAACATCCTGGGCACATACTTACTTCTTTTTTTACTCCGTCAAATCTTAAGGTTAATGGATCAATAACTTTCATAACAGTAGTTTTAACCTCATCACATATACAACATTTCATACTTCTTATTCTCTTTTTTGTTTCTTCTACTTCTACTGATATTCCTAATTCTTCTTCAATATCTATTTCTTCAATATCTATTTCCATAACCATATTCTGTTTCTAATTCCTTTCTATATTATAATTATCTTTATTAAAAAGGTCAATACTTATTTTGAAAGCCATTCCTTTCTTTTATTGGAGTCTGGACCAAAGATTATATCCAAGAAAGCAACAGTACTATTAGTTCTTTTTATAGGTGTAAATCTAGATTCTATATTTAATAAATAGTTCCAGTCTTCTTTTTCTAATCCTGCTAAGCCTTTAAAATATGAAATGTGCATTCCTTTAAGTTTACCTTTATTATTTAAATCTTCATATTCTGTTGTACTATAAATGTAAATCTTCTCTTTACCTTTATTTGCGATATAGAGTGGCGGATTGATATCACATACTAAACCATCATCAAATAATGAAGGCCAAAATTTAAAGAATAGATTAACCAGTAATGATTTGATATGTGCCCCATCTGGATCTGCATCAGTTAATAAAACTATTTTTCCATAACTCAATTCCTCTGGTTTTTTCCCAATTTCTAATCCTATAGTTTTTGTTATATCTTTTACTACATCGTTCTGAAGTACTTTAAGCGTGGTGACATCATATACGTTCAACACTTTGCCACGTAGTGGGAGAAAGGCATGATAATCTAAGTCTCTAACTCCTTCTGAATTAGACATGGCACTATCACCTTCACAAAGGAATAGAATACATTTTTTCCTATCATCACTATTTGCATCAAGAAGTTTTTCTACCTTATGAGTTTTTATTTCTTTCTTCTTTCTATTTTCTTCAACTTTTTCACTAATAGCCTTTTTGGCTATTGCTTCTTCAATAATTTTATCTACAATGACATTGTTAGAAAGAATTTTCTTATAAAATCTCTCACTCAATACATCATCGAAGTAACTTTTGATTTCTGCTGGAGTGTTGATAATTTCTTCTTTTGTTTGTGAACTAAACAAAGGAGTCTTCATATTCAACCAAACAAAAATAGAAACATGGTTCCTAATATCTTTTGGCTTTAATTCTATTTTATGTTTTCTTTCAAGTTTTGGACGAATGAAGTTAATAATTTCATCCAAAGGATATTCTATATGATGCCCGCCTTTGAATACGTTGGCTCCATTAACAAATGAAGCAAATTTGAAATCTCCATTATTGTTAGTTGTTATTATAAAACGAACATTTTTCCCTTCCTCTATTTCAAAAGATTCTTTTGTAGTATCTTCAAAAAGATAATCAATTATCTTCCTGGCTTTAATTGTTTCACCATTAAATTTAAATTTAATTCCTGGATGAGCATAAGCTAAATCTATAACACGTTTTTGAATCATATCCACATTCCATCCAGTAGCTTGAAAAAACTCGAAGTTAGGAAGGAAGGTAATCTCAGTTCCAGTTGCTGATGAAGAAATATCCTTTATCTTTGGCTTAGATATTTCTAAAAGCATGTTATTGAATTCTTGATAGTATGATTTATGGTTCTGATATGTTTTAACGGAGAATTGGTTAGAGAATAATGTTGTAAGACTTACACCAACCCCATTAACTCCTATTCCGTCTCTATTTTCATCATCAAAATTAGAACCAGACCTCATAACTGTAAAAATAACTTCTGGCACCCATTTATCTTTATACTGTGGTTGATGATGTTTTTCAATAGGTAAACCGCGTCCATTATCAATTACTGTCATTGACCAATCATTATTGATAGTTACGGAAATAATGTTAGCATATTTACCATCAGTTCTGATATATTCATCTACCGCATTCTCAATGACTTCATCTGCAAGTTTTTGTAGAGCAGGAATGTATAAGGTATTTTGAAACTTATGGTATTGTGGAAAATAGAATTCTTGTGAATTTGCAGAGGTAGGACCTAAGTAGACTGTAGGCCTTTTTAGAAGCCATTCACGTTCATCTAAAGCAATAATTTTTGAATTTTCTACAGTCATTATTACCTTCTTGTCTTGATTACTATTATACGATACTCTTTGATCCAATAGTAAACATCGAGTGGCCATGTTACTGCCCACCATAAAGCTAATTCAAGTGGCCACTCATTATAGAAATATTGAATAGCGAAGTTGATAAATATTCCTACTACATAAAATGGAACAACAAACAAAAAAGTCTCCAGCATATCTAAACCTCTATTTTATGTATTATAATGTTAATTAAGTAAAAAGTCAAGACATTTTTTTGGCGGGGTTAGTCATCAGTGTCAATAATTTCTTCATACTCCTCAATTTCTATATCATCTAGTTTGCATCGATCATGAATTAAATGTAGCTGGTCTGAACTCAAAGGAAACATTCCATGCCAACAAAAATGTATTTCTTTTTCTTGGAATTCACGATATGGACAATCTTCACATTTTTGAATAAGTATAACTTTGGCAGAAATATTTTCCATTTGCTACCTTTTCTACATTTTAGATAGAGCTTCTATTATTTCAGAAAAACTGTAACATTTTTGAATAAATTTACAACTGATTCCCTCCAACTTAGACCATCCGTAAGAATTATCTAGATTAAATAATATACCAGATGACTTATTATATGTAGAATGTTCAACAACATACGCTGGATTATCATCTATCAAAATACCATCCATGGTATGTAAATATTTTTCTCTTGCACCTATAAAATTATCAACACCAAAATATCGCTTAGCTTGATCTTTCTTTTCTTCTTCTTGACCAGGTTGAACATAAGAAATGATGATTATTGATTCCTCCCCAAAATAATCCTTTAAGGTATTAACGAAATCTTTAGAACCTGGTAATGGTTTAACTATATTATTTCTATAGATACCATCTAACTTAAAAAATTCATTGGCTTTATCACCAAATGTATCACCAATAAAACTCCATGTGTTTATATCTTTG
>Ga0209048_10006550_pt1 | contig 10884 bp, 15 predicted proteins | sample FrelakmetCRP12CR_FD_187146 | JGI IMG/M metagenome (GOLD analysis project Ga0209048, IMG submission 187146) | Freshwater lake sediment microbial communities from the University of Notre Dame, USA, for methane emissions studies - CRP12 CR (SPAdes)... | ecosystem: Environmental > Aquatic >... | reverse complement strand
CAAGAAACGCACATGATTTAGCAAATGCCGCCGAGCGGGGCTCGTTCGGTGATCATAAAGTCGCCCCGCTATGACAACACAACCCTTGCCGGCGGAGTCAAAGACCGCCCTTCTCGGCCTCAGGAAAATTTTGGTGCCGTCGGATTTCTCATCCGCCTCCGACAAAGCGTTTCAATACGCTCTGCGCTTCGGACAGGAGTTTGGCGCAGACCTCGTCCTCATTCACGTGCTCCCTGCAAACCTGGCTCCGGCTTATCCCGGACTGCCCGACGCGCAGCCTTTTTCTGAAAACGAAGTTTCGTTGGCGGAAGAAAATCTACGGACCTGGGTTGATGCGGCTCGGGCGGCCGGTGTGAACGCGAAACTTGCGCTGCGCAACGGATTGCCGGCGCACGAAATCGTCGAGGCGGCGAAGGATCACGACGTGGATCTGGTCATCATCGCCACTCAGGGCCTGACCGGCTGGAAACATTTTTGCATTGGCAGCACCGCGGAACGCGTCGTGCGCGCGGCGCCCTGTCCCGTTCTCGTCGTGCGGGAAAAGGAACACGACTTCGTCTGAGGAGGAGCCCATGAAAACGGAAACTGAACCCAGGGGCGTGATCGAACCAATGGCGACGCGGGTGGCGCTGCATCCGTTTCTGGCGGGACTAAATCGAACCCACCTCGCCCTGCTCACCGACTGTGCGATGGCCACTCACTTCATGACCGGCCAGACCATCTTGCGCGAAGGCGAGTTCGCCAATCGCTTCTATCTGATCGAGAGCGGCAAAGTGGTGCTGGAATCCGCAGCGGCTCTCGGCAAACCGGTCGTCGTCGAAACAATCGGCGCGGGAGATTTGCTCGGCTGGTCGTGGATGTTCCCGCCGTATGCCTGGCATTTTACCGCCCGCGCGATTGAGCCGACGGAAGCGATCTTTTTTTACGGCACCATTTTGCGCGAGTATTGCGAGCGCGATCACTCCCTGGGCTACGAGCTTCTCAAGCGCATGAGCGCGGTCATGATCAAGCGTTTGCAGGCGGCGCGGAGCAAGATGCTGGCGCTGCACTCGCGGAGAGGGTCATTGCCACCGGTTGTCCTGGGATTGCCCTCCATGGATCAGGAAGTCCAGACCGGTTCTGGACGCGGTGCCGATTAGGATTGCCAATTTTGCGAGAGATTTGATTGGATTGGCGCTACCTTTGGCGCATGACCGATGCCGCAATACCATCCGGTGAGGGTGACTCGAACAAACAACTGATCGAGATGTTGTTGCGCTCGCGATCATTTCGCGATTACGAGACCGTCTTTACCAAAGCGACTGGATTGCCGATTACCCTTCGTCCCCTCGAGTACTGGCAGCTCGCACATCACGGGAAGAAGAACGAGAACCCGTTCTGCGCCAAGCTCGCGGAGCACCCGGAAACGCTGGCGGCTTGTCTGGAGGCCCACGAGAGCATGATCCAGCAGACGGGCGATCTCCCACGCACGGTGACCTGTCCCTTCGGGCTCACTGAAACCGCGGTTCCAGTGAAGCTCGGTGAAAAGACCATCGGGTATTTGCGCATCGGACAGGTCCTGCGGAAAGCGCCGCAACGGGGTGACACCGAAAGGGCAAAACGGACCATCGCGGAACATAACGTCCGTTTCACCGCCGACCTCCGAAAAGCCTGGGAGCAGAACCCGTTAATCCCACCCGAAAAGTACGGCGCCATCGTCCGGTTGCTTTCCTTTTTCGCTGAACAACTTTCCGCGCTGATCCATCAGATCATGCTCGAACGGCAAAATGCCGAACCGTTGCTCGTCCAAAAAGCCCGGGAATACATCGAGAAACACAAGATGGAAGCGATGTCGCTGGCTGACGTCGCCAGGGCGGCGGGTGCGAGTGTGTTCCATTTCTGCAAGGTATTTCACAAATCGACCGGGTTGAAGTTTACCGATTACGTCGCGCGGGTTCGCCTGGAAGACGCGCGGACCCAGCTCTTGAATCCGAGTCGCCGCATCAGCGAAGTTGCCTACGATGTCGGTTTTCAATCGTTGACGCAATTCAACCGCACCTTCAAGCGGGTGTTTGGTCAATCGCCCACGGAATTTCGCGCGCACCTGGACAGCGGAAAACCGCGAAGAAAACCTTCTCCAATCAAGGCGCGGTGACTAACGCGAATAAAGTTGGAATCGTAATCGGGGCGTTGATTGGCGGCTGGCATATCTGCTGGTCGATTCTGGTCGGGCTCGGCTGGGCTCAACCGCTGATCGATTTCATCTTCTGGGCGCACATGATCAACGCCGTCTATGTGGTCAAAGCATTCGATCCGGTTGCGGCCGTGACTTTGATCGTCAGCACAAGCCTGATGGGATACGTCTTCGGATCTGCCGGCGCGATCATCTGGAATAAGCTGCACCGCGCCTAGGAGGCTGTTGCAATACTGGAGCGGGTCGCGCGTGAACGATGTAGTGGCGCTTCTGTGAAGCGCCCGGAACTGTGCGACACGGCCCGAAGGCGCTTCGCAGAAGCGCCACTACATTTGGAACGAGCGAGCGCCGCCGCCAGCTGGCCTTCTGCCTCGCGCCGTCGACGGTTGCGTTGATTTTGGCGCTGGCCTTCGTTGCTCGCTTGGCCGAGATCGCCGCGGCGACCTACAACCGCTGACCGGGGTCAACGACCCCGGCTACAACATTAGAGCGTGTCATGAACTTTGGAGTGGGACGGGAGCGAGCACTGAACAATCTGCCCAGGATAAGCCCGACACGCGCTAGGCCGGTCTCGCGCAAGAAACGAACGGTTTTTGACAAATGGCGCCGAGCGAGCGGCGACAGGTTGCTTCAAGTTGCTGGCATGAAGAAGCCCCAACTCAGAAACATTCTTGTCCCAGTCGATTTCTCGCCGCTGTCGGCTCCAGCCATCGAAACGGCGCTGCGCCTGGGCAAACGGTCCGGCGCCGCCATCCATCTTGTCTACGTGCACCAGTATTACTATCCGATCGGCTTCATGGCGCCCGGAGCACCGGTGCCCATGTCGGTCGCGACCTTTCGCGCAGACACCGCGCGGATTATTGCCGATCAAATGGTGGCCCTGGCAAAAAAACATGGAATACCCGCCTCGAATTGCCACGTCCAGAACGGCGGCCCAGTCTTCAACGAAGTCTGCCTGGTCGCAAAAGAGATCAACGCCGACTTGATCGTGACGCCGACGCACGGCTACACCGGTGCGGCTCATTTTTTTGAAGGGAGCACCGCGGAGCGGATCGTTCAACATTCACCCTGCCCGGTTTATGTCGCGAAGCAGGCTGGGCGATCACGCAAGAAAACCTCCGCGTCGAAGACAACGTTGCGGATCGACCGGATTCTGGTGCCAGTTGATTTCTCTGACTGCTCATTGGCCAGCCTGAAATACGCGATCCAATTTGCGGAGCAGTGTGCGGCGAAAATTCTTTTGCTGAGCGCCGTTGACCTCGGCTACGCCTACACGGCGGATGGTTACGCGATGTGCGACCTCTCTGCCTTTCGAGACATCGCGCGCGAGGATGTCGAACGCCAGATGAGTGAATTCGTCCGGCGAGCGAAATTCGGCGGGGTGAAGTTTGAAACAACCATCAAGATCGCTTCGCCTCTGGATGAGATCTGCTCGTTTGCTGAAGAACGGAATGTCGACCTGATCATCATGTCGACGCATGGGTGGACTGGCTTTAAGCATGTTCTGATCGGCAGCACGGCGGAACAGGTCGTGCGCCGGGCGAAGCGCCCGGTGCTCGTGGTGCCGTCGCACGCAGCCCTGAGAGCCGCGCACCTGACGGAGGGAGCGGAGCCCGCGGCAAAGGCAAAGCGGAAGCTCGTCGAGGGTCCGCGCCAAAGACAACAGGCATCGATGAGTGAAATCGCAGCAAGACAATATCTCAAGGCAGGCGCGCATCCCTTTCCGGAGAGGCGCAAGACGAACAAGTTTCGCGAATCGCACGCGCTCTAATCCTTTATCAGCCGCGTAAACGACGACAGGACTTCAGGGTGAGGAAATGCCGGGTGTTGGAGAACGCGCTGAGAAAACTTGCCCAAACGTGAATAAATGTTTGTCATGGGAGCCGATGGTTGAGGAAGCACCTGCGCTGCGGCGCAGGAGGTGGTCATGAAAAGAGCGAGCATCCGAAATATCCTTGTCCCAATCGATTTCTCTGGATTGTCGATTCAGGGGATCGAAATCGCGAAACGTTTGGGGCGACGATTCGGCGCGGCTGTCCATGTTGCCCATGTCTATGAACCGCCTTACGCGGCCGGTTTCATGGGTCCCGCCATGGCCTGGAGGGAATGGCCGATGCCTTTAGCAGAGGAGGCCGGCCAGCAATTCGCGCAACAACTGGAAAGCCTCGCGAGCAAATATGATTTGCCGGGCCAGCAAACGCACTTCAGAGAGGGCACGCCCGTGTTCGATGTGATTTGCAGACTGGCCGCGGAAATTCCAGCCGATCTGCTCGTCATCCCCACGCGCGCTTCCAGGGGGATCAGGCGCTTCTTTCTAGGAAGCACGGCGGAACGCCTTATTCAGCACTCTCCCTGTCCCATTCTCGTGGATCGAAAATCCGCCGCGCAATTGCCGTCGCATCCCCTGCCGGCGGGACCGGCTCTTGAGATCGAAAAGATTCTGGTGCCGGTGGATTTCTCGATCTGTTCCCTGGAGGGCCTTCGATACGCCATTCAGTTCGCGCAAAAGTTCGCTGCGAAAATCATCGTGCTCCACGTCCTGGATCTCGGCTATTCCCAGCCCCTGGGTATCCACGCGACCCGCGATCTCCCGCGCTTTGCGCGCGCCGCCCGGAAAGATGCGCAGGAGCAGATGCGCAAATTTCTCCGGCTCGCCAGATTCGGCGGGGTCAGGTTTGATCCGGCCTTTGCGATCGGAACGCCGGTCGAGCAGATCAGCAACCTGGCTCTCGCGCAGGATGTTGATCTTGTCATTACTTCGACGCATGGCCTAACGGGGTTCAAACATGTTCTCATCGGCAGCATGGCCGAGCAGCTGGTGCGGCACTCCCGGGTGCCGATTTTGATCGTGCCGTCGCATCCGGAGATAAGGGCCGCCAACCTGGCCGGCCTTCGTGTCTGGCGGCCGCGGTTGCGCCAGGAGAAGGAGAGCGACGGGAAGGGCAAGCGAGGTGCCGTTCGGGCCAAGGTCCTGACCAAGCACTCCAGCAAATTGCCCGGACCTCGATCTTCAAGCCGGCGCAAGACCGCCAGGGTCCGCAAATCGCCGTCGCGCTAATTCCGTTCCGTTAGAGCGTGTCAGGCACTTTGGCGCGGAAGGGGGTGAGCACCGCCGCGCTTCGGTCAGAGCCAAGAAATGCCCGGTTTTTGGCAAGAGGCGCGGAGAAGGCTCATGCTCTTTGACTCATGTTTTAGGATGAAGACGATCCTCGAGGAACGCGGACCAACCAGAGCGAGCGGGGACTCCAAACCAGCTTGGAAGCCGCGCGCGCATGCGCTGCAGATCCAGGCGATTCTCGTTCCCCTGGATTTTTCGCGCGCATCCATGCAGGCGCTGAAATACGCCATCCCGCTCGCGGAAGGATTCCACGCCGCCATCCACCTGGTTCACGTGCAACCCACCGATGAGTTGACGGCAATCTCACGCGCCGGCGGTCTCATGCTCAGCTGCGCGGATTCGATTGCCCTGATGCAGGACCGGCTGGATGAAGTGCAGCGCAAACAGGATGTTCGGTTTTGGCCGGATAATTGCCACGTCACCTCGGGGCGGCCGTTTGAGGAAATTTGTAAACTGGCTCGCGAAATCAAAGCGGATCTGATTGTTTTGCCAACGCGGGGCCACGGCAGGCTGAAACATGTTTTTCTCGGAAGTACCGCGGAACGAGTAGTTCGTTACGCGCCCTGCCCAGTCCTGATCCCCCGGGGCGCCAGGTTCAAAACTATCACCTGGAATGGCGTGACCGGCGCCACTGGATTAAAGGTGCACAAGATTCTTGTCCCGGTGGACTTTTCGAAATGCTCTCTGGTTGGGGTAAAGTACGCCGCACGTCTGGCCAAGGACGCCGGGGCGACGCTCCGGCTTTTCCACGCCATTTTTCCCTATACTCAGGCCCTGGGCCTGGACCGAGTCGGTGCTGACCTTACGCCCCTGACCAAGACCGCACTGGCCAGGGCTCAGGCGGAGATGACCGAGCTCATGGGAATGAGTTTCTTACGGGGCGTTCGCTGCGAGACAGAAATCCGGACCGGCCCCGTGATCGATGAAATCTGTGGCGAAACCAGCCGGGACGATATCGATCTGGTGGTGACTTCCACCCATGGGCGCACCGGATTCAAGCGGGCCTTAATCGGAAGTGTGGCTGAACACGTGGTTCGCTACGCGGAATGCCCGGTCATCATCGTTCCAAGCCGGGGGCGTTCCTGATATGAAAGAGAACACGCTCCTGCTGGTTGACGCCGATGGCGATTCCGAAGCCATCGTGTCGGAAGCCGCGAAGCGCGCAGGTTGCGAAGTGCTGGTCGCGAAAACGAGTCGCGATGCGTTTAGGATTTTGGGGAATCAAATGCAACGACTCAACCTCGTGATCGTCGATATCGATCCGGGTGCGCACGGGCTGGCGTTGCTGGAAGCGATCAGCAGCTGCGCGAACAGGCCGCCGATTATCGTCATCACCGCGTTGGAAGAAACTTACATGAAGCCGATCGCCCTGAAGCACGGCGCCGCCGCCTGTTTGGGAAAACCAATTACGGCCCGGCGACTTGGCTCGTCGCTGCATGAGGTTTCACAGCCGTCGCTTACCTGTGATCGTTGGGGAAGTTTGATTCCATCAACGGCTAACCAGGAATTAAATGTTAAGGCCTGCTTTCGCGGGATCGCGGCCAAACTGAGCCCAACCGTTTCGACTCAACGTCGATCACCTCGCGTCCGCGCCACGTCAAAAGGAGGTACCGAAGTGTTGCTCTTGAAAAAGCCGAGGAGCCTGAATTCGCCGGAGGAGGTGGGAAAATGAAAACGAAGACACTGGTCAAAGTGAAAAGCCGAAAGCGGTTGCCTCGAAAGGCGATAACGCCGCGCAAACCAAGTTGCCTGCATCGACGGAGCGCGTGTGAATTCTCCTGTGGTCTCGACGATCAGCGCGCATTTCTCGTGGAGGAATCGCTGGATGAGAGGGAAAAGAGAGGGTAATGACAATCCAACCTCGAGATTCCTCGCGTATTCAAGAACGGAGCCAGGTGAATCGGAAAACCATCAGAGCCAGCAGACTCCGGACGTTCGGCTCCGCTTTCATCGGCGTTCTCACTCTTTCCTCGGGGAGTGGAAGCGCGCCCGCGGCTGAGAAGCACCCGCAATCGCTCCCGCTGAATTTTAATAACGCGGTGGCCTTTTTCAAGGAGACGCTCGGGAAGCAGCCCCCCGAAGTCCATAAACGGTGCGTTGTTTTCTATGAGGGCGAATGGGCCACTCGGACCCGATACCGGCACTCCGTGATCACCGTGGAGGAATCAGAGGAAGATCTGGCCATCACCTTTTGTATCACGGACGATCGCGGAGCCGATTGGATAAAACGGTTCGTTCACGGCCCGTTCTTTACCGCCGCCGAAACCAACGAACTGATCGGGATGCTGGCCCACCGGGACCACCGGCAATCGGGCCAGGTTGGCCGTTTCGACGTGGAGGTAGCCCACCTGGTCGCGCGCCGGACTGAGGCCGTCGTCCTAAGTTTTCAAACCGCAGGCAAACCACCCTTATGATCGCAAAATACAAAATCGAATACGGCATCAAGTTCCACGGACACACGCAAGACCATCATTATCTCACGAACGATCCGGTGGCGTGCGAGCAGTTCCTCTCCGAATTGCTCGAACGCGGCTTCCAGATCGGCGGCGTCTATCATGAAGGGGTAGAATTACCAAAACACGAGAGCGACCGAATGATTAAGACCGCCGCGGGCATCCTGACGACACGTCATCTTTGCGCCTCGCTCGGAATCGACACGGTGGAGGCGCATCACCGTTTCGGTTCGCCGGCGTAAAGCTCCGGCGTCGCGAGGTGAAGATGCTGCCTCCACCCATAGCGGAGCTGCGGGACGTTCGGCTGAACTTTGGAGAAAAGGCGGTCCTCGCCGGCGTGTCGCTGGCGGCCGATCCACAGGAACGGCTCGTCATCATCGGACAAAGCGGCATGGGCAAGACCACCATCCTGCGACTCATCCTCGGAATCCTCGCACCCACCCAGGGAGCAGTTCTCTTCAAGCAGCACGAGGTTTCCAAAATGACCGCGCCAGAACTGCAACGGATGCGAACCCGAATCGGAATGGTCTACCAGGACGCGGCGCTTCTTAGCTCCAGTAGCGTCCGCGACAACCTGGCCTTGCCGCTCCAGGAATTGACGGACAAAACGGCCGCCGAAATCGACCGGATCGTGGACGAAAAGCTGGCGTTGGTCGAGCTGACTGGCGAAGGCCAGACGATGCCGTTCGAATTGAGCGGCGGCATGCGCAAACGCGTCGGCCTCGCGCGCGCGCTGGTCATGGAGCCGGAGTTGATTCTTTTTGACGAACCAACCGCGGGACTGGATCCGGTGATCAGCGCGGTGATCGATGAGCTCATCATCGACCTGACCCAGAGATCGAAAGTGACCTCCATTATCGTCACCCATTTGATGGACAGCGCGTTCCGGGTGGCTACGCGCATGGCCATGCTCCACCGCGGGAAGATCGTCGCTGAAGGAACACCCGAGCAGATGCGGCAATCGAAGGACCCCGTGCTCATCCAATTCCTGAATGGAAGAAGCGAAGGTCCAATGTTGGAGCGAAGCAAATATCACATGCTTTCGGCGCCGGATTGAGAAACATGGCGCAAGGCAGTGAGAGGCGATCGCGAGGGGAGATCATTGCTCCGCCCGCTGCCGATGTTTTACAGCGTCTGGGCAGCTCTGCCGCCGGTCTGACCACGGAGGAAGCGCGCGAGCGCCTCGGTCGATTCGGCGCGAACCAGTTCAAAGAAACGGGCCGCGCCGGGGCGTTTGCTCTGCTGCTCGGACAATTCAAGAGCCCGATCATTGTCATCCTGATCGGCGCCGCGGTCCTGGCCGTTTTTCTTCAGGATGCCAGTGACGCAGTTATTATTCTGACCATTGTCCTCGCCAGCGGCCTGCTCGGTTTCTGGCAGGAGCACAGTGCGGCCAATGCGGTGGCCAGGCTCCGCGCGGTGGTGGAAACCAGGACGCGGGCCCTGCGCGATGGCGTGGAATCTCTGGTGCCTTTGGCGGAAATTGTCCCCGGCGATGTCGTGCTCTTATCAGCCGGCGTAATTATTCCGGGCGATGGCCGATTACTGGAAGCGCGTCCGCTTCACAAGGTTTGCACAGTCAATGCCAACTGACGGTTAGCCGGATGGGGCGGTGCCTTTCAAATTGGCATCGAAAGCAAATGTTATGAGCACCATTGATCCAGCCGAACTCGAAGCCCGAATGACCGCAGGAGATAGCGTCGAACTCATTGATGTTCGTTCGCGAGAGGATTTCTGGAAAAGCCACGTGCCCGGGGCTCGTTCCGTTCCTTTGGCGGAGTTCGGGGCGAGGAAAATCCTGCGCGAACGAACCTTGCCGGCGACCGAGCCGTTATACATCATGTGTCGCAACAAGGCCCTGGCCGAACTTGCGGCCGAAAGCCTCCAGGCGGATGGTTGCGAAAACACGATCATCGTCAAGGGCGGGATGGATGCCTGGCGCAGGAATGGCCTTCCCGTCGTGCGCCCGGAATCTTGGCGGATATCTTCCAGCGAATCGCACACCATTGCCATATTGGCGGGGGTCGCAATCGGGTTGGGCCTGCTCTTGCACGAATCTTTTTTCCTCCTGGCGATCGTTGTCCTGGCCTGCTGGACGATTCCTTCCATTTTCCGATGGGGCCGTGCCTGGGTTGAAGATCTCAATCGTGGTGCCTGGCAATTGGGACATCGCCATTCATGACCCGCCGCATCTTGCTGGCGGTCCTGCTTGTCGCAACGATCGGAGCGTTGTTGGCGAGCTCGCCCTCGCGTGATCTGAGTGAGCCCAGGGCTGAATTGGGGAAGGCTCTGGAAATCGAGCGCGGACCGCGCGGAAAATCACAAATCGCGCTCACGTTCGACGCCGGCGCCAACGCGGAGTGCTTCCAGGATCTAATGGCCGAGCTGGAAAGCGCGCATGTGCACAGTACATTTTTCATCACCGGAAACTGGGCTCAGCGGAACAGCGACTGTGCCGCGGCCATTACCAGGCACGGACATGAAATCGGCAACCACACCTGGAACCATCTCGATCTGACCAAACACCCCGACGATTTCGTGCGCTTGGAAATCACGCGTGCGGAAGATTTGCTGACAGAAATTTCCGGCCAAAACCCGCGGCCGCGCTGGCGAGCGCCCTTTGGCGCGCGCAACGAGCGCGTCCTGCGCGTGGTGAGGAATCTTGGGTACACGTCGATTTACTGGACCATCGATAGTCTCGACTCGGTTGATCCGGTGAAAACGCCGGAATTTCTCATCGATCGAATTACGAAGAAGAGCGACGCGGAACTCGACGGCGCGATCATTTTGATGCACGTGGGAATGCGCAGCACGGCGGACGCTTTGCCGGCGATCATTGCCAATCTCCAGCGGCGGGGATTTCATCTTGTCACTGTTTCCACGCTGTTGCAGCCGCGCGGTTCAGGACGCTGAGGGCTTGCCGGCGATCCCTGCGGCTCCGTCGCGGCCTGCACGAATGGGGTCGCGTCTGACGCGACCCCATTCGCTCTCCCTGAACCGCTTCGCTCAGAAACCAAATCCTTGTTTTTGAAGATTTGACCCCTGTCACGAACCGCTCTAGAGCGTGTCATGAACTTGCGCGTTCGCGCAACGCAGGGTCAAAGGCCCGGAACCAGCGACCTGTAGCGGCGGTCTCTGAC
>Ga0209048_10006549_pt1 | contig 10884 bp, 7 predicted proteins | sample FrelakmetCRP12CR_FD_187146 | JGI IMG/M metagenome (GOLD analysis project Ga0209048, IMG submission 187146) | Freshwater lake sediment microbial communities from the University of Notre Dame, USA, for methane emissions studies - CRP12 CR (SPAdes)... | ecosystem: Environmental > Aquatic >... | reverse complement strand
GACCTTTCCAGCCCACGCGCCCTCGTCATCCGGGATGGCATACAACAGCGCATCGCCGGCCGCGAAGTCGTCCAAGGAGACATCGTATTGATCGCCGAGGGAGATCGTATCCCTGCCGACGCCGTCTTGCTGTCAGGGCAGAACGTGCAAGTAGACGAATCCTTGCTCACCGGCGAATCGATTCCTGTGCGCAAGAAGGCATGGGATGGAAGGCTCGAGATGGGCCGTCCAGGCGGGGATGATCTACCTTTTGTCTATTCAGGCTCCATGGTCGTAAAGGGACAAGGAATCGCTCAGGTTCGCTTGACCGGCTCGCGGACCGAGATCGGCAAGATTGGCAGAGCCTTGCTCATCCTGGAATCCGAGGACACCAATTTACAGAGACAGATCAGAAAGATCGTCAAGTATTTCGCCATCCTCGGTCTGAGCCTATGCGCATTGGTGGTCATCATCTTCAGCCTGACCCAAGGCAACTGGATTAGAGGGTTTCTAGCTGGGATCACCCTGGCAATGGCTACCTTGCCGGAAGAGTTTCCGGTCGTATTGACCATCTTCTTAGCCCTGGGAGCCTGGCGAATATCACAGCGCAAGGTGCTTACCCGGCGAGTGCCAGCCGTGGAGATGCTGGGCGCGGCGACAGTGCTGTGTGTGGACAAAACCGGAACGTTAACCCTCAACCGCATGACAGTAACCCAGCTTGCGGTAGACCATGATTGCTTTGACTTGAATGGGAAGGGCTATATTTTACCGGAACGTTTCCATGAGGTAGTTGAATACAGCATCCTGGCCAGCCCAGCCGATCCATTCGACCCGATGGAAAAAGCGATGAAAGACCTGGGCAGCCGTACACTGGTGAATACGGAGCACCTGCATAAAGATTGGACGCTGATCCGCGAGTATCCACTCTCGGAGCACCTGCTGGCGATGTCACGCGTCTGGCGTTCCCCAGCTGGAAACGAGTTCATCATCGCCGCTAAAGGGGCGCCGGAAGCAATCGCCGATCTGTGCCATATTGATCAGCCGGGGCTTCAAGCACTGAACAAACAAGTGAACCAGATGGCTAACCAGGGCTTGCGCGTCATTGGTGTCGCGAAAGCCAGCTTTGAAATTACTCCTCTGCCCCCTGAACAGCATGATTTCGGATTCAAGTTCATTGGATTGTTGGGGCTCTCGGATCCTGTGCGCCCTGAAATAGCCAAAGCGGTAAAAGAATGCTACAGCTCCGGTATTCGCGTGATCATGATCACCGGAGATTACCCTGGTACAGCGCAAAACATCGCTCAGCAAATCGGTTTGCAACCGCTCGACCAAATAATCACCGGGTCTGAGCTGGATCAGATGGGCGACGACGAACTGCAGGAGCGAATTAAGACAGCCTGCATTTTTGCCCGAGCTGTTCCCGAGCAGAAACTGCGCATTGTTTCCGCGCTGAAAGCTGACGGTGAAGTGGTTGCGATGACAGGCGATGGGGTAAATGATGCTCCTGCCTTGAAAGCTGCTCATATTGGGATTGCAATGGGAGGGCGTGGGACAGATGTCGCCCGCGAGGCAGCCGCCCTGGTGCTGTTGGACGACAACTTCGCCTCGATCGTCGCAGCGGTGCGCATGGGCAGACGGATTTTCGACAACCTCAAGAAAGCGATGGTTTTCATTTTCTCTGTGCACATCCCGATCGCAGGTATGTCTTTAATCCCGGTGATCCTTAAGTGGCCGCTGGCTTTACTGCCAGTACACATTCTGTTCCTGGAATTAATCATCGATCCCGCCTGCACCATCGTCTTTGAGATGGAGCAAGATGAGACCAACATCATGGACCGCCCCCCGCGCGGCCTGGATGAACCTTTGTTTGGGCGAGAAACGATCATCACCGGTCTCATCCAGGGACTTGGCGTCCTGGCGGTCGTCTTTGTTTTGTACGCCTATATGCTGTTGAACGGCTATGGCGAGTCAGAGGCCCGCACGATCAGCTTCGTGACCATGGTCATCGGCAATCTGGGCTTGATCTTCGCCAACCGCTCCAGAACCAGCTCCATTTTGTCCACCTTGCGCAATCCAAATCCGGCTTTGTGGTATGTTACCGGAGGCTCGTTGCTCTTCCTGGCGCTGACCCTTGCCATTCCATTCTTGCGCGAGCTGTTCAAATTCGAAACCGTGCACGGCTGGGAGCTGGCTTTGATTGCTGTAGCTGGATTTATCAGCATCTTGATCTCTGAAAGTGTAAAAATAAAAGGCGTACAGAAAATCATCGCAGGCGGTTAGAATTGGGGTTATGTTCGTCCACCTGCACACCCATTCATATTACTCCTTTCTGAACGGGCTGGCATCTCCACAGGCGCTCGCCCAGGCTGCTGCCCAACAGGGTATGCCTGCCCTGGCATTAACCGACCTCAACATGCTCACCGGCGCGGTGGAATTTCAGGATGCCTGCCAGAGTGCGGGCGTGCTCCCCATCCTGGGGCTGGAGCTGCTGGTGGCACCCCCTTCCGAGATGCACGGCATATCCAGCGGCAGCCTGGTGCTTCTGGCAATGGACCTGGCAGGATGGGCCAGCCTGTGCCTCTTGAGCAGCCTGGCTAACCAGGGTGTTGACCCTATCCCCTTTGACCGATTAGCGGCAGAAAGCGCTCAACTGATCTGTTTGAGCGGCGGGAAAAGCGGCCTGGCTGCCAGGCTTCTCCGACAAGACCAGGCGCGCCAGGCACTGCGCTGGTTGGGAGGCCTGGCAGGGTTGTTCACAGATCGGCTTTACGTTGAGTTGCAACGCCATACCGCAGAAGACTGCTCCTGCGCTACCCAGCTAGCTGAGCTTGCCAAACGACAGGGTCTGCCGCTCGTTGCAACACATAACATCCATTATCTCCACCCAGAACAAGCCCACCTGCAGCGGGTATTAGCAGCGATCTGTCGCAACCGGCCATTAGAGGGTCTTCCGGCGGAAGCCTCAGCGCCACCTGGCTCTTTTTTCACCAGCCAGGATGAAATGGCTGAGCGATTCAAAGACCTCCCTCAGGCATTGGATGCCGCCCTGGAAATTTCCTCCCGCTGCCGGCTTACCTTGCCTGTGGGAAAACCCCAGTTTCCCGAAGTGCGCTTATCGTCCGGCCAAAGCGCGTTGGCCGTCCTGCGCCAAAAAGCAGAAGCTGGCGCGCAGCGGATTTATGGAACGATCACTTCGGAGATCCAGTCGCGCCTCGAACACGAGCTGGATGTGATCGGAGAGACTGGCTATACTGCCCTGTTTTTGATCATGGAAGAAATCCTGGCATATGCGCGCCAGTCGGGCGTGCCGACCTCCTCGCGCGGCTCGGCTTCCTCATCACTGGTCGCCCATTGTTTGGGGATCACCTCGCCTGACCCGATCCGCTTGAACCTGTACTTCGAGCGCTTCCTCAACCCTGCGCGTGCCACTCCTCCCGACATCGACACCGACCTGTGCTCGCGCCGCCGGGACGGCGTGATCCGCTTCGTTTACGAGCGCTTTGGCCAAGACCGGGTGGCGATGGTCTGCACGATCAGCCGGTTCCGCAAAAGATCTGCGCTGCGCGAAGTAGCCAAGGCTTACGGCTTGCCGCCCGGGCAGGTCAGTACGCTAGCCGAGGCGCTGCCTTATCGCTGGTATGGTCCACCAGACCGCTTCGCGAAAGAAGAAAGCCCGTATGCCGAGCTGGAGGGCCGCTATACCTCTTCGATCCACCAGGCAATCTTTCGTGACGCAGCCGCTTTGATCGGCATCCCCGACCACCTTTCTGTTCACCCTGGTGGAGTGGTTATAGCGCCAGGCAAGCTTACCGATCTGTCGCCTACTCAACTGGCCGCCAAGGGTGTGCTGATCACCCAGTTTGACCTGGATTCGATCGAACGCCTAGGACTGGTGAAGATCGACTTGCTGGGCATCCGCGGCTTATCCGTCCTGGGGGATGTGGCGGAGGAAATCTACAAAAACCTCTCGATCCAAACCACAATAGATGCTGGGCAAAAGACAACCGACGATCAGCGATCCGTTGACGATCTTCGATACGTCTATAAATATTCCAACATGCTGGATGTCCTCGAGGCCATTCCGCAGAATGACCCGGATACCAGTGAAGCAGTCCGCCACGGACGCACGATCGGGTGCTTCCAAATTGAGAGCCCAGGGATGCGGACGACTCTCAAAGAGATCCAGGCCCGCAGTGTGGACGATTTGATGGTCGCCCTGGCGCTTTACCGGCCAGGACCGCTGACCGGCGGGCTGAAAGATGCATTTGTGCGCAGGCATCTCGGCCAGGAATCCACCACCCAGCTTCACCCTGCACTGGCTTCTCTGCTTGCCGATACGTATGGCGTAATCTTGTACCAGGAACAAGTGCTTCGCATTGCTCACGACCTGGCCGGCTTGAACCTGGCTGACGCCGACCTGCTTCGCCGGGCCATGTCGCACTTCGACCCTGGCAAACAGATGCAGGTCTTGAAGGAAAAATTCATCGCCGGCGCGCTGGCCCGCAGTGGTGTGCCCCCAGAGACCGGGGAGCGCGTCTGGGAGCTGATGGCAGCCTTCGCAGGCTACGGCTTTCCGAAAGCGCACGCGGCCTCTTATGCTCAGGTGGCATGGCGAGCAGCCTGGTGTAAATCCCACCATCCAGCCATTTTTATGGCCGCTGTGCTGGCCAATTGGGGCGGTTATTACAGCCAGCGGGTTTACCTGACCGAAGCGCGGCGCACTGGGCTGGCAGTCCGCCCGCCGCAAGTCAATTACGCCAGCCAGCAGTTCAGCGTGCAATACCTGGATAAACAACCTGTACTTTTTATGGGTCTCGACCAGGTACGCGACCTTACGCGCCATACCCAGCTCAAGATCCTGCGCGAGCGCCCTTACTACTCCTTGATGGATTTCCTGGCCAAAGTTGACCCGCGCCCGGCTGAGGCTGAGAATCTGGCTCGCGCCGGGGCGTTGGAAGGCTTTGGCGCCATCCCGGTTTTGCTCCGCCAGATCGCCTCTGCAAGCTGGCGAGGAGGGCAGCTTCCTTTGTTCGCTGAAACGTTCACGGATGGAGAAGAATGGAGCCTGGCTGAAAAGGTCGCCGCCCAGGAGGCTGTCCTGGGCGTGGGAGTGGTTGCCCATCCCCTAGAGCTGGTTGCAGAAGAGATTATGGCAAGCGGCGCGCTAACGACGGTAGAAGCGGCTTCCCAGATCGGTAAGCGGGTGCGGGTAGCCGGCATGCGCCAGACCTGGCGGCGCAGCCTGACTGCTCGCGGCGATTACATCTACTTTATGTCCCTGGAAGACCTGGAAGGGATGTTGGATGTGGTGATTGTATCGGAGGTATACCGCCACAATAGGGCGGCGTTGAGCAGTCCGGGGCCGTATATAATTGAAGGGATTGTAGAGCTGGACAAAGGCGAGGTAGAGCCGTCCATTCGGGCAGAAAAAGTAGAGCCGGTCAGGCAAGCGGCTATTTGAACACCCCGGTTATCCGGCAAAATAGATGCTGCAGACCAAAATTGTGTGGCAACTTTTCACATGACGCGAAAGTGCCGTATGTTTACCGGGATTTTGACCGGCTGACACACGGCACTCCGATTTCTAGCAAGCTATTTATTTAAACTGATGACGTAGGCAATGACGTCAGCAATCTGCTGAGGCGTCAAGGTCTTTTGATCGCCAAAGGCAGTCATCAACTTCGCAGGATTAGAGCCTGCGGGTGTAGAGCCATGCTCGACGAAAAGATCGATGTTGGTAGCGAAGGTCTTTGCATCTGCACTCTTTAAGCCGGGGTCGATCGGGTTCAAAACCGGGACCGTGCCATCATCCGAACCCGGGTTCGCTATGCCGGTTTTGCCCTCTGCGCCATGGCAAGAGGTGCAATTTTTAGTATAAACATCGGCGCCTGCGGTCGCGTTACCCGTCAGGTTGACTGCTTCTCCAGGCCCACCCGCGTTTGAAGGCTTTGGAACTTCGCTGGCACCCTCGCCTGACGTCGGTGCTACGGTGGCAGGCTTTGGGGCACACGCGGCAAGGAAGGCAGACAAAACCAACAGAAGAACGATAGCGGTGGTTAGTTTCTTGAATACAGAAGACATACTTTCCTCCTTATTGAGATGAATTTCACAAATATTATAAGCTATCTAAGATTGGTAGAAGGTGAAAAGAAATAGAATGATTGATGAGTGTACAACCTGAACTATTTGGAAGCGCCGGCAAAAACCAACGGCCCGTTAGGATCTAAACCCGGCGGCTGTTCTGGAGGCATCTGACCCGAGCTCAAGATACTATACAGCGTAGATTGTTCCCAATTTCCACCTCCCAGGATATCTTGCCCTTTAGTGTTGGACGATTCACGAGCTTGGCCCGCCAGGATGCCCTGGTAGCTGCTCAGATCCATGCGGACATAGGAATGGTCAATGTCGGCGTTATGGCAGGTACGGCAAGACGGCGCCCCCGCGTACCACAGGTTAGCCTGGATGAACAAGGGCAGAATGTCAGCTTCAAAAGTACCCTGGCAAGGCTTACCTGCCACGCTGTCGAAGTTGAAAGGGTCTTTCTCAGGCGAACCTGCCTTTACCCAGGCTCCAATCAAATTTACCGCACGAACCAGACAGCTGTTGGGAGCGGGCGTCTGGATAGCTGCCAGACTTACATTTTGGTTCTTGGCTGGCACGTAAGTCGGCAAATTGAGGGTGACGGGGTTTGTATAGGAGGGATAGCAGGCGCTAACCAGGATGACCAGCAAGAGCGGGATCAGGAAATTCAATGTTCGTTTCATCGCTTGGACCCTCCTTTAAGGCTGCTGCAAGCTGCGAAGGTAATTGATCATATCCCAGCGATCGCTCACCAGGGTGTTCTCGCGCAAGGCGGGCATACCGCCTCTCCTGCCTATCCCCGGATTTATACCGTTGGTAATAACCAAGAAAATTTCTCCATCGCTCAGGTTCTTGATAGGCTCGCTGGTCAGGTCAGGGGGCTTACGGGAAAGCGAATCTACGATTGAGCCATCCCCTTTGCCCTTAAAGCCATGACAAACGGCGCAGTTTAGCTCAAAAAGAAATTGGCCGCGGCCTAATGAGGCTTTATCAGCCGGGATTGGGTTTGCCGGCGAGCCTGACAGCGGTACGAATGCAGCGCCCTGCACCGGCACCGACTGCGGAGGGAGCTGCAGCGGGTCGGTCATGGGCCGGTAGGAGGGCTGGATGACCATCATGCTGATCCACTTGATGTCGATGATCTGGTAGGTGAATAGCAAGGTTCCCAGCATAAGGACTACGAAGATCCCCATCGTAATGGCAATGCGTTTTACCATTGGGCTCATATTTTTGTCGCCTCCGTCCGATGCACCCACTCGGCTCCCAAGGTTGCCAGTGCGTCATGAACTTGAGTATGGATTTCGGGCGGACAATTGAAGACGATCGCCACCCGACCATCGCTGATTTCCGGGCGATACATTTTGGGTCCATAGGAAGGAAAAGCGCACTCCCAAATGACGGCCAAAAATGTGAATATCAGACAACCCAACATGCTCATCTCAAAAGCGACGATGAAAAAAGACGGCAGGGCAAAGTTCGCCATCCCGCCTACTCGGATCGGATATTGGAGCACTGCAATCCCATTGATCGCGAGAGCAGCCAGGAGGCCCAACATGAAACCGGCGATCGAGAACTTTGGGATGTTGGTCGTGAGAATTGGGCGGCCGAGCACCTTTTCCGAAAACGGCACACCCGAGATGATGGTCATATCATCTTCCGCGATGCCGAACTCACGAAGCTTGTCAAGCGCCTCGGAAGCCGGATCTACGTCTTTAAAAAGCGCTAAGTGGACGTTATTGCCTTCACGCATATCTGCATCTCCTCCTTGCCTTATTCGGTCTCACTCACCGAAGGCACATGCGTCTTGCCAACCTTCCGCAGAGTATGAGCAAACTGACCCTCCTGAACTTCCCAGACCGGGATCAGCGGGATCAACCGGGAAGCTAATAGATACAGGAGCATGAACAGGCTCAGCGAGCCTAAGCTGATGACCAGCTCGATACGGGGCAAGTAGCTGTCCCAATCAAAAGGAAAACGGTTGCGAGCGATCATTGAGGGAACAATCAGGTAGCGCTCCGTGTACATTCCCACGTTGATCAGCAAACAAATGATGAACATAACCCAGGGAGTACGGCGTATCTTTTTATTCCACAGCGTGAGCCAGGGGATGAGGATATTGCAGATGAGCATCAAATACCATAACCAGGCAAAGGGACCATGTGTGATCGCCTGCCAGAGGGCTTTATCGGCCGCATCGCCTCCATACCACCCCAGCATGTATTCGCTGAAGTAAAAATAGGTCCAGGTGAAAGAAAAGACCAACACCAGCTTTCCGAGCGCGTCGAAGTGCTCCTCGCGCATGAAGTACTTCATGTTGAGCATGGTAGACCGGATCAAGAACATGATCATGATCACAGCGGCAACGCCTGAATAGATGGCTCCCGCAATAAAGAACGGCCCGAAAATGGTAGAGTGCCAACCAGGCGCCATCGTGACCGCAAAGTCCCAGGAAACGATCGTATGCACCGAGAACATCACTGGGATGATGGCGAAGGCGAAGATCCGGATGGCAGTACGCAGGCGGACCCATTCTTCCTCCGTGCCTCGCCAGCCCAGGGACATGATACGGTACAACGAGTAGCGCCATCCTTTAGAGCGGTCGCGCGCCATGGCGAGATCAGGGATGAGCGGGAGATACAGGTACATGGTACTACCTAGCAAGTAGGTAGTGATGGCAACCATGTCCCAAACCAGGGGTGAATGGAAGTTCGGCCACAGCCAGCGGTTGTTCGGGTAAGGGAAGATCCAGTAAGACACCCACACACGCCCCAGGTGGATCAAGGGATACATTGCGCCAGCAGCCAGGCCAAAAGCGGTCATCAATTCAGCGGCGCGGGTGAAGGGGCGGCGGAACTCTGCCTTGAAAACCCGCAGGATGGCCGAGACAAAGGTACCGGAATGGCTGATGCCAATCCAGAAGACAAAATTCGCAATGAACATACCCCAAAAAGTAGGCCGGCGGATGCCAGCCGTGCCCATACCCACAACGGCCATGTATCCCCAGGCGCCAAATAAGCAGATAATCACCAACAACGTCAGGATGATAACCGCAATCCAGAACGATATCGGGGTGCTATGCATGGCTTCTAACACCATGCTATTCAATTCCTCTCGGGGCCGCGGGTCGAATAACAGGTGCTGGCGGGGATCTTCTTCCTCTTCAACTTGAGATTGCGGTAATGGTATCGCTTTTGCGGTCATGAACTGCACCTCCAATCGAAAATTCCAATGCACAAAGATCGCTGCGGGTCGCCTTTATCTTTTTGAACCCCGTTCAGAGGCCAAATAAATCACCCTGGGCTGCGTACCCAATTCTTCTAGCAAGAGGGCCTGGGCGCGGGCATTGCGGGTCAGATGGCTCACCTGGCTGTTGGGATCGGACAACAATCCGAATACAATTGCATCCGAAGGACAAGACTGGGCGCAGGCCGGTTGCACATCGCCATCCAGCATTTCGCGCCCTTCCGCTTTCGCTTCCTCTTCGACGCGCCGGATGCGTTGGATGCAAAAAGTACATTTCTCCATTACTCCCCGGAAACGTACGGTGACATCCGGGTTGAACTGGGAGTTGAGCGGCAATGGCATACCCGGGCTATAGTCAAACCAGTTGAATGTCCGTGCGATGTAAGGACAATTGTTGGCGCAGAACCGCGTCCCAATGCAGCGATTGTAAACTTGCAGGTTCACCTGTTCGGCTTCGCTGTGTGCGGTGGCGAAGACCGGGCAGACCGGCTCGCATGGGGCAGCTCCGCACTGCTGGCACATAATCGGCCGGAAGCGTGCCACCACATTCGGGTACTCACCTTCCCAGTATCGCTCGACGCGGATCCATTGCATGCTTCGCCCGTATCCAGCGTCCCCCTCGCCGACATAGGGGACATTATTTTCCAACGAACAGGCTGTCACGCATACGGTGCAGCCATTGCAACGGTCCAAGTCGATTACCATACCCCATTTCGGTGTCTCATTCATAACATAGGCTCCCGTCTTTGTTTATGCATTGGTGCCATAAATGCCTTCGCGGCTCTCGTAACGAGCCAGGCGGTATCGCTTTCCGGCTGGTGTAACCGTGACTCGCGTCGCCAGAAAAGCCAGGTTGCCTGCTTCATTCTGCTGTTTTACTAACAAGTCGATGGGATTAATCCCCCGGTCCTTCGCATAACGGCCAAAAGCCGTGTGACCTTGACCAAGTGGGATAGCGATCACCCCCGGCATGATCGCTGGATATTCGTAGATGGAGACTTCCACTTCGCCGGCTGGCGAAGTAATTTTGATCACATCGTCGCTCTGCAAGCCCAGCTTTTGCGCCGTTTGCGGGTTCATCTCCACCCAGGTATTCCACATGACTGTGGTCGTCGGATCCGGCATTTCCTGGAGCACCGGCCGGTTCGCCGCGCTGCCATCCCCCAGGTTGGGATTGGGAAATGGAAAGAGGAAAAATCCGGCTGGATCGCCTGAGAATTGGGGGCTGCTGGCGCTCAGCGGCTGGTCCAGAGCAGCAGTAGCCTGCGGCGTTTGGAGATCGGGTTGGGCTTTCCACCAGCCGCCGTATTGTTGCCAAAATACCCAAAACGACCCGACCGTGGGGGCAGTATAAAAACCATTTTCATCCTTCAAACCCGCGACGGATGCCTGCAGGAAATCGACTTCATCGACGAAGGGGACTCCTGCCGCCAGTTTTGCACCGATTGCCTGGACTGCCGCCAACAGGACATCTGCAGTGGGTTTGGTGTTATATAACGGCAGGACCACCGGCTGCAAGCCCGAAATAGCGGTCCGGTCGCTTCCGGTGACAATTTTCTGGTAACCCCATGACTCGAGCGG
>Ga0209048_10006548_pt1 | contig 10885 bp, 9 predicted proteins | sample FrelakmetCRP12CR_FD_187146 | JGI IMG/M metagenome (GOLD analysis project Ga0209048, IMG submission 187146) | Freshwater lake sediment microbial communities from the University of Notre Dame, USA, for methane emissions studies - CRP12 CR (SPAdes)... | ecosystem: Environmental > Aquatic >... | reverse complement strand
GTTCCAAACAGCCGGAAAAATATTTTTTCAGTATAGGTTTAACCCACTGAATTTAATTACTTTTTGTCAACGCTCTGAATCGCTGCGTGCGACCAGCAAAACACTGGCTGACTATCTGACAGCACGGTTCGGGGAGGATGCCCAGCTGAGGACTACCTTTGAAAGTATGGTAGTCTCCCTGGACACACCTCAGGAAATGAATGAGCACCAGCAGGAGGGGGTATCGCTATGGCTGTATCGCGTTATCCGCGATGATCAGCGTCTCAACGATCCACCGGATCGCTTAAGCCCAACCGAGCTGCAGCCGCCGCCTTTACCGTTGCGCCTGCATTATCTGATCACCCCTATTACCAAAGAAACCGCCACCGAGCAGTTGATCCTCGGCAAGGTATTGCAGGCCTTCCACACCCATCCGACGTTTCGCGGTACCGACCTGCGGGAAGAGTTCGAAGGCGCCAACCTCGAGTTCACTGTCCGCCTGGAACCGATGAGCCTGGAGGAAATTACCCGTGTCTGGGAAGCCTTGGAGGGATCGTATCAGCTTTCGGCGTCTTACGAAGTCGGCCCGATCAGGATCGCGGCAGCGGCGGAACCGGAACGTATAACACCGGTGGAAGTCACGCTGCCGGAATACGGCCTGATCGTTGCCACCTGAAGCATTGGCACAGAGGATACCATGGCACGCCGTGTCGTCATCGTCAACCAACTAAGCTACGGCTTCTCCCCCGACGATCCCCAGCCCTTGCTTAACCGTCCCTGGCCGGTCGTGACAGCGCGCCTGCTCGATGAAATCACCGGCGAGCCACCACCGCCCGACACCATCCACCTCAGCACGCCGCTACGCGGCCTGACACCGCGTATTGCGGACGGCGGTCTGATCGGACTGGTGGGCATACCTGCGCAGGTGTTTCCGGCGCTGGCAAGCCAGAGTTACACGGTGTTACTCACTCTCGCTGTCAGCGGCTATATCACCCGCCAGGAAACCGTGGTGATCCCCTCCAGAACGTACCAGCCCAATGAGGATTTCCAACCCACCGACCTGGGCGATGTGCCGCTGCATTCACAGCCGATCCTGATCACCGGACGCGTGGTGCAACTTGACGACAGTGGTAAACCGCAACCGGTAGCAGGCGCCGAAATCAGTGTGACCGGGATCTGGCGGACCGTACCTCCAGCCAACCTGGAAACACCCCCCGAACCACCCAGTCTGGTTTCGCTCCAGCCGCCGCTCTATACAAACTACGCTGCCGGCCAGAGCCGGCTGCAAACCAACCGCTTACCCGACATCGCCGAACACCTGGGGATACCACTTCAAAAGGGCCGGCTGCAAAACAACCGCTTACCCCCTGACGACAGCGACGCCAAAATCCTGCTCGACGACGTTTCGGTGGGTACTCAGGTGATTCGTTTATCGAATCAACACAACTTGGCGGTTGGCGCTTTGCTGTCAATCGACTCCGACAGCCCGGACAACAGCGAATACCTGGCTATCACTGCCTTGGAAGAGTCCAGCAATCCAGCCAGTCCGACCCAGGTGACTCTGGCTTATCCGCTGGGGTTGGCGCACCGCAAAGGTGCGATCGTACGAGAAGTTAAACAGTTCACCAGCGATGCGTTACCTGGAGATCACTGTGTTTTCCTCGACGATGTTACCGGTCTGACTGACCAGGTATGCATCAGTGGGGAAGTGAATCCGCCGACTTATCATCGCATCGCTTTGTTTTCAGCGATCAGCGATAGCGCCGGCTATTACCGGTTGCCGCCGTTGAGCCGGGTCGCCCAGTTGGAACTGCGCGCGGAAAAGGAAGCGTTCAGTGCCGTCGCGAAGTTGCGCCCCACTTATTCAGTATTGGAAAACCGCGTCGATTTCGTGCTTACGCGATCGCAACAGCCATAAGTTGATACACGTGTTGGAGGACTCATCATGCCTGAATATTTAGCACCCGGTGTTTACGTCGAGGAGATCGATACCGGTTCCAAGCCGATCGAAGGGGTCAGTACCAGCACCGCCGGGATGCTTGGCGTGACCGAACGCGGCCCGGTCGATGTGCCGATCCTGATCACCAGCCTGGGGGAATATACCCGCTGGTTCGGGGAACGCCTCAACCGATTGGAATTCGCAGACCACTGCTATCTGCCGCACGCGATGGAAGGCTTTTTCACCAATGGTGGCAAGCGGGTGTATGTCACCCGGGTATTGGGCAACGGCGCGGCTTCAGCCACTTTCGATCTGTATGATCGAGGTTCCCGCGACCCCGGCCCCGCCAAGGCCTCCGCCTCGACCATGCTGTTGCGCTCGGCAAGTGAGGTGACCGGCTTGGATACAGCACCGCTCTACGTGTTGAACAGCAATGCTGTTATGCCCAATACGGGCACACTGGCGGATAACGATCGTATCCGCATCGGCGGCGGCAGCGAGGCAGAGTACCGGCTTGTTAAAACAGTGGGTACGGCGGATAAGGCTTCTCACGTGCCGTTGAACTTTCCCCTAAGCCGCGGGCACGACAGCGACGTCAGTGTCGATAATATCAACCGGGTTCTGGGCGCCACACCAAACACATTTTCACTTACCGAAGCCGCTGCGGCAGGGACGACCAACATCATGGTGTCGGTAGCGGCAGCGGCAGCGGCAGCGACAGCGGCAGCGACAGCGACAGATCCCATCGTGGTAAACGATCTGCTGGAAATAGGCGCTGATGATCCCTTCTTATCAGCGGAACACCGGTTTGTGATCGCACTGTCGGTCCAAGGCAATAAACTGAGTCTGACTCTGGACAGCCCTTTGGTGCTGGGATACCCGTTAAACACCACGGTCAACAAATTGAACCCTGCACCGGCGGGTGGCGCTAAAAATAATCTCGGGTCGACAGCGAGTTCGGGAGATCGGGTTGTCTATCTGAAACCGCCCTTCAAGCCTGTAAAACGCGATCAACTCGTTATTTTTGACCATGCCAACGACGGGCAGGAAGCACGCCGGATCGGCAACCTCAATCTGCTGACCCTGACCACCGGTGCGTACAGCGCCTATCCGGCCGCGTCAGTAGTGCAAGGCGTCACCCTGGCCGATGTTACCGATGTTGACGACCCCGCCAAGCATTATTTGGCCGCTCCCGTGAATGCCGGCAGCACGGTGATCTCTCTCGATGACCGGACGAGGCTGAAGGTCAATGATATCATTCGGATCGGAACGGATCCCGATCAGGAGTATGCCACTATCGCCGCCCTGCCCAATCCCTCGCCGGACAATTCACCTCCCAATCCAGGCGATGTGGTGTTGACCCAAGCGCTGCGCAGCGCGCGCCTCAAAGGCGTCGAAGTGCGCGGGCAAAATCTGCTCGTGCGCCCCCACCGGCCGGCAACCGTGGTGGTGCTGGATGTCGCCAGCGGCAACCCCTGGGTACCGGTTACGGACGGTGGCCAAGGCGCCGACCGCTACCTGACGGATGACATCATTCGTGTCACCACTCCCACGGGGGATGTTTCCTATCACTTACTAAGTAAAGATGCCGATCCACTGGCCGCGTGTCCGGTCATTCTGCAAGCCCCGCCGTTGTTCCGCGCCCACGCGGCTGGTTCGCCGGTAGCAGAACGCGCGCAACTGCTCGCTGTTTATGCCCTGGACCCAGGCGCCTGGGGTAACCGCCTGCGCGTATCGGTCGAGGACGAGGATCCCGGTCTGGCTGCCAGAACCACGTTGAGTGCAGTCATCGCCACTACCCGGATCCGGCTTGCCTCTGCCGCCGGGGTAGAAGCCGGCACCGTCCTGGAACTCCTGGACGCCCAGAGCGACCCGGTGGGTGAGCCGGTCAAGGTAGCGGCGATCAATCGCGCTACCGGCGACATCACATTGCAGGGTACAGGGCTTGCCCCCTCTCAGCAGGTCGTCGGCCTGGGCGTGCGTTCACGGGAATTCCGCCTGACCGTCTACCTGCTGCGTCAGCCCGATCCGGCCATGCCCTCGCGCAACCAGGTCGTGCTGGACTTCGAGGTGTTCCGCTATCTGTCGCTGGACCCGCGCCACAGCCACTATGTGCAACGGATCATCGGCACTACCTGGACGGCGGGCGCTGCCGATGACGACGACGGCCGCCCGTTACGCCTGTCCGATCACCGCTCTGAAGGTGAATCGCGGTATATACGGGTGCGCGACTTCGCTCAGAGCCTGACCGATCTGGAAAGCGTCCGGCTGGGGCCGGAAACCCTGGTCGACCGGCTGCCCGACGGGCGCCAGCGTCCCGCCCGTCATGCGCTGAACGGCGGCGATGACTCGATTGCCACGCTGACCGACGACGCCTATATCGGCGAGGACGACCCCAATCCGGAAGAGCGCACCGGCTTGAACAGCCTGCGCAACATCGAAGATATCAGTATCGTCGCCTGTCCGGGCCGTACAACGCCGACCATCCAGAATGCGCTGATCAATCATTGCGAGTTGATGCGCTACCGCTTTGCCGTGCTGGACGGACCCAGCCCCCCCAGCGACAGTCTGGCCGATGTGCAAAACCAGCGCCAGCAGTTCGATACCAAATATGCGGCCCTCTATCATCCCTGGTTGCTGATTCCTGATCCCTATCCAAGCAGCACGACCACTATCCCGATGTATCCGATCCCGCCCTCCGGCCACATGCTCGGTGTCTACGCCCGCATCGACATCGAACGCGGCGTCCACAAGGCCCCGGCCAACGAGGTCGTGCGCGGCATCATCGGCCTGCAGCGGCTGCTCAACAAGGAACAGCACGATATCCTCAATCCCTACCCCGTCAACATCAATGTCATCCGCGATTTCCGCAACAACAACCGTGGCATCCGGGTGTACGGCGGGCGGGTGATCACCAGCGATTCGGACTGGAAATACGTCAATGTGCGGCGACTGCTGATCTTCATCGAGGCGTCCATCGACCGCGGCCTGCAATGGGTGGTATTCGAGCCCAACGCGGAGCCGTTATGGGCGCGGGTGCGTCGTTCGATCTCCAATTTCCTGACCCTGGTCTGGCGCAATGGCGCCCTGGAAGGCGCCAAAGTGGAGGAGGCCTATTTCGTCAAATGCGATCGCACCACCATGACCCAGACCGATATCGACAGCGGTCGGCTGATCGTAATGGTTGGCGTGGCCCCGGTGAAGCCGGCGGAATTCGTCATCGTCCGTATTGGGCTGTGGACGGCACATACCGAAGACTGATTCCCTGAAAGATAGAGAGTGAGGAGCAAATCATGGCAACAGCCGGTCGTAACGATCCCTACCGCTCGTTTAATTTCGAGCTGGAGATAGACAACATTCCCAGAGGCGCATTCAGCGAATGCAGTGGTCTGACCGCCGAAGGGGATGCGGTGGATTACCGAGAAGGCAACGAGCTAACCAACAACGTGCGCAAGCTGGTGGGGTTGCGCAAATTCACCAACATCACCTTGAAACGCGGTTACACCAAGGACTCAAGCCTGTGGGACTGGTACAAGAAAATCGCCGACGGCGAGCCGGACCGCCGTGATGTCAGCATCACCTTGAAAAACGAAAAGCGTGAGGCGGTGCTGCGCTGGAATATCCGGGAAGCCTGGATCAACAAAATCGAAGGACCCAGCCTCAAGGCCAGCGGCAACGAGGTGGCGATAGAGTCGATGGAACTGATCCACGAAGGTGTGGCCTTGGAACTCGCCTAGCCATGATGATCTCGAACTCCGCAACGCCTGGCGTCTACTACGAGCGCGTCGATGCGACGGCGCCCGGCATCGCTGCACTGCGCACCGATGTGGCGGGTTTCGTCGGCATCGCCGCGCGCGGCCCGCTGCATACGGCCGTACCAGTGCAATCGTGGCGGCAGTTCGAGGCGTATTGCGGCAGTTTTACCGGAGCCGGTTATCTGGCCTATGCGGTGCGGGCGTTTTTCGAGAACGGTGGACGGCGCTGCTGGGTGGTGCGCGTGGCCTCGGAGGCCGCCGCCACCGCCCAGGCGCTGTTCTCTACCAAGACCGCGCCGCGCTGGGTGGTGCAGGCGATCAGTCCGGGCGTCTGGGGCAACGATCTCACTGTCGAGCTCCGTGAAACCAACCGCGCGCAAACCGTGACCGACCCGCCGTACAGTATCCCCGAGTACGCCACCGTTATCACCACCAGTGGCTTCAGCCGGGCAATGCTGGTGCGGCTGACTCAAAAGGTGGAGACCCAAAATACGGCGGAGACCCAATATAAGGTTATCTCGGACGTGGATGCGGTGGCGAAACGCCTGCTCTGGGTGCACCCCGATCCAGTCGCCCGGCTGCCCTACGACGCGCCTTTGCACGGCTTCGATCCCAATCGGCCGATCCTGGTCGAGAGCGTCGAATACACCCTGATCGTCAGGGAAGCCGGCCGGCTGAGGCAGGTTTACGAGAAGCTGTCATTAGTACCCGAACATTCACGTTACGGACCGGCGGCGCTGCCGCCGCTACCCGATCGCCGTGATCTCAAAGCCTTACAGTTGCCGGCAGCGCCGGAGCCGATCAGTCTGGCGGAATATTCGCAAGAAACAGCCAAACCTACCTGCACCGATATTGAACCACTTGACATCCCGGTCGCTCCTCCTGTTGCGCTGGCCGGCGGCGCCGACGGCCTGGCGCTGCTCATTGCCGGCGATTTCATCGGTGAAGCGGTCAGTCCATTCGACAGCGATACGGTCAAGGCGCTCAAGCAGCGCGGCCTGGGAGCGTTGGAAGAAATCGACGAGGTGGCCATGGTGGCGATTCCCGATATTCACATTCAGCCACAGCAGCCGCCGGTTATTGCGCCACTGCCGCCCTGTATACCCGATCCCTGCCTGGAGGGTCCGCCGGCGCAGGCAATTCCGACGGCGCCGGATCTCGGCGATCTGCCCCCGCGGTTTTCAGAACAGGATGTCTATCGGGTACAGGCCGCGCTGATCGAGCACTGCGAAAGGCTACGCAATCGCATTGCCCTGCTCGACGCCCCCTTCGCCACCGCCCGCAATGACGCGTTGGGCAGTGGATCCGTGCGTGCCTGGCGCCAGCGTTTCGATACTTCGTTTGCGGCCTTTTACTACCCCTGGCTGCGAGTGGTCGATCCACTGCGCACGCCTTCCGCCCTCACCCGTGATATTCCGCCCAGCGGCCATGTCGCCGGCCAGTACGCCCAATCGGATTTCCAGGTTGGCGTTTACAAGACGCCGGCCAATTCCCCGCTGGGCTGGACCCAGGATGTGACCGTGTCGGTCGACGATCCCGTGCACGGACTGCTCAACGCCGACGGCATCAACATCATCCGCGCTTTCCCGGGACGCGGCATCCGTATCTTCGGCGCCCGGACCGTCAGCAGCGATCCCGACTGGCGCTTCGTCAACGTGCGCCGGCTGTTGCTGATGATCGAAAAGGCCATCGCGGTCGCCATTCAGTGGGCCGTGTTCGAACCCAACAATGTCTTTACCCGCGCCAAATTGAACTTGGTGTTGACCAGTTTTTTGCTGGCGCTGTGGCAAAACGGTGCGCTTGCCGGCGCTTCCCGTGAAGAAGCCTTTTTCGTCAAATGCGATGAGGAAAACAACCCGCCGGGCGAGCGTGACCGGGGTCGGATGGTGGCCGATGTGGGGGTAGCCCCGTCGCAGCCCTTCGAGTTTGTGGTGCTGCGCGTCGGCCGCACCGACAACGAATTCGAAATCACTGAATCGGCCGCGGGGCCCTGGCAATCGAGGCGCTGATCATGGCTCTGCCTTCCCAAACGGCTGTGCGTTCCGACCCGCTGCTCAGCCATAACTTTCTGATCAGCCTGGTTGACACCAGCAGTACCCTGGCGACCCTGGGCCCATTAACGCTATCGGCTATCTTCGATGTGGCCGCAGGCGGATTCAGCGAGTGTACCGGTCTGGAGATGAGTCTACAGGTCGAGGAATACAAGGAAGGAGGACGCAACAGCGAAATCCTGAAATTCCCCAGCCGGGTCAGTTGGTCGAATCTTACCCTGAAGAAAGGCATTGGCGCCGGGACTACGCTGTGGGATTGGCATTATGGATTCGTCGAGGGCAAAGGCAAGCGCCGCGACGGCATCATCGCACTGCTGAACGATCGTCACCTGCCTAACAATATCTGGTATTTTCGACGCGGATTACCGATCAAGTACACGGGGCCGTCACTTAACGCCAAGGACAACAACGTGGCGGTCGAGTCGATTGAAATCGCCCATGAGGGCATCTACCAACTCCTGGCGACAGGGTCAGGGGGCTGATATGGAAGTCGAGATCGGCGAAGTCAGCAGTAGCGTGCGGGCTGTCGATGGCGATACGTTACTGGCGCCGCAAACGCTGGCCAAAATCGTACGCCACGTCCTGCAGGCGATGCACGATGAACAGGAACATACCCGGCGGGTGCGCGCCGAGCGGCGCATCACCAGTGACGTCCGCCAGGAACCGGAGGAGGACCGTTAAATGCAACAACTTAGCAAGGCCGTATTGTCGGCTGATCAGTTCGGTCAGATGGAGGTGCAATACAACCCGACCGAAATCACCTTCGACAAAAGCGCTCAATTCGCTGAAATCGCCATCCCCGGGCTGGATGCGCCGCTGCAGCAGTTCGTGCGTGGCCAGGCGGAAAAGCTGACGCTGGATCTGTTTTTCGACACTACCGAACAAGGTATGGGCAGCGGGGCGGTCAGCGTAACGACCAAGACGGACCTCTTCTATCGACTGATCAAAATCATACCGGGGACCCATGCGCCGCCGATTTGTACCTTTTTTTGGAATGCCGATTTTCCCGGCAGTACGCTGGGCGGCGCCGAGGCCCCTCAGGGTAATCAGCGGCGCCACGGATTTAAATGCATTGTAGAAAGCATCAGACAAAAGTTCACCCTGTTCAGCCCCGAAGGCGTGCCGTTGCGGGCCACATTGACGGTCAGCTTGCGCGAATACAAGACGCTCAATGATCAGTTAACGGAATTGAACTTACAGTCCCCTGACCATACCCACAGCCATATTGTCGAGCGGGGTGAAACGCTGGCCGCCATCGCTAATCGCTATTACCAGCGCCCGGGGCAGTGGCGGACCATCGCCGAGGATAAGAATAACAACCTGAATGATCCACGTCGGCTCAATCCAGGCGCCTTTCTAACCATCCCACCCCTTGCTTAGGAGGCTGCCTCCATGCCGCTCGTCAAGGTGCGTGAAGAATCCCTCAATCAGGGTCATTTCTACGTACCCCAGTTCGAGGTGAAGATCGCCGGCGTTGGCCTGCCGCGCGATGTGTTGCGCGATGTTATGCAATTGACCTACAAGGACAATATCAAGGAAATCGATGGCTTCGAGCTGACCATTAATAACTGGGATCCGGAAATCCGGGATTTCAAATATGTCGGTTCAAAAATCGGAGATAAGGAACACCTGTTCGATCCCTGTAATAAAGAGGTCGAAATCTGGATGGGCTATGCGGGCCATCTGCTGCTCATGCTGAAAGGCACTTTCACGACTCTGGAGCCGAATTTTCCTGCCAGTGGCGCCTCCACCTTAGCTGTTCGCGGCTTGAACGTTTTGCACCAGTTACGGCGCAAGCAATATACCTATAGTTGGGACAAGACCAAGGACTCCAAGATGGCCAAAAGCATTGCGCAACTCAATAATCCCGACACGAAGAAGAAGCGATTCCCACTGCCGATTATCGCTGAGAATGAGAAGAATGAGCCTGAGATTCCTTATGTAGCGCAGAAAAATCAATACGACATCGATTTTCTGCTGTCCCGCGCCAGGGAACGCGGTTACGTGGTCGTGGTCCAGGAGGGTGACCCCAAGGGGCAAGGTGATAAGCGCCAGCGTCACCTGTATTTTGGTCCTTCTGAAGAAAAAACATTCGGACTGCGCGATGTCACCTTTAAACTGGAATGGGGTATATCGCTGATCGATTTCAAGCCGACCCTGACCACCGCCAACCAGATCAAATCGGTTACCGTCAACGGCTGGGACCGGAAAACCAAAAAGGCTATCAGCGAAACCGTCAACCTTGACGATAAAAAGCTCAATCTCAACAGCGATCTGCGTGATTTGTTGAAAAGCTGCGATCCACGTGAAGAACATGTGGTCGACGAACCGGTCTTCACCGCTGCTCAGGCCAGGGAACGGGCGATCGCCATCCTGAAGGACAAACAAAAAGAGGTGATCAAGGCCAGCGCAACTTGTATCGGTTTACCCGATCTGCGTGCTGGAAAGCGAGTACTGATTGACGGGCTCGGTGCGCGGTTTTCCGGCACCTATTTCGTCACCGAAACCACTCATACCATCGGGGATAGTGGCTATACCACGAAATTCAATTGCCGCCGGGAAGATGAAGGCAAGGGTAAAAACAAATGAAGCAGATTCCCGGGGTAGTTATAGGAGTTGTCAAGGATCTAAAGGATCCCGAAGGTCAGGGGCGAATTCGCATAGCGTTTCCCTGGATGCAGAATACGCTTAGCGCCTGGGCACCCATCGCGTTTCCAATGGCTGGAAAGAACCGTGGCATGTATTACATGCCGGAACTCGATGATGAGGTATTGGTTGCCTTCGAACAGGGCGATTTCGATCATCCCTTTGTCGTCGGTTTTCTCTGGAACGGCGTCGATGTGCCGCCGGAGAGCGATTATCACAACCGCGTGCTGGTGACTCCCGGTGGCCATACGCTGCGGTTCGAGGATACTGACAACGCTAAAAAGGTGATCCTCAAATCCAGTAGCGGTCATACGCTACGGTTCGAGGATACCGACAATACCAAAAAGATAATCCTCAAATCCAGCAGCGGCCATACCATCACCTTTGACGACTCGCAGGCTGGCCAGACTATTACCGTACAAACCGCCAAGGGGGGACAGACCCCATACGCGCCAGTTTAAGGCTAAGCGATTGAATAATAAGCAATATTTATGGACAATTGAGTCCCCTGGGTC
>Ga0209048_10006547_pt1 | contig 10888 bp, 8 predicted proteins | sample FrelakmetCRP12CR_FD_187146 | JGI IMG/M metagenome (GOLD analysis project Ga0209048, IMG submission 187146) | Freshwater lake sediment microbial communities from the University of Notre Dame, USA, for methane emissions studies - CRP12 CR (SPAdes)... | ecosystem: Environmental > Aquatic >... | reverse complement strand
GGACGTTCACCCCGTGGGACAACCCCATGGGAACCGACGGCTTCGAGTTCGTCGAGTACGCGGCGCCGGATCCGGCCGCGATGGGCCGGATGTTCGAGCGGCTGGGCTTCACGGCCGTCGCGCGGCACCGCAGGAAGAAGGTCACGCTCTACCGCCAGGGCGGGATCAACTTCATCCTCAACGCCGAGCCGGACAGCTTTGCGCAGCGCTTCGCGCGGCTGCACGGGCCGTCGATCTGCGCGATCGCCTTCCGCGTCCGCGACGCCGGCGAGGCCTACAAGCGCGCGATCTCGCTCGGCGCGTGGGGCTACGATTCCACCGGCGGGCCGGGGGAGCTCAACATCCCCGCCATCAAGGGCATCGGCGACTCGATGATCTATCTCGTCGATCGCTGGCGCGGCAAGGACGGCGCGCAGGCCGGCGAGATCGGCGACATCGGCATCTACGACGTCGACTTCGCGCCGATCGCCGGCGCGCCGCAGAATCCGTCCGGGCACGGGCTCGCGTACATCGACCACCTGACGCACAACGTGCACCGCGGCCGGATGGACGAGTGGTCGGGCTACTACGAGCGGCTCTTCAATTTCCGCGAGATCCGGTACTTCGACCTCGAGGGGCAGGTCACCGGCATCAAGTCGCGGGCGATGACGAGCCCCTGCGGCAAGATCCGGATCCCGATCAACGAGGAAGGCCAGGAAAAGCCCGGGCAGATCCAGGAATACCTCGATCGCTATCATGGCGAAGGCGTGCAGCACATCGCGATGGGCTCGGCCGACCTGTACCGGACGGTCGATTCGCTGACGGCCGCGGGGGTCAAGCTGCTCGCAACGCCGGCCACGTATTACGAGCAGGTCGACAAGCGGATTCCCGGGCACGGCGAGCCGCTGGCCGAGCTCGCGAAGCGGAACATCCTGATCGACGGCGAGCCGGGCAAGCTGCTGCTGCAGATCTTCTCCGAAAACCAGTTCGGGCCGGTGTTCTTCGAATTCATCCAGCGCAAGGGCAACGAGGGATTCGGCGAGGGCAATTTCAAGGCGCTGTTCGAGTCGATCGAGCAGGACCAGATCCGCCGCGGCGTGGTCAGGACCGGCAGCGGGTAGGCCGCGCCGCGCAGCGGCCGCGCACCCTTTCCCGCCCGCGGAAAGCTTGTAGAATGCCGGGTTCGCGCGACCGGGCCCGCTGCCCGCGCGCCTGCGCACAACCGCTGAAGGCCCGATCCATGAATCGCCATCGCTTTCCCTGGCGCGAGCTCGTCGCCGGTGCGGCGCTCGTCGCCCTGATTCCTGCCGCAACCCTGGCGCAGACAGCCGACACCAAGGCCGACACCAAGGCCGAGACGGTTCGCCCGGAAGTCGCCAAGCCGCTGATCGCGGCCGAAGAGCTCATCACCGCCAAGAAGTTCCAGGAGGCGCTCGTCAAGGTGCGCGAAGCGGAGGCGATCGCCGACCGCACCCCCATCGAGAATTACGTCATCGAGCGCACGCGCGGCGTGGCCGCGGCCGGTGCCGGCGACATGCCGACCACCGTCAAGGCGCTCGAGGCGGTCGTCGCTTCCGGGCGTGCGCCGCCGGCCGAGCAGCTCAGGATGGCCGAGGCGCTGGCGCTCACGTATTTCCGGATGGCCGACTATCCGAAGGCGGCGGCGTGGGCGGCGCGGTACGCGAAGGATGGCGGCACCGACCCGCAGTTGCGCGTGCTGCGCGCCAAGTCGCTCTATCTCGCCGACGACTACGCGACCGCCGCGACGGAGCTTCGCGCGATGGTCGACGCCGACGAGAAGGCCGGTACGCCGCCGACGCTGGAGAAGCTGCAGCTGCTCGCGAGCAGCTACATCAAGCAGAAGGACACCGCCGGCTACGTCTTCGTGCTGGACAAGCTGCTCGCGTACTACCCGAAGAAGGAATACTGGGCCGACGCGATCCGTCGAGTCGAGAGCAGGCCGGGCTTCCCGGAGTACCTGCTGCTCGACGTGCTGCGGCTGCAGGAGGCGACCGGCAACCTGACGAGTGGCGCGCAGTACACGGCGATGGCGCAGCTCGCGCTGAAGGCCGGCTTTCCCGCCGAGGCGAAGCGGGTCATCGAGCAGGGGTTCGCCTCCGGCGCGCTCGGCACCGGCGCCGACGCCGAGCTGCAGCGCAAGCTGCGCGACACCGCCACGAAGCAGGTCGTCGAGGACGAGAAATTGCTCGCGCAGAATGCGCGGGACGCCGGCGCCGCGAAGGACGGCGGCGCGCTCGTGACCGTCGGCTACGCGATGGTGAGTGCCGGGCAGTTCGACAAGGGGCTCGCGCTGATGGAGCAGGGGATCGAGAAGGGCGGCATCAATCGGCCGGACGAAGCCCGTCTTCACCTCGCGATCGCGTACCTCGCCGCCGGCCAGAAAGCGAAGGCGATCGTCGCGTTCAGGACCGTGCAGGGGAGCGACGGGACGGCCGATCTTGCCCGGCTCTGGCTGATCCACGCGCAACGGTCGTCCAGCTGAACGTCCGTACGCAGGATTGCGGCCGCCGGGCGCGCGACCGGTGCGCCGGCACTTGCCGGCCGATGGCGGGCTTTCCGCGGCGCGGGCGCGCCGGACGTCGCGACGCCGCGCAACCGGCGCGAAGCGGGGACGAGCGATGCGGTTCCTGCTGAGAGCGCTGGCGCGCACTCCGCTGCCGCTGCTCTACGCATACGGCTGGATCGTCTACGCGATCGTGTTCCACGTCGCGCGGTGGCGGCGCGACCAGGTGGCGGGCGACGTCGCGCAGTCGTTCCCGGAGAAGACCGCTGCCGAGCGCGCGGAGATCGTCCAGCGGTCGTACCGCAACCTCGGCGACGTCGTCGTGGAGGCCGCCTGGGGGTTCGGTGCGAGCGCCGAGGCGCTGCGGGAGCGCGTCGTCTTCGACAATCCGGAGATCATCGAGCAAGCCGCGGCGGCGAAGCACTCGGTGGTGCTGCTGGCGCCCCATTTCTGCAACTGGGAATGGCTGCTGCTCGCGGGCGGTGCGACGTTCGGGCTGCCCCTCGATGCCGTCTACCAGACGCTGCGCGTCGAGGCCATCGACCTCTATCTGCGCGAGGCGCGCTCGCGCTTCGGCGGCAAGCCGATCCGGCGCGAGGATTTCGTCTACGAGCTGATGAGCCGCGCCGGCACCCCGCGCGGCTACGGGTTGATCGCGGACCAGACGCCGCGCCGCGACGCCCCGAAGCACTGGACCCGGCTGCTCCATCGGGACACCGCCTTCTTCGTCGGCGCCGAGAAGGTCGCGCGCTTCCTGGACGCCGTGGTGCTCTACGTGGCGATGCGCCGTGTGCGCCGCGGCCACTACGCGGTGCGCTTCACCGTGCTCGCGGAGCCGCCGTACGCCGCCGACGGCGACGGATCGGACTCGCCGATCATGGAAGGGTTCGCGCGGAACCTCGAGCGGGAGGTCCGCGCAAGTCCGGCCGACTGGCTGTGGGTCCAGAAGCGATGGAAATACCCGAAGCCGGCTGACGCCTGACCGGCAGCGGGCGGCGGCGGTACCTGCGGCGGCCGCCGATGCGGGTGACGGCTCAGGCTTCGCGCCAGGTCGCGACGGTCGCGAGCCAGCCGGCGGGAACCTCCGCGTGCCGCAGCGACCAGCGATCCGGCGTGTACGGCGGCGGGCCGTCGATCAGTCGCGGCGTTTCGGCGAGCAGGACGTCCAGGCGGCGAAACGGCGCCGCGAGGCCGTCGCCGGTCGCCTTGCTCATCGCTTCCTTGCAGGTCCAGTAGCGCAGGAAGTGTCGCCGGCGCCCGTCGGCGTCGTACCCGGCGAGCGTCTCCTGCTCTCGCGGCGTCAGGAACTTGCGCGCCAGGCGATCGGCGCCGACGTCGCGGTCGGCGTGCTCGACGTCGACGCCGATCCGCGTGTCGGCGGGCAGGTCGCGGGCGATCGCGATCAGCGCCACGCTTCCCGTGTGCGAGACGTTGAAATCGATGCCCGCCCCGGTGCCGGCAAGCTGCGGCCGTCCGCGCCGTCCGCGGGCGAGCGGAACCGCCTCCGGCGCGATGCGAAGCGCCCGACCGAGAAGCAGGCGCAGCGTTGTCCGCCCCGCGATCCACCGTTGCCGGAGCAGGTCCGTGCCGAAGCGCGCGGCGCGCGCCGACTCGGCCGGCGACAGCCAGGCGGCGAGCGCGGCGATCTCGTCCGGCGCGCGCTCGAGCGGGCACCACCAGAGCGCGATCCCGGGGGCGACCCGCGGGAGCTCGCGCGGTGCCGCCGCGGTGCCGCCCGGATCGCCGGTCGCTGACGACGCGTCTGTGCTCAAGGATTTCTTCGCGAGTCCCGAGGGTCCGGGATGGCCGGGGGTCGGCGGGGTGGTTTTTCGGGGTCGAGGACCCATTATGCCTGTGCAAACGCGCCAGCGTGGGGTCCGCCGGCCCGGGTCTCTCGGGCGCGATCGGCGCCTGGCCGCAGGCGGGCAAGGAACCGGCGGGGAGGCGCAGGAACGCGGGCCCGGTCGGGCGAAAGAGTCCCGAATCCACTTCAATTCCCCCTCTTCCCGTGCTATTATGGCGGGCGATAAGTAAGAGAAATGGGCTGGGCACAGCCCATTTTTTTTTCCCGAACGTATTTGCATCGAGATGAATCTGGGCGAACTGCTGGAAAAGACGCTGCCCCCGCTGGGCTTCGAGCTGGTCGATTGGGAGATCTCGCCCAAGGGCCGGTACGTGCGCGTCTTCATCGACAAGCCGAAGGGCGTCAATGTCGAGGACTGCGCCCGCGTGAGCCGCCACCTGACGCGCCTGTTCGCGGTCGCGAACATCGAATTCGACCGGCTCGAGGTGTCGTCGCCGGGTCTCGACCGGCCGCTCAGGAAAGCGGAGGACTTCGTCCGGTTCGCGGGCTCCGAGGCCGAGTTCCGGCTGCACAACCCGGTCGAGAACGCCCGGCGCATGAAGGGTATCCTGCACGGCCTCGCCGACGGCGGCGTCCTCGTCGAGACCACCCAGGGCATGAAGACGATCCCGCTCGCCGACATCGATCGGGCGCGGCTCATTCCCCGGATCGAGTGGAGAAAGGCAACATGAACCGCGAACTGCTGCTCTTGGTGGACGCGCTGGCGCGCGAGAAGAACGTGCCGAAGGACATCGTCTTCACGGCGCTGGAGTCGGCGCTCGCCTCGGCGACGAAGAAGCGCTTCCCCGACGAGATCGACGCGCGCGTGTCGATCGACCGCGAGACCGGCGACTACGAGTCGTTCCGGCGGTGGACCGTCGTACCCGACGAGGAGCACGAGGAGCCGGCGTACCAGATCGCGATCACCGACGCCGAGCAGCGCGTTCCCGCCCTCGCGCTCGGCGACGTCGTCGAGGAGCCGCTCGAGCCCGTCGAGTTCGGGCGCATCGGCGCGCAGGCCGCGAAGCAGGTGATCCTGCAGAAGATCCGCGACGCCGAGCGCGAGCAGATCCTCAACGACTTCCTCGACCGGCAGGACAATCTGCTGACCGGGACCGTCAAGCGCATCGAGCGCGGCAACGTGATCGTCGAGTCCGGCCGCATCGAGGGCGTGATCCCGCGCGACCAGCTGATCCCGAAGGAGATGCTGCGCGTCGGCGACCGCATCCGCGCGTTCGTGACCAAGGTCGACCGCACGGCGAAGGGGCCGCAGCTCATCCTGTCGCGGATCGCGCCGGAGTTCCTGATGCGGCTGTTCGAGCTCGAGGTGCCCGAGATCGAAGAGGGCCTGATCGAGATCAAGGCGGCCGCGCGCGACCCCGGCATCCGCGCCAAGATCGCGGTCAAGTCGAACGACCCGCGGCTCGACCCCCAGGGCACCTGCATCGGCATGCGCGGCTCGCGCGTCACCGCGGTGACCAACGAGCTCGCCGGCGAGCGCGTCGACATCATTCTCTTCTCGGAAGACCCGGCGAAGTTCGTCATCAACGCGCTCGCGCCGGCGGAGATCTCGTCGATCGTGGTCGACGAGGAGCGGCACAGCATGGACGTCGTCGTCGACGAGGAGAACCTCGCGATCGCGATCGGCCGCCTCGGCCAGAACGTGCGGCTCGCCTCCGAGCTCACGGGCTGGGAGCTCAACCTGATGAGCGTCGAGGATTCGCAGAAGAAGCACGAGGAAGAAGGGCAGCGGCTGCGCCAGCTGTTCATCGACAAGCTCGACGTCGACGAGGAAGTGGCCGACATCCTGATCGGCGAGGGCTTCACGTCGCTCGAGGAGGTCGCCTACGTTCCGATCAACGAGATGCTCGAGATCGAGGCGTTCGACGAGGAGACGGTGAACGAGCTGCGGAGCCGCGCGCGCAACGCGCTGCTCACCGAGGCGATCGTCCGCGAGGAGAGCGTCGAGAACGTCGAGGAAGCGCTGCTCGGCCTCGAAGGCATGGACACCGAGATCGCGAGCGCGCTCGCCGCGAACGGCATCACGACCCGCGACGCGCTCGCCGACCTCGCCGGCGACGAGCTCGTCGAGCTCACCGGCATCGCCCCCGAGCGCGCGCAGGACCTCGTCATGAAGGCGCGCGCGCACTGGTTCGAAGACACGCCGGCGGGCGCGGCGCCGGTGGCCGTGGCCGCGGCGCCGACCCAGCACTGAGCGCGGAGCGCGGCAACCAGGCACGCAGGAGAAGCACATGGCGCAGACGACCATCGAACAATTCGCGAGCGATCTCAAGCTGCCGGCGGGGGCGCTGCTGGAGCAGCTCGCCAAGGCCGGCGTCGCCGGCAAGCAGGAAGGCGACGCCCTGTCCGAGCAGGACAAGACCAAGCTGCTCGAGTACCTGCAGAAGCAGCACGGCGCCGCCGGCGAGCCGAAGAAGAAGATCACGCTGACGCGCAAGCAGACCACCGAGATCAAGGCTGCCGGCACCACCGGCAAGTCGCGGACGATCCAGGTCGAGGTGCGCAAGAAGCGGGTGTTCGTCAAGCGCGACGAGACCGAGGCGGCACCGCCGGTCGAGGAGGCGCCGAAGCCCGTCGCGGCCCCGGTCATCAGCGCCGAGGAGCTCGCGGCGCGCGAGGCCGAGGAGCGCAAGGCGCAGGAGTTGATCGCGCGCCAGCAGGAAGAGGCGCAGAAGAAGCAGGAACAGGTCGTCAAGCGCAAGACGAAGAAGGAGCGCGAAGCCGAGGAAGCCGCCGCCAAGGCGGCCGCCGACGCCGCGCAGGCGGAAGCGGCCAAGGCCGCGGAAGCGGCCAAGGCCGAGACGGCCGCGGCGGCGAAGGCGCCGACCGAGGGCACGCTGCATCGTCCGGCGGCAAAGCCGGGCGAGCGGGCGAAGCCGGTCAAGAAGAGCGGGACCGCGTTCCAGGAAGAGGCGGCACGCCGGCGCGCGCTCAAGCTGCGCGGCGACGTCACGGGCGGCACGGCCACCGCGGGATGGCGGCAGCCGAAGGTGGGTCCGCGTCGCCACGACGAGGAAGGTGTCGAAGGCGCCGTGCCGGCCGCTGCCGGGCCGATCGTCCGCGACGTCACGATTCCCGAGACGATCACGGTAGCCGATCTCGCGCGCAAGCTTTCGGTCAAGGCCGCCGAGGTGATCAAGGCGCTGATGAAGCTCGGCCAGATGGTGACGATCAACCAGGTGCTCGACCAGGAGACCGCGATCATCCTGGCCGAGGAGATGGGCCACAAGGCGAAGGCCGCGAAGCTGGACGACCCCGACGCGCTTCTGGCGGAATCGGAAGCGACCACGGTCGAGGCCGAGCCGCGGCCGCCGGTCGTCACCGTGATGGGCCACGTCGACCACGGCAAGACGTCGCTCCTGGACATGATCCGGCGCACGCGGGTGGCGAGCGGCGAGGCCGGCGGGATCACGCAGCACATCGGCGCGTACCACGTGCAGACCAAGAAAGGCGTGATCACCTTCCTCGACACGCCGGGCCACGAGGCGTTCACGGCGATGCGCGCGCGCGGCGCGAAGGTCACCGACATCGTCGTTCTCGTCGTTGCGGCGGACGACGGCGTGATGCCGCAGACGAAGGAGGCGATCGTCCACGCCAAGGCCGGCAGCGTCCCGGTCGTCGTCGCGGTCAACAAGATCGACAAGCCGGAGGCGAATCTCGAGCGGGTCAAGCAGGAGCTCGTCGCCGAGAGCGTGATCCCCGAGGAGTACGGCGGCGACACGCAGTTCATCCCCGTATCGGCGAAGACCGGCGCGGGCATCGACGAGCTGCTCGACGCGATCCTGCTGCAGGCCGAGGTGCTCGAGCTCAAGGCGCCGAAGAACGCGCCGGCGCGGGGGATCGTGATCGAGTCGCGCCTGGACAAGGGCAAGGGGCCGGTCGCCACGGTCCTCGTGCATTCGGGGACGCTGAAGCGCGGCGACATCGTGCTCGCGGGTGCCGTGTTCGGGCGCGTGCGCGCGATGACCGACGAGAACGGCAAGAGCGTGCCGGCTGCCGGCCCGGCGATCCCCGTCGAGATCCAGGGCCTGTCCGACGTGCCGCTCGCCGGCGAGGACGTCATGGTGCTGGGCGACGAGCGCAAGGCGCGCGAGATCGCGCTGTTCCGGCAGGGCAAGTTCCGCGACGTCAAGCTCGCGAAGCAGCAGGCGGCGAAGCTCGAGAACATGTTCGACCAGATGGCCGAGGACGCGATCAAGTCGCTCGCGCTCATCGTCAAGGCCGACGTCCAGGGGAGCTACGAGGCGCTGTCGCAGGCGCTGACCAAGCTCTCGACCGGGGAGGTCAAGGTCAACATCGTGCACGCGGCGGTGGGCGGCATCACCGAGTCCGACATCAACCTCGCGCTCGCGTCGAAGGCCGTCGTCATCGGCTTCAACGTGCGGGCCGACGTCGCGGCGCGCAAGCTCGCCGAGCACAGCGGCGTCGACATCCGCTACTACAACATCATCTACGACGCGGTCGACGAGGTGAAGGCGGCGCTGTCCGGCATGCTCACGCCGGAGAAGAAGGAGAGCCAGATCGGGCTGGTCGAGGTGCGCGAGGTCTACAAGATCTCGAAGGTCGGCACCGTGGCCGGCTGCTACGTGCAGGACGGCGTGGTGAAGCGCGGCTCGCGCGTGCGCGTGCTGCGCGCCAACGTCGTGATCCACGACGGCGAGCTCGACTCGCTGAAGCGCTTCAAGGACGACGTGCGCGAGGTGAAGGGCGGCTTCGAGTGCGGGCTGTCGGTCAAGAACTTCAACGACATCGAGAAGGGCGACCTGCTCGAGGTCTACGAGATCGTCGAAGTCTCGCGAACCCTGTAGCCGGGGCTCTGCGCCTCCGCGGGGGTCGATGCCGTGAAGAAACATTCGCAGCGCGCGCAGCGCGTCGGTGAACAGATCCAGCGCGAGCTCGCGGAGCTCCTGCGCGACAACGTCAAGGATCCGCGCGTCGGGCGGGTGACGATCACGGCGGTCGAGGTGTCTTCCGACCTGTCGCACGCGAAGGTGTTCGTCACGCACCTCGCCGGGCGCGAGCACGCCGACGAGGCGGTGCGCGCGCTGCAGCACACGGCGGGATTCCTGCGCAGCGAGCTCTCGCACCGGATGCAGCTCTATTCCGTCCCGCAGCTCCATTTCGCGTATGACGACTCGATCGAATCCGGCATGCGGCTCTCGCAGCTGATCGACGAGGCCGTCGCCGGCGACCGCAAGCCGGAATCCTGATGCCGGCTGGCCTGCCGTCCTCCCGGCCAGCGCGCCGGCGGGTCGACGGCGTGCTGCTGCTCGACAAGCCCGCGGGCCTGACGTCGAACGCGGCGCTGCAGCGCGCGAAGCGGCTCTACGCCGCGGACAAGGCCGGCCACAGCGGGACGCTCGACCCGCTGGCGACGGGGCTCCTGCCGCTCTGTTTCGGCGAGGCGACCAAGTTCGCGCAGGTGCTGCTCGACGCGCGCAAGGAATACGTTGCGACCGTGCGCTTCGGCGTCGCGACGACCACCGGCGACGCCGACGGGGAACCCGTGCGCACGTGCGCCGCGTCGTTCGACCGGGCCGACCTCGAGGCGGCGCTGCCGTGCTTCGTCGGGGCGATCGCGCAGACGCCCCCTGCGTATTCGGCGCTCAAGTACCAGGGACGCAACTACTACGACTACGCGCGCGCCGGCATCGAGATTCCGCGGACGCCGCGCGAGGTCGTCGTCGAGGCCATCGAGCTTCTCGACTGGGCACCCCCGCTCGCGGTGCTGCGGATCGCCTGCGGCAAGGGCACGTACATCCGCGTGCTCGCCGAGGACCTGGCGGCGGCCGTCGGCAGCTGCGCACATCTCGTCGCGCTGCGCCGGACCGGCGCCGGACCGTTTGCGCTCGACCGCGCCGTGACGCTGGAGGCGCTCGAGGCGATGGATGCGGCGGCGCGGGACGCGCTGCTGCTGCCGCCGGACGCGCCTCTCGCCGGCGTCGCGCGGCTCGACGTGGACGCGGCGACGGCGCGCGCGCTCGTCGAGGGGCGGCTCGGGGATGCGCCCGCGACGACGCCCGGAAAGTACCGCTGCTATGGCCCGCGGGGGCGCTTCGTCGGGCTGGTCGAGTCCGCCGGCGGGGCGCTGCGGGCGCTGCGGCTGGCGCGCACGGACGCGCCGCCGGAGCCCTGAGCGCCGCAGGCGGCTCCCCGTCGCCGCGCCGGGCTGATTAGCGCTTGAATCCTAAGCACTTTTGAGGCACAATTTCCCTTTTTGCCGGACGCGGCGATTACCCATCGCAAGATCGCGAGAATTCGAGAGAGAGAAGGACCACAGCAATGGCAGTCACTGTGCAGGAAAAGGCGAAGGTCATCGCCGATCATCAGCGGATCAAGGGCGACACGGGCTCGCCCGAAGTGCAGGTCGCGCTGCTCACCGCCCGCATCAACGGCTTGAACGACCATTTCAAGGCCAACGTGAAGGACCACCACTCGCGCCGCGGGCTGCTGCGGATGGTGTCGCGTCGCCGCAAGCTGCTCGACTATCTCAAGTCGCGCAATGCGGACAGCTACCGTAC
>Ga0209048_10006546_pt1 | contig 10890 bp, 13 predicted proteins | sample FrelakmetCRP12CR_FD_187146 | JGI IMG/M metagenome (GOLD analysis project Ga0209048, IMG submission 187146) | Freshwater lake sediment microbial communities from the University of Notre Dame, USA, for methane emissions studies - CRP12 CR (SPAdes)... | ecosystem: Environmental > Aquatic >... | reverse complement strand
TGACGTCCATCGTGCTCCCTGACGCACCTGGAGCAATAGGTCAAGCCTGGGGAGCGCTTACGGCCACATGGGGAGTCCTGTTTGTCGTGATGGCTGAGTGGGAGGCAAGGCAGCAGAGGCCATCTACAGGTCAAGGTCAGGAGGCCAAACCTCTCGCTTCCTCGGAGAGGGCATGAGCAGCTGCCTCTCTTCGTTTCCACGTGTACAGCCCAACTTACCTGTAAGGAGGAATGAAGTTCATGCTTGACCTGACAACAGAACGCGATGCACATATCGATCAGCGTCTGCGCTCCAGCCACATGATCTGGCTCTCGACTGTGCACATTGAAGGGTATTCTCATAGCACGGCTCAGATTCCTGCCAGAATTGGAGAGATTTTGGTGATGAAAGTGTGAGGACTTCATTGAGAACAGAGAGGAGTCTGTGAGAGGGATGGAGTAGGATAGAGAAGGTGAATTGTAAAAGATAGGGTAACAGGCTAGGAGGACTCGAAAGCAGGGGAAACAGGATGACCAACCAACGCCTGTTCCAGCGCTGTGAGCACAGATATCCCTTGCTTGCGTAAGGTGGACAGATAGCCACGGATGCGACAAAACGCGTGAGCGCCAGCCTCCGAACGGAAGCAGCCAGAGACCCTTTGCTGAACTTTGACCATCCGAATATCCCGCTCCGCCTGGTTATTGGATCAAGCCGTCAACTACACCGTCTCCATCTCTAGCGGAAGGAATATTCACAGTCACGCATCCCTTTCATCCTTTGTACGGCCAGCAGTTTGAGATCCTCAACTACCGCCACAATTGGGGAGAATATCGTGTCATTTTTTACGAGACCCCGGATCATGTGCGCTCGCTCCCAGCGGTCTGGACGAGTCTGGTGTCACCTGATCCCAGCGTCCTACTCGCCGCAGGTCGCGCTCCTTTTCAGGTGATGGACCTGCTAGCTTTGGCTCAGCTCGTCCAGCGGATCGAAGAGCGAAAGGAGGACACAGAGTGTTAAGCCAATTTTACCGGAAGTGTAAAGGAGATAATGCCGGATTTCTCGGTACTATCTGGCCGCTTTGCGAAGGGAAGGAGCGACTCTCTGAGCATTTTTGGTATCTTTTTCTCTTGACATTTTACCGAGCAATGGGCATACTAGAAACAACGAATGTTCTTGCTCAGGAGATGTTCATGTCAGACGAAAAGCTTGCCCTCTTGCGCCAATCGCATACCCTTCATCCGCATCCGGAAGGGGTGCGTGATCCGCTCTTTCTCAGTGGATCGCCTTTCTTTGATCCACGCGATCTGGTGCAAGTCAAATATGAACTCTTACGACGGGTGCGTGTGGATGGTTATTCCGTCGCACAGGCCACGTCCTTGTTTGCCCTTTCCCGTCCGACCTTTTATGCGGCCCAAGCAGCCTGGGAACAGGCAGGTATCGCTGGCTTGCTTCCACAGCCGACTGGGCCTCGTCATGCCCACAAGCTCACCGAGGAACTCCTTGTGCAACTGCGGCCCCTGGCCAAGACGATGTCTGCTCCCCAATTAGCTGAGTGGTTACAGGAGCAGCATCATCTGAAGGTGCATCCACGCAGCATTGAACGCGCCCTTGCCCGTTCAGAGAAAAAAGGGGGGGCATCGTGAAGTGTTGCTGGAACGAGCTTGACTATGAATCACTGCGCACCTGGGCCTTACTCCCTTCATCAGTTCGGCCACCTGGCCTGGCCCAGATTCTGCGGGGAGGGCTCGTCACCTGGTTCCAGACGGCCGGGTCACTTCCGGTTATTGAGTCGCAGGCGTTTTCTGGTCCGCCTCCGGTCTCTCGTAGCGCTACTCCGTTGTCTACACTCGTTGCAGCCATGATTGCAGAGGTGTTTCTATGACCATCGGTTCAACCCTGTCTCAAAAAGTCACGGCACGACATCTACAACGACAGGCCATGCTCTACGTGCGCCAAAGCACGCTGCATCAGGTCCTGGAAAATACAGAAAGTACGGCACGACAATATGCTTTACGTGAGCGAGCAGTAGGGCTTGGATGGGAGACTTCGCGGATCGTGGTCATTGACCAGGATCTGGGCCAATCAGGAGCTTCCGCCGTTGATCGTGAGGGATTTCAGCGTCTGGTAGCGGAAGTCGGATTGGGTCAGGTGGGGCTGGTCATGGGCCTGGAAGTCTCTCGCTTAGCACGTAGTTCCCTGGATTGGCATCAGTTGTTGGAACTCTGCTCCATGACCGGCACCCTCATTCTCGATGAAGATGGCCTTGATGATCCTGCCACCTTTAATGATCGATTACTGTTGGGCATGAAAGGCGCGATGTCAGAAGCCGAGTTGCATGTCCTGCGGGCGCGCTTGAGAGGAGGCATTCTCAATCAGGCTCAACGAGCAGCACTCAAGCTCCAACTGCCGGTTGGTCTGGTCTAAGAAGTGTGAGCAATAAGGGGTTTGTGTAACTGCGTGAGCTGGATGCCTTCCACTCGCTTTCGCCTAGTGCGCGGAGCATATTCAGAAAATAGTGGCAACAACTATGGATGTTGGCCGTATAGACCACTTGCAGGCTCCTGTCGGCTTTGGTACACCCTTCGTGCGCAAACAGTAACTGTCAGGCACGACAATGTAGCGTGTCATCTGGCTGAAGAGCAAAGTCTTGCTCCGAAAAGCAGGTCACTTTCAAGAGAGGTCACGACATTACTCATCCCTATAGATGCTCAAGATGATGTACACTACGCTCCCTACTACTGTATAGTTGTATTTTTCAGTAGGTACCGATCAACATGTCCTAAAGGAGTCACGCAGAACACGAGGGAAATCCCAAAGATCAACAATCCAATCGCTGCATAGTCCAGAGCAACTTGTTATGTCCGCTCTATGATAAGGCCATACCACAGTGCTTTTCTGATGTAAAAACAGATGTGAATATATTGTGATGGATACAAATCTTCTCAAGACAAAGCTATAATGGGGAATATTAATATTGAGGAGAACCATATGGCCGATGCTACGTTCACGTTCCAACTGGACAATATCAGTCAACTCTATATTGCTCCGGAACTCAATCCTTTATCGACCAACGAACTGGCTGTCGTTGGCCAATCAGCGCTTGAGCGTGTCCTCAGTCGACACGAGATAACCAGCAAGAAGGAGCAAGTTGAGCTAATACTGCTGCTCCCACCCGACAAGATTACCCCTGATATGGAGGAGCAGATTCATGAAACAGTCGACAGGTTCTGCCTGTTGAAAATGAAAGATAACGACAACCTGTTGAAGCTCACGCGTCGTAATGGTTTTCGCGCATCAGTGAATGGGTTTATCTTTCTGGGAATCTGTTTGTTTCTTGCAGGTCTCTTTGGCAGCGACCTGCTGACAATTGTGCCCGCATTTGTACGCGGCATTCTGAGCGAGGGGTTCACTATCATTGGTTGGGTTGGACTGTGGCACCCGACTGAAGCATTTCTTTATGATGGGATTCCTATCAGACATCAGAATAAGATTTACCAGCGCATGCGGGAGATGAAGATTGTCGTTCGGCCACAATAACCAGCGCAGAAACTTACACTCCCAGTATGGCTCCTGAGTCCAGGTGCAACGCATACCAATGAAATGATTGGCGATACACTTTCATGAACTAGATGATCGCCATCCCCAGTCAGTGGCCATGAGCGATTATACAGTCACAGACGTTTTCAAATCACGCTTGCCTACAGCACATGCCTCTTTGTGAACACATTGTGATCTTACATGCTTTCTTTGCGAGTGCATTGTGAGAGAGCCGCGCTATGCTTTAAGGGTAGAGAGAAAAGATGTTATAGTGCGTACTTTCGATACCATAACAAGGAGTAAATCATGAGTACAAAGATAGATGTTCAACCCGAGCAAGCGTTCTCAGAACAGTACGCTGAAGTGCTCGAACAACTTTATGACAAAATGCAAGGTTCGGCCAATGCTGCAGTGGCTTTCGCACCGTCACAGAGGCACAATGACCTGGTGGTCATTCCAGTAGCAAATGTGGGGTGGAGATTTGGAAGTGGAACCGGGACGAGGAGGCAAAAAGAACAAAGCCAGGCGCAGAAGGGTATGGGAGTAGGAGGAACCTTGTCTGTTTCACCAGTGGGGTTTATTGAAGTGAAGGAGGGGGCTGCCAGATTTCGGCCAATCTTCACTCCCGACGCGATACTGAAGATGCAGATCGTTGGCGGTTTGATCGCACTTGGGATGTTCAGGGGATTCAGATCACTGTTTGGACGCAGACGAGTGAGGAAAAGTGAAAAGCGCCGTGGGCCTATGTTTAATGTTGTCTTCAGCCCGCACGCGAATATCATTGCAAGAGGAGGTCAAGCGCGGAGATCACGACGAGCTTCCCAACCACGCCTTCGCTTGAACAAGAAGAGAACGCGAGCCGTGCAAGCTAAGTTGTTTGGAAGCAAGAGAAAATAAAAGAGGCAACTCCGTAGAGAAGGTGATGAAGAGGGAGGTCGAATCCTATGACAGGAACAGTGACGGTGGGTAAACTCCTCGGTGGACGCTATCGGATCGTGAAGTTAATCGGCGAGGGTGGGTTTGGTGCCGTTTATAAAGCAAATGACGAACGTTTCCAGGCGACTCGTGTTGTTGCCATCAAAGAAATGAGCGATGCGAACCTGAGCGCTCGTGAAAGGGAGAGAGCACTTGGGGACTTCCGTCGCGAAGCCAACTTGCTGGTACAACTGAACCATCCCAACCTACCACAGGTAAGCGACTTTTTTGAAGAGGGCACGAAGGCATACCTGGTGATGGAATTCATCGAGGGGAAAACACTGGAGCAGGCTTTGGAGGATGTAGATGGCCCACTCGATGAAGCCCTTGTGATGGGGTGGGCGCTGCAACTCTGCTCGGTATTGCACTATCTACATAGCCGCAAACCACCGATCATTTTCCGTGATATGAAGCCGTCGAACGTAATGGTGACTGGAGACAACCAGCTCAAGCTGATTGATTTTGGCATTGCACGGATCTTTAAGACATCGGCAACCAAGGATACAACCCTGCTAGGTTCGCAAGGGTACGCTCCGCTCGAACAATACGGCAGGGGTCAAAGCGACCCGCGCTCAGACATCTATGCACTGGGGGCGACTTTGTATCACTTGCTGACAGGAAGTGTCCCGGCGGATGCTCCCTCTCGTCGCGTCAATCCGCACGTTTTCCTCACTCCACGCCAGATTAATCAACGCATCTCGCAGGCAACCGAGGATATCGTGCTTATGGCTATGGAGCAGGACCCTGATGAGCGCTTTCAATCAGCAGATGCGATGCAGAAAGCAATTCTCGAAGAAAGAGCCGAGAAAGAGTCCTTTGCTCCTTATACAAAAGGATTATCACCGCAAGCTTCTTTACCACTAAACGCGTCTCGTGCGATGGGAGATTCCACAGCCGCGACGAACGAGGTATCTTCTCCAGCAAGGAGCACTTTTGAACGCACGATCCTGCCTCTCGCGATAGATATCGGTTCGACCATTTACCAGGCGATCAAGGAAAACTCTTCACGTCGAACAGACGGCAATGCTAGTAGCACAGAATATGCTCCTCAGTCCACAATTGCGAATCAAATGCAAACAATGGCACCTCTTTCTGTTGCATCTCGCGAACCAGTCATGCGAAAAGGATTGCACCTGGTAGACAAAACACTGGTAGTCATCTTCACGGGAACCTATCACTTTTTGGGATTGATCGGCACGCTGCTCTTCCTGCTCCTGGCAGCGCGTTTCGTGCTCACCTTCTTCCAGCTCTCCCTGGGTGCGTTCTCTTCGTGGGTGAACGCTCTGAGTTCACCACTCGTAGCTCCATTTGGAAACATGCTGGTAGCCGTTCATCCATCTTCGTCAGGGAACTATATGGTTGATGTTTCGGCAATCGTAGCTTTCGTGGTTCTATCTATTGCTATTGCAATCATAAGGGGCTTGTTGAAACACTTCACGAAACGGCAGCAAGGGCGAACTACCGCCTGGATTTGAGGGAAATTCGTTGATATTGTAAGCAAGGCACTTGAATAATGAAGCATCTTGAATACTCAAGAGGAGGGAGTTCGACATGATTAAAAAAAAAGTAAAGTCGATCCTGATCTTTCAGGGGGGTGGAGCGCTTGGCGCTTACGAATGTGGCGCATTCAAAGTAATAGCACCTCATCTTGATGACAAAGAGGAGTTGGAGGTAGTGGCAGGCACCTCGATAGGGGCTGTGAATGCCTGTATCATTGCCAGCGCGTATCAGAAGGAAATGCTCAGGGAGAAACCTTTGGAAAAGGTTGCCGATGATTTGAAAAAATTTTGGACCGAAGAGTTGCCCAATCCCTCACTGCATACCTTTCTCCCATCTCCCAGTGTGCAGTTTCCGTTAGTGGAGTCGTGGCTGCGGTATCTTAGCATCTGGACCAGCATGTTCTGGGGAAACTCTCATATATTCACGCCCGACCCACTCAATTCTATCAACCCATTTGCAACTCATCACTACGTTATGCATGCGCTGGAAAACACGCTCCGCGAGCACTTTTCCAGGTGCACAGGATACGAGTGCTATAAAAAAGGGAATAAGCCACGCCTCATTGTCGCAGCGGTGGATGTCCAGGAAGGAAAGATGAAAACCTTCGACAGCGACAAGGAGGATATCACACCCGAGAAAGTCGTGGCTTGCTGCAGCATCGCCCCCTATATGCCAGCTAAAGAAGTGGATAGTAAGTATTACTGGGATGGCGGTTTGTGGAACAATACCCCTCTTGGGGAGGTTCTGAATACTCTTCAAGAATCACAAGATGGAAAGGAACAATCAAGCGATAAAACAAGACACGAGAATGTACCTGAGTACAAAGTCTACCTCATCAATGACCACCCGCATCAAGGTTCACTGCCACAAGACTTCATTGGAGTCCAAGAGCGAGTCCTGGACATCATGCTGGCAGATAAGTCAGACAATGACATCAAGACTTCAGAATGGCTCAATCGTTACATCAGGTTAGTTCAACACCTTTACAAGAGGGCTAATGAGTCCCCCGACATGCCCGAGGACGTAAAGAAGGAAATCGACAAAGAATATATTCAGATCACTGATGAGAAGCGGGCAATCCTGCATTTTAAGCATCTCCGGCGTTCGGGCTTGCCTTACGATTACTGGTCAGCTACGGGAGACTTCTCCCTTGACCGGATCAAGGAGCTTATTGCTCAAGGCGAACGTGAGACCCAGGAACAACTCGAGAAGTGATGCCCTGAGGAACGCGTCATTTATCCAATAACCTGGAGCATTTCGCCAGATTAAGGCTCTTGGACATATTGGTGGCTAATTAAAAATCATGCTTGAATCATGCAAAGCAAAGTTCAGCATCACGCTATCTTCAATATCTTGGGAGGCGGTATTGGTAACCCTCGCTCCTGGCTTCCTTCAATCCATGTAGCAATGGCATCCTGTCCTTGCCGAACAGCTTCCTCGTAGGTCTTCCCATGTGTCATACAACCATGAAGCTCTGGAATGGTTACTTTGTTCAAGATCTTTCGTACAGCCGTTTCCTGATACCGCTGGGCATCATCACCATGTTTTGCACGTGATATAGTGCCTGGGATGTTTGATGTTTTTGATAGTTGTAAAATACACTTGCTTATTACCATCGAGAATGGACTTGCGAACGTATATATGTATCGTAGATCTCGCGTACTTGTTGCATTGTTTCATCGCTGAGTGGTGGCAGCTTTGTCGTTTGCACGTTGTCCTTGATCTGCTGCGGATTCTTAGCTCCGGCGATGGCGCTCGATACCTCAGGAAACATTAAGATCCAACGCAGGGCAAATTGTGCCATTGTGGCTCCCTCAGGCACCAGTGCCCGCAATTCCTCAACGGCTTGCAAGCCAATCTCATAGTCAACGCCCGAGAACGTCTCGCCCTGGTCAAAGGCCTCCCCGTGACGGTTGAAGTTGCGGTGATCTTTTAGGTCGAATTGGGTGCTACGGCTAAACTTTCCTGTAAGCATCCCACTCGCCAGTGGCACGCGCGCCAGGATTCCAACCTGTCGATCACGAGCTGCTGCAAAGAACTGTTCTGCGGGTTTAAGACGGAAGATATTGAAGATAATCTGAATGCTTTGGACATTAGGATAGGTTATCGCTTTGAGAGCCTCGTCTACTCGCTCTACACTGACGCCATAAAAACGCACCTTGCCCTGTCGCACCAGGTCATCGAGGATGCCAAAGACTTCTGGCATATCATAGACCTCTGATGGCGGGCAGTGAAGTTGGAGAAGATCAAGCGTTTCCATGTGCAGGTTTTGCAAGCTGCGTTCAACAAAGGCTGTCAAATTCTGACGATTGTAGCCAGAAGCGATATGGGGGTTGAGCCGACGGCCGGCTTTGGTTGCGACGAAGACGTGCTGGCTTCGTGCTTTGCGTACCTGGCCAATTAATTGTTCAGAGTGTCCATCACCATACACGTCTGCTGTGTCGAAAAAATTAACTCCCAGGTCAATAGCCTGGTTGAGGGTTGCCATCGAGGTTTTGTCGTCTGTTGGTCCCCATTCATTGCCACCAATGCCCCATGCTCCAAAGCCGATTGCTGATACGTTCCAGCCAGTGCGGCCAAATGTGCGATATTCCATATGTTACTTCTCCTTCTAGTATTTATTGTACAAGGTTTTTAGATATCATGAGAAGTTAGGGAGGCTAGCATGTTGCTACTACATCATTATCGACCTTTCGCTATGCTCCTGGTTAAAATTGAAGGCAGCGGAGCGAAGTCAGATTCACCTAGTAACCGCAACAATTTTCATTTGACACTATCGCGCTGCCTATGCTACGATACGAATGACGAAGTGTACAAATGACACCTTGTTGGTGAACGTAGTCGTGCAGGACGCACTGCATATAGATAGAGAATTGAAGGATCCCGCGCATGGGAATACTCCCCATTTTTATCTATGTATCGGTGGCTATTCTCTTTGGTATTGTGGTAATGGTTCTGACCGCTTTTCTCGGACCTAAGAAACCAACCCCTGAGAAGCTAGCCCCTTACGAAAGCGGCATGCAAGAGATCGAGGCGCCGAAGCGGCGCTTTCCTATTAAGTATCTCCTGACAGGCATGCTATTTATTGTCTTCGATATTGAAATTGTTTCTTTTTATCCGCTAGCAATTTTACTTCATCAGATCAAACTACTGGGATTGATTGAACTCCTTCTCTTCCTTTTTATCTTGTTGATAGCTTATATCTATGTATGGCGAAAGGGGGCGTTTACATGGGAGTAAAAAACCCCTGGGAACCAGTACAGACATTCTCAAATGCACAAACACAGCGTTTGAAACGCGAACTCCACGTGAAGAACGGAGAGGCAGGCATACTCACAACGCAAGTGAGTAAATTGATCGATTGGGGACGCAGTTCATCCTTATGGCCTGCTACATTCGGCCTGGCCTGCTGTGCGATTGAGATGATGTCGGCCAGCGCTGACCGCTTTGATATCTCTCGCTTCGGCGCCGAAGTGTTCCGTGCTTCACCACGGCAGGCAGACCTGATGATTGTAGCTGGACGCTGCTCCATCAAAATGGCTCCTATTCTGCGACAGATTTATGACCAGATGCCTGACCCCAAATGGGTCATTGCGATGGGTGCCTGCGCCTCCTGTGGTGGCATCTTTAATAACTATGCGATTGTGCAAGGGGTAGATAAAATAGTGCCAGTGGATGTTTTTATTCCAGGCTGCCCGCCGACACCAGAGATGCTGCTCTACGGGTTTAATGAACTCCAACGTAAGATCCGCGAAGGTATTCCAAATCCTCCCGATCCACAGAAGGCCAGTGGCATGAGACTACAAGGGCCATTAGGAGAAGAACTGTAACACGAGAAACAAGTTCATTGCAGCAGCACAACGATTACGAACGCGATCTATTTTTAAGGAATATTCTTGAGTATGGCGATAACAGCAAGTTCGACGGTAGCGATGGTGAGGGAAAAATTCCCCCAGGCAGTAATTGAAACAGTCAATTTCCGTGGAGAAGAAACCATAGTTCTTCAACCCAAACACGTGGCGACTGTGTGCACGTATCTTCTAAAAAACCAGCAATACAGTTTCCTATCAAGTATCACGGCTGTTGATTGGTTAGAACGCGAACCTCGTTTTGATGTGGTTTATCATTTGCTGTCAATTCCCAACCAAAGTGAATTACGCTTGAAGGTGCGAGTTGGAGAACCAGGTGAGGAACATCCCCCGGTACCAACGGTAAGCGGTGTCTGGCCTGGAGCAAACTGGTATGAACGCGAAGTATACGACCTCTTTGGCATCATCTTCACTGGACATCCCGATTTGCGGCGTATCCTGATGCCTATGGACTGGACGACTCACCCGTTGCGCAAAGATTATCCACTTACGGGCTTCGACTTGCCTGAACCTCACTGGGGAGGTCAGGTTCCGTATGATACTGACCCGGGTGTTGGTAGTCAGACAATGCGCACGCCTTACAGCCGCGAACTCAATGAGAGTCGCAGCAAATTTACTGAAAATCAGGAGCCTGGAACAGAGAAGAAGTAGAACAGTTAGTATGATTGCCAACGTGATCGCGCCAGATCCTTCGGCTTCGCCTCAGGATGACAAAAATAAGTCAGGATGGCAAACAGAAGCGATAGCAAGACAATTCACATTTCAATGTTGAGGATATATGCAGAAGCAGGATGTAGAAACACAATATATCATTGAAGATAGCCAGACTCTCGAAGATGGGAAACGTGTCGATTCCATGACCATTAATATGGGACCACAGCATCCAAGCACTCATGGCGTGCTACGTCTCATATTGACCATCAATGGCGAAACAGTCGTCAAGGCTGTGCCTGATATCGGTTTTCTACACACAGGCATTGAGAAGACAGCCGAGGCCAAGACGTATCACCAGGCATTGGTATTGACTGAC